>Ga0073936_10010223_pt1 | contig 11537 bp, 10 predicted proteins | sample AliMusrvi5mmetaG_FD_87041 | JGI IMG/M metagenome (GOLD analysis project Ga0073936, IMG submission 87041) | Freshwater lake bacterial and archeal communities from Alinen Mustajarvi, Finland, to study Microbial Dark Matter (Phase II) - Alinen... | ecosystem: Environmental > Aquatic > Freshwater >... | reverse complement strand
GGATCCAGCTCTGGATTCCCGCCTTCGCGGGAATGACAAAACTTGAGCTTTTCATTATTTCACAAGATCAAGCCTTTTGGCCCTTGTCACCTGCTCGGCGGTTTTTTTCCGCCAGGCATCCAGTTCCTTGTGGTCGCCCGACACCAGCACGTCGGGAACTTTCCACCCCCGGAACTCCCGGGGCCTTGTGTAGTGGGGATGTTCCAGCATCCCCAACTGAAAACTTTCGTGCTTGACCGACTCCGCGTTCCCCAGCGCGCCGGGAAGAAGACGCGTCACCGCTTCGATCAGGCACAGGGCCGGCGCCTCGCCGCCCATGGTGATAAAATCCCCGACCGAGATCTCCTGGTCGACCAGATGGTCTTTGACCCGCTGGTCAACGCCTTCATAATGGCCAGCGATCAGCACCAGGTGTTTTTTCTTCGCGAGCTTTTCGGCCAGCCCCTGGCTCATCGGTTCGCCCTGCGGGTCCAGCAACACCACCCAGGGTTTCCCGCCAAGCGCTTCAACGCATTCGAAGATCGGCTCGGGCTTCATCACCATGCCCGCCCCGCCGCCGAACGGCTTGTCATCGGCCGTTTTATGGCGATCGTGCGTCCAGTCCCGGAGGTTATGCGCCCGGATCTTCACAAGCCCTTTTGCCCGCGCCTTCTCCAGAAGCGATTCCTCGAGAGGGCTTTCAAAAAAACCGGGGAAGAGGGTCACGATATCGATCTGAAGAGCCATATCTCTGTCCCCCTGTGCCGCCTCGCCAGCTGTAGGCCTCGTTTAACTCTGATTTTCATTTACAAAAATAACCGGGACATCAGGATAAACATGACCTGCCTTGGCGCGACCGGCGTGGCCCGGATTAAAGTCCGGCTTTCGATCGTAACGCCTAGGCTTTTTTGGCCTTCGTCTTTTTCTTTTCGCGGCGAACAAGGCTCTTCAAGGCCACGCTCATCTGCGCACCCTGCTTCACCCAGTAATCAAGGCGATCCTGCTTGACGACAAAAACATCTTCCTTGGGAAGAGCGTCGTAATAGCCGATCTCCTCGATGAAACGTCCGTCACGAGGCATCTTCGCGTCACTGACCACGATGCGCCACTGAGGACGGTTCTTGCTGCCGAAACGCTTCATTCTGATTTTAACTGCCACATAGCCTCCTTTAGTAATGATCTCAAATTTGAGATTTGAGATTTGAAATTTATTCCTTCTCTCTGCGGATCGAAGCTCCGAGAGAGGTGAGTTTTTGTTCGAGGTTCTCATAACCCCGGTCCAGATGGTACACGCGCTGAACTTCCGTCGAGCCTTCCGCGACCAGGCCCGCGAGGACAAGCGCCGCGCTGGCCCTGAGATCGGACGCCATGACGGGCGCTCCGCTCAACTTTTTAACGCCATGCACAATGGCGCTTGGTCCTTCCAGAAACACCTTCGCGCCCATACGTCCGAGCTCGGGCACATGCATAAAACGGTTCGGGTAGATCTTTTCCGTCAGGATGCTGATCCCGGGCGTGACCGTCGCGAGCGCCATCGCCTGCGCCTGGAGGTCGGTCGGGAACGCCGGATACGGCAGCGTCGTGATATCGAAGGGCTTGAGGCGCCCGTTCTTTCTCACTCGCGCAGAATTCTTGAACTTCTCGACGCGGACCCCCGCTTGCTGGAGCTTATCGATCACCGCGTTCAAATGCCCCGGGTCCATTTTCCGGACCAGGATATCGCCCCCCGTGATCGCCGCGGCGTAAAGGAATGTCCCGGCCTCAATGCGGTCCGGGATCACGTGATGCTCCGCGCCGTGAAGCTTCCGGACACCTTCGATCTCAAGTCTCGGGGAACCTTCTCCCGTAATCCTGGCGCCCATCTTTCTAAGGAATCTCGCGAGGTCCACCACTTCGGGCTCGCAAGCCGCGTTTTCGATCACGGTTTTTCCGTGCGCGAGCGTCGCCGCCATCATCACATTGTCCGTGGCCAGCACCGAAGAGCCATAGCCGCCGCCAAGATAGATCTCGGCCCCGCGCAATTTCGTTCTGGCCTTAATTTTTACATAGCCGTGCTGAATGTCGATCTGGGCATTCAGAGCCTCGAGACCCTTGAGATGTAGATCGATCGGCCTCGGCCCGATGGCACAACCACCGGGAAGCGAGACTTCCGCCTCTCCCAGCCGCGCTAGAAGCGGTCCGAGCACGCACACCGACGCGCGCATGGTCTTCACAAGCTTGTAAGGCGCGAGCGGCTTCAGATTCTTGCCCGGCTTCACCTTCAGACAGCCGTTCTCAAGAATCGCCTTGGCCCCAAGCGTCCGGAGGATCTTGACCATCGTGTGCACGTCCCAAAGCGACGGAACGTTCGTGATGACAGACTCTTCCTCGGACAAAAGTGCCGCCGCCATAATGGGCAGCACGGCGTTCTTGGACCCGGAGACATCCACTTCGCCCTTCAGCCGATGACCGCCTTCAATAATAATTTTATCCATAAAAATCCATACTCTTTACTGTCATCCCCGAATGCTATTGCCGGGAATCCATTTCCCTGGATTCCCGCCTTCGCGGGAATGACATGCTATGAAGAATATCCTGCGATAATGACTCTTTCTATCCCCAGGTGGTCTTTGAAGCGTTGAATATTAACATAACCCGCCTCGTGAAGCCACTTTGAAACCCTATCCGCCTGGCCCTGCCCCACTTCGAGGCCGATCGCGCCTCCGGGATTTAAACGGCCCGTCGCCTCCCGGACGATCCTGCGATAAAGATCCAGGCCGTCGCTCCCGCCGTCCAAAGCCTTCGACGGTTCGAATTTCAGCTCTTCCTGAAGCGATTTCATATCCGCTTCCGACAAATAAGGCGGGTTCGAAACGATCCAATCAAACCGGCCGCTTGGATCCCGCGCGTCAAACAGATCGCCGCACACTAGCTTCGCCCGGTCTTCCAGCGCGTAACGCTTCACATTCTCACGGGCTACATCCAACGCGTCCGCGGAAACGTCAAGAAGCGTTCCCCGAGCCTCCGGACATGTCCGCAGGATCGCGATCGCGATAGCCCCGGATCCCGTACCGATATCTAGAAATGTGAAATTTTTTCCGGCGTCTTCCCCGAGCGCCTTCAGGACTTGTTCGACCAGGATCTCCGTTTCGGGCCGCGGGATCAGGCAGCGCTCGTCCACGAACAGCGTTTCCCGCCAGAAATCCGCTTCCTTTAAAAGATAAGCGAGCGGGATACGCCGCGTTCTTTTTTCCACAAATTTTAAAAAACTTTTTAGCGCCCTGGAAAATCCATCAGGATGCGCTTGCAGATAAAGGCAGGAACGCGGAGAACGTAAAAGCTTCATCCAGATGAGCTCGCATTCTTCGCGGCCTTCCTCGATCCCGGCCCGCGAAAGTTCCGCACGGCCCCAAGCGATCCATTCCGCAAGTGTCCACTGCCCAAATTTTTCAGGCCTCATAAGGTCGTCAGAAGCCGGACCTTTTCGTCTTCGGCAAGGGCCTCGACCACCGGGTCGAGCCGGCCATCCAGGATCTGGTTCAGGCTGTGAAGCGTAAGCCCGATACGATGGTCCGTCAGACGGTTGTCCGGATAATTATAGGTCCGAATCTTCCCTGAGCGGTCGCCGGAGCCGACTTGTTCCCTGCGGTTCGCGGCCTGTTCCGCTTGCTGCTTCGCGCGCTGAAAATCAAAGATCTTGGCGCGCAAGATACGCATCGCCTTCGCCTTGTTCTTTTGCTGGGACCGCTCATCCTGGCACGCGACAACGAACCCTGTTGGCATATGCGTGATTCGCACCGCCGACTCAGTCTTGTTCACGTGCTGTCCCCCGGCCCCGGAGGCGCGGTAGACATCGATCCTGAGATCGTCGGACTTGATCTCGACCTCTTCTTCCTCGACCTCGGGCAGAACCGCGACCGTCACCGCCGAGGTATGGATGCGTCCGCTCGCTTCGGTCTTCGGCACGCGCTGGACCCGATGGATCCCGCTCTCGTATTTAAAAAAACTGTACACGCGCTCGCCCGTCACTCCAAAGATGATCTCCTTGAAGCCGCCGATCCCCGTGGGGTTGGAGTCGATCACTTCGACGCGCAAGCCGTGATCCCCGGCGTACATGCTGTACATGCGGAAAAGGTCCGCAACGAAAAGCGCGGCTTCTTCGCCGCCCGTTCCCGCGCGGATTTCCACGATCACGTCACGCGCCGCGTCCGGCTGCATGTCCCTGAGAAAAAGCTCCTCGAGCCGGCCTTCCTTTTCCGGAAGCTCGTTTTCGAGGAACTTCAGCTCCTCCTCGATCAGGGCCTTCATCGCCGGATCTTCATGGCTTTCCGCGAGACTGTGTTTCAGACCCTGCGCCTCACGCTCCACCTTCTTGTACTGCTCGAACAGATCCATGATCGGCCGGAGCAGGGAAAGCTCCTTGTTCAGGGCCTGGAACTTTTTCTGGGGAGTTTCCGGACTGGCCATCAGGGCCTCCAGCTCCCGGAACCTCGCCTCGGTCTTTTCTAAACGTTCGCGAATTCTCATAAAAAAAGAGCCACGCCTCACGAGCCACGGTCCACGAAAAGCTGCGTGGCGCGTGGTTCGTGGCCCGTGGACCGGCTTTTGTTATTTCCCTTCCGCCTTGACCTTGTCCCGCAGCGCCTGGAGCTTTTCCTTCTGGGCGACATCGGAGAACTTGAGCTTCACGGGCATCTTGGCAATGACTTTGGTCGCTTTGACGTTCACGGCCTTACGATCCTGGAACTTTTTCTTGAACCGGTCAATGCGCCCGGCGGTGTCCATGATCTTCTGCTGGCCGGTGTAGAACGGATGGCAGGAGGAACACACGTCGACGCGGATCTGCGGCATGACGCTCCGGGTCTCGATGGTGTTGCCGCACGCGCAGTTGATCGTGGCGGGACCGTATTTGGGATGGATTTCCTTTTTCATTTTATTACTCCTTTACCTTGTTCATGCTGAGAAGAAAATCAGCGTTGGATTTGGTTTTTTTAAGACGGTCCACCAGAAGCTCCATGGCTTCCGACGGGTTCAGCTCGTTCAAGACCTTGCGGAGGATCCACACGCGATTGAGTTCCTCGGCGGGGATCAGCAGGTCTTCCTTGCGGGTGTTGGACTTCTTGACGTCGATGGCCGGGTAGATCCTGCGCTGGAAGAGATTGCGGTCCAGTTGGAGCTCCATGTTGCCCGTGCCTTTGAACTCCTCGAAAATGACCTCGTCCATGCGCGATCCCGTGTCCACGAGCGCGGTGGCGATGATCGTCATGCTGCCGCCCTCTTCCACGTTGCGGGCCGAACCAAAAAAGCGTTTCGGTTTGTGCAGCGCGTTGGAGTCCACGCCGCCCGAGAGGATCTTCCCGGAATGCGGCGCCACGGTGTTGTAGGCGCGCGCGAGGCGGGTGATCGAATCGAGGAGGATGACCACGTCGCGCTTGTGTTCGACCAGGCGCTTAGCTTTTTCCAGAACGATCTCGGCGACCTGGACATGCCGGTCCGCGGGTTCATCGAAAGTCGAGGCGATGACCTCGCCTTTGACTGAGCGCTGCATATCCGTGACTTCCTCAGGACGTTCGTCGATCAGCAGCACGATCAAGTACGAATCCGGATGGTTCGTCGTGATGCTGTTGGCGAGCTTCTGGAGCAGGATCGTTTTACCGCTGTAGGGAGGCGCCACGATCAGGCCGCGTTGGCCGAAACCGATCGGTGTCAGAAGGTCCATCACGCGCATCGAGGCCTCTTCCTGCGTGGTCTCGAGCTTGATCCGCTGGTCCGGATAAAGAGGCGTCAGATTGTCGAACGCGATCTTGTCCTTCCCGCTGTCCGGAGCCTCGAAATTGATGAGCTCGACCTTCAGCAGGGCGAAATACCGCTCCCCTTCTTTCGGCGGTCGGATAAGCCCTCCCACCACATCGCCGGTCCTTAAGTTGAAGCGGCGGATCTGGCTCGGACTCACGTAAATATCATCCGGCGAGGGGAGATAATTGTAATTGGGAGAGCGCAGGAAACCGAATCCGTCTTCCAGGATCTCCAGCACGCCTTCCCCGAACATGAGTCCCGACTGCTGGGCCTGGCCCTGGAGGATCTTGAAGATCAGGTCCTGGCGTTTCAGACCGGCGATATTCTCGATCTTGAATTTGTGCGCCATTTTCTGAAGCTCGCTGATCTTCATCTGTTTCAGGCTGACCACGTCGAGCGGCTTCTCGCCGGACTTCTGCTGCTGGATCGCTTTTTCCAGCGCTTCTCCGTTGGCAGCCACATCTTCCTGGACGACCCGGGGCATACGCGGCTTCGCGGCGTTGCCGTCTTCTTCCCGGTGGTGATGGGTGTGGGTTCTTTCGCGAGGTTCCCGGGTTTCTCTCGTTTCTCTCATCATGTTTTCTTGGCTCCTTTGGAAAGGTTCACGAACTTGTACCAAAACCGCTCGATCTCCCTTTGTGTTTGATAAATAGTCTTTGAATTGTCGATCACATAATCCGCTTTTTGCGCCTTCAGGGATTCCGGCATTTGGGCCCGTTCCCGCGCCCGGACCTCGGCCTCCGGAAATCCCTTATATCTCAGACGTTTCAGCTTGACGGTAGAATTGCAGGTCACGACCAGGACCTTATCGAAGAGCGTTTCGAAGCCGGCTTCAAAGAGGAGCGGCACTTCCACGAGGATCACTCTCTTTTCGGACGCATCGATCTTTTCTTTAATCTTTTCGTACACGTACGGATGGACCACGGCCTCGAGCTCCTTGCGACGCTTCGGATCGAGGAAGACGATGTCCGCGAGCTTTTCCCGGTCCATTTTCTTACCTCCGGGATGAAGCGCTTCCTCAAAAAGCTCGATGATCGGGTCAAAGATCGGGCTGCCCTTTTTCATGGACGCGTGAGCAATATCGTCGGCATCGATCACTTCCGCACCGAAATTCTTGAAGCGCTGAGCGACCGAACTTTTCCCGACCCCGAAACCGCCCGTGAGTCCGACCACTATTTTGTTTGCCATAAGCCTCTAGACCTGTTCACCGGATTTCCAATAACCAAGATACAATTGCCAAGCAATGTTTAATATCCAAATTTCAGGTTGCTTGGTTATTGTCTCTTGAAAATGGGTTATTCGTTTCAGTTCTTGTACCACGTCTCCCCCACGGTGATATCCACCTTGAGAGGGACTTTTAATTTGTAAGCGCCTTCCATCTCTTCCTTGACGAGCGCCGCGAGCGTGTCCGTCTCGCCGGCGGGCACGTCAAACACCAGTTCGTCGTGCACCTGCATGATCATCAGGCTTTCGCTCTGTTCTTTCTCAAGGCGCCGCTGGATCGCGATCATCGCGATCTTGATCAGGTCCGCCGCCGAACCCTGGATCGGCGCGTTGATCGCGGAGCGCTCCGCATACTGGCGCAGTTGCGCATTGGAGGCGCGGATATTCGGAAAATACGAACGCCGCCCAAGGATCGTGGTCAGGAATCCGTCGGCCCTGGCTTTTTCCTTTTGCGCGTCCAGGAATTCCTTCACCTTGGCGTAACGCGTGAAATAATTCCTGATGAACTGGTCCGCTTCCGGGATCGGCATGTTCAGGTCCTGCGAAAGTCCGTAGCTGGTCTTGCCATACGCGATGCTGAAATTGATGGTCTTGGCGGCATTCCGCATCTCGCGCGTCACCTCTTTTTCGTTCACGTCATAAAGCAGCGTGGCCGTATAGGTATGCACGTCGCGATCCTCTTCGAACGCCTGGGTCAAGCCCGGGTCTCCCGAAAAATGCGCGAGAATCCTCAATTCGATCTGCGAATAATCCGCGGAAAGGATTCTCCCTTTCCCCCGGCCTCTCGGCCGCGCCACGAAAGCCTTGCGGACCAGCCGTCCCATCTCGGTTTTGATGGGGATATTCTGAAGGTTCGGGTCCGAGCTTGAAAGCCTTCCGGTATCCGTGGTCGTCTGGTTGAAGGACGTGTGCACGCAATGCGTCGCGGGATTCACCATCTCCGGCAGCGCGTCCAGATACGTAGACTTCAGCTTGGCGCGTTCCCGGTATTCCAGGATTTTCCTCGGAAGTTCATGGGAAAGAGCGAGTTTTTCAAGGACACTCGCGTCAGTCGAATACCCTGTTTTGATCTTCTTCAAGGCCGGCAACTTTTTCTGAACGAAAAGCACGTCTGCAAGCTGCTTCGGCGAATCCAGATTAAATTCGGTCCCGGCATCCGCGTGGATCTCTTTGACGAGCGCGTCGATCTCGTGACCGGCCTTCTCCGAAAGCTTTTTCAAAAAATCCAGGTCCAGCGCCACACCGTTTTGTTCGATCCGGGCCAGCACTCCGGAAAGAGGTAATTCGACCTCTTCGTAAAGCTTGGCCAGCCCTCCCTCTTTCAGCCGGGCCGTGAGAAGCGGCACCAGGCGCATCACGCAATCCGCGTCCTCGCAGGCGTAAGCGGTGATCTGCTCGAGCGGGACCTCGTCCATCGTGATCTGCTTCGCGCCTTTTCCGATAAGACTCTCGGTCGTGATCTTCTTCACGCTCAGGTATTCGATCGAGAGATCATCCAGATTGTGGTTCCGCTTCAAAGGATCCACAAGATAGCTCGCGATCATGGTGTCGAAAGCGATGCCGGAAAGCCGGACACCGTGGCGCGCCATCACGATCTCGTCGTATTTGATATTCTGCCCGTATTTGGCGGTCTTGCCGCTTTCCAGAACAGGCCTCAAAGCTTTCAGGACCTCCTCTAGAGGAAGGCCCGGGCCCTGATGCTTTTTGGAAGCCACGGGAACGTAAGAGGCCGTCAAAGGCTCCAGACAGAAACTCATGCCGACCAGTTCCGCCTTCATCGGATCGATCGAGGTCGTTTCCGTATCAAAGCTGAAGGCCTTGGCCTTTTGCAGCGCCTCAGCCAGGTCCCTGAGATCACGGACGGTCTGCACCGCCTGATAGCAACGCTCCCCGGCTTCTTTTTCCGCCTGAGGCGCGATGCTTTTGAGAAGACCCCGGAACTCATAACGCTTGTAGAACTCCGCCAGAGCCACGGGATCGGGACCTGTCGCCCGGATCGCTTCCCAGTCGATCTCCAGCGGCACTTCCGTGTCGATCGTCGCGAGGCTTTGGGAGAGTTTCAGATCGTCCACATTCTCCCGGATCTTCTGTCTTTGTTTTTCCGAGGGGATTTCCTCGAGACGTTCCAGAATACCCTTCACCGACCCGAATTCCTGCATCAGTTTGATGGCCGTCTTCTCCCCGATCCCGGGCACTCCGGGAATATTGTCCGAGGCGTCTCCCATCAACGCCAGAATATCCACGACCTTGTCCGGACCGAGACCGCTGAAGCGCTCCCGCACCTTTTCGGCATCATAGACGAAATTCTCTTTATGCGGCTGGAGGATCCTGACCCGCTCGTCCACCAGCTGGAAGGCGTCCTTGTCCCCGGTGATAATAAAAACCTCGTAACCTTCCTTCTTCCCCTGTTTCGCCAGGGTCCCGATGACGTCATCCGCCTCGTAACCCGCCTTTTCCAGGATCGCAATGTTGGAGATCCTGCAAAACTCCTTGATCGGCTCGATCTGGCTCACGAGCTCTTCGGGCATGGGCTTTCGATGCGCCTTGTACTCCTTGTATTGCTGGTGCCGAAAGGTGGGCTCTTTCCGGTCAAAACACATCGCCACATGGTCCGGCTTCTGCTCTTCCAGGATCTTCCGGAGCATGGTCACGAACCCGTAGATTGCGTTCGTCGGCTCGCCCTTGGAATTCGTTAGGTTCTGGATCGCGTAGAAAGCCCGGTAACACAACGAATGCCCGTCCACCAGGAACAGTTTCCCCCCTTGGGACTTTTCTTTCGGGGTCGGTTTTGTCATTTTAAGATCTAGTTGGACTTGAATGTTCGGTCCCGGGTTCGTTTTTCTTTTAAAATACGCGGAAAGAGCTAAAAGAGGCGGTATAAATCTCTGGGATTAAGTTAGAAATGGGTCTCTTCTGCGTGGAGTTTTCTTCATTTCCCTGCTCAAAGCGGGCATAGGATACCCAAGCCCCCCAATACGGTCAAGCTTTATTTTGTTGCGGCCCCTTCCGGGAGCCGGCGTAAACGCCCCCCAAGAGGCACGGACGGGCCCTGGGGAGGCTTTTTTGAAATCTTTCAGAAATTCCCCAACCTCAGGCCTCGTTGACCGTTAGGGACACGACGCCCTTAGCTTCATCGGATTTCATTTCGAACTTCTTTTGCTATCGGCCAATCACGGGTCATGCGAGATAAAATGCGGGGACGCAAGCGGCGCATTTTTAGCCGCTGGGCGCCATGACCACAAGAGGCGCTCGCATCTGTCTTGTGACCCAGCCCCATGTTTTCTTCAAAGTCTTGCACGTTTCCTCGGCGATCTTCCAGCCTCTCTGAAAAAGCCAGGCCGCGAGAAGCGTCATTCCCAGCATCCAGAGCCGGAGCAACCTCTCGAAGACCTCCGGTTTTTTACTCCAGCACCGTTTGCTTCCCACGAGCGCACTCAGCCGCTTGAACACCTGATTTTCGATATGCCACCTCTGATGCGCCAGTTCGCGAAGATCGTCGCCTTCCAGGCCCAGAGCCGTTGTCACCACCCAGAACTCGATCTCCTCGGGACGTCCCTTGGCGGGTTTCAGATGCTTCTCCCGCACATGCGCCACAGTAAGAGGGTGTTCCAGATCTCCCCACGAAAACCCCTCCGCCCAGCGGATCTCGTATTCAATTTTCCGAACACGATCGATGTCTTTGCTGCAACGCACTTCGCCACGGATCTTTCGGCCTCTCGGGAAAAACAGGCTTCGTGCGTCCTTGATGACAGTGAACGTTTCACCGCCCTCCGTCTTCACGAGTAGATGGCTCCCCAATTCGCGGCACAGCCGGAAGTCCTCGCGGTCCAGGTAAAGGGCATCCGCGGCCACGATATTGAAATAGCCGCTCCCGAGAGTGCCAAAGGCGCGTTTCAAGAGCCTCCTTCCTGCGCCCAGTTCATGGCCGCGTCCTTTGTAAGGCTCCAGATCCACCACTGAATCCACACCGCCGGATGTTACGAGGACATTCGCCCAGAAATTCCCGAAGGTCGAACCGTCCAGCACCCCGACCCGGATCCGTTTGCCGGTTGAAAGACGAAATTCCGAAAGCTCTTCCTCATCCAGACGGTCCTGTGCTTGGTAGGAAAAGTCCCGGAGCTGCGATGAACGCATCCCTTCCAGCACACGTTTGATCGAGGTATCGGAAGCCACGCTCTTTCTGGCGCATCCATAAGAACGCCGGAATTCCGGCAAGCGGGCATCTTCATCCACCGCCAAAAGACTCTTCTGTCCCAATGCGGGCATTTCCAGAACAAGCCGGAAGACATCGCCCGCGGGGATCACGGGCCGCTTGCGCGGGTCCCGCACTTCATTCTCGCATGTTTCCATCAAAAAAATCTTGCTGCAATACTCCCGGAATCGGCCGATATTCATGGTAGCTCCCACGGCGCAGAGATTGGAGGTTGCTCAAAGAGAAAAGAGAGAAACACTCCACTCTGCGCCCCCTATCTTTTTCGGCCATTCCCCTTACTTTCTCTTTTCTCTCTTTGCCGGACACAGCAATTCCCTGGGGTCAATTAGAAGTTGGGGAATTTCTG
>Ga0073936_10010218_pt1 | contig 11541 bp, 8 predicted proteins | sample AliMusrvi5mmetaG_FD_87041 | JGI IMG/M metagenome (GOLD analysis project Ga0073936, IMG submission 87041) | Freshwater lake bacterial and archeal communities from Alinen Mustajarvi, Finland, to study Microbial Dark Matter (Phase II) - Alinen... | ecosystem: Environmental > Aquatic > Freshwater >... | reverse complement strand
TCTCGGTCCAGACCATGACCAAGACCGATACGCGCGATGTCCGTGCCACGGTCGCACAAATTCTCGAGTTGGAGGCGGCTGGATGCGACATCGTGCGCCTGGCCGTGGTCGACGAAGCCGCTGCTCATGCCTTGGCCGAAATCCGCCACGAAGTCCACCTCCCCCTCATCGCGGACATCCACTTCCAGCACACCCTCGCCCTGATCGCCCTGGACGCCGGTATCGACGGCCTGCGCATCAACCCCGGTAATATCGGCGGCGAGGATCGGGTCCGTGAGGTCGTCCGGGCCGCAGCCCCGCGCCAGGTGCCGATTCGCATCGGCGTCAATGCCGGCTCGCTGGAAAAGGATCTGCTGGAAAAGCATGGCGGCGCCACGGCAGCCGCGCTTGTCGAGAGCGCTTTACGTCACGTGCGTCTGCTGGAAGACGCCGGCCATCCGTGGATCAAGATATCCGTCAAAGCTTCGGACGTTCCGCGCACCGTGGAGGCCTATCGGCTGCTCTCACAGGCCGTCGATTACCCACTGCACCTCGGCGTGACCGAGGCCGGCACGCTGATTAATGGCACCGTTCGGTCCAGCGTGGCCATGGGTATTCTGCTGGCCGAGGGCATCGGCGACACGCTGCGGGTCTCGCTCACCGATCATCCGGTCCAGGAAGTCAGGGTGGGCCTGGAACTGCTGCGCTGCTTTGGCCTTCGTCCCCCGGGCCCGAGTGTGATCTCCTGTCCCACCTGCGGCCGCATCCAGATCGATGTGATCGGGCTGGCGACGCGCGTGGAAACCGAGCTGGAGAAGTACTACCGCGCCAGCCCGACTGCACCCCGCCCAACTGTGGCGGTCATGGGCTGCGTCGTGAATGGACCGGGCGAAGCCCGCGAAGCCGATATCGCCATCGCCGGCGGCAAAGGCAAAGGCGCCTTGTATGTGAAGGGTACCTTTGTGGCCACGGTCGACGAAGCCGAGATCGTCGCCCGTCTCATGGATCAGGTCCGCGCCTGGCAGGGGTGATCTCAACGGGACCGTTGACACCAAGCAACGTGATGGTACATCATGATGGTATGCAAGCGATGCAATACCGCACGACTTTTTCCTTTGATGGCGACACGATGCGCCGTTTGAAGAACCTCGCAGCCCGATGGCAAGTTTCCAAGGCGGAGGTGGTCCGCCGCGCCCTCTCGCAGGCGGAGGGCCAACGGGTACCGGACACATCCGATCCTGCAACGGCGCTCAACGCGTATCACGCCCAAGGGGGACTCGACCGCAAAAAGGCTGAAGCGTATCTGCGCGAGGTCCATGAAGACCGGGAGCATTGGCGGCCGGGATGATCTGTCTGGACACCAACTATCTGGTCTGCTCGCTGGTCCCTGGTACTCACGAGGCGGCAGCGATGGCGAGGTGGTTACAGAGGGGCGAAAACCTTTTTGCCCCCTCGGTGGCATGGTATGAGTTCCTCTGTGGTCCCGTCACTCCGGATGAAATTCGGCTTGTCCGATCACTTCTCAAGGGCGGACTGATTCCGTTTGAAGACGCGCATGCTGCGGCAGCCGCAAAACTCTTCAATGCAACGGGACGAATACGCCGTCTTCGCCTGGACGCCATGATTGCCGCAAGCGCGATGGTGGCCGGGTGCCGACTCGCGACCTCCAATATCGCCGATTTCAAAGTCTTCGTGCCTTTCGGCCTCACGCTCGTCTGAGAAACGCGGTTCGGTTTTACAACCTTGACGTGACCGTCATGGGTTGTGTCGTGAAAGGTCCGGACGACGCCCGCAACGCTAGTACCGACCGTATTCCTGGATGGCCGCCATGATCAGGCGCATGCCGGTCAACTTTGAGCCGGCGTTGATGCTGCCTGCCGTCGTGAACATCAGCCCGCGTTTCTCCCGCGCCATTTCGAGGTCGCGCAGGAACTCCGCCACCATGTTCACCTCCTCGTTTCGGCTGAACGTAAACGGCGCCAACTGGCCCTGGATGACCGCATGCGGCAGATGCTCGCGAATCTGCGTGACCGTCAGGTTCGGCCCGAAATTGCACCCGTTCAGATTGAGCTTCCCGAGCAACGGCAGCAACTGCCCCATGTCGGAATCTGAGTGCTGGTAGCGTCCGTCCTTCGGGTCAGGACTGTAGCGATCGAAGATGCCCTTGAGGACCGGCCAGCCGAACAATTCGTACATCTCGGCATTCAATAAAGCGCAGTTGTCATCGGCCCACCACCAGCCGTGCGGTGCCGTGGCCGGCGTGTAGCCCGCCTCTTCATCCAGGATGCGCGCCCGCTCCAACATGGCGCGCAGGATCAGCCGGCTGAACCGGCCCGCCAGACCCGGGTTGTCCATGATCAGGAAGATCAAGGGCTCGGCGCCGAAGATGGACATGGCGAACGTAACCGGGCCGCGCTGTCCGCGGTAGATCCCCACTTTGCCGCCCAACGCCGTGAGGCGCGCCTTCTCCTCGGCCCAGTTCGGCGGCAGGATGAACTCGCGCAGGTTCTCCAACCGCTTCTCGACGCGATCGAGCAATGCCTTGAGTTCGTCCTCGCTGTGCGCCGACTGCTGCAGCCAGTACGACCAATCGTGCCAGACATTCTTCGCCTCGAAGATGTCGTAGAGTTCCTTCACGCGCGGCCAGGCCAACTTCGGGTCACTCCGATGTTCGCCCAGCAGACGTCGCCCCACAATCGGCACAGCCTTGTCGTTGTAGCGGTGTTCGAGGTCGACGCGGAATGCCTCGTCGTGAAAAAGCCGATGCCAATCCTCGGGCTCGCCCAACTCGTCGAACACGCATTCGTTGGACATGCGGATGCCGAGCGGTACCTGCGGGCAATCCTTTGCCCAGGGGTCCTTCCGCGCCTGCTCTTCGTCCGCCCAAAACCGCTCGATATCCAACGGGGCCAGCCCGCCATGGGCCTTCGCTTTGGCCACCAGCTTCTCCGCCTGACACAGATGACTTTCCTTGAGATGAACACTCACTATTTCCACCCTTCTACAGTCACGGCGCGGCGAGGACGCCGTCGCCCTACTCAAGAACCACGGTGGCCAACGCCAAGCGCCAGGCCACCTCCAAGAAATCTATACCGGAAACCCCTCCAACACGGTTCGCCCGATCGCCACTGGATCGTCCGATGCGGCGATGGCCTGGAACCGCACCCGATAGCGATGGCCCCCCGGCCCAATTCGATATTCCGGGTGCACGTTGCGCATCCACCCCGTATCGCCCCCTAGGCCCATGTGCCGGCCGTCGATGTGCACGACCGTCTCCGGACGCGGCGCCAGTTCGTGCGCATGAAGCGCCCTGTCGAGATCTTCAAGCCGCACGTTCTGCGCGCTCAGGTGGACGGTCGGCAGGCCGAGAATCATCAGCCCTGCGCCCTTGCGGTCGGTCAGTGTTGCCCATCGCACGTCCTCACGGCCGCCGTTTTCCTGCGGGAAGACATAAGGCGTGAGCGTGGCCGAAACCGGACAACGATACACGCCGACCATGGCCGCGTCCTTGCGGTCAACATAGTTCTCCCAAGGCCCGCGCCCATACCAGGTCAACTGGTCAAAGCCCGCCGGCAAGGTCATCACCACGCCGATGCGCGCGATCGTCGGCAAGGACAACCTCGCCACCACCAGCGCATCCATGACCACCTCTCCACATTCCGTGAACGTGTAGCCGGTCTCGGTCACCAACGCCTCGGCGCCTTGCGGCGTCATCAACCGCGCGCCGACCTTCACATAGGCCGCTGCCTTGCCCAATGCCGCCGCCTCAACGCCCGTGACGTGGCGGGTCAGCCGATCCAAGCCAGTTTCACGCCACTCGCACGCGTACCCGCCGCCCCCGGCCAGCAGATCGATATCAGTTGCCGCACGGTAGAAACATTCGGACGGACCGACCTGGAGCAGTTCACCGACATCCGCTTTGAACGAGTGCCACAGTCCATCCGTCGCGCCCATCACGTGCTCGAACGCCCCCCCGCGAATGCGAAGCTCATCACCCTTGCGCTCCAGCGTGATTGTCCCCGCCGGACGGGACAACGCCACAGGGGCGGGAATGCTCCAGGACAGTTTGAACTGTTCCCAAGTCACTTCGTGACCGGCGGGCGCCCACGGCGTTGTCTGCTTGAGCACGAAGCGGAGGATGAGCCAGTATTCGGCGCCCGCCTTGAGTTCCGGCCGCGCCACCGGCAACGCCACGGCCTGCGCCGTGCCCGGTGCGGCGTCAAGCGTATCCAAGCACCCGTGCTGCAGCGTTGCACCGTCCTCCCGTAATTCCCACAACATCGCCAAGTGCGCCAGGCTCAGGGAATGGTACTTGTTGCGCACAACGAATTTTCCTGCACCGGCATCGGCCGCCGTTACGGACACCGGCGCCTGGACCTTCTTGATTTCCCACGCCGCAGGATGCGGCACGAGATCCGGCCCCACCACGCCGTTGAGGCACATGCGCTCCGTGTCGCGGGGTTCGAGTCCGGGTTCGCCATACAGCCAGGCCGTGCGTCCGTCGGGCAAACGCTTCGGCATGGCCTTGTCGGACCAGTCCCAGATGAACCCGCCCTGGAACCGCGGCAACTCGTCGACCAGATCCCAGAACTTGCGGAAGTTGCCCGTGCTGTTGCCCTTGGCGTAGGCGTACTCGCACATGATCATCGGGCGCCGCTCGTCGGGCCGCGCCAATTCGCGCCGCACCCAATCCAGGTCCGGATACATCGGCACCAGCACGTCCGAAATCGCCGACCCCGGGTAGCCGCTCTCGTACTGGACCGGCCGTGTCGGATCGTACTGCCGCACCCAGGCGGCCATGGCGGCATGATTCGGACCGTACCCCGACTCGTTCCCCAACGACCAGAACAGCACGGACGCATGATTCTTGTCGCGCAGTACCATGCGGGTCGCACGTTCGAGGTAGGCGCACGCCCAAGCCGGATCTTTGGACAAGAGCGACTCGATCCCGTGCGTTTCGAGATTGGCTTCGTCGACCAGGCAGAGGCCGAGTTCGTCGCACAGGTCGTACCAGCGCGGGTCGTTCGGGTAGTGACTGGTCCGCACGGCATTGAAGTTCAGTTGCTTCATCAGCAGGATGTCGGCGCGCATATCAGCCTCGGTCACGGCCCGGCCGTGCCAGGGATTGAACTCGTGCCGGTCCACGCCGCGGACGACCAGGCGCCGTCCGTTAAGCAACGCCATGCCGTCCTTGATCTCCACCTGCCGGAACCCCACGCGACAGCTCTCGATGTCCACGACCTCGTCGGCCGGATTGCGCAGGGTCAGCACGAGTGTGTAGAGATAGGGCGTCTCGGCTGTCCACTGGCGCGGTGCGGAGACCGCGGTTTCCAGCCACGCACTGCCGGCCTCGTCCTTGGCCGCGCCGTACATGGGTGATGTCGACGCGAGCGGCGCCTTAAGCGGCGCGGCGAGCACCGGAGTCCCTGCCACATCGTAGAGCATGGCTTCAATCTGCCAACCCACGACTTGGGAATACACGATCATGCCGCCCGGGGTTGAATGGGGACGCCCCGGCGGGATGGCCGCATAGGCGCGGACCTGGAGCGTCGCGTCGCGGTACTCGCAGTCGAACACGGTGCGGACCGTGAAGTCGCGCAAATGCACACGCGGCTTGGCGAACAGCGTCACATCGCGCTGAATGCCGCTCATCTGCCAGTAGTCCTGATCCTCGAGGTACGTGCCGTCGCAGTAACGCAGGACGCGCGCCGCCAGCGTATTGGTCCCGGGCTTGATGAAGGCGGTGATGTTGAACTCAGCAGGCAGGCGGCTGTCCTGGCTGTAGCCGACCTCGACGCCGTTGATCCAGACGGTGAGTGAGGAATCGACGCTCTCGAATGTCAGGAACACGTCGCGATCGCGCCAATTTTCGGTCAGCGTGAACGTCGTGCGGAAGCAGCCGGTCGGATTGTCAGTCGGCACGCGCGGCGGGTCGGGTTGAAACGGATAGGCGACGTTGGTGTAGACGGGCGGATCGTAATCGCCCTGAATCTGCCAATTGCCGGGCACGGCCAGCCGGGTCCAGGCACGGTCGTCAAAGGCCGGTTCCTGAAAACCTGCGGGCACGGCTTCAGGCCTGGGTGCCCAGTGGAAGGCCCAATCGCCGTTCAACGACTTGGCGAACGGCGATGCCCGCCGGTCGCCCTTGCGTGCGCCGGCCTCGTCGGCGTAGGCACCCCAAGGCACATGCGTCAGTTCGCGGTTCCGCCCCGTCACCTGGGGATTCTCCCAGTCCGGCTGCAACTGCGTGTTGGTCATGGGCGGGGACTATAGTACACGCAGCAGGCCGGGCGCAATCCGAGGCTTGCACAATCGCGGTGTTTCAACCACGGCAATACGGGCTCGACATGGCACGACGTGCGTACTATTACGGTGACGCCGCATTTGGGTGCAAGGAGCAGTCGAGGGCTGGACATGGCGATTACCGTTGACGAGAAAGGGTGCCAGAACATCAGGGAAGCGCTCGGCTGGGAATGGCTGGAAACCAACGGTCTTGGCGGCTACGCCTCGAGCACCATTCTCAACTGCAACACGCGCAAGTACCATGGGCTGCTTGTCGCCGCCCTGGCCGAGCCGCCGGGCCGTTTCGCTCTGCTTTCCAAGTATGAGGATTCGCTGGTGGTCCGGGACCGCGAATTCGATCTGGCCTGCCACCGTTACCCGGGTGTCTATTTCCCGCACGGACACGAGTACCTGGAACAATTCCGCTACGACGAGTGCCCGCGCTTCGTTTACCGTGTCGGCGATATCGGCATTGAAAAGAGCATCCTCTTCCTGCACGGCCGGAACACCGTGCTGGTGCGCTACGACATCCGCGAAACGCGTGTCCCGTTCGTGTTGCGCCTCAAGCCGTTCATCTCGTTCCGCGGCATGCACGAACTCCGCAAGGAGGACCCCTGGCTGCAGGTCCGCCCCTGGCGCGTCGCCAACGGCTTCAAGGTGCAGCCTTACAACGGCCTGCCCGCCCTCTTCTTCCAGACCAATCTGAGGTCGGTCTTTCATCCCTCGCCCCTCTGGTACTACAACTTCGAATACTTCCGCGAAGCCGAGCGGGGCTACGACCACCACGAAGATCTGTTCCGCCCCGGCGTGCTTGAGATCCCCGTGAAGGCCGGCAGCGTTGTGATTGTCTCGGCCTCGCTGAACGACGAAGCCGGGCTGAACCGGCGCGTGTGGGACCGCGAGATCGCACGGCGCCTGGAAACGGGCGCGGCCGACCGCAAGCAAGCGGCGGCGGTCTGTCGCGACCGCAAGCAGGCAGGCCGCCTCGCCACGTTGCTGCGCGCCGGCCGCCAGTTCATCATCACCAAGCCGATGCCCGGTGGGACGCCCGGCCGGCCTACGGTCGTGGCCGGGTATCCCTGGTTCGAGGACTGGGGCCGCGATACGTTGATTGCCCTCCCCGGTCTGACGTTCTGCGCCGGCCGCCCCGAGGACGGCAAGGCCATCCTCGCCTCCGTGGGCGCGCAGGAACGCGACGGCCTGATCCCGAACTTCTTCGCCACGGATCCCGCGCAGCATGCGTTCAATTCCGTGGATGCCGCGCTCTGGTATGTGTGGGCCGTCCAACAAATGCAGGTCTGGACCGGCGATTTCGACGCGGTGCGGCGAATCGGCTGGCCGGTGATCCAGCGTATCCTGCGCCGGTATGCGGAGGGCACGCGGCACGGCATTTTCATGAGCCCGAACGGCCTGCTGCATGCGGGCAACGCCGCCACCCAGCTCACCTGGATGGATGCGATGGTGAACGGCACGCCGGTCACGCCGCGCCACGGCTACGCGGTCGAGATCAATGCCCTCTGGTACAATGCCCTGCGCTATGCCGAGGAACTCGCCGACCGCTTCGACGAACCACGCCTCTTCCCATCTGATGTCGCCGACCGCCACCGGGACGCGTTCGTAAATCTGTTCTGGATGCCCGATGCGCGGGCGCTGGCGGATGCCTTCGCCGACGGCGTGCTCGACCGTGCCATCCGGCCCAACCAAATCTTGGCCGCCTCGCTGCCTTACTCGTCGCTCGATCCCCTGCAAAAGCTGTCCGTGGTCGACACCGTGCGCCGCGAACTGCTCACGCCCTTCGGCCTGCGCACCCTCTCGCCCCGCAACCCGGCGTACCGCGGTCGCTATGAGGGCGATCAGGAAACTCGCGACGCCGCCTATCATCAGGGCACGGTGTGGCCGTGGCTGCTGGGCCACTACGCCGAGGCCTTCCTGAAGACGGCCGCGAATCGGCGCCAGGCCGCCAATGTGTTGCTGGACGGCATCGAGCCCCTGCTGGCCTATGCGGCGGAAGGCCCCGGCCTGGGCCAGATTCCAGAAATCTGGGACGGCGACCCGCCGCATCGGCCGCATGGATGCCCGGCGCAAGCCTGGAGCGTGGCCGAATTGATCCGGTTGATTACGCTTTGTGGGACGGACCCAACAGCGTAGACTGCCGGTTTGAGAAGACCCCGCGTTTCGGGGTGATGAGAAGGAGGCACAGACTATGAAACTGAAAATGCCGGAGATCAAGAAGAAGGCCAAGACGTTGGGAGTCGAAGCCGGGAAATTGAAGAAGGCGGAACTGATTCTCGCGATCCAAAAGGCGGAGGGGAATACGCCGTGCTTCGGCACCGGAACCCCGGCGTGCCCCTATCTGGCCTGCTGCTGGCGCGAGGACTGCATCCCCGCCTGAAAGGCGTCATGCGCGTCTTAATGTTCGGGTGGGAATTTCCGCCGCACATTAGCGGCGGGTTGGGTACTGCCTGCTTCGGGATGACCAAGGCCCTGGCACAGCACGGGACCGAAATCGTCTTTGTCATTCCCCACACCGCAGGCCCGGGCCGGACGTCCCACGTCCGCCTGGTGGCGGCCGACAGCGATGCCGACCCGGATGCGGACGCCGTGCCGTCCGGCGAAACCCCGTCCCTTGAGACGCTCCTGCGCCATATCGAACTCCGCGAAATCGACTCCATCCTGGTCCCCTACCTGTCCGCTCCGGAGTACCAGCGGGTGCTCGAACAGGTCGAGTCCCGCGTCCGGCGACGAGCGGCCGCGACCAGCGTGCTGACCGCACGAACGGACTACGGCCGCAACCTCATGGCCGAAGTCGCACGCTACAGCGAGGCGGCCGAGCGCCTCGCCAGGAACGAGCGCTTCGACCTCATCCATGTACATGACTGGATGACGTTCGCAGCCGGCATCCGCGCCAAACACGCGAGCGGTCGGCCCCTCGTCGTGCACGTCCACGCCCTGGAGTATGACCGAAGCGGCGAGAAGCCCAACCCCGACGTCCTGGCCCTCGAAAAACTGGGCCTCGCGGCAGCCGATCACATCGTCGCCGTCAGCCATTACACGCGCTCCATTCTCGTCAACCGCTACGAGGTGCCACCCGAAAAAGTGACCGTGGTGCACAACGCCGTGTCGCGTCGCAAGGCCGGTGCGATCTATCACTCGAGCCGGCCGCGCGGCGGCAAGGTTGTGCTGTTCCTCGGGCGCGTCACGTTCCAGAAGGGACCCGACTATTTTGTTGAGGCGGCGGCCCGCGTGATTGAAAAAGTGCCCAACGTCACGTTTGTCATGGCCGGCGTCGGCGACATGCTCCCGCGCATGATCGAACGCGTCGGCCAGTTGCGACTCGGCCGCAACTTCCATTTCACAGGGTTCCTGCGCGGCGAAGAGGTCGAGCGCATGTACGCCGAAACCGATCTCTATGTCATGCCGAGCGTGTCCGAACCGTTCGGAATCTCGCCGCTTGAAGCGATGCTCTACGACGTCCCGGTCATCATCTCCCGCAATGCCGGCGTGGCCGAGGTGCTGACCCACGCTCTGAAGGTCGATTTCTGGGACGTGACCGATCTGGCCAACAAGATTCTGGCCATTCTGAAGTACCCGGCGCTTTCGCGGGAGCTGCTCCGCAACGGGCGCCGCGAGCTCCAGGCCATCCGATGGGATGTGGCGGCCGATCACATTCAGGCAGTCTATCAGCGGCTGTGCCCGTAAGGAGAGCACCCATGCCGTCGATCTGTTTCTATTTCCAGGTTCATCAGCCCTCCCGCCTCCGCAACTACACGTACTTTGATATCGGCCATTCGCGCGACTACGAGGACGAGACCGCCAATCGCGAAATCCTGAACAAGGTCGCCACCAAGTGTTATCTGCCCGCCAACCGCGTCCTGCTCGCCTTGCTGAAGGAACACAAAGGCGCGTTCCGGATTTCGTACTCCATCTCCGGGGTAGCGCTCGACCAATTCGAGCGCTATAACCCCGCCGTGCTGGACAGTTTCAAGCGGCTGGCCGACACCGAGTGCGTGGAATTCCTCGATGAGACGTACTACCATTCCCTGTCGTTTCTCTACTCCCGGCCTGAGTTCCGCGAACAGGTCAGTCACCACCGCGAGCGCATCAAAACCCTGTTCGGTCAGACGCCGACGGCCTTCCGCAACACAGAGCTGATCTACAGCAACGACCTCGCCCAGGAAATCGAACGGCTGGGCTACACGACTATCCTGGCCGAGGGCGCCGACCGTGTCCTGGGCTGGCGCAGCCCGAATTTCGTCTACCAGCCCGTGGGCTGCACAAAGCTGCGGTTGCTGCTGAGAAACTACCGGCTCTCTGACGATATCGCCTTTCGCTTCTCAAACCGCGCCTGGCCGGACTATCCGCTGACCGCCGAGAAGTTCGCCCGCTGGGTCCACCAGATCAACGCCGCGGGCGAACTCGTCAACCTGTTCCTGGACTACGAGACCTTTGGCGAGCACCAGTGGGAAGACTCCGGCATCTTCAACTTCCTCAAATTGATTCCGCATACCGTTCTCGGGCACCCCGATTTCAGGTTCCAGACGCCCACGGAGGCCGCCCGGCAGTACCCGCCGTTCGCGGATCTCGATGTTCCCCAGTTCGTGTCCTGGGCGGACGTGGAGCGCGATGTGAGCGCCTGGCTCGGCAATGACCTGCAGGGCGACGCCATCCGCGCGCTCTACGATCTCGAAAAGAAAGTGCGCCGGTCAAAAGACCGGGAGCTTCTCCACGTGTGGCGCCAGTTGCAGACCTCGGACCACTTCTACTACATGTGCACCAAGTGGTTCGCCGACGGCAATGTGCACAAATATTTCAGTCCCTACAGCTCCCCCTACGACGCCTATATCAACTACATGAACGTCGTGACGGATTTCTCCAACCGCCTGGACTCCTAGCCGCTGCCGCTATCTGCTTGAATTCGCGTCGCGTCGTGTGACATCATCTGTCCGTTTGTGGTGCGGCGGCGATCCCGACCGAACCCATACCCGGCCGCCGGGAATCGACCGGAACCGGCGTCACCGCTTGCTCAAGAGATACAATAACGAAGGAAAACCATGTCCACCTCGGATTCAGACCGTCGCGCTCCAGGGAACGTGCTGGTGGTTAACGCCGGCAGTTCGTCGCTGAAATTCACCATGTACTCGATGCAGAAGGAGACGAATCTCGCCCGCGGCATCGTCGAACGCATCGGCATGAACGAACCGTTCATGAAGTACGAGCGCCACGACGGTGTGTCGTTCAAGGAACTCGTGAACGTATCGGACCATGACCATGCGCTCCGCC
>Ga0073936_10010214_pt1 | contig 11546 bp, 5 predicted proteins | sample AliMusrvi5mmetaG_FD_87041 | JGI IMG/M metagenome (GOLD analysis project Ga0073936, IMG submission 87041) | Freshwater lake bacterial and archeal communities from Alinen Mustajarvi, Finland, to study Microbial Dark Matter (Phase II) - Alinen... | ecosystem: Environmental > Aquatic > Freshwater >... | reverse complement strand
TGTCGGTTGTCGGTTGTCGGTTGTCGGTTGTCGGTTGTCGGTTGTCGGTTGAGCTTGCGTGCTGTGCATTCGCTTATCTCCGCAATCACCGACAACAGACAACTCTTTTTTTTCCGCCTCACTCGGCGCTAACCCACACGAAGAGTTTACCGTTGGCCGGCGCGTCTGACACCGTGAGCGTGACGATTTGCACGCCGCTTGCATTCGGCGTGCCGATCAACTCGGTCGTGATGGCCGGAGCCCATCCTGCCAGATCGGTGCTGCACTCAACCGTGTAGTTGAGATTGGACGCTGCATACCAGGTGTAGGTGAATTGATTGCCAACCAACGGAATGACCGGGTTGAGCGACGAGGCGCTGGTGGGATCCAGACCGAAGGCGAATTTCTGGAAGTTGGTCATGCCGAACGCATCTTGCACCGTCACCACCGGTTGCGACACAAGAGCAGCCCCGGGCTGCCCGCCACCGGGCTGGGTTGTGAAAGCCAGTTTCGCTGGTGCGCCCGGGTTGACGACCTGGGCAGGGTTCAGGGCGCTGGAAATACTGGAATTGTTGTTAACGTCGCCGCTATAGACAGCCACGATGTTCGAGTGGGTACCGAGCGCCAACGTAGTGTTGGTGATGTTGTCATCGCTGACCGAAATCGTCAGGCGGTCGCCGTTATCGTTTTGAGGCCCAAAGACTGTAGTGGTATCGGCCCAGTAGGACAGGTCGACGCTGCCCAAATTGTGGCTGGCGCCCAAGTCGAATGTAATCTGGGGCCACCCAGGATAATACCCAGCATCACCGGCATCCGACCAAAAAGTAACGGTTGGTATCACACCATCCGTCAATTTCACATTCCCTGGATCTGTCCAATTATTGGGCTGCATCGTGTCGTACGTGTACGAACTCACCGCAATGGGCGCGGCTTGGTTCATGCCGAAGCCAGCGACTGCAGCGGCGAGGCCGGTGAGGATGCGGCGGAGTGGTTTGGGTGGCAGCATGAAGCTGGGGGGGTCATGAGCCGCGGTGCCGGGGAGGCAAAGGCGTGCTTGATTGCTTGCGAGAGGTCCTTTCATGGAGGCGTTTTTTTAGAAATGAGCGAGGGTATTTGTGTAACTGGGAACCGGCGTATCGCTGACGGGACGTGTGCTTCGGCAAAATCATGGAGTCTTATGCATAATTCGCAATACCCATAAACATGGGTAGTCTTCTTCCGCTTTTCATAATGCTTGGATGCAGACGGTTACTCCCGATTCCACACGCCAGCGCAGCGCGGGTTCTGGTGTAAAAAAGAGGAAAATGGAACGGCAGATTGCGGGAATTGGCCTTGCTCGACCAAGTGCATCTTTGAGGTCGAACACTGAGTTCTGACAATGCGACAGGTCGTGACACCTTAGCACGACCATGCCGGCGGGCACGACGGAAAAAATCACTGATTTGGCGGTTGCGCACAGGCGGGATGGGTGTAACCTCCGCGCATGGCCGAAGAACCTATTGTCTGTGATACCAAACCGCTAGCCCTTGAAGTAGAAGCCGGAACCTATTGGTGGTGCTCTTGCGGGCGGGCTGCCACACAACCGTTTTGCGATGGCTCCCACAAAGGCACCGGCCTGCAGCCAGTGAAATTTGAAGCCGCCGAGAAAACCACCGTGTGGTGGTGCCAGTGCAAGCAAACTGCCGGCCCGCCGTTGTGCGATGGCGCGCACAAGAAGTTGCGCACGCCTTGATCAGGAGTGCATGCTTTGCCGCAGTGGCGGCCGTCAAGCATTGAGTTGAAATCGCGCCGGGGGTGAAAGATCCGCCTCCGGAAATGCGTTGTATGATACCCGCAGCACATCGCATGGCGGGCCCCAGCAACCATCCAGCCATGAAAGCCCGCCGCCACTCCGATCTAACATTCGTCGCCAGCCTCATCACCACACTTGCCGTGATGATTGCTCCGCTCGCCGGTGCCCCGGCACCCATACGTGGCTTGCGCGAAGTGGATCATAGCCAGGTGGAATTACGGGGCGGTTTCTGGGGGCCTCGCATGCAAGCCCATCAAAAAGTGACATTACCGCATGCTCTCGATTGCTTGGAGAAGGATGGCCACGTCACTAACTTCGATAAGGCAGCCGGCAAATTCACAGGCGATCTGACGGGCCATCCCGCATTCGACTCTGATTTGCACAAGGCGCTCGAAGGAGCTCTGATCTCCCTGCAACACTTCGACGACACCGCCCTGCGCCAGCGCGTTGAGGCCATCATTGAGCGCATTCTCGCGGCCCAACAGCCGGATGGCTTTCTCATCGCCTATTACATCGTCAAGGATCAGGAGAAACGCTGGGAGGACCTGCGCCTCTGCCACCAGATGTACAACGCCGGCCACTTTTTTGAAATGGCCGTCGCCCAACAACAACTCAGCGGCCAACCCAAGGTGCTCGCCGCCGCTAAGCGCTTCGCCGACCACATCGACGGCATCTTCGGTCCCAATAAGCGCTACGACGTCGATGGCCATGAAGAAGTGGAACTGGCTCTCATCAGGTTGTATCGCGCCACCGGCGAGCGCCGCTATCTGGATCTAGCAAAGTTTTTCCTTGATGAACGAGGGTACGTCCATGGCACTGAACACAAGTTGTTTGATCCGACGTCCGTCGCCCCGCCGGTCAAGCCTGCGGGCAAGCTCGCCCCTGAGCAACAACGTGAGTTTTGGCACGCCCAGTTGCGCACCCGCAACGGCCGCATGCAAGACCACAAACCCGTCATCGACCAGCACGAGGCCGTCGGCCATGCCGTGCGCGCCGGTTACTTGTATTCCGCCATGACCGATATCGTGCGCTTGATGGAGGCACCCGGCTATGCGCAAGCGCTCGACGACCTATGGCGTGATGTGGTGGACCACAAAATGTATCTCACCGGTTCGCTAGGCACCGGCCAATATGATGACGAAGGGTTCGGCGACGCCTACCTTCTGCCTAACGAATCCGCCTACTGCGAATCCTGCGCCGCCATCACCCATATTTTCTGGCAATATCGCATGGCCCTGCTCAAGGCAAAAACCGAGTATGCAGACCTGATGGAACTGACGCTCTATAACGGAATGCTCTCAGGCATATCCGTCGCCGGTGATAAGTTTTTCTATCAAAATCCGCTGGCCAGTGCGGGGGGGGCCAGCCGTCACCCGTGGATCGGCCTATCGTGCTGCCCGACGAACATAGCGCGCATGATCCCTCAAATCAGCGGCTTCGTCTATGCCCAGGGGCCAGGCCAAATCTACGTTAACCTATACGCCGCCGGCGAGGCCAAGCTCAAGCTGGAGGATGGCACACCGCTCAAGTTCACCCAGCAAACGGAGTATCCGTGGGACGGTCACGTCGCCCTAACCGTCACGCCGGAACGAGCGAGCGCCTTCGATCTGTGCCTGCGCATCCCAGGCTGGGCACAGGGCCACCCGGTGCCCAGCGATTTGTATCGATTCACCAGTTCCGAGGTGGCACCCGTGACCCTCAAACTCAAGGGGCAGACCGTGGCCGCCACCCCGGGCGCTGACGGTTATCTGCACCTGAAGCGCACTTGGCAGGCTGGCGATGTGGTCGAATTGGACATGCCCATGCCCGTCCAGCGGGTCGTAGCCCACGATAACCTCGCCGCCGACCGGGGCAAGGTGGCACTGATGCGCGGCCCGCTGGTGTATTGCCTCGAGGCGGCCGATCAACCCGACGTGGTCATCTCACGGCTAACCTTGCCCAAAACGGGTGGATTGCGCGCCGAACACCGTGCTGATTTGCTTGGCGGGATCACGGTGCTCACCGGCCAGGCCATGGACGAGGGGCGGCGCCCCTTCGCATTCACCGCCGTGCCCTACTACGCTTGGGCCAACCGCGACAAAGGGGCCATGAGCGTGTGGCTCGGCCAAGCGGACTGACCTTGAGGCAGGGGGAAAATCGTCACGCGCCTCAAAAAAGGAGGGGGGAATCCCCTATAGCGGCAGCATTTTGCTTGCCAAGGGAGGGATGGCTGCTACTTTCTGCGCCGAACCACCAACCTAGGACGTTCCGGCGGCAGAGCTGGAACCATCCCTTACTACCATGAGCGACAACACAATCAACCTGAAAGAATTCCAACTCCATGAAGGAGACACCGGCAGCGCCCCCTATCAAGTGGCACTGCTCACTCAGCGGATCCACCACATTACGGATCACCTCAATATCCACAAGAAGGACTTTTCGTCGCGCCGGGGGCTGCTTAAATTGGTCTCGATGCGCCGCAAGCACTTGGATTACATCAAGGACAAGAGCGAGGAGCGCTACAAGCAGATCATTCTGAGTCTCGGCCTGCGCCGCTAATCCATCTCCGCAGTGCGGCCGCGAGGATATCCCCGCGGCCGTCCTGCAAACCGGCAGTCACGTTAGAACATGCCGTGCCTGCCGCTGGACCCCCGGTCCATCAGCCCATGCCCGTTGGCAGGGCCACCGTCGGTCCGCAAACCACCGCCCTGTGCGCCTGCCCGGCAATTCCGCTGTGCAGGCTCAAGGCACTGACAACAAGAAGCAGAACAAAGAAACACAAAGAAAACAACTATGAACATCCATACACTAACGAGCCAAGTCGGCTCTAACCCGATTACGATTGAAACCGGCAAACTTGCCAAACTCGCCGACGGTGCCGTGACCGTTCGTTGCGGGGACACCATCATCCTGGTCACTGCCGTGTCGGCAACCAAGGTAAAACCCGGCCAGACATGGTTTCCGCTGTCGGTGGAATACAAGGAAAAGGCCTCGGCCGCAGGGGTATTTCCCGGTGGTTATTTCAAGCGCGAAGGCCGCCCGACCGAAAAGGAAATCCTCACCTGCCGCATGACCGACCGCCCGCTGCGGCCGCTGTTTCCGAAGGGATATTTTTATGACACCCAGATCATCGCCATCCTGCTCAGCGCGGATGCCGAAAATGATGCCGACATCCTCTCGATGAACGGTGCATCCGCCGCCCTTTGCCTATCCGACATTCCGTTTGGCGGGCCGATTGGTGCGGTACGCGTTGGCCGGGTCAACGGCAAGTTTCTGATCAATCCGACATTTGCGCAACGCAGTGAGAGCGATCTGGACCTCATCTATGTGGGCAACAAGACCGACGTGATCATGATCGAAGGGCAAGCCGACGAACTGCCCGAAGAGGAGTTCATCCAAGCATTGCATTTCGCCCAGCAAGCCGTCGCACAGCTCGTCGCCATGCAGGAGGAGCTCGTTCGTCTGGCCGGCAAGGCCAAGCGGGAATTCACCCCGATTCTGGCCAAGGACAACCTGCTGGAGATTGCCTACGAGATTGCTGGCGACCGCATCGAGGCAGCGATCTATGCGCCGACCAAGACCGAGCGCGCCAAAAAAGTCGGAGCCCTGCGCGACGAAGTGGAAGCCGCCATCAAGGAGCGCGCGCCAGAGGCCACCGACTTTGATGTCGAGCAAGCATTCGAATACCTGCAGAAAAAGGCGTTCCGCATTTCTATTATGGAAAAAGGTCTGCGCGCAGATGGCCGCAGCATCGGCGACTTGCGGCCGCTCTACGGCGAAGTAGGCACCCTGCCGCGGGTTCACGGCTCGGCGTTGTTCTCGCGTGGCGAAACCCAAGCGCTGGCCATCACCACCTTGGCCCCGGCCGATGAAAAACAAAACTTTGATAACTACTGCGGCGGTGATGATAGCAAGCGCTTCATCCTGCACTATAACTTCCCTCCGTTCTCGGTGGGTGAAACCGGCCGCATGGGCGGCATCAACCGCCGCGAAATCGGCCACGGTTCATTAGCCGAGCGCTCGATCGAGCCGGTCATCCCAGACGAAGCGGATTTCCCCTATGCCATCCGCGTGTCCTCGGAAGTCACCGAATCTAATGGCTCCACCTCGATGGCCTCGGTTTGTGCCGGCACCATGTCGTTGTTGGACGCCGGGGTGCCGCTGATTCGCCCGGTTAGCGGTATTTCCGTCGGCCTGGTCACCGAGTCTAACGAACAAGGCACGCTCAAGTCCTACAAGATGTTGTTGGATATCATTGGATCGGAAGACTTCTACGGCGACATGGACTTCAAACTCTGTGGCACCAGCGAAGGCGTCACCGGCTATCAGTTGGACCTGAAACTGCCGGGCCTCCCCCTCGCCATGCTCGAGGAAGCCATTCACATCGCTAAAGCTGGCCGCGGCAAGGTGTTGGAAAAGATGGCGGAGTCCATCACCACTCCTAACGAACTTAGCCCGCATGCCCCGCGCATCGTCACGGTAAAAATCCCGCCGGATCGCATCGGCGAACTCATCGGGCCTGGTGGTAAGAACATCAAGGGCATCCAGGCGGAGTCTGGAGCCGAGATCAACATTGAGGATGACGGCACCGTGCATATCTATGCATCCAAGGAGGAAGGCTTGCTGCGAGCCAAGGACATGATTGAACGCATGTTCCAGGAAATCGAGGTCAACAAGGTCTATACCGGCAAGGTCGTCTCCGTCACCGCCTTTGGCGCCTTCATGGAAGTGCTCCCCGGCAAGGACGGTCTCATCCATGTCTCCGAACTCGCCGAAGGCCGCACAGAAAACGTCGAGGATATCGTCAAGAGAGGCGATATCGTCACCGCAAAGTGCGTCGGCGTCGATGAAAAAGGCCGCGTCAAAATGAGCCGCCGTGCCTGGCTGCGCGATCAAAAGGCGGAAGCCGCACAAGCCGCTGAAGGCCCGCCTGCCGAATAACACCATCCCATCACAAGGCCGGCGCTTCCTAACGGAGGTGCCGGTTTTTTTGCGGGTAAAGCTCAGTAGCAGAGCGTCGCCGCTTCCCTAACATTGAAACAAAAACCCCGGCCTGCGAGATGCTGGCCGGGGTTTATATTTGAATCGCTTAGACTTAAGCGGTGGTGGAGTCCTCGTCTTCGTCGAAGATTTCCTTGGGGATGACGATGGGCTCGGGCTCCTCGACGGTGAACTCGAACGTAGCATCGCGGTGACAATGGAAACCAGAACCGGCCGGGATGAGATGGCCCATGATGACGTTTTCCTTGAAACCGGTGAGGTAATCGACCTTGCCGAGGGTGGCAGCTTCAGTTAGAACGCGTGTGGTATCTTGGAAAGACGCCGCAGAGATGAACGAGTCGGTTTCCAACGATGCCTTGGTGATGCCTAGCAGGACAGGCTCGCCTTCGGCAGGCTTGCCACCGTTGGCGATAATTTCGGCATTGACGCGCTTGAAGGTCGAACGGTCCACCTGATCGCCCCACAAATATTGGTCGGCATCTCCCGGATCGGTGATTTTGACCTTGCGCAGCATCTGCCTGACGATGACTTCGATGTGCTTGTCATTGATTTCCACACCCTGGACGCGATAGACGGATTGCACTTCATTGACCAGATGCTCCTGAAGTTCCTGAGCTCCGCAGGCTTCCAGCAAATCTTCCGGCGACACAGGTCCTTCGGTGATCTGATCGCCACGTTTGACCTGATCGCCATCCGTAACCACGACGTGCTTGCCCATGGGCACCAAGTGATCGACTTGCTCTCCCGTGCTCGAATCGGTGATGACTACCTTCTTCTTGCCGCGGACGTTCGAGCCGAAGGAAATCTCGCCATCGATTTTGGCAATGACGCAGGAGTCCTTGGGTTTGCGGGCTTCGAACAACTCAGCGACGCGCGGCAGACCACCGGTGATGTCCTTGGTGCGTGCCACCTTGCGCGGAGTCTTGGCCAACTGGATACCGCCGTGGACGATCTCGCCTTCTTTGACGGATAGATGGGCACCGACGGGAATCGAGTAGCTCGCCTTAATCTCCTTGGTGATCTCGTCATAGATGACCACCTGTGGATGCAGGTCTTCCTTATGCTCGGTAACTACCACGCCCTTCTTGCCGGTTTCCTTGTCGGTCTCGTTGGCCACGGTGATACCGGCGATCATGTCGCGGAATTCTACGCGCCCTGCCTTCTCAGTTAGAATTGGCACATTGTAGGGGTCCCATGTGACGACGGTGTCGCCTTTCTTGACGTCCTCGCCGTCCTTGATGGAGATGATCGAACCGATGACGATGTTGTGGCTTTCGAGTTCCAGGCCGTCCTTGCCGCGGATAGAGATGGTGCCATTTTTATTGAGCACCACCCAGTGGCCGTCGGCTGATTGGACGGTACGCATGGACTTATAGACCAATTGCCCGCTGTGCTTTACCTTAATGATAGGTTGCTTGAATGTGGCCGCGGCGACCCCGCCGACGTGGAACGTCCGCATGGTCAACTGCGTGCCGGGCTCGCCAATGGACTGGGCGGCGATGATGCCGACTGCCTCACCGATTTTGACGGGTTTGCTGGTGGCCAGATTCAAACCATAGCAATTTGCACAGCAACCGCGGTCTGATTCGCAGGTGAGAACCGAGCGAATTTTGAGTTTGAGGCAGCCGATTTTTTCGATGGCAATGGCTTGGCGCTCATTGACGATATCATCGATGTCGATGATGATATCACCGGTGACAGGATCCTTGACCTGCTCGCCGGAGACGCGGCCATAAATACGCGTGGCGAGCGAAGCCGCTTCCTCATCGCCATCGATGATAGCCGCAACCGTGATTCCGTTGACGGTGCCGCAATCCTGATGAGTGATGATGACGTCCTGCGCCACATCGACGAGCTTGCGGGTCATGTAACCGGAGTCCGCAGTTTTGAGTGCGGTATCGGACAGCCCCTTGCGGGCACCGTGAGTGGAGATGAAGTATTCCAACACCGAGAGGCCCTCGCGGAAGTTCGAGATGATTGGCCGTTCGATAATTTCGCCGGACGGCTTGGCCATCAACCCGCGCATGCCGCCGAGCTGCTTGATCTGGCTCTTGTTACCACGCGCGCCGGAATCCACCATCATGAACAGCGGGCTGGCCTTGGCCTTGCCATCGTTGTGCTCAATCTTGCGATACAACGCGTTGGCGATGGTATCGGTTGCGTGGGTCCAGACATCGACGATTTTCTGATAACGTTCGCCATCGGTGATGACACCATTGCGGTATTGTTTGGTGACCTTATCAACGTCTTCGTAAGCCTTGATGATGACATCCTTTTTCTCCTCGGGGATGACCATGTCAACAATCCCGATGGAAGTGCCGGAGCGGGTAGCTTCCTTGAAGCCAAGGATTTTGAGTTCGTCAAGGGTCTCCACGGTCTTCTTCTGACCGGACACCTGATAGCAACGCCAGATGATGTCGCCAATCTGCTTTTTACCGACATTGTAGTTTACGAAACCCAGGCCGGGAGGCCAGATTTCATTGAAGCGCACGCGGCCGGGAGTGGTCTCGAGGATTTTGCTCTCCTTGTCGCCGAGCAAGGTATCGCGGTTATAGTCGGGGTTGCGGATGCGAATCCAGCAATGGTATTCAATTTTGCGGGATGCGATGGCGTACTCGACCTCGGAGGCGTTTTCAAACAACGGCAGATGCTCTTGTTTTTCACGGTCCTTCTGGGTACGCAGCGGTGCCCAGGTAAGATAATAGGTACCTAGAATAATGTCCTGCGAGGGCACAGTGATCGGGCGACCGGAAGCGGGCGAGAAGATATTATTAGGCGCGAGCATCAACTGACGGCACTCCAATTGTGCCTCGACCGAGAGCGGCACATGGACGGCCATTTGGTCACCGTCAAAGTCAGCGTTATATGCGGTGCAAACGAGCGGATGGACGCGGATCGCCTCGCCCTCGATGAGCTTGGGCTCGAACGCCTGAATTGACAGACGATGCAGCGTTGGAGCGCGGTTGAGCAGGATCGGATGGCCCTTGGTAACTTCGGCCAGGATATCCCAGACCTCGGTGGTCTTGCGATCAATCATCTTTTTGGCCGAACGCACGGTGTGGCAGTAGCCGAGTTCCTTGAGGCGACGAATGATGAACGGCTCAAACAATGTTAGAGCCATCTTCTTGGGCAGACCGCACTGGCCGAGCTTGAGGTCGGGACCCACCACGATAACCGAGCGGCCCGAGTAATCGACGCGTTTGCCGAGCAGGTTCTGGCGGAAGCGCCCCCCCTTGCCCTTGAGCATATCGCTGAGGGATTTGAGCGGGCGATTGCCAGCGCCGGTGACGGCGCGACCATGGCGGCCATTGTCAAAGAGCGCGTCAACGGCCTCCTGGAGCATGCGCTTTTCGTTGCGGATGATGACCTCCGGGGTTTTGAGCAGCAACAGGTTTTTGAGGCGGTTGTTGCGGTTGATGACGCGCCGATAGAGATCGTTGAGGTCGGAGGTGGCGAAGCGACCGCCTTCCAGTGGCACCAACGGGCGCAAGTCCGGTGGAATGACCGGCAGCACGGTTTGGATCATCCATTCCGGGCGAGATTTGGAAGCGGCAAAACCTTGGGTGATTTTCAGACGCTTGGCGTACTTCTTGCGGTTTTGCTTGGAGCGGGTGGTAGCCAACTCCTCTTCGAGCACCTTGGCCAAGGCGGTTAGATCCACTTGTTTGAGCAAGTCTTGCAAGGCCTCGGCACCCATGCCGGCACGGAATGAGCCGTCGCCATAAGTATCTTCAGCCTCGCGAAGCTCAGTTTCGGTTAGAAGCTGACCGAGTTCCAGAGCGGTGTTGCCTGGTTCGGTGACGATGTAATCCTCATAATAGATGACGCGCTCCAACTGGCGGGCACTGATGTCCAACATCAGGCCGATGCGCGAAGGCATGCACTTGTAGAACCAGATATGGGAAACAGGAACGGCCAGTTCGATGTGCCCCATGCGCTCGCGGCGCACGCGGCTGAGGGTTACTTCCACGCCGCAACGGTCGCAGATGACGCCCTTGTGTTTGATGCGCTTGTATTTGCCGCAAGCGCACTCCCAGTCGCGGGTAGGTCCAAAGATGCGCTCGCAGAACAGACCGCCCTTTTCCGGTTTGAACGTCCGGTAGTTAATGGTTTCGGGGTTTTTCACTTCCCCTTTGGACCAAGACCGGATGATTTCCGGGGAGGCCACGGTGATGGAAACCTGGTCAAAGGCTTCCGGGCGTTCGTCAACGCCGAAGAGTTCGCGAAGGTTGGTGTCAACACTCATAATGGGAACAAATTTGTTAGGTAGGAGGGGTTGGTAATCGCGTGCTCAGATCAAAGTGTGAGGTCATCCAAGGAGTAATCATCGAGGCCACCGGTCATGCCTGAGCCATGAGTGGAACCCTTGCGGCCTGGACGCACGTCGAGGCCGAGAGATTGCATTTCCTTGATGAGGACGTTGAAGGACTCGGGTGTGCCGGCCTCGAGGTTGTTATCGCCTTTAACGATGGCCTCATAGATGCGGGTGCGGCCCAACACATCGTCGGACTTGACGGTGAGCAATTCCTGCAGGGTATAAGCGGCACCGTAGGCTTCGAGCGCCCAGACTTCCATTTCGCCGAAGCGCTGGCCGCCGTACTGGGCCTTGCCGCCGAGCGGTTGCTGGGTGACGAGTGAATACGGGCCGACGGCGCGTGCATGGATCTTATCGGCGACCAAATGGCCGAGTTTTAGGATATAGATCATGCCGACGACGACCGGGTTGTGGAAGGCCTCGCCGGTGCGTCCATCAAAGAGGGTGGACTTGCCGCCGGTGGTGCCGTCCTTGCCATCG
>Ga0073936_10010210_pt1 | contig 11549 bp, 4 predicted proteins | sample AliMusrvi5mmetaG_FD_87041 | JGI IMG/M metagenome (GOLD analysis project Ga0073936, IMG submission 87041) | Freshwater lake bacterial and archeal communities from Alinen Mustajarvi, Finland, to study Microbial Dark Matter (Phase II) - Alinen... | ecosystem: Environmental > Aquatic > Freshwater >... | reverse complement strand
GGAAGACCCGCTATTAGAAATTAAGCCGGAGACCGCCTTTCAAAGTCTGCTGAGAACCAGGAGAATATTCATTCTGGCCATAGGACGCTTTTGCCTTGTAACATACCGGGCTTAATGGTTGTTAAATCTCGCATGCACAGATATACCCACGATCTCTCTCCCACGGCAAGTCTTTCTCCTCAATGTGGGAGGGGCAGTCCCCTGCCGCGACAGCCCCGCTTGGGCGCCTGAAATGAACAGTCGCCGCACGGAGTGCGCCTCCCACATTAAAGAGCCAGCCGTTTTCGGCGGGCCACCATCCTCTACTCCACCGGCAGGAACATGGACCGGAACCAACGGGATACAGTGCGTTGCAAATTACTCCAGGGATTCATCGGCATCCGGCGCCCGTGTTCATCATACAGGTCATAATTGTAACCGTAGCGATAGGCATAACTGTAGTAGGCGTAATTCGGATACTGGTAGGCATAGTAAAGACTGCTGATCCGATGCATCTCAATACTGTTCACAATCATCCCGATGATGTGAACATCCCCCAGCATGTCGAGGGAGTACTTGATCGTCGGCTTTGACGTCTTGTTGGCATGCGCCACATAGATCACACAAACAAGGGGACAACTGGCCAGAATCACCGTATCCGTCACCCGCAAAACCGGGGCGGAATCCATTATAATAAAATCATATTGCTCCATGACGGGGGAAAAGAAAGACTCCAGATCAACGGAGTGCAACAATTCCGATGTATTTTTTTCGATGGATCCGGCCGGTGCGAACCAGAGATTATCAGTAGTCGTCGAGGTGATCACATCGGTCAACAGCTTGTGATCACGCAAAACGTCAACAATCCCGGGAGAGCGCTCCTTTTCAAACGACTTGTGCAAGAGTCCGCGACGCAGGTCCATGTCCAGCAACAGAACTTTCTTTCCGGTCTTGGCCATCATGATAGCCAGATTTAACGTCGTCAGCGTCTTGCCTTCCTTTGAGTCCGCGCTGGTCACCAAGATCATCTTTTTCCCGGCTTTTTCAACGGCTGACAGGACGTTGGTCCGAAGCGCCCGGTATGCCTCCGCCGCCCCCGAGCGGTGCTGATCGCTGACAATCGGGCGAACACGGGTCGCCAGATCGCCATGCACCCAGAAGGGTACTCCACCCAAAAACGGAACCCCCACCGAGGATTCCACATCTGTAACGGATTGGACTTTGTCATCGAAGAAAAATGCGACCATGGCCAACCCGAGGCCTGAACCCAAGCCCATTACAAACACAACCAGTATTATCTTGAAGGGATCAGGCCAAGCGGGCTTTGGATCCGTACGAACCGGCTGGAGGACGCTGAAATGTTCACCCTTGATTTCCTGCTCCAATCGCATGTCATTCAATTTAGCTTGAAGTAAGCCGTAAGCCTGTTCGGCCCGGACTGTGACACCCTGCAACTGTCTCAAATCGGATCCCTTCTTGCTTGCAATCAGGTAGGAGTTCCTCCACCGTCGCTGAGCTTCATCCAAGGCATCCAATTGATAGGAAATTGCGGATATTCGCTCTTTCACCCGCGCATATTCGAGATCAGCCTGAAGTTGGGTATCTTTTTTCAAAGCCGAAATCTCATCATCCAACGCCCGTAACTTCGGATTTTCAGGCTGGGTAAAAACCGCCAAGTCCTCGCGTTGCCGTTCCAGTCGGGCCAGTTTAAGCTGCATATCCACCGTACTATCACTGCCTTCGGTCCCGAATTTTTTCTCCCCCCGGACGGACATCGCCATGTCAGTCGTATTTGATTCTCCCGGCATGACAGGTATTTCCCCGGTCGACTTGGTCATAGAGAGGACAGACTCGATCATCTGCTTCGACTGCCCCTTCAATCTGGGGTATTGGACTTCCAACATCCATTTTTCAGTATTCAACTGCTGCTGGTGGCCTACCAACTGATTCAAATACCCCAGTTCAAGATTCCCCTTGGCCTGCACCACCTACATCTGGTTGACACGCTGGTATTCAATGACATCGTCTTCAGCCGCGCGAATCTGATCCTTCAGCCGGTTCAGTTCCTCCTCAAGGATCCGGGTTGCCGAGCCATAGGACTCCTGCTTGACCAACTCGCGCTGAACTTGAAATTCTTTAATGGCCTCTTTCAGATAGGCCCTCGCATAGGCCGGATGTGAATTCCTCACCGACACCCGCAGGGTAATTCCGGGCCCGCCAACCTGGGCGGCCTGACAGGATGGAGTTAACGCCCCGACATCTCCACCCACCCGCTTCAACCAACGCGGAGCCAATTGCTCAACCACACGGTTCTGAAAACTCTCGCTCTGCAGGAGCGAAAGATGTGTCTGGGTCGCCGACCACCGATAGGTCTGAGACTCAATCTGGGTGGACGGATCACGATAGATCATGATTGTCGCGTAGGAGTTGTACTCCTTGGGCGCAAATTGAAGATACACGACGCCGCCCAGCAGGCAGTAGAGAAAGCAAATGACGATCAGTTTCCAACGAAACACAAGAATTCCGAGATAGATCCGGGGATCCACTTTTTTCTGCTCAAAATTATCCGGCATCGCCATAAGCTAATTGTGCTCCGAATCAGGAATAATAACGTTATTTCCACCGGGATGGCGACCAAATAATAACAGGGGTTGTTATGTTGTTCAGTTGTTGAGTGAAAGTCAGGCAGCCCCCCTTAACAACTCGACAACTCATCAACGTAACAACTGCTCCCTCAGAAGAATGAAATCTTCCGGGCGGGAACGACGATGCGATCACCGGTCTCCAGGACAAGATCATCCTCGGGTTTGCCGTTGTCCATGAGTTTCTCGCCGTCTATCAGGAATTTCTGCTCACTTCCGTCCTTGTTCCGCCGCACCACGGTGATCTTGCTGGCCTTGGCAAACCGGGGCAATCCCCCCACCTTGAACAGCAGATACATCAGGGTGCAGGGCTCGTTTTCAGAAAATTCAACCACCCCGCGCCGGGGTACTTCCCCCAGCAATACCACGCGTTTTCCGCCAGCCCCGGCCGTCTTCTCCCCTCCCACCGCCTGCCCTTGCACCACTTCCGTGGAGGGGGAAAACACATAGGCAAGATCATCGTTTCGCAAATACACCTCGGGCACTTTCAACTGCCCGTCCTTAGTCACCAGGGAATAGACATCGCCTTGCGCCGCCGCGCCGAAGGGAGTCTTCAAGCCACCCCTCACAATCTTCACCCGGCAATTCTCACGGTTCCCCCGCAACCCACCACCCCGCCTCAGCGCTTCGCTCAGGGTAATGGTGGCGCCCGGACCGATTTTGATATCCCCCGGCATTTCAACGGATCCCTGCACGCCAATTCTATCGTAGGACGCCTTCGCCAACTTGACGGAAATGGTGGCATTCTTAAGGTAACGCCCCTCCAGCACCCGCTTCAACTCCGCCTCCGCCTGCTCGACCACCATATCCTGAAGAAATACAAGCCCGACATAACCGAAATCAATCGCCGAGGCGTCATTGACCATATACCGCCCATTCAGGCTGGGATCCTCAGTCACCGACACCCACAACACGGAATCAGGCTGGATGGTGGGTGTGGCGGGCGGAGGAAGCGGTTGCCGCCCCCCGGAGGAAGCGGTTCCGGTCCGCTGTACAGGCGTTTGAACGTCCGCCGGGATGGAAGCGGGAATGGATTCAGGTTTTTCCCCTGCGGCAACAACCGCCGGTTGCACAACTGCTGTCTCGGAAGGTTTGACAGAGGGAGTTACAACCGGCGAGACAACCGGGGCGACAACAGGAGTCACAGCAGGCGCCACCACCGGCACAGAGGCGGCTTTCACGGGGGTCGACTCCTGTTTCACCACCGGTGGTGCCGACGCAACCGTTGTCTGCACGGAGGGGATCGTCGCCGCCGGGTGTGTCGCGGAAACGTCCACGGCAGGCGAAATGGACGCTGACGGCGTTACGGGCGGGGAGATGGTCGTCGGGGGCGTCGCGGATGGCACAATAAACACCGGGGGTGTCACGGAAGGGGAAATGGACACCGGCGTTGTCACAGGCGCCGAAACAAGTGTATGGACCGGAGCGGACACCACCCCCTGTCCCGCATTATTGGATGGGCCCGCCATCACAACTTCCGGCGGAAATTCCTGCATCGCCTCGGCCAGAACACCGGCCACATAATCATCCTCGGCGGATGAGGTTATGCAACCCGAAGCCAACAGGGAACAGCCTAAAGCCATCAGTGACAGCTTTATATAGAAAATCAATTTCCCCCGGATTTTCATGTTGGCATGATCCGAACTCATTGGACATTAATACTTATAGGATGCCGGTTCACTCCGGAACCTTCCTCCGCAAAAAACTATCCCGATTCAACGGACGAAATTTTTACGCCTTATGGCTTTTCATGTCAACCGTCAAAACCACCCGCTCTGGTCGCGCTCTTTCCGGGAAAGCTCGTTCTGTAATTCCCTGACCCGGGCTTCCATGGCGGACGACCGTTCCGGACTCTTCATAATAAGAGAGAGACTGCTCCTGGCTTCCTTGTACTTTCCAAGCCGGAGTTGCGTCTCGGCGGCATTCAAATAGACCTCCAACCAGGCATATTCGCCCTCCTTGACCATGGATAGGGATTTTTTCATGTATTGATCAGCCTGGACCAGATTCCCGGCCCGCATATACACCAGCGCCGCCGTATCACAAATGGCAAAGTCATCATGCTTTGATTTCAGCAACTCCGGCAACAACGCCTCCGCCTCCCCCACATGGAGAGGATCCTGTGCCAGGGTAAAAATAAGGTTGTTAAGCACATTGACATCATCCGGGAACTTGGTCCGGCACAGTTTCAGAATCTTGATGGCTCGTCCCACGTTCCCCTCGCGCCGGGCCGCTTCGGCGGCAAGCAGATAGGTCCTTGGCAACGCCTGTTTCTTCCCTTCTTCCCGGGCCAGGGCGTCTTCAAGCACTCCCAAGGCTCTGTCCGTCTGGCCTTTCCTGAAATAGATTTCCCCCAATCGTTCAGACCAGACACTCTGCTCGGGATACTGGGAAGCCAGCCCTTCCAAGGCCTTGATCACATCCGGATCCGCCTGTCCCGACCGGATTTTCAGGCCGATAATGATTTTATAGAAGGGCCAGGGCTCCAGCGCCTGTTCCGCCCCGGTTCTCGCACAGGCCAGCGCCCAGGGGAAATCCTTTGTCTTGACTGCGCAGGTCACGCCCAGCACGTAGGCGGGAAGCAACCCCTGCCCGCTTTTGATCGCCGCCCGGGCCGTCAGACAGGCCGCATTGGTATAATCCCGGCGCAGGAGATAGTCCCCCGCCCGCACCAGGATTCCCGGGGAATAACGGCGCTCGGATATCACCCGGGACACTTCCTCCCCGGCCCACTCAGCCGGGGCCCCGCTCCGAACCCGCATCACCAGATTGGCAAGCCAGATCTCGCCGTCAAACGGACAATTATCAAGGGCCTTGGAAGCCAGAACAACCCGCGCGTCATTGGTGGAAATAGAGTTCCCCGCCTTGGCCGCCACCGTGGCGCCATTCGCCAGGATCAGCTTGACCCGCCACAGCAAACTCCAGTTCGGCATGATGGTCAAGGCCTCGGACACCACCCTGTCCGCCTCATTGGTGCGCCCCTGCCGCATCAACAAAAGCCCCAGCTCATTCAAAGCCACCGCTTTCTCCCGGGATTCATGGCCAGCCCCCTCCCACGTCGCCATATCCGAGGAGAAGCCCCCGCCTTTCTGCCTGTACCACGCCGCTTTAAGCGTATTCAAGGACTTCAGGAAGGGAACCCGCCGGTCCTTGATCGCCTGCCGCTCCCGCTCATAATCCGCATCCTGGATACGCCCGCCGCGCCAGTCCAGAGTCCATTCCGCGGGAGGCATCAACTCGGTCTGGCGCTTCATGCCGCCGAAATCCGGAAGATTCTCCGCCAGGATCAACTTCTGCCCTTCCACCACGCGGCCCGTTTCCATCAGCAGTTTGGCCCGGACGGCGGGATGGGGAGGGTTCCTCATGTTGTTGACAACAAACAGAGCCTCCTCGCCGAAACCGAAGTAGCTCCACATCCCGGCCATCGCCAGGGACCATTCCTCGGACTCCGGATAATCCCGCCGCGCTTCCTCCATACACCCCATGGCATAGGACCCCAAATCGAGGGACATGGCGGAATTCGCAAAGTCAATCCAGACCGCCAGCGGAGGATGCGAATCTCCCTGGATATACTCGCCCAGGATTTGAAAACACGAGTCCCAGTCGGATTGCAACTTGTATAACTCGGCGTGGGCAAGCAGGAATTCCTTGTGGCGGCGCGGGGCTTTTTCCTCGAATTGTCGCAACTTGGCATGGGCTTCATCCCATCGGCCCAGCTCACCCAAAACACGCCCCCACAATAACTGGAGCCGGAAGTCCAACTTTTGTTGCGCCTCCACCTTCACCAAGGCATCCAGACACAGGTTCAACCGGCGCTGGTAGCCCTCCCTCGTGATGATCCCGCCCAGTTCTTCCGCGAGCGGAATACGGTCCCACAGCTCTTTCCAGGGAGGAATCCCGGATGCAAATTGATAGAACGGCTTGATATCCACCAGATCCTGGCCGGAGCCCGCCACCCCGATCAATTCATGGCGGAAATTAAACCATTTCCGCCCATATTCGGCGGGCGCAATCATCAGCATCGGGTCGTCGGGCGAAACCGTCAAAAGCCGCCGGTAGGCAACCCAGCCAAGATCGGCGCGCCCCACGGAAAAGGCGCCTTCCATCGCCAGTGTCAGGTCTGCCGGCTTGAGGTTCTGCAAATTCGCGAGAAAGATCGACTCGAACTGGCCCACCCATTCGGAATCCGGCCACTCGCGGGCAATCCGGATGACTGGATTGAGGAAAAGCGGATTGAGTTCCCGTCCCTTCATGGCCCGGCGCACCGTGTTGGCCGCCTTCGCGATGTCGTTCACACGCAGATGGGACTCCGCGGCAATAACCCCCTGTAAGGGAGTGGCGTAGGGCAGATCGGAATCGGAGAGACGGATGGATTCCCACAAATCCCGCGCCGCCATATAGGCGAACAAGGCGCGGATTCCCTCCTGGGTGCCCACCCCGCGCGCCGCCTTGACCACATACTTGCCCACCTCGGACGGCTTGTCCATGACCGCGTTGAATTCCGCAAGGACCAGGGCCACCCCGGGCAGGTCGCGCGATCCGGCGGGCAAAGCCGCCACCACACCGGCCACCTCGTTGAGCCTCTTCAGCGCCAGCAAGGCCTGGGCCTCCAGGATGCGTTCCCCGATGCTTCTCTCCTGCGCTGACTTCCGCCTGATGATTCGCAAGCCCTCTTCATACTGCCGCCGGGTGATCGTGAGCCTGGCAAGATCAAGCAGCAGATCATCATTCCCCGGCTCGATCGCCAGACCCGCCATGATCGCCCGCCGGGCATTCTCCAAATCGGCGCTCGTCATCAACCCTTCCGCCACTCCCCGGATCATCTCCAGCCGGTGGTGGGGGCGTGACCGAACGACCACGGTCACGATCAACGCCACCAGAATAAGAACGGCCATGACCGCACGCCACCAACCGAACACAACACGCCAGAAGATCGGCCAACGTCGGATTTTTTCGTCTTCCTCACCCACCTCGTCATTGATTTCCTTCAGTGTCTTCCGGTGTTGGCGCGCCTTGCTCCATTGCCGGATCAACACCGCGTCCAAATGGATCAAGGCAACCGCCAGAAGCAAAAATATCCCCATCGTGTCGTGAAGAACTGCCTCATTCCAGTCGGCCGGCTTATCCATGCCAAACCAGACAATTCCCGAAATGCGGATCACATTCAGAGCCACCACCTGGCCCAGGCCCAGCAGAAGCAGCCAGAGGATCGTCCAAACCCGGAACCGCATCAGGAGCCCCACCCCGACCCCGCAAAACATGACGGTCACGGCGGTCTTCAAACCACTGCAGGATTCCGGAACGCCGAATATTCTCGCCCCGGTCCGGAGCACGAATCCATCGCCCCATACCCGGACATTCAGGATCTGCAACAGCCCTTCGCTGAGTTTGACGGAAAGCCATTGAAGGCTCAACTGGAGCGGGCCGAACAACTGGCTTGGCAGGGGATGGATCCAATAGACAAGAGTCAAGGCGATGACAAGGTCTTTCCCGTGCCGCCGAGGCAACGCCCAGGCCAGCGCCGAATACAAGACCATCAAAATACCCAGCCATTCCACCTGATGAACCGGGATAATAATACCGATCAGGGCCAACCCCACGCCACTCACCCCCACACCGGCCAACCCTTTTGGAGGGAGTTTGAATTCTTCCCCCTCCGGCTTCGTCCGGAAGATCAGAATGCCGGCAAAGAGGGTTCCCAGAACAAAGGTCAGAACCCCGTTCTGGCCGGCCGCCAGACGCGGGAGATTCACCCACGTCCAGGCGGCAATCAGCAGAAACGCCGAGCCCATCACCACGCGACGGGACAGCGGCATGGTCTTCCGATTAGAAGTCATTATAGTACCCCAGGGTCATCCCCACCGTGTCACGAGTCCCTGCAAGCTGGGGATTGCTGCTCAAACGGTCCAGATGCTCCGCATACATATAAAGCGTCAGACGTTTGGTCAGGGTCTTGATCAATCCCACGGTTGTCGCCCAGGTGTCATAGTCGTTGCTGAGAAACAGGCTGTCACTCCCGATATCCCCCGTCTTGACTTGCCCGTTCATCCGCATGGTATAGGCAGACGCCAGGGTCAGGGTAAGATCGGGCGCCAGGGGACGGGACGCGGAAATCTGGTTCATCCAGTCGGAATAAGACGCCGCCTTGACCATCCTGGGGGTGACCGTTTCATAGACCGTGCTGAATCCCACCGCCCATGACTCCGGATCAGCCCATTGAATTTGATAGCGATAGGCGTCAACCACCTCGAACCCCGACATGAACCCGGACCGCTGTTGGCGCGTAAAGGAAAGGCCATGACTGGTGGAATCATTCAAGCGTGTCTGGATACCCACATTCCCAATGATCGCACCAGACGTTCCGTTTGTTTCATAACTGCCCGTGGCGCCAGACAACTGGGCGATACTATATCCGAGCCCGGCGCTGATCACGCTGTCTTCGGTGACGTCCGAATTCATGTAAGCCAGGAAGTCCTGCTGGAACTGGGAGCCTCGGGCGTTCAGATAATCCCGCCAGTACTGATCTATCCGGATTCCCGCGGCGGTCAGGGGCGAGAGCTGCTGCCGGTAGTCCAGCATGGAATGATACATCACACTGCGACTGATGTCGAACGTATTCCCCTGGGGCACGGTGTCGATGCGCGAGATCGAATAGCCCAGGGTCTTGTCACCCGCAATCTGCCAGTCCAAGTCCATTCCCAGGATATTCTGGAAAACCGGATACCGTTGCCCGCTCAGAGTGTCCGTGTACCCATGCTGATCCACGTAATCAACCCGATACGAGGGCCGGTCATAAAATCGCCCTCGAAGAAACTGGGTCAATTCAAAATCCATTGAAAGATTGGCTGAAAATCCCTGTCCGCCGCTTCCAGAATAGGCTTCCATATTCCGACCGTTGAACGATCCCAGCCAGCCATCCTTCGTGGCGCCGAAGGCAAAGGACCCCATCTGCGCGGAAAAGCCAGGGTCGAGGATTTCCACGTCAAAGGTGTTATCCTCCGTGCCGTTCGGATAGGCGCGGTACGTCATTGAAAATGACAGATCCACACTCATGTACTTGCTGATCAAGAGGTAATTCCGCATGGTCAACTGGGAAATCAACGGGAATTCAATACCATCCTTTTTTACAGCGCCATACTGTTGCCCCGAAGTTCCACCATAGAGGTAATCCATCCCCGCGCCGCTACTCTTCATGTAGCGCACCCCGACCGATTGGTAGAATGCAAAATCACCATAATAGGGAAAAAGATTGATGTTGGCATTCTCGGGAACCTGGCCGATTCCATAGGAATCAAACCGGGCCATCTGGGAGAAGGCTGTGGCCGCTCCCAGCCCGACCAGCAGCATCAGGGTTGATCGAATCAGAGATATGTATCGTTTTGACACCATGGGACAGCCCCTTCCCCCTTTTATATTCACTCTCTATTTGTACTTTTCCCCCATGGGCTAATCAAGCGGAATAGTAAATATTCTGGGCACTCAGGAGCCAGAATTCAGAAGTCAGAATGAGAATGCCGCGAAAACATTTGAAGAGTTGGTGGTTTGTCAGTAATAATGAAACGTGGATCTTATTTATGATTGAACGTGGGAAAATCTATCGGGTCATGGGAGTCCCCGCCATCGTCGCGATGCTTCTCCCCCTCGGAGTATGCACCCGGCCCGCCGCCGCCGCGGTGGTCCGGATGGCGGCCGATACCCTGTCCATCCACGCCGAACAGGCGCCGCTCAGCGATATCCTTTCCCAACTCCAGGACTCCGGCGTCCGGGTCGCGATGGACGACCGGATCAATCCTCTTATCACCGCCAACTTTGATAACCGGGAAATCGGGGAGGCTATCAAACATCTCCTGGCCGACTGCGACTACGCCCTGGGCTGGAAAACCATCGAGGGGCCCGCCGGAAAGATGCGCCGCCTGGATGAAGTCCTCGTGTACAAACCCGGCGACCGCCGCACCCTCAAGCCCCGGCCCGCCCCCGTTCCCGATGTGGCGCGGGCCGGATCGCGGACCAATTCCATCGTCTGCCTCAAGAATGAAATCCTGCTCCGGCTCCGTTCCGGCGCCACGCGGGAACAATTCCGGGAGTTGCTCTTGCGGACCGGAGCCATGGCGCTGGACGGCATCCCGGCGCTGGGCATCTACCGGCTCCGCCTCGCGCCGGGAAGCGATCTGGCCGAAACCCTGAACGCCATGGCCAGGGATTCTCTGGTGGCGGCCGCCGAACCGAACCAGGTCTATCGTTCCATCACCCCCGTCAAGGCAGGGGACGCGGAAACCGCCGCCACCCCGCGCACGGTGACGGCAGGAACAGGCCCCGCGGTCGCCATCCTCGATTCCGGGTTCACCCCGAATGCGGCGCTGGATAAGGCCGTGGTCGCCTCCCTCGACGCCACCGCCCCGGGGCAGGCCATTACCGATCCGCTCGGCCATGGAACCCAGATGGCCTTTCTCGCTTCCGGCGCCGTGGCGCCCGCCGGCATGGAGGCCTCGACCGAATCCGTATCCATCATCCCGATCCGGACCCTGGACGACAACGGGATCACCTCCAGCTTCTCGCTGATGCAAAGCATGGGGTTTGCCCTGGATAATGGCGCCAAGGTCATCAGCATGAGTTGGGGCGCCACCGGCAACAGTCCGTTCTTTAACGACGCCGTCACCTACGCCAGGCAACACGGGGCGATCCTGGTGGCCGCCGCCGGGAATGAGCCGACCGGCCAGCCATTCTACCCGGCCGCCCTGCCGGATGTCATCGCCGTGGCGGCGCTGACGGCGGATGGAAACGTCTGGGATCAATCCAATTACGGCTCCTTTGTCAAATTCGCGGCGCCGGGATTCGCGGACCTCCCTGTGGGATACAAGGGGGCTCCCGGACTCTATGCGGGAACCTCGATTTCAGCGGCTTACACCGCAAACGTCATCGCCCAATATC
>Ga0073936_10010209_pt1 | contig 11550 bp, 10 predicted proteins | sample AliMusrvi5mmetaG_FD_87041 | JGI IMG/M metagenome (GOLD analysis project Ga0073936, IMG submission 87041) | Freshwater lake bacterial and archeal communities from Alinen Mustajarvi, Finland, to study Microbial Dark Matter (Phase II) - Alinen... | ecosystem: Environmental > Aquatic > Freshwater >... | reverse complement strand
CGTCAATTCGACAGTACCTAAACCTGCTGAAAAATGTCCGCCTGATATGCTCACCGTATGCGTTAAATAATTTCGCAGCTCTTCAGCCAAGGGCTTTAACTGCTCTTTTTTTAATTTACGGACATCAGCGGGTGTTTTGATAGTGTTTAGCAGTGGATAATCAGATAGTGTATTCATATTTTTAATAAAGGGGCTCGCGATAAAACATCAAGATGATGCCAATCTGAAATAAGGCGGTAACTGAAATAAAGCCGGCAAATTCTTTACCCAGCCTGTCTAGCTTTAACTCCAACCAACGTCCACAGGCCAAAATCAGAGAGAAAATACCCATAGAGGTGTGTCCTACCTGAATGAGAAATGCACTTTTAGCCTGAAAGCCTACATGGGAATGAGTCAGCAGCATTAAGCCACCAAAAGCAGCTAGTACTGGAAATACATAAGGTAATTTACTCTTAGGGTTTTGAGTTAATCTAGCACTTAACTCAAAAATACCCAGGAATAACACCAGAAAAGTCGCAATTCTATGTTGCAATACTTCACCGTTATTGAACGTACTTTCCCAAAAACCGATAGGCCCCAATGGCCAGGTTTCTGCATCACTACGAAAAAACAAGAAGACTCCCAAACAAACAAAACCCAACGGCCAGTAATTTGTGATGACTAAATACTTGTTCAAAATAAGCGGCGTTACAGGTAACTTTCTGATGTATGACAACATAGCCAAAAAGCTCATCACGGTCAGAAAAATACCCGCGATATTATGATTGTAGTTTGACCATTCAGTTGCCGCGATTGAAGGGATCTGATCAATAATCGCAACCCGACCCGCTTCACCGGCTAATAATGCCGAATGGGTGGGTGAGATGGTTTGAGGCATTTGCGGGTGAAACGTGTTTAATACCTCTTGCCAACTAGCCGTCAATGTAGGAATATCAATCGCGGGTGGTTGAGAAGCTAAACTGGCCGCCGTAAATAACAGTGTAATTAAAACTAAAGATTCTGCCTCAATATAATAAGGCACACGTTTAATCAGTGCGTAATCATTTGCATTAGATTGATAGGTCATTACAGCATTTTTGTTCAATACGGCAAAGCCAAGAGCTAATGTCATCAAAATGAGTTTAACGACCAGTAAATTACCATAACCCGTTCCAATAAGGCCATTCCAACTGTCTATATATTGCAAAGCCATGGGCAAGCCTGATAGCAAAATTACAAGCACCGATGCCATTCCAAACACTGAGAATCGGCTTAGCATTAAAGGCCATAATTGATTGGAGACGTGTTTATTCTTTTTTAATGACCAGACATTAAGCAACTGAAAAACACCACCTACCCAGGCAGCAGCGGCCAATTGATGAATCACTGTTAAGGTCATCAATACAGCTTGATTATCAAATCGTCCTGCGGCATGAACTAACCAGGCACCCGAAACAATCATAGGAATAGCAACTAACAAAGCGATTACCCAATGCTTCTTTGAATAAGTATTTTCTTTGAGAAACAGGAAGCAATATCCTGCTAATACCAATATAAATAACGCCCGAATAAGTCCACCAACAAATTGTGTCGTCTCTGCAAACTCAGGAAAAGGCCATCGTTCTAATATCGCTGTCATTAGCCAGACCTTCAACACAATTTTAAACAACTGTGCACCGGCTAAATAAAAACCACCTTTATAAATAAGTTGTACTGTTTTTTGTAATAGTGCCGCACTAGATTCAGTCGTATCACGCCAAGGACGTAATACAAATAGCCCCCAAAATAAGCCACCTATGACTAACGAATAACAAATTAGGTCAAATCCCCCTACTAGAGAATCGAGAAAATCAGCTATACCCGCCATTACCTAACCTTGCTTAAGACACTGAAAAATGAATGACGTCTTCAGTCAAATGACCATCAGCGGCAAAAACTTTAAACTTAATGGCATACTCACCAGAGTCCAATGCAGGAACATAGACAATAACTTCACCTTGTTTTCGACCGCTTTCGACCCTTAGCAACTCAAGCTTGTCACCTTTTCTCACTAAATAAACCTGAGATAATCCTAATTCTATTTTAGAGTTAAACGTAAGTTCGACCTTATCTGCTTGATGAGCATGAATAGGTTTACTTTTTAAAGAATAAGCTGTCACGACTGCATGCGCAGAAACTAACTCAACTTGAGCTAAGATCAATATTAACGATGCTAATTGAAACCACTGTCTCATTAAAATAACCTCAACTGCCTTTTTTGCCTTTTAAGGCATGACTAGCCAGATTTTTACCTAAATCCCAAATGGAACCGGGTATCTGGTGCGTATCAGCAATCGCCTTGTCAAAGGCTGTGACAATATGATCACGATCTTTTTGGGTTAAATTCAAAGGAGGCAGTAATTTGACCACGTTCATTCCGTGCCCAGCAACCTGCGTTAAGATATGATGTTCCTTGAATAAAGGAATAGTCACCATTTGGCAGAATAAACCTTTGTTAGCAGCTTCAAGCATAGCCCATGCCGCTTTTAGTTTAAGACTTTTTGGCGATTGAAACTCTATTGCGATCATCATGCCTTTGCCACGCGCTTCTTTTAAAAACTCATACTGTCCAGACAAGGCGTTCAGGCTATTAATAATATCAGTACCGACTACCCTACTGTTTTCAACCAGTTTCTCATCGTCCATAACGCGCAAAGTAGCCAAACCTGCCGCCATCGCCATATTGTTTTTTCCAAAGGTAGAGCCATGTACGACAGCTCTATCCATTCTATTAAAAACGGTATCCATAATTTTATGCGTCATAGCAACCGCACCCACTGGAGCAAACCCCCCCGACAAAGCTTTTGCCATACAAATCATATCGGGTTTTACATCCCAATGCTCAATCGCCCAAAACTTACCGGTACGCCCCAAGCCTGTCTGGACTTCATCTGCAACAAATAAAGTGCCATACTTCTTACACAGTCGCTCAACTTCAGGTAAATAATTATCATCGGGTACATTCACGCCTTTACCTTGAATAGGTTCAACGATAAACGCAGCAACATCCTTATTGCTCAAGGCTTTTTCCAGAGCCTCGATATCGTTAAAAGGAACTGCACTACAACCGGGCAATAATGTGCCAAAACCTTCACGGAAAATAGCCTCTCCATTTAAAGATAAAGCACCCAAGGTAAGACCATGATAGCCATGCTCACAAAAAACTATTTTGTCTCTTTTAGTGGTGTAACGCGCAAACTTAATAGCCGCCTCAACAGCTTCGGTTCCTGAATTACAAAAAAACATCTTATCGATAGTGCCTGGCGTAGTTTTTAACAGCTCTTTAGCTAATAAACCACTCAGAATAGAAACATCCAACTGCACTAAGTTAGGCAATTCTAATGTTAAGGTTTCTTTTAAGGCATTAATAACGGTAGGATGATTTCGACCTATCGCAAATACACCAAAACCACTAAGTAAATCAAGATATTCAGTGCCTTCCTGATCATAAAGGTACTGTCCTACTGCACGCTGATAATGACGATCATAACCAATAGTCTTTAGCATTCTAACCATTTGGTTATTAAGATGCTGCTCATGCAAATCAAATTTATCAGTGCTATGTTGAGCAAAAAGTTCGGCAATACTGAAAGTCATAGTAGAAATTCAAAAATAAAAGTTAATGTTAAAAAATAATTAATCTTAAAGACCCATTGTTCATTAAACTTCATCGCTATCGTAAGCGATCACATAATCCAATTGTGTAGCCAACGCCCTTAAGGTTTTCTTCGCGGCATTAAAATACCTCCCCAATAAAAACAAACCGAGAATTTCAAACGGATGTTTTGCGATAAATGACAATAATTTAGGCATTTCAATGACACCTTCAGCGTTCAGAGACTGATTAATTGCCTGAGGTAAGTCCATACTGGCCGGATCTACAATCACTCTAAGGGCTAAAAAAGACAACTGGTGCTGTTTGGCAACCTTCGCAATAGCGACGCTTTCCATATCTACAGCGATAGCGCCTGTACTGGCATACAATTGTTTCTTAATAGCGCTTAAAGAAACAATGTCCCGACTTTCTATTAACATCCCTGTATAAACCGACGTATTTTTAGGGAGACATTTTTTAATCACGTCATGTAAACTTGATGAAACATAAAAACCATCAACCAAACTACCGTTAACATCCCTGAGCTTATCAGCGAAGACTAAGTCACCTGGTTTTAATGCTTCACTCAATGCACCTGCGCATCCCCAGCTCACCAGCTGTGTCACACCCTTTTCTACCAGCAATTGCGCTGCATTAGTCGCGTTAACAGCACCCGCCCCAGAATAAGCGACTAATAACTGGTCGTTAAGTTTTAAATAATCACCCTTCGCTAATTTTTCTGATGTTAGCGTTACCAGCTCTTCTGGTAAGGCAACAATAATCCCAATAATCACTTTTTATTCAGTTCATTTCGATAACGCGCCAAGGCCCAAAGCGGGAAGAACTTGTCATAACCATGATATTTCAGATAAAAAACCTTAGGAAAGCCCGGCGCTGTAAAACATTTATCATTCCATACACCATCAGCCTGTTGATGATGCAGAATAAAATCAATACCGGCTTTGACTTCAGAACTCTGCGCCTCACCCGCCGCCATTAGTGCTAAAACAGCCCATGATGTTTGAAAAGCAGTGCTAAATTTATAAGTGCCAGCAACATTTTTATCATGATAGCTATAATTATCTTCACCCCAACCGCCGTCTTCACGTTGCTTACTTTTTAACCAGGCAACAGCTTTGGTGTACATAGGGTCTGTTTTAGGTAGATTAGTTTGCTCTAAACCTAGCAAAGTTGACCAGGTTCCATAGATATAATTAGTTCCCCAACGACCAAACCAAGAACCATCTGCTTCTTGTTCGCTACGTAAATAATTAATAGTTCTTTCTAACGCGGGTAGATATTCATCATGGTCTTGAGCCACTTTTGCCATTAACATCGCACAACGGGCACTCACATCTGAAGTTGGTGGGTCTAATAAAGCACCATGATCTGCAAATGGAATCTCGTCTAAATAATAATAGGTATTATCGACGTCAAAGGCACCATAGCCGCCATTTTCAGATTGCATACCGACAATCCAACGAGTCGCTCTATGTATAGACTCTTCCAGATTAGGTAACTTGGATTCAGCCATTGCAAAACCAACTACAGCAGTATCATCTACATCTGGGTAGTAAGGGTTTTCAAATTGAAACGCCCAACCACCGCCAGCAAGATCAGGCTTAGAATTTCGCCAGTCGCCTGGCTCATCAGAAAGCTGTTTGCTCTTTAACCAATCATAAGCACGGGTCAAGGCAGTATTACTGTGTGGATTTAACTTAGTAACGGTACTCTTGTCAGCTTCTTGTAAAGCTAAAGCAGCCAGAGCAGTATCCCACACTGGAGACAAGCAAGGTTGGCAATAGGCATCATGTTCATTGATAACTAATAACTTATCAATCGCTTGTTTAGCCGTTACCACTAACTCATGATCTTTAGGCATACCTAGCAATAACATAGCTTGATATGCACCCATCATCGCTGGGCAAATGCCACCTAAACCATCTTCACCATTTAATCTTTCTATAATCCAATCTTTAGCTTTAGCAATCGCTAAATCATGCATTTTTTTAGGAATCAGAGGGCGGGTCTTTTTCCCCAAGAAATCTAATCCTAAAAATATTTTGTTTAGTAAAGTTCTTTCAGGAAAATAATGCTGTTCTTCATCTGGATGCGTTACAAACAACTCCAGGATATTAACCTGCTTAGGGTTTTTAGCTTTTGCCTGCAAGGTACAGATAATAAATAAAGGCACCATCACTGTTCTTGACCAATACGCTACCTTATCCAAATGGAATGGAAACCAACGTGGAAATAACATAATCTCGACAGGAATGTATGGGACACCTCGCCAAGGTAACTGCTCGAATGTGGCTAAAGCAATGCGGGTAAAAACATTGGCTTTAGCCGCGCCACCTTGACTAAGAATATATTCTCTTAAACGTGTCATGTGCGACGCATCAGGTAGATCACCCGCCAGTTTTAAAGCATAGTACACCTTAACACTACAACTAATATCGCCAGAACCACCCGTAAATAAAGGATAGCTTCCGTCTTCGGATTGACGTGATCTTAAATAGACGGCGATTTTAGCTTGTAAGCCTTCATCAATCTCACCTAAATAATTCATCAGCAGAATATACTCAGATGGAATCGTACAGTCAGCTTCTAATTCGAAAACCCAATAGCCTACTTCACTTTGCAAGCTTAATAATTTATCCTGGGCTTTAGCAATGGCTTTATTTAAATCATAAGCCTTTGAGTAAATAGCGGTTGAAGAGCTACTTTGATCGATATTGCGTAGTTGAGTATTTGCGTCAGTAAACATAAGTACGTCCTTAAAGGTCTAAGTTGGCTTTTGAGGATTCTATTAAATATGTCCAGTCAGGTGTTTTAAGGCATCGACTGGTTAAGTTAAAGAGTAAAGTAAGCATGTCATTACTGCGACCCAATAACCGGGTAGCCAGTATGGTGGACTTAACACTCTTACGGGTAATTTTAACCTGATCAGATTGTCTGAAATCCAAATTCTGTTTAATCTTTTTTAAGGTTAAAACGGCCATACCTAACGCCCACAAACAAAAATTACGTATCCCTGTTTCATGGGTAGGTATCATTAAGGTATAGGTCAAGGCATTTTGTAAATGCCCATGCGCAATGCTAATGAGATGTTCTAAACCTTTTGTAAATCCCTCATGATCTACGTCCGAGCTTATATTCTTAAGATCGAACCCTGTTTCAGTAAAAATATCCTGAGGTAACCAGCACACGCCCCTCTGTGCATCATCCCAAATATCTTTCAATATATTGGTCATTTGCAAACCTTGTCCAAAAGACACAGACAGCGACAAAAGCGTCTCCTTATGCTGAGCAATCTCAGGCGAATAATGGCAAAAAAGCTTAGCCAACATTTCTCCTACACAGCCTGCAACGTAATAACAGTAGGTATCTAAATCAGCCAGTGTCGCTAAGCCATTATGTAAATTCTGCGCCTGATAGATAGGCATGCCTGCGGCCATCGTTTCAACACAACAAGCCAAAGCCGCAACCTGCTCTTCATCAAAGCTATGGGTGATTTGAATGACACGAGGCAATACATGAATTAAGGCGTGTTCCGCTGGAATAGTTTGACCAGATAGTAAGGGAGCAAGATCAACAGCAAATAACTCAGCGTTATTGCCTGTTTTTACAACGTCAATAAATTCAGAACAAAAATATTTTTTTTGTTGCGATGAGAGCGAAACCTCATCCTCAATCGTATCAACAATACGACATAACAAATAAGCATTAGCAACCGCGCCATAAAGCTTTTGCGGTAACTGTGGGATAGTCAATGCAAATGTTCTTGATACGCCTTCGAGCAAAAGCGCCTGAAAAGCGTTATCAGATAATTGACTCAAAGATTTTGGGTTATCTAGCGATATTAGGGGTTCGCTCATAGGTGCATTTTAATGTCGACCCAAGTGGGTTAGTAAATTAATTGCTGTCAATAATAGCGTGTTTGTTGGTAATTTGCAAAGTAATGTTGTTTTAATGTAAATCCCTTTAATTAACTGGTATGAGAAGACCTTTATCAAGAAAAAAAAACAGTCAGTTAAGCACAGTTGTTGTATTTAAACGAATTAACTAATAAATAATCTGCGTAAACATCAATTATAAATAATTTAATCTAAAAACTGGAGTCCTTAGTTAAAACATAGTATCCTAGATAGTAATAGATAAGCGATTGTATTATATAGTCAGGCTGAATCATTCCTTTAACGGTTAGATCCCGAAAAATAAGGGTTTCAATGTTCAACAGAATCCAGCTTCATTGTTGTTTTATTACGACACGCTTACTTTATCTATGCTTTCACAATGATCAACCTAAATGATCATTAACCGTTTATTAATTTTGGAGATTTCACACGTGGGTGTTCCTTTACGTCAGCAGTTAAAAGTAGGTAGTTATTTAATTAAACAAAAACTTAAAGGAGTAAAAAAATATCCTTTAGTACTCATGTTAGAACCCTTGTTTCGTTGTAATTTAGCCTGTGCTGGTTGCGGTAAAATTGATTATCCAGATGACATTCTCGACAAACGTTTATCCTTTGAAGAATGTATGCAAGCCGTTGATGAATGCGATGCCCCCATGGTTTCAATTCCAGGTGGCGAACCCCTCATTCACAAGGAAATGCCACAAATTGTGGCTGGCATTATTGCACGTAAGAAATTTGTCTACCTCTGCACCAATGCTTTGTTATTGAAGAAAAGAATCGATGACTACACGCCCTCCCCTTATCTCACTTTTTCAGTCCATTTGGATGGTATGAAAGAAAGACATGATACTTCTGTCTGTCAGGAAGGTGTTTTTGAAAGAGCTGTTGAAGCAATCAAAATCGCACTGGCAAAAGGCTTTAGAGTCACGATTAACTGCACCTTGTTTCAGGGTGAAAATTCACAAGAAGTGGCTGACTTCCTGGATTATGCTATGGAGTTGGGCGTTGAAGGCGTCACTATTGCACCTGGATTTAGCTACGAACGCGCACCCCAACAAGACGTCTTTATTAAGGGCAAAGATGTTAAAAATTTATTCAGAGGAATCTTCAGTATTGGCAAAAAGCGCAAGTGGAAGTTAAACCATTCATCGCTTTATCTTGATTTTTTAGCAGGTAATCAGAACTACGAATGTACCCCCTGGGGCATGCCTACACGCAACGTATTTGGCTGGCAAAAGCCTTGTTATTTACTTGCAGATGAAGGCAATGCAAAGAGCTTTCAGGAATTACTTGACACTACGCCCTGGGACAAATATGGCAACGTTAATAATCCAAAATGCGCTAGCTGTATGGCTCACTGTGGTTATGAAGCAACCGCAGTTGAAGATATGCTAAGACACCCCATCAAGGCATTATTAACGTCAATTAGAGGCCCAAGAACTGAAGGTGATATGATGCCTGAACCGCTATCAGCGCATTTTGAAGAGATGCCGGTATCATCTCTTGCAGGCATCCCCATTAGAGTAGAGAAGTAGAAACTACCGATTAAAACGACTGAACGTAGCCCTTCATCAAATTGCTAAAGCCATTAGACTACCGTATTAGATACGATTATCGTCTATAAGGTTTTAGCAAGACAATAATTAAGCGTTGTTAATAGCCTAAGCTATTATCTTTATGAGGTTTTAAATATGATTTTAAAGAAGTTTAAATTATCTTTGGTTTGTATACTGTTCTTTTTTGTAACGACCAACGCCTTTTCTGAAGCAGAAACAGCTAAACAGGTTGTGGAAAAATTTCAGTCAGAATTAATATCTGTCATGAAAAATGGCAAGCAATTAGGTTATGCTGGACGCTATAATAATCTCCGTGACCCGGTATCAAATAGTCACGACTTACCCAAAATAGCCAGAATTATTGTCGGTAAAGAGTGGGAAAAACTGTCTGAGACACAGCAAAAGAAGCTTGAAGATGTCATCGTTAAACTCAGCATAGCCTCCTATGCTCATAACTTTAAAGATTATTCGGGTGAATCATTTGCTTTTGACTCAGAAGAAGAAACCACACGAGGTGGCGTCGTTGTCCATAGTCACTTAACGATACCCGATGACAAACCTGTTAAGTTTGATTACATGCTTAAAGAAAACGGCACCAGTTGGCGCATTATTAACATCATTGCTAATGGTGTAAGTGACTTGGCACTCAAGCGATCTGAATATACCAGCATACTACAACGTGATGGATTTGATACTCTAATATCAAAAATTGATGAGAAAATAGATAGTTATTCAAAACTTTAAGTATAGGCTCCACAAAGGATGAAAAAAACGCATAAAATCTTATTGAGTGTACTGCTATTTATAGGTGGTTGCGCGACTACTCAAGACGCTGAAAAAAATACTATTGCTACGGATGATCCGTATGAGTATTTTAATAGGAAAATGTTTAGCTTTAATGATAAAGTCGATGACTATGTGGCAAAACCCATTTCTGATGCCTATAAAGAGATAACACCCCAACCGCTGCAAACAGGTGTTTATAATTTTTTTAATAATCTTAAAAACGTTAATGTGATTGTTAACGATGCCCTGCAAGCTAAATTTTCTCAAAGCGCAAAAGATGCGAGTCGTTTGACAATTAACTCCACCTTGGGTTTAGGCGGTCTATTTGATGTTGCTAAACATGTCGGGCTTGAACAAAATGAAGAAGATTTTGATCAAACGCTTGCTGTATGGGGGGTTCCACAAGGCTCTTATCTAGTGCTCCCTTTAGTAGGCCCATCAACCTTACGAGGTATTCCGGGCGCCGCTTTTGATACGGCTGCCAATCCATCAACTTATGTAGGCGTACCTATTCAAGCAATTTCATTATTGAATACTCGGGCTAACGCAGAGGGCTCATTACAGTTTATCAACGAAGCAGCGATTGATCCTTATATTTTTACACGAGAATCTTATTTGCAATGGAGAAACAATCTGGCTACGGATGGAAAAGCAAAAGCCGCCTATGATATTGACGATTTAGACAGTGAACCGTCGAACACTGCTTCTACAAAAGACCCTGCACAAAAATCAACGTCACTCGCTGACACTTCAACAGCGAATGAAACACACCATTCGTTGAAATTAGAGGCAGAAACAACCCAACCTAATGTTGTTGCACCCTCCGATGACAGCAATATTAACCATCTCACGAAAGGTTCCAAGAAAAAAAGGCAACATTCACATAAACGAAGACACTAAAAAATCTGGCTGTTCTCAAACTACACGGATGTAGACCATTAACAAGTTAATTAAACAAAGTTTAATAATGCAATAAAGAGTGAACTTCATAGTTACTTAATTTTTCTCTACCACTCAAGAAATCCAATTCAATTACAAAGGCACACCCTTCAACCTTAGCCCCCATTTTTTCAATTAATTCGCAACTCGCTCTTGCTGTACCGCCCGTTGCCAACAAATCATCGATCAGTAACACACGATCGTTAGCATCAAAAGCATCAATATGCGCCTCTAATATCGCTGAACCATACTCAAGATCATAAGCGACACTTTGCACATCATAAGGTAATTTTCCTGGCTTTCTTAGCGGAACAAACGGCAAGCCTAAATCCCAGGCAACCAAGGATCCAAAGATAAAGCCACGCGCTTCCATGCCTACCACAACCGTCATTTCTCTACCCAAAAAAGGGTGCATTAACTGATGAACCGCTAACTTTAAAGCAACCGGATCTTTTACCAAAGGTGTAATATCTTTAAAAAGGATACCAGGCTTAGGAAAATCAGGTATATCACGAATTTTTTTTCTTATTCTATCCATTGGCTTAACTATTAATAAGATTAAAAAAGTTAATGTAAAAACTATTGTTTAACTAGGAGCTAACCGCAAAAACTTTCAATTTTCTCAGCAATTCCTTTCACATCCAGCCCACAAATAGCCAGCAATTCCTCACGTGTACCTTGTTCTACAAAGCTGTCAGGTAAGCCGATGTTTAAGACTGGCATGAGGATGCGCTGAGCT
>Ga0073936_10010207_pt1 | contig 11551 bp, 10 predicted proteins | sample AliMusrvi5mmetaG_FD_87041 | JGI IMG/M metagenome (GOLD analysis project Ga0073936, IMG submission 87041) | Freshwater lake bacterial and archeal communities from Alinen Mustajarvi, Finland, to study Microbial Dark Matter (Phase II) - Alinen... | ecosystem: Environmental > Aquatic > Freshwater >... | reverse complement strand
GTTCGACCTCGCGTTCGCGGCCGCCGCCGACGGCGCGCTCAGCGCCCGGTCGCTGCAGACGCGCGTGCAGGTCAAGTGGAGCCGGGTCGCCGTGGGCTCCCATGGGCCGATGGTCAAAGGGCTCCTCACGGCCCTGGCGCGGCTCAAGGTCCGCGTGCCCGGCATCGGGAGTTCCTTCTCCGGGCAGGACGGCGACGCCCTGGTCGCGTTCCAGAAGGCCTACGGTCTCTCGCGCTCCCGGGTCGCCGATCACGCCGTCTGGCGCAAGCTCGACGGCGCCAGGCTCATCAAGCCGCGCTACAAGAGCCCCAGCGTCCACGTGGAGGTGGACAAGGCACGGCAGATCCTCATGGTCGTGCGGAACGGCGCCGTGTACGGGTACATCCCGGTCTCCACGGGGGCGACCGACAACACCCCGGAGGGCTCGTTCGGCATCCGCCAGAAGTCGCCCGCCACGTCGCCGCTCTACGGCTCCGGTTCACTCACCTGGGTGATGGGCTTCGTCGGCAACTTCGCCATCCACGGCTACCCGATCGTACCGTCGTTCCCCGCCAGCCACGGATGCATCCGCGAGCCGCTCTGGGTCGCCAACTGGACGTACTCGCAGTCGTTCGTGGGCGAGCGGCTGTACGTGTATCACTGAGGTGGCCGGCCCGGCGGCGCTCGCCGGGCGGCTCCGCTTCTCTAGACGACCGGCAGCGGCTTCTCCACCAGCAGGGTGCCGGGTGAGTCGGGGTCGGGGCCGGTCGTGAACCCGTGGCCGCGGTACAGGCGCAGCGACGGGTTGTCGCCCTCCGGCACCCGGGCCGTCAGGCGGCCGAGGCGGCGGTCGATGGCCAGGCCCTCGGCCCAATCCACGAGCTGGTTGGCCACGCCGCGCGCCTCGTAGGCGGGGCCGACGCAGACGCAGCGCAGCGTGAGCGCATCGCCTTCGGCTTCGACGGCGAGGAAGCCGGCGGTCTCGCCTTCGGCCTCCGCCACGTACACGTCGGCCCTGTCGAGCAGCTCGAGCAGGTCGCTCGCGCAGTACAGCTCCGGGTGCCCGCTGCCCTCGGCGAGCGGGTGGAGCGTCTCCTCCGCGAGGAGCACCAGCATGCCGCGGTCGTCGTCCCGCAGGCTCCGCACCGAGCACTTGAGCCGTTCCATCGTCGCCTCCTAGGTCGGGTAGGAGCCCAGCACCTTCACCCACGGCAACTTGCAGGCGAGGCACTTGAGCGCCTGGTCGATGGCCGGGTCGGAGCGCCGGCCCTCGAGGTCGAGGAAGAAGATGTACTGGCCCAGGCCCTGCTTGGACGGCCTGGACTCGATCTTGGTGAGGTTGACGAAGCGGTGGGCGAACTCCGAGAGGATGAGTAGCAGCGCTCCCGGCTGGTCGGCGGCGATGCCGCAGACGATGCTCGTCTTGTAGCCGGCGTCGAGGTCCTGGGGGGCGGCGTCGCGCGCCACGTAGGCGAAGCGCGTGCGATTGTCCAGCGAGTCCTCGATGTCGTCGCGGATCACGGCGCACTCGTAGAGGTCCGCCGCGAGCCGCGTCCCGATCGCCACCCAGGGGCGGTCGACGCGGCTGATCCGCCGCACCGCCTCGGCGGTGGAATCCGTGGCCTCGTGCTCCACGTTCGCGAGGTGCTGCCTGATGAACGCGCGGCACTGGCCGTAGGCGATCGGGATACTGACGATCTTGGTGATCTCCTCCAGCTCCAGTTGGCGGCGCGCGATGAGCTGGTGGCGGATGGGATGGGTGATCTCACGCACGATCTCGAGCTCGTCGAAGCCCGAGGACAGGAGGTCGAGCGTGAGGACGACCGACCCCTCGAGGGAATTCTCGATGGGCACGAGGCCGAGCTCGGCTTCGCCCTCGGCGACGGCGATGAGCACGTCCTGGATCGAGGGGTACGGGAACGGGGCGAGGTCGCCGTGGGAAGCGCTGGCCAGAAGGGCCTCTTCGGTGAACGTGCCTTCGGGACCAAGGAAGGCGACTCTGCGCGTATCTTTCGCCACTCTGCTTCTCCTCGCGACGCCGTCTGCCGGTGAGCCCGCCTAGGCTACCAGACGGGCGGGCGTGAGGAGAGGACCGGTGCCGTCAGGGCAGGGGCTGCCGGCCGCCACCGGACGGTGTGTCGGCGCCGGTCTCCCAGGAGAAGTCGTCGTCGGCCGGCGGTGCGCCCGCCGGAGCCTCCGAGATGTCCGCCAGCGCCTCGAAGGCGCGCGCCGCCTCGTCGCGTGGCGCGACGTCGCCGGCAGGCTCATCGGCGGACGCCGCGGCTCCCACGGCGAGCTCGCCGTGCCTGGGCCGCGCGGGATCGGCCGGTACGGGGGCCCGCGCGCTGCGCGGGCCGTCCTCGCCGGCTGCCAGCGGCCGCGGCACCGCGAGCGCCACCGCCTGCTCTTCCTCGGGGGAGAGGGCCCGATCGGCGACGCCGTCGCTGAGATGCTTGACGTAGATGCGCGCGAAGTCGCGCGCGGCGATGGCACTGAAGACGACGCCCGAGCGGTGGTTGTCGAGGAGCGCGAACGAGGCGCTCTGCTCGCCGCCGGCGTCGCGGAAGGCGTCGTAGCGGACGATCCCGCGGTTGGTGAGCGCGTGATCGAGGTGACGTTTGTGCTCGTCGAGCTGGTCCGTGAGGATCTCCACCGCCTCGCGCAGGTTGCGCACCTGCGCGTCGAGGTCGGCGACGTGGGCGACCACGTCGCGCTCCTCGTGATGGCCGAGCACGATGGACTGCGAGCGGCGCAGGCGCCGCACGGTCGACCAGAGCACCAGCACCAGCACGAGGAGGACGACCGCGAGCACGGCCGCTCCGAGCGCCACGTAGGGGGCGATGTCGCGCAGCATCTGCACCGCGTCTACTTGAGCTGCAGGAGGATCTTGTAGTGCCCCGAGTTGTTGCTCAGGACGCGCTCCCCCTGCACGGGGCCGGCCTTGACCGTGAGCGTCGAGATCTTGCTGAGCGCGTCCGCCGGGATCGCGAAGCCGGTGATGCTCACGGTCTGATACTGGTTCGGGGCGATGGAACTGATCGTGCTCGCCTGCGTGAGCACGCTGCCGTTGGGCAGCTTGAGATTGGCCGTCACCGGCACGTTCTTCTCGGCCACGTTGCCCTGGTTCTGCACCTTGACGTCGAACGAGAGGTCGGTGGTGGCCGGGACGTTGGCCGTGTGGCCCTGCGACAAGGCGAGGCTGCCCGGCTGCACCGTGACGCTCGCCAGGCCGACGCCGTGGATGCCGCTGAGCTTGGCCGAGCTGCCGATGCTGCTGAGCATCGACGTGAGCCCGGTCGTGTCGAACATCCCGGAGGTGAGGTAGTACGTCGACGGCGGGACCTCGACGCCGGTCACGCCCTGCTTGCTCAACGTGTCGCGCGCCTGCATGTACACCTGGCTCATGTAGTAGGCGTCCGGGCCGGTGAAGTAGCCCCCGGTGGCGGCGAGCTTGGCGGCGCCGACCTTCTTGCTGCTGAGCGCGCCGAGGAGCGTCGTCTGGAAGAGCTGGAAGCCCTCGGCGCGGACCTTCATGCCGTCGGCGAACACCGCCTGCTCGGCGCTGAGCGTCGACGGCGGCTGCAGCCGCGCCGCGCGCACGGCGATCTCCTTCTGCTTCGCAGTGAGATCGTTGAGCTTGGCCACAAGCTGCGAGCGTTGCAGGCTCGTCGGCTTGGTGATGACGACGTTCAGCTGCTTGCCCAGGTCGTTGGAGTCGCTGATCGCCGTCGCGACATTGTCGAAGTAGGTGCTGTACGACGCGACCTTGCGGTTGTGCTGGCAGCTGCGCGCCCACCAGGCCAGCGCGAAGACCACGACGAAGAGGATCGCGGCGAGGATGACGATGCGCTGGATGCGGGTGCGGCGGCGGTCGGGGCGGCGGCGCTGCGGGGAGGTGGAGACGTCTCGCGGGGGTGTCTCTGCGGGCGCGTCGTCGTCGAAGAAATCCACTCCGCAGACCCCCGATCTGAAGACTTTGGTGGGCGAGGCGGGACTTGAACCCGCACGCACGTAAGTGCACTAGACCCTGAACCTAGCGCGTCTGCCAATTCCGCCACTCGCCCGCCGGCTCGTACAGGGTTGGCATTGTACCACACCGAATACCGAGCCAAGCGCCCTCCCACCCGAGCCTGAGAATGCCTGTCGCAGCCCACAGTCACACACCACTTTTCGTCGATTGGCGCGACCGCTACGAGCTGGTCGGCAAGATCGGCAGCGGCGGTTTCGCGGAGGTGTTCGAGGCGCGCGACCTGAGCCGCGGCGAGCCGGTCGCGCTCAAGATCATCGCCAACGGCCGCCAGATGTCGGGCCGGGTCGTGCGCGAGGTCGAAGCCGCGGCCGCGCTCACGCACCCCAACATCGTGGCGCTCTACGACTGGTTCGGTGACGGCGAGCGCAGCATCCTCGTGTGGGAGCTCGTGGTGGGGTCCTCGCTCGATCAGCTCGCGGGGGAGCTCGGCGACGGCGACGTGGCCGCTGTGGGCGTGGAGCTCTACGAGGGCCTCGCGTATGCGCACAGCCAGTGGATCGTCCACCGCGACGTCAAGCCGCAGAACGTGATGCTCGGCGAGGACGGCCACGTCAAGATCATGGACTTCGGCATCGCCCGCATGCTCGACTCGGACACGCTCACCGAGGACGGCGACGTGATCGGCACGGTGGCGTACATGTCGCCGGAGCAGGCGGCCGGCCGGCGCGTGGGGCCGCCGAGCGACGTGTACTCCGCCGGCATCGTGCTCTACGAGCTGCTGGCCGGCGAGAACCCGCTGCGCGGGCAGACGCCGGCCGAGACGCTCTCCAATGTGGCCGCCGGCCGCCTGCCGTCTCTCGGCAGTCTGCGGCCGGGCCTGCCCGGCGAGCTCATCGCCCTCGTCGACGGCGCCTGCGCGCCCAGCCCGGGCGAGCGCCCGGAGGCCTGGGAGCTCAGCCAGGCGCTGGAGGAGCTCCTGCGCAGCGGACGCCTCAGCGCCCGCCGTCTTCGCCAGGCGCAGCGCCTGGTCCGGCCGCTGCGCCGCGCCGGCGCGGCCTTGGAGCGCGGCGGCGGTGCGGCGCTGGCCGCCGTGACCAGCGGCGTCGTCCTCGGCGCCCTGCCGGCCTACCCGCAGAGCTGGACGCTGCCGCTCGTCGCCATCAGCACGGCCGTCTGGGCCGTCGCCCCGCAGGCAGGGCTCGCCTGGCTGCTCGGGGTCCTCGTCTTCCCCGTCCTCAACGTCTCGCTCAGCGCCGGCGCGGTCTACCTCGTCTGCGCCGTCGCCTTGTTCCTTCTCACGCGCGCGAGGCCCATCATGGCCCTCTGGCCGGCGCTGGCGCTCGTGCTCGCTCCCTTCTCCCTGGCGCTGCTCGCGCCGGCGTGCGCGGCCGTGCTGGGCCGCGTGCGCGGCCCGCTCGCGGCCGCCTGGGCCGGCGCCGGCGCGTTCCTGTACCTCGAGATCCGCGACGCGGCGGCCGGCCCGCTCACGCTGTTCGTGCCGCGCGCCGCCGCCGGCGTCCGCCTCGCGGCCTCCGGCGACCCGCTCACCGCGGCGGCGCGTCTCTTCGGCCTGCTCGTCTCGCCGCCGTGCCTGCTGCAGATGGCCGTCTGGGCCGGCCTCGCGGCGGCGATGGGCTTCGCCTTTACGCGCCGCCGCCTCGAGGCGCGGCTGTGGATCTGGTCACTCTCGTTCGCCGGCGTCTTCGCCGCGTATCGCATCGTGCCGATCTCCGTCTGGGGCTACCCGTCGACCTTGGGCGCGCTCCTGACGAGTGTGGCCCTCGCCGCCTCCGTGATACTCTTGCCACTGATTCTGACGACCGGCGAGGCGCCGGAGGAGCGAGACGATGGGGATCTTCAGGAAGGCTGAGAAGAAGCTCGAGGGCGCAGTCGAGGGAGGCTTTGGCCGCGCCTTCAAGTCGAGCGTGCAGCCGGTTGAGCTGGCACACAAGCTCACCAAGGAGATGGGCGACCACAAGACGGTCGGCGTCTCCAACGTGTACGTGCCCAACGAGTTCGAGGTGTACCTCGGCTCTGCCGACTTCGAGCACCTCTCGTCGCTGGGCGATTCGCTCAAGGCCGAACTCTCCAACTACGTGGTCGCGTTCGCGCGGCGCGAGGGCTGGACGCTGGTCGCGCCGCCGCACATCGACCTCCAGTGCGACGACGATCTGCGCGTCGGCGAGTTCGGCATCGCCACGAGTCACGTCGAGGCGCCGCTCGAGGCGCCGGGCGCCGCCTTCGCGGCCGACGGGCCGGCGCCCGGCGGCGCGCTGCCCCTGGCGGCCGCACCGGCCGCGATGATGCCGCCGGCCATGGCGGCCGAGTCGCTCCCGCCGCGGCCGCAGCCGGAGCAGACGGTCCTTTACAAAGAGGCCGCGGCCGCTCCCGCGGCGGCGGCGCGACGCGGTACCTCACGCGCCGCGCTGCGCGGGCCGCAGGGCGAGTGGGAGCTGCGCGAGGACGTCACGGTGCTCGGGCGCAGCCGCCGTTGCGGCATCGTCCTCACCGATCCCAACGTCTCGCGCGAGCACGCCGAGGTCCGCCGCCAGGGAGACGGCTTCATGCTGCGCGACCTCGGATCGACGAACGGCACGCGGCTCAACCGCCGCGACGTCAAGCAAGCCGTGCTGCAGCACGGCGACCGTATCGAGCTGGGCACCACGGAGCTGGTCTTCGAGAGGCTCCTGTGATGCGGGCCCCGAGCTGAACGCGGCTGCCGCGGCGGCCGGCCGCGCCTGGTGCTGGAGAGACCGATGATCGACATCGTCCTGCTCGTCCTCAAGATCGGCATCCTCGTCCTGATGTACCTGTTCATCTGGCAGGTCGTGCGCATGGCCGTGGGCAATGTGCGCAACCCGTCCGGCGCCGTCGTCGCTCCCGATGTGGCGCTGCCCGAGGGCGCGCGCCCGGTCCCGGTGTTCACCTCGCAGGAGCGCGAGACGCGGCGCGAGGAGCGCGCCTCAGAGCGCACGATGGCAGGCGATTCGCTCGACTTCTCGGGGATCATCAACCCGCGGCTCGTCGTCGAGGAGAGCGCCATCGTGCCCGCCGGCGTCGTCTTCCCGCTCGACGGCTGGGTGACGGTGGGGCGCGCCGCCTCGAGCAACATCGTGCTCGACGAGCACTTCGTCTCGAGTACCCACGCACGCTTCGTCCCGCGCGGCCAGCTCTACTTCGTCGAGGACCTCGGCAGCACCAACGGCACGTTCGTCAACGACCGCCTCGTCACCGAGGCCCAGCTCGGTCTCGACACCCGAGTGCGCATCGGCGAGACCACCTTCCGCTACGAGGAGTGACCGCCTGGTGACCCTCGTCGCCCGGATCGGCGCCCTCAGCGATATCGGCCTGCATCGCAAGACCAACGAGGACTCGTTCGTGACCGCCGCGCCGCTGTTCGCCGTCTGCGACGGCATGGGCGGCGCGCTCGCCGGCGAGGTCGCCAGCGCCCTTGCGGCCGAGACTCTCGCCGCCGGCGTGGCTCGCGGCGACTCGCTCCTCGGCTCTGCCGAAGCCGCCAACGCCGCCGTCTTCGCCAAGGCCGCGAACGACAGCGGCCACCAGGGGATGGGCACGACGCTCACCGCCCTGCGCCTCGAGGGCGAGATCGGTCACTTCGTGCACATCGGCGACAGCCGCGGCTACCTGCTCCGCGGCGGCGAGCTGCGGCAGGTGACCGACGACCACTCCCTCGTGGGCGAGATGATGCGCGAGGGGCGGCTCACCGAAGAGGAAGCCGCCGTGCATCCCCACCGCAGCGTCCTGAGTCGTGCGCTGGGCACGGAGCCGCAGGTGCGCATCGACGAGTTCGAGATCGACCTCGAAGACGGAGACGTCCTGCTCCTCTGCAGCGACGGGCTGAGTGGCCCCGTGCCCGCCGCGGACATCCGCAGGGCGCTCGGCCGCGCCGATCCGCAGGACGCGGCCGGCCGGCTCATCGCCGAGGCGCGCAAGCACGGCGGTCCGGACAACATCACCGCCGTCGTGCTGCGCCTCGAGGACGCGCCGGCGGCCGGCGAGGCCGCCACGTCCATCCTCGATGCGAGCGCCGCACAGACGGCCGTTCTGCCGGCCGTGGAAGCGGCGACCGCGGTCCTGCCGGCGACCGGCGTCGGGAACGAGGCGGACGGCGCTTTGCCGCGACCGCCGGTCGAGAGCGACGCGGACGGCGCCTCGCTGCCGCCGGTCGCCGGAGACGCGTCGGCGGAGACGCGCGACGCGGGTGAGGTCGCGGCGGAGGCTGCCGGGGTCGCCCCGCTCGATACTTCTGCGCCGCAAGACGCTCCGGTCCCGGAGGGGAAGCGGCGGAGCCGCCGCCTGGGCCTCGTCGTCGTGATCCTCTCCCTGGTACTGCTCGTCGGCGCCGCCGGGGCCTTCACCACCAGCGCCGTCTTCTTCGTGGGCGTCGCCGGCGGGCGCCTCGTGGTCTACAGCGGCGTGCCGGTCAGGATCGGCGACCACCGGCTCAACCCGGTGTACCGCAAGAGCACCCGCGCCTACGACGCGCTCTCGCCGCAGCAGCGGGCGCTCGTCGACGCGCAGACCATCCACGACCGTGACGGCGTCATGGCGCTCGCCGCGTCGCTGGGGATGTGGCCGTGAGCCGGCGCAACACGGAACTGCTGTTCCTGGTCATCGCCGGCGCGGTGAGCACGATGGCCTACGTCTCCGTCTACGCCGGGCGCTACCGCGAGATCAACCGCGTCTCGATCATCTACGGCCTCATCTTCGTGGCCATCTTCATCGTGCTTCACCTCGTGGTGCGCATCGTGCTCCCTCAGGCCGACCCCTATCTGCTGCCGGTGACGGCGCTGCTCGCGGCGGTCGGCCTCACCGAGATCTTCCGCATCAAGCCCGATCTCGCGCTCACCCAGGGGAAGTGGCTGCTGGTCGGCGCCGGGCTCTTCATGCTCACCGTTCTCGTCGTGCGCGACCACATGAAGCTGGACCGCTACCGCTATCTCATCGGCGCGGTGGGCCTGACGCTGCTCGTCGTGACCATCGCGCTCGGTACCACGGTCAACGGTTCCAAGCTCTGGATTCACGCCTTCGGCTTCTCGATCCAGCCGTCGGAGTTCGCCAAGCTCGCCATCGTCGTCTTCCTCGCCGGCTACCTCGACGACAAGAAGGTCCTGCTCTCGGTGCCGACGCACCACGTCCTCGGCGTGCCGCTGCCGGCGGCCAAGTACTTCGGGCCGCTGCTCGTGATGTGGGTGCTCTCGCTCGCCATGCTCGTGTTCATGAAGGACTTCGGCATGGCGCTGCTGTTCATGTCCATCTTCGTGGGGCTGATGTACATGGCCACTTCGCGCGTCGTCTACGTGGTGCTCGGCGGCGGCCTCTTCGCCGCCGCCGCCGCCATCGCGGTGGCCATCGTGCCGCACGTCAACGAGCGTTTCGCCGTGTGGCTGAACCCGTGGCCGCACGCCGCCACCACGGGCTACCAGCTCCTGCAGTCGCTGTTCACGATCGCCGACGGCGGCATCCTCGGCGCCGGCTTCGGGCGCGGTTACCTGCTCTACGTCAACCACCAGCCCGTGGTGCCCGAGCTGCAGACGGACTTCATCTTCAGCGCCATCGCCAACGAGATGGGGCTGGTCGGCGCCGTCGGCATCATCCTCCTGTTTCTGCTGTTCACGTGGCGCGGCTTCCGCATCGCCGTGTGGGCGCCCGATGGCTTCTCCAAGCTGCTCGCCGCCGGCCTTGCGCTGGCGTTCGGCCTGCAGACGTTCATCATCCTCGGCGGCGTCACGCGCCTGATCCCGCTCACGGGCATCACGCTGCCGTTCGTGAGCTACGGCGGCAGCTCGATCACCGCCAACCTCATGCTCGTCGCGCTGCTGCTCATGGTCTCGCACCGCACCAACGTGGTGCGCGAGGGCACGGACCTGGAACGCCGCCGCCTGGCGGAGCGAGGCTAGGAGCGCCGTGAACAAGGCCATCTCACGAGTCTTCATCATCGGCGTCGTCCTCTTCGTGGCGCTGATCGCCAACCTGACCTGGATCATGGCGGTGCGCGCGAACTGGTTCGCCGACCGGCCGCAGAACAAGCTCGCGCTGGCCAAGGAGATGAAGATCAAGCGAGGAGCTATCCTCGGCTTCGACGGATCGACGATCGCCGGTTCGGTGCGCCGCTCCGGCTACTACTACCGCGACTACCCGCAGGGCACGCTGGCGCCGCAGTTGATCGGCTACGACAGCCTGCGCTACGGGCGCACCGGCGTCGAAGCGGCGATGAACGACTACCTCACGGGGCAGACGACCGACCTCGGCGTCCAGTCGTGGGTCGACAAACTGCTCGGGCGCCGGACGCAGGGGGCGAGCGTCAAGCTCACCCTGGTGCCGGCGATCCAGAAGGCGGCGCAGAAGGCGCTCACCGGGCAGAGGGGCGCCATCATCGCGCTGGACCCCAAGACCGGCGCCGTGATCGCGGCGGCCTCGGCGCCCACCTACGACCCGGCCAATCTCGACGACCAATGGGCGCGGCTCAGCACCGACGCCGACGCGCCGCTGCTCAGCCGCACGACGCAGGGGCTGTACGTCCCCGGGTCGGCCTTCAAGGTCGTCACTGCCGCCGGCGGCCTGGACTACGGCGAGGTGACGCCGACGACGCCGTTCGTGGACACCGGCACCTACGTGGTCTTCGGCGGCAAGGTCACCAACTACGGCAACGAGGTCTTTGGCCCCAACGACTTCACGACGGCGCTCACGCTCTCGATCAACACGACCTTCGGCAAGGTCGGCAACCTGCTGCAGCGCAAGCGCCTGCAGGCGACGATGCAGCGCTTCGGCTTCTACCAGACGCCGCCGCTGCAGCTCCCGGCCGGCCAGGTCGTGCCCAGCGGCCGGTACGGCCCCAAGGGCCTTCTGCCGCCCGACGCCTTCATGGACCCGCTCGCCGTCGCCTGGGCGGCGGTGGGGCAGGAGAAGCTGCTGGCGACGCCGCTGCAGATGGCGCTCGTCGCCGGCGCCGTGGCCGACGGCGGCGTGATCATGAAGCCGTACTACACGCAGCAGGTCATCTCACCCTCCGGGACCGTCGTGCTGCGCACACAGCCACAGCAGTGGAGGGTCGCCATGAAGCCGGCGGTGGCGGCCGAGCTCAACACGATGATGCAGCGCGTGGTCACCGCCGGGACCGGGACCTCGGCGGCCCTGCAGGGCATCGAGGTCGCCGGCAAGACCGGCACGGCGGAGAAGGGCAACGGGACGAACCTGGCGTGGTTCATCGCCTTCGCGCCGGCCAACGACCCCAGGATCGCGATCGCCGTCGTCATCGAAGACACGCAATCGACCGGCGGGGAGGCGGCGGCGCCGCTTGCCGCCGACGTCATCAAGACAGCCCTGGCGCAGAGCGCCCTGCCGTGACGGCAGGGCGCGGGCGCCGCGGGGCGTACCCGACGGAGAAGAAGAGAGGTGACAACACGTGACTGACGTCTTCCAGCCAGAGCAGGTCGTGAGCGGCCGCTATCGCGTGGTCCGCAAACTCGGCGGCGGCGGCATGGCCGACGTCTACCTGTGCGAGGACCTCACCCTCGGCCGCCGCGTGGCGCTCAAGGTCCTCCTCGAGCGCTTTCTCGGCGACGCGACGTTCGTCGAGCG
>Ga0073936_10010205_pt1 | contig 11552 bp, 10 predicted proteins | sample AliMusrvi5mmetaG_FD_87041 | JGI IMG/M metagenome (GOLD analysis project Ga0073936, IMG submission 87041) | Freshwater lake bacterial and archeal communities from Alinen Mustajarvi, Finland, to study Microbial Dark Matter (Phase II) - Alinen... | ecosystem: Environmental > Aquatic > Freshwater >... | reverse complement strand
ATTCTGCATACACCTCTCATAAAATGTTTCGCTCAAACTCATTTTACCAAGTTTTGTATGCAGGGATTTGGCTTTTCGCCATTTCCCTTTATTTTTTTGCCTACTAATATTTTACACTATGGGTAAATAAAGCCCTGTTTTACTATTGCAACACAATGTTTAGTTCTATACATACATTTCTATCAACTTTTGGGATGACTCATCTGGCTAAGGCTGTAGGATGCTAATTTTTAGGCAACTTTTTCAGCAGCCTCGCTTGCTCCTGCCGCCGCTCTTCATTGGATGAAAATTAATCTAACAAAAACTCTCGGCGGGGGCAAGCCCCCGCCCTACTTTTTTATCTCTCAAAACAGGAGCAATTGGAACACATATTTGTTTTATTAAACAATTAAAATAATAAATTATTAAATTATTGTTAAATTTTATACAATTTCACTAAATATATTGATTTTTCATTGGTATAGATATATACTACTAATTGTAGAGGATTAAAATGGATAATTATACAAATAAATAGCAAAATGGCATTTTAAATACAACGCAGGCTGATTTTGTCTATAAGAGAGGAATGTTTATCTTTGGGAGATATTAAAATTAAAGACCCGAAACAAAAAAATATAGAGGCTGTCGTCAATATTTTCAACGGAATGAAGGGCGAGGGAATTGAAATATTTTACGACTTAAAAAAAGGTAAGGTTTTTATCGCGGATTACTTCCAAAGTTTTAACGCGATCAGAATAAAAAAGCTGTCAATTATTTATGAAGGTTCGCGCCGTACGAATATAACAACTGAATATGTATTGAATGAAATAAAAAAAATAAAGAAAAACGAGCTTAATTCAAGAATAGCCGCGAAAAACAGCATGATTGAGGAAGCAAAACTCAGAAAAGCGCAAAAGAAAAACCGTACATTAAAGCAGGCAAAACCCAACGCATAAGCAGCCGAAATATATAATTTCAGCACCCGCAAAACCTTGAAAAGGGATTGCGGGTGCTTTTACATGACTTATGGAGACTTTGACACATTTTTCGGCATTATTCAAAGAATTCTTGGGGTAAATGTGCTTGACATTGAAGGCGAAAGCATATAAAATAACTGGGAACATTTAAATTACTTTTTTAGGAGGAAATTATTATGGCAGAGGTCAAAGTGCCTTTTTACGGGCATGTAAGGCAGTATCACAATTTGAAAACCGAGATTGACGGCGCAATCAGCCGCGTTCTCGAAAGCGGTGTTTATACAACCGGCGCCGAAGGCAAAAAGCTTGAAGCCGAGCTGCAGGAATATACCGGCATGAAACATGCGATTACCCTGAATTCGGGCACGGACGCTTTATGGTTCGCCATGCTTGCTTTGGGCATCGGCAAAGGCGACGAAGTCATCACCACTTCCAACACCTTCTGGGCAACGGCGGAATCCATCTGGCTCATCGGCGCCACACCGGTTTTTGTTGACATTGACCCGGCGACAAGAAACATCGACCTGACAAAAATCGAAGAAAAAATAACGGATAAAACGAAGGCGATTATTCCGGTTCATCTTTACGGCCTTCCGGTTGACATGAAAGAAATCAGAAAAATTGCCGATAAATACAATCTTCTGGTTATTGAAGATTCCGCTCAGGCGCTCGGCTCAAAGGGTGACACCTTCAGAATCGGCGAATTAAGCGACGCGCTTTGCACAAGCTTTATTACCGCGAAGAACCTCGGCTGCTTCGGCGACGGCGGCGCGGTTTTCACCAACCGTGACGACATCGTTGAAAAGATGCTCAGATTTAGAAACCACGGTTCCATCAAAAGGTCGGTTCACAGCGTCGGCTGGAACAGCAGGCTGGACGAAATCCAGGCGGCTGTGCTCAGCGAAAAGCTTAAGCATCTTGACGAATGGAGCGATTTGCGCGCCGCGAGAGCCGCGGAATACACCGAGCAGTTAAAAGACACAGGCATTCAGCTGCCCTATATTACCCCGGGCTTCAAGCATGTTTTCCATCTTTATGTTATCGAAACCGATAACAGAGACGGCCTTCAGGCATACCTGCTGGAAAAGGGCATCATCGCGCTGACAAATTATCCGATCGCTATCCATCAGCAGGAAGGCTTCCCGTTCGGCGCCGGCGACCCGAATCCGTTTCTCCCGCTCACGGAGCGCCACGCCGCCAGAGTCCTTTCGCTGCCGACTTATCCGGAACTCACATCGGAAGAAGTCACTTATGTATGTGACTGCGTAAAAGAATGGGCCGCGCTGCAGAAATAAATCAGTAAGCAGGAGTATAAAATGAGTAATGTTTATAAAGTCGCTGTTTTGGGCGCAGGCAAAAGAGGTACGCTTCACGCGAAGACTCATTTTGAGAACAAGCGGTTTGAAGTCGTCGGCCTTTGCGACATCGATGTTGAAAGGCTGAACGCGGCGGCGGCCCTGTGCGGCAACCCAAAGCTTTATACCGACGCGGCAAAGATGCTGGACGAAACGAAGCCGGACATTTTTGTGTTCGCCACACCGCCCGCCATCAGGCTGCCGCTAATCAAACTCGGCGTTGAACACGGCGTGAAGCTGATTTCGTATGAAAAGCCGATGTCAACAAACTTTGCCGAAGCGCAGGAAATTATGAGGATTTGCCGCGAAGCGGATGTGAAAACCGTTGTCAGCCATCAGCAAAAATACGGCGATCACCACCAGGCGGTTTTAAAGCTTGTGCAAAGCGGCGAACTCGGCAAAATCAAAACCATTTACGCGCATTGCTGGGGCTGGTATTTCCACATGGTTACGCATTTAATCGATTACATCAGGATGTATAACAACAATGAGGAAGCACTGTGGGTTGCCGGCACGGTCAGCGGGCGCGAAAAGCTCTTTGACAACCATCCTTCGCCGGACTATGCGGGCGGATTTATCCAGTTTGCCAACGGTGTAAGGGGAATCATCGAAACCGGCGAGAACGCGCCGGATGTGCCCGAAATGGAATACAACTGGCATAAAGGCCGCTTTATGATTCAGGGCACGGACGGCTTTGCAGAAGTGTTTATCGGCGAGGGCTGGAAGGCTGTGACAAAGAACGGTGTGCTCAGCGGCGGCGGCAAGTTCGATTATGTCCATGACCAGGCGTGCTATGTGGATGAAATCGCCGACTGGCTTGACGGTAAATGCGTGCACTCCTGCAACGGCGAAAGCGCCTTTAAGGGCTTTGAAATCGCCATGGCGCTGCTGCGCTCCGGTGTTGAGCGTAAAATCATCACCTTGCCGCTGGAGTCCGGTGAAAACGAAATTGAAGCGCTGAGAAGAGTTTTAACCTGATTAACCGGTATTTCTTTATATTTGACAGCACCCGCAAAACCCGAAAAGGCTTTGCGGGTGCTTTTTCGCAACAAATATATTTAACGGTCTAATTGACAATATCAAAAAATCCAACTATTATATTTATAACATTATATAATAACAGAAACGGAGCATTGCAATGAAGGAAAGCAGAATTATCAGCCCCGAAAAATCGAAACTGCAGCTAACCGCGGCGGTATTGTTCGCCGTGGCGGCGCTGCTGATGATTGCATCCTATTCGATTTATCTCTTCAACTCCGCTTCTGTCAGCCTGAATTTTGTATTCATCAAGTCTTTAGCCAAAAATTTATTCGAATGGCTGTCGCCGATATTATTTTTCCTTGCCTGCTTGCTTTTGTACCGGTCAAAATCCTCAAAGGCAGCAGCCGCTTTCATGAGCGGCGCAGCAGCGGTTCAGCTGATTTCAGCGGCTGATTCGCTGATAAATTCAATCACTTTAACTCTTAAACTAAATAACGGTTTCAGCCTTTCCGAAATTCTGCGGACTTCCATAATCAACCTGGTCATTTTAATCATTTGGGCAACCTTTTTACTGACTGTTTTCAAAATAGTAAAAACAAAAATTCCTGTTTCGATTTGTCTGCTTGTTTTGGTGATTTTAGCTGTTTCCTCCGGTTTTTCATGGGCAATGAATTTTTTGAGATACAAGCAGTTTTTTGATTCCAGCTATTATGAATCCTATTATTTCACGCGGTCTGTCATCAACAACATCCAAAGTATTATTTTCCCGGTTGCGGTCAGCTATCTTGTTTTCACCTTCCCGAAAAGCAAATCGAAGAAAACCGAAGAGGGGACCGGTACGGATACCTAAACATTGAGTTTATTTAATTTCATTCCCGGTCGGTTGATTTTAGGCGCTTTTCGTGGTATTATTAACAGAAGTTAAAACAAAACATACAAGAGCAGGGGAAATACGATGCAAAAGTGGGAATACATTTCGGTTGTTATTAACTCTTACGGCGAAAAGAAAATAGAAATGATCAATGAATACGGAAAAGAAGGCTGGGAGCTCATTTCTATTCAGGACGCGTGTTTTTATTTTAAACGGCCGATTGAGCCGGCTGAGTAATCAACAAATATATCTATTGTATAAAAACTATGATAAGTATATTAAGTAAAGGGAAATTGATATGGATATTAGTATAGTCAGAAATGAAATTGAGAAAAATGATATTGCCATATTGGGGCAAATGGACGCCATGAATTATCTTCGAAAAAAAATTGTTATAGAGATAAAACCGTTTGTGAAAGCAGAACTTAAACGTTTGATTGAAAAAGAAGTCAGCCGAAATTCGGAGCATACAATATCTTTAAGCAAAAATGTTTTGGGAGAAATGAAGAAAAAATTTTTTAAAATAATTGAATCAAGTGAAGATAAAATCGATGATATATTCTCCAAAGACGAATTATGGCTGCATATAGGTTACAAGGTTGTTAGCCAAGGAAATATGGACCAAGTTTTAGATGATAAAACAAAGGCTGAGGAAAATATTACAAATGCAATCAGATTAGCTTTAGGGCAAGCCGGGCAGTTGCTTATTGATTATGGATATGAAAAAGTTGAAACAAAAACCGGTCAGCATGCGGATTATGTATTAAATGATTATATTTTATATAACAACAAGAGAATTGAATATCGCTCTGAAATGATATTACCTAAAACCTTGGTAGAATTATTAAAAGATTATTGTCAAAGAATCGGAGAATTACATGGTTTTCTTCAAAAAGATTTAAAGCTGAAAAAAAGTTTAACTCAGAAAAAGGCTTTGGATTTATGGAGCGAAGTGTAACGATTGCAAGCTTGCAATAAAAGCGAATATTCATAACGGTGCAATTTTCTTGGGTTCAAATCACACAAGATAAAAAATTAAGACAGGCTGAAAAGCCTGCCTTAATTTTTTGGCCCGCCCGGAGGGATTCGAACCCCCGGCCTTCAGAATCGGAATCTGCTGCGATATCCAACTTCGCCACGGGCGGGTATATTCAATTTGCTTACAGAGTATAGCACAGGTGCAAGTTATCTGCAATAATTTTGATATAAATTTGTATTTAAAATCAAATTGCCTTAAATGCCGATTATCTGCATTACAAACGGCAATTTTGTGTTGACAAACAGACTTCGGAAATAACAAAAGCACCCGCATTTCGGGTGCTAAACTGTTCTATAATTCAATAGGTGAAAAGTCGAAATTACAAGAAGCTAATATTTTAAGCGTTACTCCACAAATCAAGAATTTCTTTTTCATTTAAATCTTTTTTCAACATAAAATTATTTTCAAGAAATCTGTGTATATTTCTGATTCCTTGACAATACTCTTGTACTAAATTATCTAAAGAGTCAGGTAATATAACAGCATTTTGATATATCAGTTTCTTTTTGTCATGAAATACAATTTCGGCAAATCGTCCGTATTTTGTTCCAATGTCTTCATATCCGTAATCAAGAAGTATCTGTCCGGCTTGACCTAAAGCAAAATTAATACCGCGCATAATATTTTCTTCGGCCTTTTTTTCATTAATGTAACCTTGTTCATAAATGTCGTCATTGGGTATAATCTTGTAATCCACGTGCATCCAAAATTCATCGTAAGAAAAGAAACTATCAACCGTATCATCGCTTGATTCAAGTATTTGATTATATTTTCTCTTCATTTCTCCCAGTGCATCTTTACTTAAAGAGATTGTATGCTCCGAATTCCGGCTGATTTCACTTTCAACCAGATGTTTTATTTCGGATGATACGAAAAGTTTTATTTCAGCAACAATTTCTTTTCGGAGTAAATTAAAAGCACTTATTTGGCCTGATATAGTAATATCATTCTGCGCGATTTCTTTCTTGACTGCATTAACATCCATATCAATTTCCCTTTACTTATTATATTTATTCATAACTGATATTTATATAGTATCACCGGAAACATTGCATTGCAATACTTTTTATCCTGCTCCTGTAAGCCCTTGAGCATCCAATTGATTCATGACGCCGTAAATGATTTCACAATTCTTTACGCCAAGGCCACCGTCCCACTTGTCAAAATTATCTCCCGCATGATGGGTTTGTTTGGCTGCTTCCATTACCACGAATTCACATCCGTCATATCCGAAATTCCGAATGACAAATCCATCCGTACTGCCGCCGATCGGCATCCAAAACCCCTTTAATTCAATGTTAAGTTCTTTCGCTGCTTTGAACGCAAGGCCGCTCAAAAATGGGGATACGGGTTTCTTCCCCGGCATACCGGCATATTCCATGATTTCAACGGGCGCTCCCTTGAAACCGACCATGTCGATATTAATATTGATTGTTTTATCGGCCGGATAATCCTGCAAATGCTTCCGCATGAACGCCTTGGCTCCCCACATCGCCACTTCTTCCGCGCCGAAAACAGCAGCGACAACCTCCGTATTTTCCAAACCGCCTTGTTCTTTAACGCGGCGGGCAACTTCATAGATAATGGCGACTGAGGAGGCGTTGTCTATCGCGCCGGGGCTTTTATTGCCGATGAAATTGAGCGATAAGGGGATTGTTCCGCACAGCCCCGTTACGCCGAATATAATCCCCAAAATTATTATAACTTGAGGCATGTCAATACGGAGAAAATCTAAAACAATACCGGCTAAAACAACGATGACCAAAAAGGCCAAACCTGTTACCATCAGAAAATAGGCGACTGACCGTTCTTTTGTTGTCATGACCTGGCTTTTCGTGTCATGGTGCCCGGTAAGTAAAATATATTGCTTCGGTGTCCCTTTTTGGGGCGGTATATTGAAAGACAGATTTTTGCTCGTGTACTTTTTCCCGATCATCATCAGCTCTTTCGAACCGGTGATACCCGGCACAAACAGCATAACAATGACTGCTACAATGATAACAAGAAAACAGTTTGCCCACGGCACTGTTATCAGCAGCAGCACCATTGCAATAATCAGCACCGTCGCAAACGCGAAGATGCTTTGAATGATGTGCCCGGCCCAACCCTTCACACACTCGAAGTCCTCTTCCTTTACATCCGGATTAATTTCCCTGAATAAATTTTTACAATAGCTGATTCCTTTCGCTTCGCCGTCTGAACCGATTAAGCGGGGAAAGGCCCCCAGTTCTTTTACGATTGAGTTTAATTTATCGGCATTAAACCGTTCATCCAATTCAAACACCCTGATTTCTTTTTGATTTTCACTTTACTAAAATATAACATACTACTTATGTGCCGATAATACAACTGTATTCACAACAGTTGTTCACGCGGAATGTAAAATGACCAAAGAATCAACTTCTCCGGTCATTTTATTGTTAATATAGTTTGTTGAGTTTGGTCAAACGCCCAAAAGCAGTTTTTTAACGACCTTGACGATTAAGCTGTGCTGGAAAATAAGATTATCGAGCACCGTCACAAACCATCTGAGGAAGGTTGAAAGGTCGTGCGTCTGCGGAACGGTTACCGGTGCCATCGTAACGCCCTTCACATTGATGACGAACGGCTCGGAATAACAGATTCCGCCCAGGCCTGTAATATAGAATCTGACATAGCATCCGATTTGATTCGTAAAATCATTGAGGCTAAGCGTTGTGCAGTTCATTCCTCTCGCAATAACATTGCCGTTCGAAACCCAGGTAATCTGGTTAAAATCGGTGCCGGAAACGGTGATGGTGTCTTTATCCTGATTAACGGAAACGCTTGTTACCATCGGGGTTTTAAGCGAAAAGTCGGCTGCATAACCTGCCGGCAACTCGGTCATGCCGTTGAGCTCCATGCCGTCCGAAAATCTCGAAACGGAGAAGAAGGTGCCGTTTGTCAGGCTTGTCCTGAAGGCGGAAAGAGTCAGTTCCGGCATCAGCTGCATGGTAAACGCTTTGTCATAGTCGCCGTAGCTGTGCGCGTCGGCAAAAGTGTATGCCCAGGGCACAACTCCGTCGGGAATAGTCTTTTGGAGGATTTGGTCGTAAAGGATTCTGTCATTCATTGTGTGTTCGTCGTCGCCGCTGTTGATGCCCATTCCGACGCATGAACCGGCGTCGTCAAGGAAAATTCTCGCGAACTTATTGGTGTAATAGTTATCAATAGGCTGGCCTGCATGGGCTGCCCAATCCTTATTGAGAAAAACATATTCGCCGACATGCGCGAGCATAGAAAGCCCGCCTGCCGCCTTTTCGCCTGCCGCAGGAGTTTCATAGTCGCCGAAAACACCGATTTTGCCCTGCCCGTATTCGCCGAAATAACCGGTCAAATGGCAGTCGGCAACCGGCGTGGCTGCATTCAGTTCAATGCCGAGCGGCACGTCAAGCATGCCGTTTTGGCGCACCGTGCCGTTTGTCGTCGCCGCGGTGCCGTTAATGAAGCTGCTGTATTCCGCGGCGGTAAGCGGAATAATGGGCGCCATTTTTGTTCTGTCATACTTGGCGAGGCGCAGAACAGGGCAAAGCTGGGGCTTATTGTTCCAGCCTCTGTTTAACACCCCGTGGTCGGTCAGCGCGACAATACTATAGCCGAGGTTATAGTTTTCCTGAACAAACTGTTTAATTGTAAGAGCGCCGTCGCTGGCGTTTGTGTGGCAGTGAAGCTGTGTTTTATAGGCTTTCCATGTGTTCCAGTCAACAGCCGCGTAAGGGCTTGTGATGATAAAATCTTTGCCGCTGCCTGAAACCGCCGCGGCTGCGGCAGAATTTCCGGCGCCCGACGCGTAGGAGCTCACCGCGCATGCGGAAAATAAAAACAAGAAACTAAAAAAGACGCAGAGTATTTTCTTCGGGGATTTCTTTTTCATCAATAATACCTCCTGCAATTAATTTCGTAAGCAAACAAATCATTACCGATTTATTATACCACTCGGGTAAAAGTTGTCAATTAGTCCGGATGTGTTGTACATGCGGAATTTAAAATGACTGAAGAATAAACTTCTCCGGTCATTTTATCTTAATTAATTACCTGATTTAACCTGAATCAATACCCCATTGCGATCTTTTTAAAGAGCTTAATGATGATGCTGTGCTGAAAAACAAGCTTGTCCAGCACCGTGACAAGGCCTCTGAGGAAAGTTGAAAGGTCGTGCGTCTGGGGTACGGTTACCGGTGCCATCGTGACGCCTTTCACATTGATAACGAACGGCTGGGAGTAGCAGATTCCGCCCGGGCCTGTGATATAGAACCTGACATAGCATCCGATTTGATTCGTAAAATCATTGAGGGAAAGCGTTGTGCAGTTCATTCCTCTCGCAATAACATTGCCGTTCGAAACCCAGGTAATCTGGTTAAAATCGGTGCCGGTAATGGTGATGGTGTCTTTATCCTGATTGACGGAAACACTTGTTACCATCGGAGCCTTCAGAGAGTTGTCGGTTACATAACCTGCCGGCAGTTCGGTCATGCCGTTGAGCTCGACGCCGTCCGAATATTTCGAAACGGAGAAGAAGGTGCCGTTTATCATGCTCGTCTTGAAGGCGGAAAGAGTCAGTTCAGGCATCAGCTGCATGGTATACGCTCTGCTAAAGTCCGGCCAGTCATGCGCGTCGGCAAAAGTGTATGCCCAGGGCACAACACCGTCGGGAATAGTCTTTTGGAGGATTTGGTCGTAAAGGATTCTGTCATTCATTGTGTGTGAATCGTCGCCGCTGTTGACGCCCATTCCGACGCATGAACCGGCGTCGTCAAGGAAAATTCTCGCGAATTTATCGGCATAATAATTATCAACGGGCTGGCCTGCATGGGCTGCCCAATCCTTGTTGAGAAACACAAATTCGCCGACGTGCGCGAGCATGGAAAGCCCGCCGGCTGCTTTTTCGCCTGCCGCAGGGGTTTCATAGTCGCCGAAAACACCGATTTTGCCCTGCCCGTAATTGCCGAAATAACCGGTCAAATGGCAGTCGGCAACCGGTGTGGCGGCATTCAGCTCAATGCCGAGCGGCACGTCAAGCATGCCGTTTTGGCGCACCGTGCCGTTTGTCGTCGCCGCGGTGCCGTTAATGTAGCTGTTGTATTCCGCGTCGGTAAGCGGAACAATGGGGGCCAGTTTCGTTCTTTCATACTTTACGAGGCGTATGAGCGGAACAAGCTGGGGTGTTTTGTTCCAGCCCAAGTTTAAAGTTCCGTGGTCGGTAAGCGCGACGATATCATAACCGAGGTCATAGTTTAACTGAACAAACTGTTTAATCGTAAGATAACCGTCACTGGCGTTTGTGTGGCAGTGAAGCTGTGTTTTATAGGCCTTCCAAGTGTTCCAGTTAACAGATGCGTAAGGGTTTGTGATGATAAAATCTTTGCCGGTGCCTGAAACCGCCGTGCTTGCGGCAGCTTTTCCGGTGCCCGATGCATAGGAACTCACCGCGCATGTGGAAAATAAGAACAAGAAACTAAAAAAGACGCAGAGTATTTTCTTCGGGGTTTTCCTTTTCATCAATAATACCTCCAAAATCAATTTCGGCAGATTCATATGCAAGCAATTTATGCAAACAAATCTTTACCGGTTCATTATACCACTTGGGTTATAGATGTCAATGACAAGTAAACAGCTAATTCATGACAGAAAAGCCACAAATTGCTTTGCAATTGGTGGCTTTCTAAAGTTATAAATCCTAATCGAGATTTGTGAAATACCTTGAATTTTGTGAAGCCTTTTTCATGCTGTTATTTTTTTAGTTGTATTCAAATGAACTAAATTTTCTTTAACTTCTTTTGGTAGCTATTATAAGATATTCCAGCGGCTAATATTTCTACAAGAGAACCAAGCATTAAGTAGATAGGCAAGATACTATAGGCGTTTGAGATTACATCTTCAGTTGTGAAATCTTTATAATAAATGACTTCATGTTGTATGTCATCGAAACTGCAATCTCCGGCTAAGGCAGGTATAAATGGAACAAGAGATAGAACATATTCATTTTCAAACAAATTCAATTCATTTTTTGTATTAAAGGCAATGTATTGGGATTTGTTTGAAAATAAATCTCTGACTTTAATGCTATATCCCTTCTCGTCAGAATTGTCATCTTGTTCGATAATATACCCTTTGTGTTTCTCATATAGCTTTTTGCACTTTTCGTATGCAGCAACCACATTAAAATAATATTGTTTTGGCTCACGAATTTCGGCTGCCGACTGAACAAAAGGCAATCCAAAGGATAAAACCAGCACAATAATTGAGACAATAAATACTCGTTTTTTGATCTCTTTTAAAATCAACAATTGTTTTTTATCTGCTAATTGTGGCTCTGCATTGTTGTATAT
>Ga0073936_10010203_pt1 | contig 11552 bp, 9 predicted proteins | sample AliMusrvi5mmetaG_FD_87041 | JGI IMG/M metagenome (GOLD analysis project Ga0073936, IMG submission 87041) | Freshwater lake bacterial and archeal communities from Alinen Mustajarvi, Finland, to study Microbial Dark Matter (Phase II) - Alinen... | ecosystem: Environmental > Aquatic > Freshwater >... | reverse complement strand
CCACCATCATTACCGACGACCATCCGACCGTACGCAAGGCGCCTATCCCGACCAATCCGACGGCCGTGCTGCCGGGTATGACGACTTCGGCTTCCCAACCGTCCATCCCCTCGGTGACCACGACGCCGCGGGGGAAAACCGTGCATTATACGAAAACGAAGAGCAGCCCGGTTCCAACCATGCCCTCTGCCGGTGGAGGAACTCACTGATGACACAATCCGCTGAGCGCCCATGGCGATATCACCCGTTGCCGAAGAAAACAACCGTCGCCCCCCGGCAAATACCACTGACATCGGAGGTTGCGCACATGCATGCGTCGCGCTCTACAGGTTTTACCCTGATCGAGCTGCTCGTCGTGATTGCCATCATAGCGATCCTCGCCTCGATCCTCTTCCCGGTCTTTTCCCGCGCGCGTGAAAAGGCGCGCATGTCCTCCTGCACCAGCAATCAACGGCAGATTGCTATGGCGGTGTTGATGTACGTCCAGGAGAATAATGAAAAATTTCCCACAGCCGATGCTATTTGGAATGATATCGGCAACCAGGCGATCCTGAAATGCCTGACCAAGGGGAAGTCGGTTTCCAACGCCTTCGTCTACAACCTGTATATCGCCGGGAAATCGATGGGGCAGATCAACTACTCGGAACGGGAGATCGTTTCGGCGGACGGTGTGCCCAACACGCGGGACATCAATGGGGTAAGCGCGACGAACGTCCTCTCCGCACCGGCGGATTTCGAGTTTCGTCACGACTTCGGACTCTCCTTCCTCGCCAGCTTCTGCGACGGCCATGTCGCGCCGATGAAGGAAATTCCGCCCATGTGGGTCATCGACGTGGAGAGCGCGGCGGAATTCGATCGCGAGGCGTTGCAGACCTCCTATCCAACCCTCGCCTACTTCTATACAACGACAAACTCGGCCACCCCGGAAAACCAGTACTGCCGGTTGATCCACGACCAGTTGCTGATGGATATCGCCGCGCAGTACCGCCTGCTGGCGAAGATCGTGACGGTCAATGGCGACAAGTACCCCGAACTGCTCACGCGCTACAACATCACCCCCGGCAGCGATACCGCCGGTTATCCCACCTTTATCTTCTTCAGCAAAGGTGTGGAACAGGATCGCATGTCCGGCTACCCGGCTGATACCACCGGCTGGACGGACGACGACTGGCAGATCGAGTTGAGCCTCTGCAAAGCGCAGATTCAACAGAAGATGAAGGGGATCTTGCAGCCGTAGGGGAGGAAGCTACTGTATATGGTCCCGAGTTTCTATCTTGCTTGCCATGAGCGCGCCGGAATGCGATGCAACTGTCAGGCGGGGAGGTGTTGAATGGATGTGACCCCGATGAGCCGCTATGCGGAACCGGATTACCCGACGCAGGATGTATTGGACAGGCATCCTGAACTCCTGCGCCAGTACCCGCGCCGCTGGCAGAGCAGCGCGCTGTTGCTGTCCCTCGTCACGACGGCCTGCGGGCTGGCGTTGCCCGGGCAGCCGGCCGATGCGAAGTCGCGCGTGGCGCCGATCTTCAAGCATGGCGAGGGAAACACCGAGAGTGCCTACGGCACAACATCCGGGAACTCTCCGGTGTTACTGCCGGAAGATGAGGCTTACCGAATCATCAATGAGGAACTAGGGAAAGCCGGCATCCACATCACCACCAGGAAGGCGCCTTCCTACAAGCTGACAGTGACCGCAACGGACCGCTGCGGTGAAATGCACCATGCGAATGTAGCACTCACAATGGATGGCCGTGACCCGAAACGCCGAATAGCCTACGGATATTTGTCTGCCAGGGATCACTTCTCGTATGGATCGTATGATGATCCCACGTTAGCCGAGGATGCAGGGTTGCTGCAAAAAGCACTGAAAAGCATCTCGCCGAAAGGCACCAGTGTGATCTTCTATGATCCAGCAACGCAGGTCACTTCAGGCATGCTGGGCAGCTATACGGAGGACGCGGTCAAGGTACCCGGCATGCGGATTTCGTCCAAGTTCTCCGATGCGACGTTAATGCCTTTGGATATATTTCATGGCGAGAGTCATGGGATGGGCATGCGCGCCACACTCAAAGGCAACACGCTTACCGTGACCAATGGCGAGAAGAAGGTTGTGCTGACCGTGGGCAGCAACCAGGCGGTCATCAATGGCAAAGATGTGACACTCCCCGTAAAGACCATTAAACGCGACGGTTCGGTCTACACGCCGGTGCGCGCCCTGGCGGAGGGATTGGGTTTCGGCGTCGAATGGTATAAGAAGACGCAGATCGTCACCCTGACAGGCCAGGTATTCATCTATGCACGCGATGGTGAAGGTCAGGTGAAGAAGAGATTTATCAATGGAACCTATATCAGCAAGGTTATGGCTTCTGCGGAAGATCATACGAAGGCGCCGAAAACCTTCGCGTTTATCAGTTATGGAGAGCGGTTCGAATGGTCAACTCCAGATCAATCGAATGCGAAAGCCCAAAAGTTTTATGAACTGAAACAGGATTATGTTGCCTATACAACAGCAGCGAAGGTCCAATCCCGCGAAGACCTGCGCCTGCAGGTACGCGACTTCCTTGCCTGGTTAAAGAAGGAAGGCGTGATCTAGCATGCACCTCACGTTGCACCTGACCGGGCGATGCAATCTGCGCTGCCGCTATTGTTATGATGGGGGGCATGGCGGAGGAGACATGACCTTCGCCACCGTGCAGGCGGCGATCGCCTTTGCCCGGGCGCAGCACCAGGCGGCGGGCAGCGAGGCGGGCATTGGCCTCAGCTTCTACGGCGGGGAACCGCTGCTGCTGCGCGAGCTCATCGCGGAGACCATCCGCTACTGCCGGCATCTCACCGAGGAGACGGGGCAGTCGTTCCATTTCAAGATCACCACCAACGGCCTGCTGCTCGACGAGGCGTTTCTCACGGATCCGCTTACCGGCGAGATCTTCGTCGCGCTCAGTCATGACGGCATTGCCGCCGCGCATGACGCCCACCGCTGCGATGGCACGGGGCTGGGCAGCTTCGCCCGGCTGGATGGGCAGATCGATCTGCTGCTCTCCCACAAGCCCTATGCCCCGGTGATGATGACCGTCACCCCGGAGACCGTGCGCCATTACGCGGAGTCGGTGGCGTACCTGCATGCCCGCGGGTTCCGCTACCTCATCTGCGCCCTCAATTTCGCCGGTGCCTGGGACGAGGCGGCGCTGCGCGAGTTGACGCGGCAATACCGCAAGCTGGCCACCTGGTACGAGCGCGAGACGATGCGGGAATCGAAGTTCTACTTCAGCCCGTTCGAAGCGAAGATCGCCTCGCACATCACGCCGGGAAGCTGCCGGGCGGGGCGGTGCGATTTCGGCCGGCGGCAGATCTCCGTGGCGCCGAACGGGCGACTCTACCCCTGCGTGCAGTTCGTGGGCGACGGCACCGACGACACCTACTGCGTGGGCGATGTGCACGCCGGCATCGACGAGGAGAAGCACGCCGCCCTTTATACCGCCAACGATGCCGACAAGCCGGAGTGCGTCGGCTGCGCGATCCAGGAGCGCTGCAATCATTTCTGCGGCTGCATGAATTGGCAATCGACCGGCAACCTGCAGCGCGTGGCCCCGGTAGTCTGTGCCCACGAGCGCATCGTGCTGCCCATTGCCGACAAACTCGCCGCCCGCCTCTTCAAACGCCGTAATTACCTCTTCATCCACAAGCACTACAATGACATGTATCCTCTCCTGTCGCTGCTGGAGGATCGCCTGAATCGAGAAACATGACAGCCGCCGGGCGTAAAACTTATCCACCAATACGAGATTGCAGCAACCGCATCCCATTGCCATAGAACAAATCCTCCACAAATCCCCGCGGGAGTTTGCAGCGGGTGACGGCTTTTTTGATGGCGCGGAGTTGCTCGTAGACGAAGCTGGTGAAGACGAGTTTATGGTGGTCGTCACCGATGCTGAGGTCGCTCGGGTTGGGGCTGATGTAGGTGTACTGGTTGTTGATCTCTACCGAGGTGCCGGGGGCGAGCGCCAGCGGGATGTCGGTGCCGTAAAGCAGCTTGTGCGGCTGGATCTGCTGGAAGGTGTATTCCAGCACTTCCCAGTTGCAGACCATGGTGGTATCGAAATAGACGTTGTCGAGCGGGCGCAGGTCGTCCAGGTAGCCGACGACATTGCTGACGTAGTAGGCGCGGCCGATATGGGCGAGGATGATCGTCACGTTCGGGTAGCGTTTTGCCATCTCCACGATCTGCCGCTGATTCACCGGGTCGGCCAGTCGCTGTCCGCGCGGGATGTGCAGGGTGAGCAGCATGCGGTGGGCGTCGAGCACTTCCAGCAGGTGATGGGGCATCATGTCGAAGATCTCGATCTCGCCCTTCGGTTTATCGACGAAATTCAGGTAAGGCTTGATGCCGCGCCAGGGGTGAGCCGAAAGGTCGCGGTCCAGCGCCTCCGCCGTTTCCGTGGGGCGGATGAGGCGGAAGGGGAAGAACTGCTGGCCGTCGCAGGCCTCCAGGATATAGGCGTTGTTCAGCGCGATATCCACCTCTTCGCTCGGATAGCCGAAGCAGACAGCGGAAAAGTCGCGCCCCGGGTAGAGTTCCCCGGCGTCCTGCGCCAACTCGCTGACCAGGTAATGCTCCAGTTTCCGGTCGAGGGTATTGAAGGTGATTTCCTGCGGCGGGACGCGCTCGTCGTAGCAGTGGACGTGGAAGTCCAACATCTTCGCCGGCAGGAAGTCGTGCAACTCATTATTGAAGATGGTCAGGTTGCGCGCGTGTTTCGTTGTCTCTCGCCACATAATATCATTCCTTATGAAGGGTTCGCGGTGAAATACCGGTTGAAAGCCAGCGCCAACGGCTCGCTGTCGAAGGTGCCGGTATACTCCCCCGCAGCGGCAAACAGGTCCGCCGGGTCGTATGGCTGGCCGGCGCGGAGGACTGTTCGCACCTTGGGCCGCGCGGGGATTTCCTTGGTCGGGTCGCCTTCCACCACCACCAGGTCGGCGGTATAGCCCGGCGCCAGGCGGCCGAGACCGTCAACGCGCAGCACGTGGGCGGCATCGGCGGTCGCCGCGCGCAGGGTATCGATCGGCGACATGCCACTTTCCACCAGCAATGCCAGTTCCCGCCAGAGCATGTGTCCCGGCGCGAAGAAGGTCCAGGGGACATCGGTACCGGCCAGGATCGGCACCTGCCGCTCGATGAGCAGGCCGAGGAACTGCTGTGCATGCTCGACCGCCCGCATCCATTGTTGCCCACCGGCTTGATCCACCTCTTTGGGCTGGAACCAATCCACTAACTGCCGCGGGACGAACGGCGCATCCTCCGGGAGTGGTTCATAGCGGAAACGTGCCAGGCGGAAATAATCCCACACCGTCAACGTCGGGGTAGCGATCAGGCCCAGCGCGGCAATGACATCGGCGACCTGCTGAAGGCGATCCCCATTGCTGGGAAAATCCTCATGCCCCCACACTTCCAGCCAGCCGCCGGGATGACCAGGCCAGATGTCATCCAGCAGTCCGTCGAGATGGAAAAACTCATCGATGCCCGCGGCGGCTGCCGTTGGCACGCTGACGGCGCCGCAATGCATCATCACCGGCAGGCCCAGCGCATGTGCTTCATCCGCCATCCCCGCAATCCATTCGCCGGGCAGCTTCACGTACAGCTTGATGCCGTCCACCCCTGCGGCCGCCAGCTCGCGCACTTTCGCCCGCCCATCCTCCGCGTCGGTGCACCCCAGCGAGAACTCCGGCCAGTGCGGCTCCGGCCCGTCCAGCGCCGGACCGGTGGTGAAGATGCGCGGCCAGGGACGGCTCGCGGATTCCGACCGCTGCCGCAGAATCCATTCCAGCGGGTTGGCCACGTCGCGGATGGTGGTGACGCCATAGGCCAGGTACAGCGGCCCCTCCCAGCGCATGAAATGCACGTGCGCGTCGATGAGTCCGGGCAGGATGGTGCAGCCGGGTGCGGCAACGACAGGGATGCCGCGCGGGATCTCCGCCGCCGGCACGACCGCGGCAACCATCTCACCCTCGACAATCACCGCCTGCCCTTCCCAGACAGCCTCGCCATCGAAGACGCGGTCAGCCAGGTAGGCGCGGCGAGTGGAAGTATTTGCGGTAGGAGTCGTCATACATGCCCCTCACTTATTCCATTGATGCGGATGGGGGCGATTCACAGGATGATAAGATAACGTAAAGATGTGCAGGATGGGGGGTATTTCTTGCGGAGAGATTTTTTTAAAAAAAATCTCTCCGCAAGAAAAAGACCATCATCCTACCCATCCTAAAATCGTCCTACTATCCTGTGAATCGTTCCCCATTTTATTCGCGCACCCGCGGGAACTCCCCTTCCGGGTTGCCGCAGACGTCGTGCAGCAGGGTCATGAACTTGCACATGCTCGGGAAGGTGACCATGGGTTGGATGCCGTGGTCGCCGTTCGGGAAGTAGCCCCCCTGTGCCAGCAGCGGCGGCACCTTGGACAGAATCTCCGGCTCGATCATCGCCTCGTTGCCCTCGTTCACGATTTCCTTTTCCAGCCAGCCGAAGCAGACGAAATCCGGGTGCTTCTCGCGAATCTTGAACAGGTCGTTGCCGCCCTTCACCTCGAAGGGGTGGATGCTGTTCACCCCGTATTCAGTGATGACATCGACGAACTCCATGGCGTTGCCGTCGGTGTCCACGGTGATGAGCGGTACGCCGCAATCCTTTGCGAAGCCGACGATCTCGCGATAGTACTGCCCGCAGAACTCGCGGAAAGTGGCAGGCGACAGCAGCATGCCATGGTTGTAGCACAGGTCCTCGCCGAAGCCGAGTACTTCCGGATGCAAGCGTTCGATGAGCGGGAAGGTGTACGTCTTCATGATGTCCAGCGCCCAGGCCAGCATGTCGTGGATGAGTTCGGGGTCATCATAAAAAGTCGTGCTCACCGCCGCCGGCCCCATCAGGCTGCGGACGAAGCCGTAGGGCCCCCAGGCACCAAGCTCCAGCGGTTTGACGCGGTCATCGTAGCGCCGGCAATTTTCTTCCATTTCCGCCGGGGGCATGATCGACTGCGGCGTCATGCGGTCGCGCCAGAATTCCCACGAAGCGCGGTCGCGCACGGTGTACTGGATGAACTCCGGCATGGTATAGATCATGTCGTTGTCGATGACCTGGCGAGTGATCGTCCCGCATTCGTATTCCAGGATCTCATAGCCGTCCTCGATGCGCTTCTTGCACTCGACCCCCTGCGCGCCGCGCCCGAGGCCGAAGTCGATCAGCAGCGGATCGGTGGTGCCCCAGTAGCGCTTCCAGCTTTCCACGTCCTCCAGCCCGTTCACGCCGTGCCGCCCGCCGACCCAGGCCGGCATGCCACCGTCGACCAGGCGTTTATGGTAGGGCGTCTGTATGCCGCGGCTCATGCCGGGGGCGCCAGGGAAGCCGAAGATGGGGACATAGTCCGGCTTTTCGAAATTAACGATGGTCAGAAAGCGTTCGAGTTCGGTCATGATGGGCTCCAGTATTTGGAAATCAGAAGTCAGAATATCAGGTTTTTACTAGCTTTGGCTGGGGAAGGGCTGGGGATAGGGGTCCTTTCCCCAGACAAAGGTCGGGGGTAAGGACAAGGATAACCTCTCCCTATTCCCCCGCCACCACGTCGATCTTCTCCCACTGGTGGCTGGCGGCGGAGCGTTCGGCGACGGCGAGCATGCGCTGGATTTGCAGGCCGCGCATCAGGGACGGACAGGTGGGCTTGTTGTTGACCACCGCGTCGAGGAAGCTGTACAGGCAGTGCATGTGGCCGCGAATCCAGCCGATGCTGAACTTGGGCACCGGGAACTGCGCGTTTTTGCCGTACTTGCGCACGGTGGCGATCTTCTTCCAACCGCGGTCGCCGCCGAAGGGCTCCTCCGGGTCGCGCAGGTCGTAGGCTTCCAGGTAGTTCAGGTCCATGTTATTGAAGCGCAGCGCGCCTTTGTCACCATGGATCTCGAAGCGCAACTCGTCCTCGGTGCCGGTGGCAATCTTGGACGCTTCCAGCACGCCCACCGCGCCGTTGGCCAGTTTCGCCATCATCAGCATCTGGTCATCCGCCTCGACGGGGACGATCTCACCCTTCCCGTTGGGGCGCTCCGGGTAGAGGATGCGGGTTTCCGTCATCACCTCGCTGATGGGGCCGATGAGGTAATCCAGCAGTTCGAAAATGTGCGAGCCCAGGTCCTGCAGCACGCCGCCGCCCTCGGATTTGAGCTGCTTCCAGCCCATCGGCTTCTTCGCATCGACGCTGCCGGAGTGCAGGTAGGCGCCACGGAAACCGATGACATTGCCGATGAAGCCCTCGTCGATCAACTGCTTGGCGCGCAGCGTGGCCGGGAAGAAGTGGTACTGCAGCGCCACCTGGCCGACCCCGCGGTAATCCTTCAACGCCGCTTCCACCCGCGCGATGTCCTCCGGGGTGACGACGAGCGGTTTGTCGCAATAGATGTGCTTGCCGGCAGCGATGGCGGCGAGGATCTGATCGGCATGCTGGCTGTTCGGCGAGCAGATGCTGATGACGTCGATATCGTCGCGAGCGATCAAATCACGCCAATCCGTGGTGCCGAATTCGAAGCCGCCCATCTCGGCCGCCTGCTGCGCGCGCTCAGGAATAACGTCCGCCACCCCCACTAACCGCAGCTTCGCCGGGGCGGGATCGTAAAAGAGCGGAATATTGCGGTAACCATAGGTATGCGTCTTCCCCATGAAGCCAAAACCGATAACGCCAACGCCGAGAGTTTTCATCTGTTCACCTCTGTTCGAATCTGTTCGTTTCTTATTCTGAACTCGTGACCTATTTTAGCCATGGCTACACGATTGTCAAGCGTTTTCCTCAAGAAATTACTTGAAAAATAACTTATCGACCTCTTGACAGGCAATCGGATAGCAAGTAAGGTTGTGTGCGAAACGGACATGGGTCGGTGTGTCGGTGTGTGGGTGTGTGAGTAGGAAACGGAATCAGACGGTATTGGGTGCACGGGTGGAGGCTTGCCTGTGAGGGCATGAGAATAAGAGTAATCCTTTCTCCGTGTAGTTCAATACGATATGTTGAGCTAATCGGTGTGTGTGAGCGATCGGTGTCTGGGTGTGTGCATGTGTGAGTCCTGGTGAACTCAACCAGGACTCACACACCCACACACGCACATACTCACACACAGATAATCACCCACACAGTGACCTTTTTAAGTTCCGGCTCTACCGAGTTAAGTCACTAGTTGAGACTACCATGAATACACGACAACTAGCCATACTTGATCTCTTAAAAGAAAATGATCTCGTCAGCATGCGGGTGCTGGCGGCGCGGTTCGGCGTGTCCGAGATGACAATCCGCCGCGACCTGGCGATGTTGGAGAGCGAGGGGCTGCTGGTGCGTACGCATGGCGGCGCCGTCTCCGCCGGTAAGCTGCGGTTCTTGCAAAGCGCTATCCCGAACTACGAGGCGTCCCCGCTGAAAGGCGCCATCGGCGCGGCGGCTGCCCGGCTGGTGACCCCCGGACAAACGGTGATGATCGACACCGGCACCACCGCCATGGAGGTGGCCCGCCACCTGCCGCAGGACGAAGAGATCACCGTCATCACCACTTCGCTCTGCGTCGCCCAAGAGCTCTATGGCTCGCCTATCCGCCTGCTGCTGCTCGGCGGTTTCCTGCGCCGGGAGTTCCCCAGCACCTACGGCCCGCTCACCGAAAACACGCTGGGCCACCTGCACGTCGACATGCTCTTCATGGGCTGCGACGGCGCGGACAGCACGGATGGGTTCTACAGTTCGGACCTGCACGTCGCCAACCAGGAACAGTCGATGATCCGCATCGCCGAGCGCGTGGTGGTGGTCACCGCCAGCCGGAAATTCGGCCACCGGGCTTTCTCCCGCTATGCGCGGGTACCCGAGGTGCATGCCGTCGTCACGGATGCCGGCCTCTCTGCAGAAGACCGCGCGAAGCTCGAAGAGCAAGGCGTCCACATCATTATCGCCGGATAAGGGAGTTACGTTATGTCCACCGAGATATTATCCGCCCGTGCCCAACTGGCCATGGACACGCTGCTGCAGAAGCCGGTAAAAGGGATTCCGGCTTCCATGGTGTTCCTCATGGAGCATGCCCATATCGAGCGCATCGCCGGGGCGGAGCCGGGCGCCTATGTACAGCGACCGGAAGAAACCTACCTGGCCTGCATGAAGAAGATGCCGGTCTGCCTGATCGACCAGTATATACCACTGAACCCGTTGAGCATGGGCAGTCATGGCTATGAGGATGAGACCGAGCGCGGCGCGACCACCGGCGCACATGATGTGGTCCTCGACGGCCTTATAATCGACTCGCCGGAAACGGTCGTCGAGCATATGGAGCGCTTCGTCTTTCCCGAACTCCAGCAAGCTCTCGCGGCCTTCGAAGAAGATGAATGCGTGAAGTTGATCCTGGACGGCGAGGCGGCCATTCAGGCCATCGTTGCTCCGGAGATGCTGAAGAGCGGTTACGGTTTCATCCGCTTCCCCGGCCTGGCATACGGTTACTACGGCTATGTCAATTATTTCATGGCCATCGCCCTATATCCCGAAGTGTTCGAACGCCATTTCGCCCTGCAGGCGGACCTGAACTATAAGCAAAACGTCGCGGCGGCGCGGGCCTACCGGGAGGGTGGGCTTCCCCCGCTCTACCGTCTCGATCATGACATGGCTGATTCCCGCGGCATGCTGGTGAACATCAAGCTGTTGGACAAGATCTGGCTGCCGCATTTCGCCCGGGCACTGGAACCGATGCTGCGGACCGACGTGAAGATGATCTGGCACTGCGACGGCAACCTGATGGATATGGTGCCGCGCCTGCTGGAGGTGGGCGTCAAAGGCTTCCAGGGTTTCCAGTACGAGGACGGCATGGATTACGAAGCGATCTGCCGCATGAAAGCGAAGGACGGCGACGACCTGATCATCTGGGGCGGTGTCTCCGTCACCCGCACGCTGCCGATGGGCACCCCGGCCGACGTCAAGCGCGAGATCGACTGGCTGGTCGCCAACGGCCCGAAGACCGGCCTCTTCCTCTCCGGTTCCAGCAGCATCACCCCCGGCGTCCGCTGGGAAAATATCGAAACGATGCTGGAAGGCTTGCGATATTATCAGGAGCATGGACGAGGGTAACAGAGTATTGGGGACTGACACCGCGACCGCTGCTGCGAAGGAAATCTCGGAAAGCGTCGAGTGTCTGTACCCGATACGGATAAGTTTTGTGAAGGCTAACACCTATAGGTCGCCTTCGGGTACAAACACTCGACCGGATCTGGCATTTTCTTGCCTGCTCCTACAGTCGGTGTCAGTCCCCGAAGGGGGGAGATAAAACATGGCAAAGACGATCGAGAACTCGCCGGTGTTCAACACCGAGCGCCGGCTCAAACTGGGCATATGGGGCCTGGGGCGGGGCATGAGCTTCTACAAGACGTGCGAGATGCTCAACTTCGACGTGGTGGCGGGGTGCGATTATAACGCGCACATGCGGGAGCATTTCCTGGAATGCAATCCTGGGGCTTTCGCGACCGCGGACGCGGCGGAATTCCTGGCGAGTGATAT
>Ga0073936_10010201_pt1 | contig 11553 bp, 12 predicted proteins | sample AliMusrvi5mmetaG_FD_87041 | JGI IMG/M metagenome (GOLD analysis project Ga0073936, IMG submission 87041) | Freshwater lake bacterial and archeal communities from Alinen Mustajarvi, Finland, to study Microbial Dark Matter (Phase II) - Alinen... | ecosystem: Environmental > Aquatic > Freshwater >... | reverse complement strand
GACGGGACCGATGCGTTCGAGGCCTGCATCGCGCTGGGCCGTATTTATTCCGGCGCCATTCAGTCCGCTTCGCTGCCGGATGTGGCAGCCGCTCTGCAGTGGTACGCCGCCGCCATCACAATGGCGCCCGATAGCGACGGGGATGAGATGAATGAGGCCCGGGCTTATCTCGCCCGGTACCGCAGGGAAGGCTGATGCCGGCGGTATTTTTGAAGCTGATCGCGGCGCTCAGGAGATACCACGGCGAGCCGAAGATACCGCCGGCAAAAGGTCCTTTCGAACTGGTGATCTGGGAGAACGCCTGCTACCTGCTCTCCGAAGAACTCCGCCTCGACGCGTTCGAGGCGCTCCGCCGTCATGTGGGACTGACGCCGGAGGCGATCCGGAACGCGCCGGACGACGTCCTTTTTCAGCTGGCGAGCCTCGGCGGGATGCGACCGGATGTCCGCGTGCTGCGCTGGCGTCAGATCGCGCGCATCACGCTGGAGCGGTTCGGAGGCGATCTGGAACAGATTCTGCAGTGGCCTTACGAGAATGCCTGCAAGGGACTGCGGCAGTATCCCAACATGGGCGGCCCGGGAGCGGAAAAAGTGTTGCTGTTCTGCGGAATGACGAACGAACTCCCGCTCGAATGGAACGGCGTGCGGGTGCTGACACGCGTGGGGTACGGAAACGCCGGGTACGGAAACGTGGGTTACGGAAAAGTAGGTTACGGGAAAACGATGCGGAGTTACGGCGAGACCTGCCGTTCCGTCCAGGAAAGCCTGCGGGGAGAAGCGCCGCCCGATACGCTCCTGCTGCAGAAGGCCTACCTGCTGTTGCGCGAACACGGCAAGATCCTCTGCCGGGACAAGCGCCCGCTCTGTCCGGCGTGCCCCGCCGTGAAACTGTGCGGGTTCGGCATGGCGGCGAGCGCGCGGGAGAATAAGTAGAGAACTATCTCGCCGGCCCGGAAGGGTTGGCGGCCGGACGCGGCGCCGGAATCCGCTGGACCTCACGTCTCGCCCGGTCAAAATCGCCCGTATTGTAACCGTAGGAATTTTTCGGCAGCGCTTGCGCTTCCAGCTGAATCGCCTGCTCCCGGTTTTCCGGGTTCGGGTGATCCGAGAGGAACTGCTGCAGAGACCGCGAAGCCGTGCCCGCGCGGGCTCCCGCCCCGTTCAGCTTCAGAAAGAACGAAGCGAGTTGTGCGGGATCCCAGCCGGCCTCCGCCATCAGACGCGCGCCCAGGGCATCCGCCTCACTCTCCGCGTCGCGGGAGTAGTGCAGCATCCAGGAGTTGGCGCCCAGGCTGATGGCGCCGTCCAGCACCTGCGCCATGGTGGATTTATCGCCCACCGCCGCCTGGGCCAGAGCGGCCACCATGCCCACGCCCTTCGCCTTGGTCGCTTCATGCGTCCCGTGGCGAAGAATCACATGCGACATCTCGTGCGCCATCACGCCGGCCAGTTGCGCTTCGTTATCGAGCGCGGTAAAAAGACCCGTCTGGATAAACATCGGGCCGCCCGGCAGCGCGAAGGCGTTCACGGAAGGCTCCACGATCATCGTGAAGTTGAAAGGAAAGCCGCTGGCGCGGGCCTCGGGAGTGGCCGCCAGACGGTCGCCCACCCGTTTCACATAGCCCTGCAGAAACGGGTTGTCGACAATCGTGTACTTCTTGCGGACCTCCTTCGCGGCCTCGGTTCCCAACTGGGCGTCCTGCTCTTTACTGAAGAGGTTGAAGCCGGGTTTGAGGGGATCGCCGGGCTTGCGTGCGAAACCGTATGCGGTAACACAGGACAGTAAAAGACCGGTGGCGGCAAGGGAATGGAAGAAACGCGCCTGCATAGAGAACGGACTCCGCTCTCTATTTTGCCGCACGGGATAGCCCGCGTTTTATTTCCGCACGAGTATCCACTACAATGAACGTTTTATGCCTGTGTTCCGCATTCACCGGATGAAAGACGTGCCGCGGCAGCAGTTCCGCTTTGCGCCGCATGTTTCCGGCGCCGCGAACGTGCGGCCGAAGGACTACGAAGCCTCCGGCGAGATCGCGGCCGATAACGAATACGCCGCCTGGGCACTGCTTCGCAACTCAGAGCGTCCGCTGAGTGTGGGGGATCTGCTCGAACTGCCCGCCGGACAGTTGCGGATCTGCAAGTATGTCGGTTTCGAAGAGGCTGGCTGGATAGTTCCGGAGGCGCCGGCAGGTTCCGCCGCCGCGCCCGCGCCGGGTCCCGATAGCCCCTCTGTTAACGTTGTCAATGCCGCCGCGCAAAGTCCGGCTCCCACGCCGCAAGACGCGCAGGCCTAATCCAGGGAGATTCCTATGCGCGCCAGGCTCGGCGACGATATCGACGATTTTTGTGTAAAGTGCAAGCGCATCATGAACCATGCGGTGGTTTCGCTGGTCGGCGAGGAACCGGCGAAAGTACGCTGCCGCACCTGCCACAGCGATCACGACTACCGGCATGAACAGGCGCCCCCGCCCAAGGTGGATTCGCGAAAAGCCGCGCTTTTCAACCAGGTGCTGGAGAACGCGACCGGAGGCATTCCTGCTCTTGCGCCCGACTCCGACGGTACCGCGCCGAACGGCAACGGAACGGCGGATGGCACGACGGCCGAAGGCGCCGCGGCGGGCACGGGCGGACAAACGGTAAAAGCCAAAGGCCGCGCAAGGAAAGCCTGATGACTCCTTCCCGATCGGGCTGGCTGGCGGCCACCGCGCTGCTGCTGAGCGCCTGCTCATCCGAGCATCCGGCCGCCGCGCCGGAAGCGGCCGCAAAGCCCGCGCCGGTGGTCCCGGCCCCGCCGCCCGTGGTGGACCACACCGCCATCCTGCCTTCCGCCGGACTGGTCGGTTCACGCGTGGTGCCCGATCATATTCTGGACGTTGCGAAACTGCCGGGCGGGAATCTCGGCGAATATGCCGTAAAGGGCAAAAAATACCAGATCTTTATCGTGGACGCGGGAACGAATCAGAAGGCCGCTTTTTACCTGCTCGATCTCAAAGCCACGCTGCAGAAACCGGAATATCTGGCCTATATGGGCGGATACGCGGGTTCCGACGGCACGCGGGATCTTTATATCTTCGCCAAAAAGAAGTTTCTGGCGGGCGTGGTGGGCCTGCCAAAAGCGGCCGCGGACCCCGTCGCGATCGAACTTGCCGGGCATCTGAACTAGTCCCTCGACCGGATAAAGCTGTCCTCCCGACGTGGGGCAGGATGGCATCGTGCGGCGGGTTGGAAACCCGCCAATCCGCCCCACATTCGCCGACAGTTCCGGGAGCGAAAGCAAACCCGGACGGACGGGATGCGTCTCCCTGCATCCGTCCGTTCGGAATTGGCTTTGGGTTCCAGGGAGATTTAAACGACCCGTGCGGACCGGCGGCGCAGGTACCCGCCGAGCGTCAGCCCCGCCGCGGTCAGCGCGAAAAGTCCGAAGGTGGAGGGCTCGGGAGTCGGCGCCACGATCTGCAAGGTGAAAAAGTCAGTGGCTCCGCCACCCGGCGCGGTCGGCGCAACTGGCAACATAACAGTGCTCCACGTCCACGTGTAGGTTCCGGGCGTCAGGCCCAGGTCAGCAAGCGTGGTTCCCGACCAGGTTGAGCTGCCGGAAAGCGAACTACCGGACACATAACCAGCTGGAACATAGATGTCAGTGTAGCCGAAAGCACCGAAATAACCAGTGATGTCGCCGCTTCCGGAAGACGCAAAAGTGATACTTCCCGAGCCGAAGGACGACGGGCCTGAAATGCTGCCCGGATACAAGTCATAGCTCAGAGTGGAAGCGGGACCAATTCCAATAGCAGCCATGCTGGCCAACACCACGGCCGCCATTTGAGTGTTCGTAGTGTCGTAGGACAAGCCACTGAGGTCGAGCGAACCACTGCCGGTTGCGACCACGTCGCTTCCCTGCTGCTGCATGGTGACAACGTAGCCGGCCTGCGCCTGCGAAGCCGCGGCAAGAAATGCAGCGGCGGCCAAAACCGAACTGACGATAGACGTGCGATTGTCTAAAAGCATACGAGTCATCCTATAGCATCTCTGTGACTTTTGCATGACAACTTCAGTCTTATTTAAATATCCGCCGTTATTCCGCCAGGATCACCACCAACAGACGAAGATTAATAAAAACTCACGGGCCGCAAAGCGCGCGCTCATACCCGTACCGCGCCGCCCGCTGTGCATCGCACCGCCCTCCTGCCTTAACCAGGCCTGGTCAGTTCTTTTCGAATATGCAGTTAAGGCCCGGAAATGCAAAACCGGACGGACGGAATGCGTCTCCCTGCATCCGTCCGTTGGGAATTGGTTTTGTGCGCCTGGGAGATTTAAACGACGCGAGCGGACCGGCGGCGCAGATACCCGCCAAGCGTCAGCCCCGCCGCGGTCAGCGCGAAAAGTCCGAAGGTGGAAGGCTCGGGGGTCGGGGCCACGATCTCCAGGGTGAAAAAGTCGGTGGCTCCGCCACCCGGCGGGGTCGGCCCAACCGGCATTGTAACAATATCCCAGGTCCACGTATACGTTCCGGGCGTCACTCCCAGGTCGGCAAGTGTGGTTCCCGAATAGGTTGAACTGCTGGAAAGCGAACTGCCGGACGTATAACCACCTGGCACAAAGACGCCGGTGCTGCCGGTGACGCCGACTACACCAACGGTATCGCCGCTTCCGGAAGACGGATAATAGTCAGTCCCCGAGCCGAAGGACGTCGGGCCTGAAAGGCTGCCGCTATAAATGGAGTAACTCGTGTTGGAAACGGGACCAACTCCAAAAACACCGATGCTGGCATTCAACCCGGCTGCAATGTTGTTAAATGAACTCGAGTAGGACAAGGCACTGATGTTAAGCGAACCACTGCCGGTTGCGACCACGTCACTTCCCTGCTGTTCCAGAGTGACAACGTAACCGGCCTGCGCCTGCGAAGCCGCGGCGAGAAGCGCGGCGGCGGCCAAAACTGAGTTGGCGAACGAGATGCGATTGTGTAAAAGCATACCGAAGATCCTACAGCATCTCAGTGAATTTCGCATCACAAACTTCAGTTTTACTTAACAATCCGCCGTTATTCCAGCAGGATCACCACTAACAGTAAAGGATTATTAAAAACTCACGGCGCGGGCTCGACGATATTACACACCACCAGACGGTGGTGCTACAATCCGGTCATGGATACCGTTGTCCAGCGCCGGGTTGTCCAGTGTCGGGTTGTCCAGTGTTGGGAGGCGTACACGCCCGCCGAACACGCGACATGGAACTCGCTGTATCTCCGGATGCTGCCCCTTTGGCGCCAATACGCGACGCCACCCTTCCTGCGCGGCCTCGACGCGCTGCAGTTGAATCCCGATCGCATCCCCCGCCTTGCCGACGTGAATCGATGCCTGCGTCCGCTGACCGGTTTTCGCGCGCAGCCAGTCGCCGGTTATCTCGCGGCGCCGGACTTCTTCGAGTGCCTGCGCCGGCGCGAGTTCCCGACCACCGTCTCCATCCGCGACGCTTCCACCCTCGACTATTTGCCCGAACCCGACATCTTCCATGACGTCGCCGGACACGTTCCCATGCACACGGACCCCGTCTTCGCGGACGTGCTGGCGCGCTTCGGCGAGTGCGCGCGCCGCGTCGGGCAGACCGGCGACAAAGACGTCGCGATGCAGGCCCTCTCGCGCTTCTTCTGGTTCACCATCGAGTTCGGCCTGATGCGATCCGGAGACAGTCTGAAGGCCTACGGCAGCGGCCTGCTGAGTTCACACGGAGAACTGGAGCATGCCCTCGAATCCGATGCGGTGCGGCTTCTGCCCTTCGACATGGACCAGGTGATCGCGCAGCCGTTCGAGATCGATCATTATCAGCCCGTGCTGTTTTACGTGGACAGCTTCGAACACCTGTTCGGGCTGGCGGAACGCTTCGAGTGCTTTTTGAGAAACTGCCCGGCTCCCAAGCTTATTTCCCGGTAAGCGCCTGCTGGATCGCGGCGGCGGCCACCGGTGCCAGCAAATCATAACCCTTCTCGTTCGGATGCAGGCCATCCCGCGACATCCCGTCTTTCAGCATGCCCTTCTCATCCACCAGCGCCGTGAAGTAATCGGCGTACACGGCATGCGTGCGGGCCGCGTACGCCTTCAGCCAGGCGTTGAGCTTCAGGATGTCGGAAGGCGGCCGGCCATCGGTCATCTTCCGGGGACCGTAGTCGCTGACAGGCGTGACGGCGCAGAGAACCACCTTGATACCGTGCAACTGCGCCAGTTCGGTCATGGCCTGAAAATTCTCCTCCACCATTTCGAGGGTGGACGGGCCGGTATTCCGCGCGATATCGTTCGTCCCCGCGTAAATCAGCACGGCGCCCGGCTTCAGGTTAATCACGTCTTCGAACCAGCGGGCGAGCATCTGGGGCGTGGTTTGCCCGCTGATACCGCGATTAATATAAGGTTTCCCGGGAAAATACTGGGAGAGTTTCCAGCCGTCGGTAATGGAATCGCCCATAAAGACAACGCGATTCGGGTCGGCCGGCTGGGATTTCAGCTTTTCGTTATCGGCATGATAGCGGCCGTACTGGTTCCAGTCGAGCAACTGATTCGCGAGAGTCTGCGCGGCGCTCGCCAGACAGCAGTTGGTGCGCGGCGGATTGTAATCTTCCACCAGTTGCGCGGAAGCGATTGCGGGCAGGAACGCCGCGGGCAGGAAGAAAGCGGCGAAAAGCGTGTGAGCACGGCGGAACATATGGTGGATTATAGCGGGCGCGGCCTTCAGGACGCGTTCGCCGCGACCGCACGCGACGCCACCGCCGCGTCGAAGAGCGCGCGGGACTCCCGATACGTCACCGTATAAAGCAGCGAATTCGCCTTGGCGAGAAACGAGCGCTCCGTGAGCGGCTTCCGCAGCAGATCGATGCGGCCCGACAGAAGCTTCCCGAATAACCTGAAGTCCGCCTCCGGCCATCGTTCCAGCGGCTGGTCCGAGACCAGCAGCAACGGCATTTCCGGGCAGGCACGCTGCAACTGCACTGCCGCATCCATCTGCGATTCGCTGCCCTTCAGCGGCACGTCGAGAATCGCGAGATCAACTGGCGCCGCCTTGCTCTGGCAGGCCGCGATGGCCTCCGGCAACGTCGCGCAGCGATAGACGATATAGTTGCGCCGCTCCATGACTTCTTCCATGGGATGCAAACTGCTCAGTTCGGTGTCGAGTATCACTACAGCCTTCATCGGTACCTCCAGCGAAGTGCTCTTGTCACCGGTACTTCGTTCCTATATTCTAGCGGGCGTTATGACTCGCAGGGAGTTTCTTGTTTCTTCGGCGATAACTGCCGCGATAACCGGGGCAACCGTCCGGCGCCTCTTGGGCGACGAACCGCGCTACCGGATCGGCTACACCACGAACACGCGCGGCGGCTGGGAAAGCGATCCGTCCACCGGCTTCCGGGAAGCGCGGGAGGTCGGCTTCCGGTATGTGGAAGCCTTCGCCACGGCGCTGAGCGACTACTATCCGCATGACGCGGCGGGGCTGCAGAAGAAAATCGACGAGATCGGCGTTCGCTTCGTGGCCATCACGGGCGGCGCGCGCGGGGGCGAGACGGCCTTCGAAGATCCGGCGAAACGGGCGGCGGTGATCGCGAATCATCTCGGCGCCGTCCGATTTAGCCGGAAATTCGGCGCGGATCATCAGAAGCGCACAGGCCGCTTTCGGCGGCACCAAGGGAATGAGGAACTCGGCGGATTTGGCCGCCGGAAGCGAGTCCGTTGTGCGCGAGTTCCTCAAAAGAAGCGCACAGGCCGCTTTCGGCGGCACCAGGGGAATGAGGAACTCGGCGGATTTGGCCGCCGGAAGCGAGTCCGTTGTGCGCAAGTTCCTCAAAAGACCAATCTCGGGCGCCGCCGGCCGGGCGGAACCACGCAGGAAGACCTGAAAAATATCGCCGAGACGCTGAACATTCTCGGCAAACGCATCTTCGGGGAAGAGGGCATGCGCTTCGGTCCGCACGCCCATCTCGGCAGCCAGTTGCAGAACCGCAATGAGATCGATTTCGTCCTGGCGAACACGGACCCGATGCACGTCGGCTTCGTCCTCGATACCGGCCACATCACCATGGCGGGCATGGATCCGCTGGCCCTCGCCAAGCAACTGGGGCATCGCGTGGTCGAGTTCCATCTCAAAGACACCAGGCCGGAAGACGCGGGCTGCACGAAACACGTGCCCGGACCGGAGGTGGACCAGATGAAGCAGCCGTATTTCTATCCCCTCGGCAACGGCGGCGTCGACTTCCCCGCCCTGAAAGCGCACGTCGACAGCATCCGGTGGAAAGGCTTTCTCGTCGTGGAACTGGGCACATCGCCGTGGCGCCCTCCGAAAGAAAGCGCGCGGATTACCGCCGATTACATCCGCCGCAAGCTCGAAATTCCGCTCTAAACCCGTCGTCGGCTATTGTGGAGGGAATGCGCTTCCTCCCGCTTGCCTTTTTGCTGGTCCCCTTGCTGCCCGCCCAGCAGCAAATGGACGCCGATTTCGCGATGTCCGTCAAAGAGTGGACCACGCGTCCGGAGTTCAGCAGCCCTCTGGTGGATCACCTCCCGAAATCGGCCACGGTTCCCTCCCCCAAAGATATTCTCGGCCACCATGTGGGCGCGCCGAACAAGCTCACTTACTACGGCGAGTTACTCGGTTATTACCGCGCGCTGGCCTCTAAGTCGCCCCGCGTAAAGATCGTCGAGATCGGGAAAACCGATGAAGACCGGGACTCCATCGTGGTTTTCATCGGCTCGGTAGAGACCATCCGCAACCTCGAAACCTACCGGCGCAATCTCGCCCGCCTTGCCGACCCGCGCGGGCTGAGCGCCGCGCAGGCGCAGGAACTCATCGCCGGAACCAAGCCGCTCTATCACCTGATGGGCGGCCTCCACAGCGGCGAGACCGGACCCGCGGAAATGCTGATGGAATTGGCCTATCGTCTGGTTACCGAAGACAGCCCGATTGTCAGCAGCATCCGCCAGAATCTGATCGTCTCCATTACCCCGGCGGCGGATCCCGACGGCCGGGACCGCTACGTCGACTGGTATTACCGGCATAAGATCCACGAAACCAGCGAAGACGATAACCTGGGCGGTCCGCCTTACTGGGGTAAGTACATCTTCCACGACGACAATCGCGACATCAATTACTCGCAGTTACCCATGCGCAATCTGCTGCGCTGGTATCTCGACTGGCATCCGCCCGTCATGCACGATCTGCATGAGTCCGTGCCGTTCCTTTATACCTTCAGCGGCCAGGCGCCGCAGGAGCCTTCGCTCGATCCCATTCTCTACGGCGAACTGCCCTGGTTCGCGAACTTCGAGATGGCGCAGATGACCGGTTACGGCATGCCCGGCGTCTGGACCCATGGCTACGTGGATATGTGGTCCCCGGGTTATCTGGGCTTCATGGCGTCGAATCATAACGGGCTGCTGCGCATGTTTGAGACCTTCGGCAACGGCGGCGCCAACACCATGCACCGCCGGATCAACAACCCGGAAATGCCGGGCACCGGGCCGGGCGGCGACCGCACGACGCGCGAGTGGTACCGGCCCTCGCCACCCTACGCCGAGGTCGACTGGTCCATCCGCAACAACACGAACTACATGGAGACCGGCGTCCTGAGCGGGCTGCAGCTGGCCGCGGCGTTTCCGCAGGTCTTGCTCGGAAATTTTTATAAGAAGAGCCTCCACTCCATCGAAGCCGGTAAGACGGAAAAACCTTACGGCTATGTCATCCCGGTAGACCAAAAAGATCTCACCCGTGTCGCGCTGCTGGTCAACATCCTGCGTCTGCAGGGCATTGAAGTGGGACGCGCCTCGGCGGACGTCAATCTCAAAGAAGGCGCCTTCGCCGCCGGCTCCCTGGTGATCAAGCGCGACCAGCCCTACGGACGCCTCGCGAAAATTCTGCTCGAAAAACAGAACTTCCCCGACGCCAACCTGCGCACCTATGACGACTCCGGCTGGACCATGGGCCTGATGGCGCACGTCCGCGTCGTGGAGAGCGCCGACGCCGCCGTCCTCGCCATCCCCGTGGAAAAGGTGGACAAATTCGAGCCCCAAGGCAAAGTCAGCATGCCCGCCGGCGCGGTTGCGTACGCGGTGCCGGACTACGGCTCCGTCAATCTGGCGACGCTCTGTTTCCGCTGGAAAGGCGCCCCGCTGCGCATCGCCGAGAAGGCTTTTCAGGCGGGCGGATCCACGCTGCCGGCCGGCACCCTGATCGCGTCCGCGGCCTCCGCCGCGCAACTCCGCACGGCCGCGGAAGGCCTCGGTCTCGACATCGTCCCGCTCGACGCGCAACCGGCCGTCCCCCTGCATGACGCCGCGACGCCTCGCCTGGCCGTCTTCAGCACCTGGGGCGGCACCCAGGACGTCGGCTGGGTCCGGTACGCGTTCGATCATTTCGAGACCCCTTACGAACTCATCTACAAAGAGCGCGTCAAACAGGGAAATCTTCGCGCGGCCTTCGACGTCATCGTGATTCCGAGCCAGGCCCGCACCGCCAAGGCGCTGGTTTACGACATCGCGCCGAAGAAGCAGCCGCTCGCTTACACGAAGACGGCGGAATCGAAATTCCTCGGCGATTACGGTTCGTCGGAAGACATCACCGGCGGCATGGGTCTCGAAGGCGCGCTGGAATTCCGCCGGTTCGTCGAAGCCGGCGGCATCCTGATCACGCTGGGCGAATCCAGCGCCTTTCCGGCCGAGTACGGCATCACGCGCACCGTGGAAGCCGCGCGCCCCTCTACGCAGTTCTACGCGCCGGGGCCGATCGTGAACGCCGACGTGCTCCGCCCCGCGCACCCCATCTTCTACGGCTACACCGAAAAGACCATGCCGGTGCGATGGGCCAACGGCCCGCTGCTGACCCTGCCGCGGCTCGACCGCGCGCAGCAGGTGCTGATGCAGTTCCCGGGCGGCGATAACAACGTCCTGAGCGGCCTGATGAAGGGCGCGGCGGAAATCCGCAACCGTCCCGCAATCGCCGACGTGCCCGTGGGCAAGGGGCGCGTGATTCTGTTCGCGACGAATCCCTGTTACCGGTGGCAGAACTTCGGCGAGTTCCGGATGTTATTCAATGCCATCGTCAACGTGAAATACACGGGAGACGAGCAGCGCGGCCCCCAATAACCAGGACGGTTGACTTGAGCGTCGCGGAATGAAATGCTTTCACAGACCGCGATGCTCAAACTCCCGCGCACTGTTTTCCTGATTCCCGCCGCGTTGCTCGCGCAGTCCGCCGCCGCGCCGGACTACGCGTTCTTCAAAGAGCGCGTGCAACCCATCTTTTTGAAGAAGCGCCCCGGCCACGCGCGCTGCGTGACCTGTCACGACCACGGCAGTCCGCCGCTGCAACCCCTCGCCGCCGGAGCGACCGAATGGACCGACGAGCAATCGCGAAAGAATTTCGAGATCTGGAAGCTTTTCATTAAGCCGGGCGATCCCGCGAAAAGCGCCCTGCTGCGGCATCCGCTCGCGGAAGACGCGGGCGGCGACCGCTTCCACGCCGGCGGAAAACACTGGAAATCCCAGGACGACCCGGAATGGCGGACGCTGGCGGCCTGGGTTAATGG
>Ga0073936_10010196_pt1 | contig 11555 bp, 12 predicted proteins | sample AliMusrvi5mmetaG_FD_87041 | JGI IMG/M metagenome (GOLD analysis project Ga0073936, IMG submission 87041) | Freshwater lake bacterial and archeal communities from Alinen Mustajarvi, Finland, to study Microbial Dark Matter (Phase II) - Alinen... | ecosystem: Environmental > Aquatic > Freshwater >... | reverse complement strand
GCATTAAACTGTAAAATTGTTACAACTTTTCAGTGAACAGCGTGTTACAAAAAACAGATAAACAGAGTCTTGACGACCCCCATGTGCTGTTGATGCTCCGGTTTCAGGCAGGCGAGGAGGACGCCTTCAAAATACTATTTGAGGCGTATCGCGGACCACTGCTGAATTTCATTTATCGTTATTTGCAGGACAAGCGGATTGCCGAGGAGCTTACGCAGGAGGTGTTCATCCGGGTTTACAAGAGTGCCGGAACCTACAGGCCCGAGGCAATGTTTTCGACCTGGATATACCGCATTGCGACCAATATTTGCCTGAATGAACTGCGCACGGGCCGCCATAAATATGAAGTTGAATTCAAGGGGCCCGAGGATACTGATACTTCAATGCAGTATGACCCGGTTGATGAGCGCAGCCGGGTAAAAACCGATGAGAACATGGTGAGCGCTCACCAGCAGCAGCTGGTGCAGCAGGCTTTACATAAACTTCCGAAGAAGCAAAGGCTCGCGCTTATTATGAGCATCTATGATCAGCTTTCGTACCGGGAAATCGGACAGCGCCTGGAATGCACCGAGGCGGCGGTCAAGTCAATTATCCACCGGTCCAAGCTGGCGCTGCGTGACCTGCTTAAAAAAGAGGGCATGGTGAATTAAAATGAAGCTTACCTGCATCCAATACCACCGGGATCTCACCGCCTATGTTGACGGCGAATTGCCGCCGGACAGGGCCGCTCGCCTTGAGCGCCATGTGCGCTCCTGCGCCGCCTGCAGTGCGGACGTCAAAGCGCTTGGCCAGCTGAGCAGGCTTGCGCCGCCGGCTGAAATCGAGCCAAGTGCTTATTTTGACCGTATTTTCTGGACCAGACTTGCTGAAGCACGCCGCGAGAAAGCTCCCTCGGCGCTTGAGCAAGCGCTTGTCTCGACAAAATTATTTTTTACGAGCCCTGCGGGCCTGTCCCTGTCTGTCGGTCTTGCCATGGGTATTTTTGTTGCATCGCTGTACCTTATGCGGCCGGGTACCCCGGCCAGCCTGCCGCCGCAGCAGCGGCAGGAATTGATGGCTGCGGCAGAGCTTGATCTGTATGCCAATTTCGAGGTCATTCAAAACAGCGAGGCGCTTGAAAATTTCGAGCTCATTGAAATGCTGGATGAGCTGAAGCAGGATGAACAGGGGTGAAACGGGCCAGAGTTCTTTTTATAGCGGGCTGGACCTCTGTGCTGCTTCTGCAGGCGTGCCCTGGTGCCCGGGCTGAGAATTCCGGGGAGCCCCGGAAAACAGAGGCCAAGGAAGAAAAAACCGTGCAGCTATCGGCTGAAGAAAAAGAAGTAATCGAGCACATGGATATGCTGAAAAATTTTAAGCTCTACGACAATGAGAATATGGAAATGCTGTTAACCCTGGATGTCCTAACGGCAAACGAGTAGGAATGACCGACATGCGCAATCAGACAATATTTTTAATAACTATCGTGGCTATGCTGTGCTGCAACCCAGGCGCGGGCAACAGGGCATATGCGCAGGACGACGGTTTCCAGGACAAGGTTTCAGCGTGGAAGGCCCTCTCCAGCCAGGAGCAGGACCAGTTGCGCGAGGCCCTTGGCGCATGGAAAAAAATGAGCCCGGAAGACCGCCAGAGAATGCTTGATAATTACAATAAATTCAAATCATTCTCTTCACAGCAGCAGCTTAAAATCATGGAAAACTATAATCGTTTTATGAGTCTGGATGCCCTGCAGCGCAAGGTGGTGAGCGAGCGTTATAAAAAATGGAAACAAATGAGCCCGGATCAACGCAACCTTCTCAAGAACCGGTATGAAATGCTGAAAAAAATGAGGCCGGAAGACCAGACCAGATTTTATGAAAATTTTGACACGTGGCAGCGCCTTACAGCCCAGGAGAAAGAAAAACTTTTTTCGCAGTGGAACATGCTGACGGACGCGGAAAAGAAGTTGCTGCGCCTTGAAAATCCAACCCCGGAAGCCATAAAAAAGCAGAAGGAAGCATACAAGGATTTAATGAAAAAAATGCGGGCACAGCCCGCCCTGCCCCGCAAAACAGGCAGGAGCAGCAATGCGCAGCCTGCGCAATAAAATACTAGCCAGGGTTCAAGTCCGTAGTGCTCAACCGCACCATTTCAATGGCTGCATAATAAAAGTGCGCTATGCGCATAAATGGTGGGTTTCACCCACCGGCTGAACTGCTCAAAGAAGCTCTTTTTGTTTTGCCTCCTCCCAGAGTACGTCCATTGCTGCAAGGGTCGTGTTTTTCAGGTCCCTGCCCTGCTGCTGCAAAGCCTGCTCAATATAGGCAAAGCGGCTTTTAAAGCGCTCATTAGTGCCGCGCAGGGCCTGCTCGGGCTCAATGCCCAGATGCCGGGCAAGATTAACGACACTGAACAGCAGGTCGCCGGTTTCCCGGGCCGCTTTTTGCCGGTCGCCCCGCGCAAGCTCGACCTCAAGCTCGGAGGCCTCCTCTCGTATGTTTTTGAGCACGTCGGCCGGTCCCGCCCAGTCAAACCCGACTTCAGCCGCTTTGGCCGTTAAAAACCAGCTGCGCGACAGATTGGGGAGGTTTTCGGGAATGCCGTCGAGATGGGACCTCTTGGGCTTTTTGCCCTCTTTTTCCTTCAGCACCTGCCAGTTGACCTTCACATCATCAGCGGACTCTACCTGCGTATCGCCGAACACATGCGGATGCCGGTGAATCATTTTGGCCATGACCTGTTCAAGGGACTCGGCCATGGTGAAAATGTTTTTTTCTTCATACAGGTTCACCAGAAAAGCCAGCATGAACAGCATATCCCCGACCTCCTCCCGCAAAAGATTCGGGTCATCGGCGTCAATGCCTTCCAGCAGTTCGTAGAGTTCCTCAATCAAATAGGCCTTCACATTCTGCGGGGTCTGCTTCTGGTCCCAGGGGCAGCCGCCGGGGCCGCGCAGTTTCCGTATGATGCCGATCATGTCGCAAAAAAGCTCGCCGGTTTTTTTCATTGAAAAACCCTTGTGTTTATGTTTTAGTTTACATTTAAACTTCAGTATCCTGTATTTGTATAAAAGCAGACAAAGAAAAGCAAGGGGGAATTGCTTTTCATGAGGGTAACAGTGCCGGGGATGTTTGAGAAACTTTATTAGGAGAATGTAGTTATGGCAGTTAAAATAGGTATTAATGGTTTTGGCAGAATCGGGCGTCTTGTGTTTCGTGCTGCCTGCGGCAGACCGGATCTTGAAGTCGTCGGCATCAATGACCTCATCGCAGTTGACTACATGGCCTATATGCTGAAATACGACTCGACCCATGGCAAATTTGCGGGAACGGTCGAGGTCAAGGACGGCCATCTGGTGGTGAACGGAAAAACCATCCGCGTTACCGCAGAAAAAGATCCGGCAACCCTTAAATGGAATGAAATCGGCGCGGAATATATCGTCGAATCAACCGGTCTTTTTCTTGAAAAAACAAAGGCGGAAGCCCATATTAAGGCGGGCGCCAAGCGCGTTGTTCTTTCGGCCCCTTCAAAAGACGACACCCCCATGTTTGTCATGGGCGTCAATCACACCACGTATAAAGCGGACATGGCGATCGTATCAAACGCCTCCTGCACAACCAACTGCCTTGCACCTGTGGCCAAGGTCTTAAACGACAACTGGGGCATTCTGGAAGGCCTGATGACGACCGTGCATGCCGTCACCGCCACGCAGAAGACCGTTGACGCACCGTCTGCCAAAGACTGGCGCGGCGGCCGCGGCGCGGCCCAGAACATCATTCCCTCTTCAACAGGAGCCGCCAAGGCTGTGGGCAAGGTAATTCCCGCGCTGAACGGCAAACTCACCGGCATGGCCTTCCGCGTGCCGACCCCGGATGTATCCGTTGTGGACCTTACCTGCCGGCTTGAAAAACCCGCAAGCTATGATGAAATCAAGGCAGCCATGAAAAAGGCATCCGAGGGCGAGCTCAAGGGAATTCTCGGCTATACCGAAGACGCGGTCGTATCAACGGATTTTCTCGGCGATACCCGAACCTCCATTTTTGATGCTGACGCCGGCATCGCGATAAGCAAAAATTTTGTGAAAGTCGTGTCCTGGTACGACAATGAAATGGGCTATTCACACAAGATTCTTGACCTGATCCTGCACATGAATACGGTAAAGTAACCGGGCCGCAGCCCCAGAACTGTTACCCTACTGTGCGAGGATATGATTATGGCTATAAAATATATCGATGAAATTGCAGTTAAAGGAAAGCGGGTTTTTATCCGGGCCGATTTCAACGTGCCCCTGGATGAGGCCTGCAACATTACCAATGACAACCGAATACGTGAAACCGTGCCGACGCTGCGCTATGTTCTGGACAACGGCGGCGCGATAATCCTTGCATCACACCTGGGCAGGCCCAGGGCGAAAGTAGTGAAGGAAATGAGCCTGCTGCCGGTTGCAAAGCGCTTAAGCGAGCTTTTAAATCTGCAGGTGCAGTTTGTTGATGACTGCATAAGCGACGAAGCGATAGCTCGGGCCAAGGCGCTTAAGCCGGGCGAGGTGCTTCTCCTGGAAAACCTGCGGTTTTACGGCCAGGAGGAAAAAAACGACGAGCCGTTTGCTCAAAAACTTGCCGCAGGCGCTGAAATTTATGTAAACGACGCGTTTGCTGTTTCCCATCGGGCGCATGCCTCGGTTGAGGCGATAACCCGGTTCGTGCCGATAGTAGCCGGCGGGTTTCTCATGAAAAAGGAGCTCGTGAATTTCGACAAGGCCATGCACAACCCCGAGCGGCCCCTTGCGGCCGTTATCGGCGGGGCCAAGGTGTCGGGCAAGCTCGAAGTGCTTGAAAATATCATCGCTAAGGTCGACCGCCTGATTATCGGCGGCGGCATGGCCTTCACCTTTCTGAAGGCTCAGGGCAAAGAGATCGGCAACTCACTGGTTGAGCCCGATCTTATCGATACAGCCAAAACGGTCATGGAAAAGGCAAAGGCGAAAAATGTAGCGCTGCTGCTGCCCCTTGACTGCGTTATCGCTGAAGAGCTGAAAGCGGGCGTGACCACAAAAACCGTTTCTATTGATGATATTCCCAAGGGCTGGATGGGGCTTGATATCGGGCCTGCCACCATAAAGAGCTTCAGCGATGCCATCGCAAGCTCTAAAACCGTTGTGTGGAACGGCCCCATGGGAGTATTTGAAATCCCCGAGTTCAGCGCCGGCACCTTCGCCATTGCCGACTCGATCGCCAAGGCGCCGGTCATGAGCATAGTCGGGGGCGGTGATTCGGTAGCAGCGCTGAAAAAATCCGGCGATATGGATAAGATAACCTTTGTTTCCACTGCCGGCGGCGCATTTATGGAAATGCTTGAAGGCAAGGTACTGCCGGGTGTCAAGGCTTTAGACAAGTAGTTGCTTGCATTTGTTCGAGCAAAGCGAGGCGCCCCGTTTGAGAGGCAGCCTCGCTTTATGCATTGTTTGCCTGCACCGCCTCCGGCGGTAGCAGGCAAAAGGCAACTTGGCACTTCGTGCCCTTGTCTTCCCCTTTCAGGTGGAAGACAAGCCACCCGCTATGCGGGTGGTTGTTGACTAACCTGAAAATAACCCTTAGCATAAGGAGTCTATTATGAGAACACCGGTCATTGCCGGAAACTGGAAAATGTTCAATACTATCGGTGAAGCACTCAGTCTTGTAAAAAGTTTAAAGGCGCAGGTTGCTGATGTTACAGGGGTTGAGATTGTGGTAGCCCCGGTTTTCACTGCTCTTTCGGCAGTAGCAGCGGAGCTGCAGGGTTCAAATATTAAAGTGGCAGCCCAGAATGTCTACTGGGACGAAACAGGCGCTTTTACGGGAGAAGTCGGCCCTTTAATGCTCAAGGACGCGGGCTGCGCCTATGCAATAATCGGACACTCCGAGCGGCGCCAGTTTTTCGGCGAAACGGATGCAACGGTCAATAAAAAACTAAAAGCGGCTCTTAAAGCAGATCTTACCCCGATCATGTGTGTTGGAGAGTTGCTCGAGGAGCGCGAGGCAGGCACGACCATGCAGGTCATTGAAAAACAGGTTAAAGGCGGACTCTCCGGCCTGCCGTCAAATGATATAGCAAAGCTGGTCATAGCCTATGAGCCGGTTTGGGCTATCGGCACAGGCAAAACCGCATCGCCGGCACAAGCTCAGGAAGTGCATAAGGCCATTCGGTCTCTCATTGCTGCCTTTGCCGGCACGCAAGTTGCGGTAAACCTTCGAATTCTTTATGGCGGCAGCGTAAAACCCGATAATGTCAATGAACTGATGGGCCAGGAGGATATCGATGGCGCGCTGGTTGGCGGGGCAAGCCTGAAGGCTGATTCATTTGCACAAATAGCAAAGTTTAAGCAGTAAGGGCTTAAAAATAACACGTAGGGACTTAAAATTTTAAGCCCCTACTGCCTGAATAAAATTATGGTTGCCATTTTCTCGGGATTACGCTATAAAAAGAACTTATTTTTGCTAAATCCCTTTAAGGATTAGTTTCTATGTATGCTCTATTGATAGTTGTACATGTTATTGTTTCGATCGCGCTGGTAATGATCGTGCTTTTGCAGACCGGCAAGGGTGCGGATATGGGCGCAGCTTTCGGCGGCGCTTCGCAGACGCTGTTCGGCGGCGCAGGACCTGCGCCTCTTTTAGGCAAAATCACCACAGCTGCAGCGATTGTTTTCATGGTCACCTCGCTGGCTCTGGCCTATATTTCGGCAAATCCCACAGCAGGCTCCATAGTTAAAAATATAAAAAAATCGGAACTGCCGGTGCAGAAGGCCCCCGCGCCCGCCCCTGCCCCCGGCGGTGCGCAGCCACCTAAAGTTCCAGCTGAATAAGGCAGCACACATGCCGAAGTGGTGGAATTGGTAGACACACCATCTTGAGGGGGTGGCGTAGAGATACGTGGGGGTTCGAGTCCCCCCTTCGGCATATCATATTGAAATACAAGCACTTATGCCGTCAGTCTGGTTAAATTCAGGTTGACGGCATACTTGTTTTTTGTGGGACTTTGTTCTTAAAAACTCATCCAGCCAAATTCAATTCTCGGAGGGGCCACCAATATCAAAGCTGTCCATCTTCACACCATCCCAGGCATATGCCGACACGTGAATCTTGTCGTTCGAAACCTCTATTATTTGATACGTGCTGATCATGGAAAATTTTTTGGCAATGATGTCGGAATGAACCTGCCGCAAATAATGTTTGGGCCCCGAGACGGCAATCATATACACCGGCCCCTCCCCCTCTGCTACTACTTTTCCTTCAATCAGCGGATGCGTGCGAAGGTAGGCGTGATCGTGGCCATTTAAAACAAGGTGTACACCCATTTTTTCAATAACCGGCATCAGGGCCGCACGTAAATCCGCATTGTCCCTACCTGGCAATGAGGACCAAATAGGATAATGAAAACTGATTATCTTCCAGCGAGCCGGATTCTCCCTTACAACTTTTTCAACCCATGCTGCCTGTTTTGCGTAGACCAGCGGATTGTTGGTGTCCAACACCATTAAGAGCGTTGAACCATATTTAATCCAATAGTCGTGCTCTGGTATTGTCGCTCCATTTGTCGGCAGGCAGTAGGTTTTAGTAAACAGCGCTCCCCCCGTAACGCCGACATCATGATTCCCCAGTACCGGCAAAAACCCGATTGCGGCAAAATTCTCTTGCGACAAAAACTCATCAATCTGAGTGCGATCGCCCCCATTGTCCACCAGATCCCCGGCAATAAGTGCAAAACGAATCAGGGGATTCTTTTGTATCAGCCGGTGCAAGTGATTGCTCCATGCCAACCCGCCTAACTGCGAATCGCCGAGGTAAACAAATTGAAAGCTTTCCTTTGGATCAGCAGGGGCGGTGGTAAACTGGTGCCAGTCACTGCATTGGTCCGCTGTGGCGCAGGCGTGGTAGCTGTAGATCGTATCCGGCAGGAGGGGAGCCAGCTCTGCCGAGAAGCGATTTATCACGGGGTCATCTTTTACTACAACGTAATTGTTACTATCGATGTTCTCGACACTGGCATTGACGGTAGAGGTATTATCACGGCCCTGCTCTTTGAATTCCACATACCCGCTGGCGACCGAGCTATTGGTGCGCCAGGAGACGGCCACGCCAGTGCTGGCATTTGCGCTGTAATTTATTACCAGCTGATCGGGGACAACGCCGGAAGGATACCTGGTATTGCCGCAACTGCAGAGCAATAATAAAATTATTAAACGCCTCATTTTCATTTTTCCGCCTTTCATAAGATAACTAATCTTAGCGCTGGTGCTGCCTTTGGGCAAGATATAAAATGACATACTTAAATCGCTTGTGTAATTCAATTACTCAAATCAGGATTGTGCCCCGGCTTGACAAGGGGCGAAATATGAACATGCAGCACATGTTGAACGCTATTACCATGGGCTAAAAAAACGCTGAGCGGTCAAGCATTTCCCTGATGGCCAGGGGTTTTTATAAAACTGATTCCTGTTTCCCGGGTTTAATAAATATATATAAGTGGAAAAACAGTGCCGCCTGAAACTGTTAAAAAAATACCAATTGACTGACGTGCTCAATGCAGGATAGAGTTTTGGTCGCATATCTGATCCGAAAATTAGCATATCGTAACTTTTTACATGCACTAAGGAAGAAATTATGAACAAAAAAAAATCATGGAACCTGTTGATACTTGTCGTTGCCCTCAGCCTGCTGCTGCCCGCATATGCCCGGGCTTCATATCCGGCGGAGGTTTTTCGCACCGGTGAAACAAAATGCTATAACGTCGTAGGTCTTCGTATCCCCTGCTCCGGCACTGGGCAGGATGGGGATATTCGCGCCGGCATGCCCTGGCCCTGGCCACGCTTTATTGATAATTGGGATGGCACAGTTACTGACAGGCTCACCGGCCTTGAATGGACAAAGGATGCCGGAGCGGTAAAGCCCTGGCCCGAAGCATTTGACTATGTAAAAGCCCTCACCACCGGCGGCCATAACGACTGGCGCTTGCCCAATGCAATTGAGCTGCAAAGCCTGATAGATGACAGCCGCGCTTATCCAGCACTTCCCAGGCCCAACCCCTTCAAAAATGTATGGTCCACCGGCTGTGATATGTCGCTGACCTCCTGCGATTATACTACCAGCGACGCCTGGGTAATGCATATGGGCGACGGCGTCGTTTTCTACGAGGGGAGAACGAACAATGTTTTTATCTGGCCGGTCCGCTCGGAAACCTGCGGGGCTTCTTATGAATCATATAATAAGAGTTTTATGGGACTGCAATCAATGGACCGTGCGTCGACTGTTGCTTCCGACAAAAACCATGATGGCGATTTAGATTATCACTTTGCCCTGGGTCTTTTCAATGGCTCATCTTTAGCTGACCTGAACCCCATGCTGTCCACCGGGAAGGTTCTTCCATCTGATTCAATCCGGGATGGGGCGGTGAACTGGAAGCTTGCCCTTGATTATATTAAAAAACTCAATGAGGAAAGCTATCTTGGGTATGCGGATTGGCGGCTGCCCAACAAAAACGAGCTGCGCAGCCTTGTCGACTATTCCCGATCTGTTCCGTCTCTTCCGCCGAATACCCCCTTCACCAATCTACAGTCGGACAACTACTGGTCGTCTACGACCCGCACGGGCTATCCCTACTGTGTCATGCCAGTAAACATATACAACGGTAGAGTCACCTCCAACTATAAATGGCAGAGCCTCTATGTTTGGCCGGTGCGCGGAGGGCAGCTGGCAGCATCTGATGCTTCAGCCGTTTGCCTGCCGAAAACCGGGCAGACAAAGTGCTACAACGAAGCCGGCGAAATTATAACCTGCGCGGGCACGGGGCAGGATGGGGAACTGCAGGCCGGTATTGCATGGCCTGATCCGCGGTTCACTGATCGCGGCGACGGTACGGTCATTGACAACCTCACTGGCCTTGTGTGGACAAAAGATGCAAATCTTATGCTAACGCGCGACCCGGAATTTGATGCTCCTAATGATCCGTGCTCCTGTCAAGGGCCGCCTGTTCAATGCTGGCTGAAGATAATCCGGAACTTGCTGGCAAGAGGCTCTTTCTCAGCAAAATAACTTACCCAAAGCGCCTCCGGTCGCAAATTCATGCAAATGTATTACAACCATTGTGACGACATCATCGCCATCCTTGGCCGCAGCCCGGCCTTGCAAAAAGTGACGCTTGGAGTGCTTGAAGCAATACTATCGCATCTGGACTAGAAGCAAAAGTAAGCTGGAGGCACAATAACAGATTTAGTCTGTGCAGCAACAAAAAGGCCTGACAGATCCCTGCCATTCGCAGGTCTTTTTGTTGAAATTGCCTATGACGTGTCAATATTGACTGCAGCGCTGCAGAATTCAAATGGGCCGTATCATAAGACTGAGTCATGAAAGCAGAAAAGCCCGGCTATGAGATTTAACTCGCGTGCCGGGCCTTTTTTATTAATCAGCAGGGTGTTGCAGGGCGCTCACACCACATCCTCACCGTATCATGAACCGCCAGAGATGCTGAAGGAGCTTGATGCCGGTTTGCAGCTGTTCAGGTTGATGATCAGTGTTAAAAAATTATCAGTATAACACAACGCCACCGGTGGGGTGATACAGGCCAGAGCGCTCGACAGGAATGTTGTTATCTGTTTTAGATAGCAGACCCAGATAATGAAATTATCGGTTTGCGCTATTACCTGCAGGCTGCCGGCTGCATCGGGCTGCAAAAGTGCTTCTTCGCCATCCACCTGCACGAGCCAGCCGCGCTGCCAGCCTGGCGCGATGACAATCTGGGGCAGGCTGTCACCCTTGATGCTAAGACCGTACATAAAGCCGTCCTGGCGGTCGAGCTTCACCAGCCGGGTAACCACCTTGTTTTCGTGCATCCAGGTGCGCAGCTGCTGTTTACCGCTGTCTGCCCTGGCTGGTGCGTACTGCAAAAAAATGCTGATCATGACCAGAATACCAATGATGCTACTGCTGAGAGCTTGGTTGTGTTTCATATTCCTCCTTATAAGCAATAAATACTAAAACTGGCAGGGGCTTCCTGCCCGGGCACGCTCAATTCTTACAGTTAGGGGCTGAACGAAAACCCCAGGTCATGAATTTATTGCGGTCTCCGCCGCGACGAACCTGAATAACAGGCAATAAACTTGTGCAATCTATGTTTATTAAACCGTGCATACGTTTTAAAGTTGCATAAAAACGTTACATGCTCTGTTTATGGTTACGTCAACCACCATCCGCATAGCGGACGCCCTGAAAGGGCGGAAACAAAAACACGCAGTGTTTGAGTTGCCTTCTTCAGAAAACCATCGCCAAAGGCGATAGTTTTCTGAAGACAATAAACAATTGCCGCGGCGCAACCAACAGCCCCGTTACTGTAATACGTCAATCCCTGAATCCCCGAATTCTACCTATGTCTATGTCTGGCTAGAATTTAAACAGATACCTGACGGCATGATTGCTGAGAAACGATGTTTCTACAGCCGGAGCACCCGTGGGCGTCCACTGCTGATCGGCTTTTGGGTCCGCATGCCCCTGCACAACAGTGCTCGCTTGCCATTTCTCTAATTCGCTGAGCCGCAGGTTCTC
>Ga0073936_10010194_pt1 | contig 11555 bp, 15 predicted proteins | sample AliMusrvi5mmetaG_FD_87041 | JGI IMG/M metagenome (GOLD analysis project Ga0073936, IMG submission 87041) | Freshwater lake bacterial and archeal communities from Alinen Mustajarvi, Finland, to study Microbial Dark Matter (Phase II) - Alinen... | ecosystem: Environmental > Aquatic > Freshwater >... | reverse complement strand
TCCCCGACTCACGTCGGGGGCGCAGCCTTCAGTCCCGGTCTCCTGACTCAGCATGCTCGTCCCCTCCTGATCATCCTGATCCATCACGACGAATAGTCCCTGGTAGAGCGTGCAGGCCGACAGAAATCGGGTTCTGAAAGCCTGCCAGACCAATTCGTTTTCAAAATCACCAAGTTGTCCGTGATGTTCCCTCGGGTCACCTCGGAAATAAAATGCCCCGATGCTTCTATGAAAGCCCTGCGAACAACCGAGTTCGCCATACTGACTTTGCCGTCATTGTAGCCAAAACCGTTCGCCCTGATCGCTTCCAGCAGTTCATCGAATTTCCGTTGAGCGGTAGGGTTTGGCTTATCAATCAACTTTGGGGGCTGTTTGTTTAGGACGCTTTCCAGCACGGACAGAAAACGCTTGGAGTCATTAGGTTTGGCAAAATCAAGTGTATGATAATGCTGTTCCACAGATGAACGGCGTTGCCCGCTCTCGGGCGGTTGGAAAGAACGGTCGCACAGGATGCCTGCCGACTCGAACTCGGAGGCTATCTCCCGCAGAACCCATTCCACAAGCAGTTCACGCAAGGCGATGCGGGTCTTCTTGCTTATCAAATCTTGAGCCATAATGGGACAGTAGCGAAACAAATGGTGTTTCACAAGGTGGCTATTTTGCGGGCAGGCACGCAGGGCTTGGCGGGCTGGGTCTTGTGCAGGTTAATCACAAGTGCTAAATTCCCTGAATGGGCAAGAGGCGTAAAAAGTTGAAGGGGCGGGTGCTGTCGTCACGGCAAAAGGCGGTATGCCGTATCAATTCCGACCGAATGGAATATGTGAGTTCATTTAAAGGCAACGCAACAAACAAAGCCCTTATGAACGGCACGGGTTCCGGGAGAAAGCATGAAAAGATGCCATCCTCACGATGGCTAATCATTGCCACCGTTGAAATCGGTCTGCCGTCATCCTATGCGGAGGATAATCGCCGGCAAATCGAGCAGGATATTAAAGATCGGACTCCCCATACTGACTGGCGACCAAGTTGTTGTCAGACGAACTGTGACTTTGTGTGCGAAAAGCCAACAGTCAGGGTAGAGGCATACGAGATGCACGCTCGCCGTAAGCCATCCGGGAATACAGCCCAGAAACTGGAAGCCTGGCGTCAATCAATCTGTGACGCAGTGGCAAAAGTCCTCGCCGAGGACGCCGTCTCCGCCACCCGGAAGGGCGAAGAAGTGGATGTGGGGGAACCGCCCGCCCCGGATGCCCCTTGGTCGCCACCGTGTGCCAATGATGCCTGCAATTCTGCCGACGACTATCTAGTCGGTGAGGACGGCGGGATAGGCATTCTCACCGGCGAGGACGAGCCGTCGAAGCCCGAATAGCGTCGCCACCGGATTCAAGATCAGCCCTCCGTCGCCTATCAGGACGCCCACCTTCAGGGCTGGGTGGCTTCACCGCCCGCCAAAAGCTAGTCGGACGACTCTCCGTCAGGGTGGCTCGCTGGCGAAGCCGGGTGAGCCATTTTCCTGCACTCCGGATTTTCCCGCCCCCGTGACCACGGCAGAACCCATCTCGCCCTTCCTCTTTGACGCCTTGTCATACCACGCATGACAGACCATAGGCTTCGCCTTGGCTTTCCGCCGGGCATCCAACTGGGATCAAGTGGTGGCGAGGGCTTGGGAATTCCCCCTTTCAGGAAGGTTGTAAGGGTTTATTCATCAGGAAAATGAAGAAATATGCAGTTTGAGAATATTGAGAGCGTGTTAGTGACTATAATACGGTTGGGGATAGCCTTGGTTAGCTACCAAGGCGACAAGCGATACTGTGTCCGTTTCCCCAGCTTTTTCAAAATAGACACAGGGAGAGACACAGTATGCAAAAGAAAGGACAACAGACTTCCGACCAGCCAGACGCCCCATTTGTACCCGACAGACTGGCTTTGTTGATGTACCGCCTATCACTACAAAAGCCATACGCACCCCTGATGTGGGCGGTCTACTGGCGTATCCGGTCATTCGAGACGGGCGGGAAGCTGTGCTATGAACATCCAAAATCAATGATCGCCGTCTTGGGCTGTCAGAAAACAGCCTACTGGAATGCCGTGGAACTGGGAGAGTCACTGGGTCTATTTGTCAGGTCGGGCGTTGAACGGTCAGGGTGGGACAGGCAGTGGCATACCGTAATGCGTGTCAGAGGGTTCGACAATGACGGCAATCCTGACCTCATCTGTGTTCCCCCGGAAAATGCAAAAAGGGTCAAAAAGCCTTCAAGGCAGGTGTCCCAGATCACGGACAGAGGTGTCCCAGATCACGGACACCAGTGTCCCAGAACCCGGACACCAGTGTCCCAGAACCCGGACAGCCATATACCGTACTCTCCTAATCCTATTCCAGTTACCGTAGAAAATTATGTAGTGGAAGAGAGGGCACAAGTAACTTCGATAGATGGGCAACAAAAGGAACCGACACAGTGTTCTGCCGGAGGCGGGCACGCAGATCATCCTGACGCCATGCCTGTTGAAAATCCTCTTGATGAAGCCTCCATCCTGAACTCCACTGACAAGTTCATGGGCGAATTTAGAAGGGTCATCAAGGAAGCCATCCCTACAGCGAAGTTTTCGACTGGCTCGGAGTACATCGAGAAGGATGTGCGTCTTATACCGAAGGTATGGGACATCCTGAAAGAACGACAAGCGTATGATGAAGGCGTCTTGCTGGCATGGTTCCACCATACGGCTAACGAAAACGCTGGGAACAGAGGTTATTTTGGAACGGGCACTATGTTGGCGTGTCTGCGGTCTTTTGAACAGCATATCCCGCCCCCTGATCTAATTGCCAAAAGAAGGGCTAACAGGATGAGTCAGGTGGTCAAGCCCACGAATGTCATTGAAGGCGTGATGGTCAAACATTTCACCGAGGGATATTCATCCCGACAGGTCAAGTTTTCCTGCCAGATGTGGGGTATGCAGATAACGGCAATGTACCTAGCCAAGCTAATGGACAAGGATGAAGCCAGATCCCTTGTTCTTGAAACCGTCAGAACATCTTCGAAGTCTGATGCTAACGGGATTTTGTCAGTCACTTCCAAATTCGAGACACTCCTCGGCATTGATGCCCCCCTTTCCGACTGGCGGTCAGCTCTGGCTGATGTGCTTAACAAGGTTGGCGAGCTCGATAAATTGTCGCTCAGCGAAAATGATAAGTCATTGGTAATGGAATTTCTTGGGAAGTATGCAACCCCTGTGTCCGCCTAGTTGAAGGATTACCTATGAACAAAATCCCCCAGGTGTCCTTTGATTGTTCTTCCGACGCTCACCCCTGCCACGCCCCTGTGCCCGCCTTGTCGGGCACACCGGAGCCACACCTTGACACACTGGATGCCTGTCCTGATTGCGAGCCAGTTGTTCCGCCTCCCGGCGGGGTTACTGTGTGCTCCGTGGAACCCGCTGTTCCTGACATTCTTTTGCTCTGTGGACTGGATCCCGTCAGGATCGGTTCCGACTGGATGGATATCTTGGTGATGCTGGATGGCGAGACATTCCGTGGCGATGCCCATTGACCACCGTAATTGTTCCCGTGCCCGTTCCGTGGTATCAACGTGGAAAGCCCATTTCACGCCCTAAACGGCATTCCTTCCAGTCAAAATAGTCCCTACACGCATTTCATCTCCACATATCCATCTGGACTGCGTCTGACTGGGCATTGCTGGCACGGACTGAATTTTCTCAACCCGTTACTGGTCAACCGTTTACGAAACACTCCGTCCGTCAGTTGACTCTGATCTCGCTTTTTGCTATATTAGATGCTAGGTGGTAAAAGGCATTGCAATCCGCAGTCAACCTTTTCCAAAACGACCAAGGCGTGAGCCTACAGCCAGTCCAGGCTCGAAAATCACGCCCCTGCGGTCAGATGCGACTGAAGCCGGCAACCATAATGGCAATCCCGGATAAGGTCAGGGACATAACAGGCAACTTGTGACGACGATGGCTCCCGTTTGGGTGACCATCACTAATTAGGCGTCACGCAAAAGCCGAGTCGGAAAAGGATGGGACGAATCCATCTCAACGACAGGCTCTAGCGTGGCGTCTTTTTTTTTGGATTTCGGGTTCGTGATGATGGGTTCTGTAAAACAGGAATAAGAAAGGAAGAGGTTATGAAGTCAAAAAGCGTGTTGATTGAGAAAACGGCATCGGTGAAAAACCTTTGCTCCGCTCCATCTGGGGCGTCAGGGTCGCAGGATAGGAATTTCACTGGGCGGTTAGTGGCGGGGGTCATTGTGGAAGGGTTCGATGAGATCCCCACGGATGTACTTACGGCTTTCCAAGGGGGGGCAGTCGTGATCGGGAAAGATGAGAGGACGGGCGAGATTGCCCTGATCTGGGGCAAGAACATCCTGTCGCAGATCGCCAGTGGTGAAACGGCGGTAACAGCACAGATACAGTTCGTGCCAGTGGATCTCAAGCGTAACCGGGTCGAGAGGTTGACCCAGGCGTGCGGGATCATCAAGGGGATGGACTGGCGGAACGAGTTGGGCGGAAAGGACGGTCACAATGAGTGATTTCATCAAGGATGAGCAGAAGCGTGCTATCGGGGCAGTCCGCAAGGCATTGCGTTGGGATGTCCAGGTCTCTCGTGAAGGGGGGCATGGACAGTGGTGTGCGTATTCAGTCCGGTCGTTTCCTAGCCAGAGGCGACATGAGATTTGCCTGCCCCCCAACGGTGGCGGTTTGCCGTATAACAGGCTCTCGGAACTTCACGAGTATGTCCACGCCCTGCTGGCGGAAACAATTCATCCGCTTTTCGGGATCTCCCTTACAGGAACTCCCGAACAACTGGTCGGAGCCCCCAAGGTGCGGGGCATCATCAACGAGGCGGTTGACTGGTTTGTCAATGGCTGGATATGCACGAAGTACCCCGTCGCATTCCGTGAAAGGCTCGCTAGGAACCAGACATTGCTTGATCCAACCACGGTCGAGTTCGCTCTGGCTCGTGACCCCGACCCGCTCTTCGGAATGGCGACATTCGCAGAAATGTCGGCTGAACTCCGCAGGTTCGCCAAGTGGGAAGGGCAGACAGGGAATTCTATCGTGGATGAGATGACCGAAGAGTTTCTGGAAACAGACTGCTCCAAGCCCTCAATCGAGGCGTTGGTTGATCTGGTCAACAGTCTCGTGCCGGCAGAACTGGATCTCGCAGTAGTTCCAATCTGTAGGGACGGCAACGATCCGTTCTGGTTAGTGTGCCGACTCTCCGATCTCGTGCCCAGTGAACAGCCATCTGGGATCACGAGCAGTTTGTTGGCGTCGTGATGGTTTTGGGATTTGAAAACAACAGGAATAAGAAAGGGAAAGAATATGAAGTCGAAATTTGAATTGATGAAGAACTCGGCGTCTGTCACTGACAGTCGCTTCGCCCACGGCACGGGCGAGTGGGCTTCGAGCAACTACAATATCCAGTCCGGGTGCAGGGCATCCTGCCTCTACTGTTACGCCCGCTGTATGGCAACCCGATTTGGTAGTCATACCCCTGAATCTTGGGCAAACCCTGACATCATTCGGGCTAAGGTGACCCAGCGGTTCCGCAAGAAATCTGGGCGGATAATGTTCCCAACCAGCCACGATATTGACCCGACCAATCTGGATGCCTGTCTGACCGTTCTTCGGGCAATGCTGGGGGCTGGCAATGATGTCCTCATTGTCAGCAAGCCCCATCTGATATGCATTCGTAGACTATGTGGGGAACTGGGGGCATACAAGTCGCAGATCACCTTCAGGTTTACCATCGGCTCCGCCAGCGACAGGGTTCTGAAGGCGTGGGAACCCAACGCCCCTTCCTTTTCCGAAAGGATCGCCAGCCTCAAACTCGCATTCAATTCTGGTTTCCAGACCAGCGTCAGTTGCGAACCTATGCTGGATGGGAATATCCACGAGGTTATCAGCAAGGTAACGCCCTATGTCACCGACTCGATCTGGTTGGGGATCGCCAACCGCCTGCGGGGGCAGATCGCCATCAACTGTCCTGATGATGAGAAGGTTATGGCGATGGCTAACGATCTGATCGGGCTGATGTCAGATGAGTTTATCCACTCCTTGTACGCCCGTTACAAGAGCGATTCGACTATCAAATGGAAGGACTCGATAAAGAAGGTCGTAGGGATAGAGCGTCCCATTGAGAAGGGTCTTGATATATGACCCAGTCGGAGTGGTTCCCGTCAGGTTGCTGGCGGGAACCTTTTCTGACCACGCTGAAAGTAAAGGAAGACATTATGAACACAGAGAGCAAAACAATGATTGGAACGGCGACAGGTAGCAATACTTGTAGCTCCGTCCCCGAGCTGGGGGCGTCTGGGTTGAAGGCTGGGAGTGTCAAGGGGAAGTCCGGAGCGGGTGCAGATAAGCAGTACGCAACGCTGATGGACGCCATGCGGGAATGTCCAGAGGCATTCGCCCATATCCCGCAAGAGCAGGATGACGGCTCCGTCGTCATGGGGGACATGAAGTGGGCAAACGTTGCGGCCTACAAGCGGGGCGAGAAAAATGCCAGGCGGATTTGGCAGGCATACGCACGGCATATGACCCGTGGGGCTATCAAGCGTTTGGCGGATGGCGAAGACGGGGGGTTCTACGCCGTCAGTCCGTCCGGCGAGCAAATGTTCCTGCCCATCGCTCCCGACAAGGTCTATGCCGGGCAAGGCTGGGTTGGCTGGCAGGATTGGCTCGGGATGACGGAAGGCACGATCCGTGCCGAAGCCATCGCTAACGCCGCCAGGGGTGAAGCGGTAATGAACAAGGGCAGGAGGGTCACGCAATGAGCCACAGCACATTTGAGGTCAACCGGAAGGGGATGTCGCAGGTTTTCGGCGATAGGTCTTTGGACAAGGCAGTCCTGGAACTGCTGTCCAACGCACAGGATGAGCATGTGACCCGCATAGATGTGGGCGTCGAGCCTGTCGGGCACGGCCTCTACAGGATCAGGGTCGAGGATGACTCGCCCGAGGGGTTCAGGAACCTCTCGGACGCCTATACCCTGTTTGCCCCATCATACAAGAAGTCCGATCCCACGAAGAGGGGCAGGTTCAACTTTGGTGAAAAATGGGTGATCGCCGCCTGCGTCGAGGCGTCCATTGTCACAACCAAGGGGGGTGTCAGGTTTGATGACGATGGCCGCCATTTCCTCCGCAAGAAGAGGAAAAGCGGAAGCCTGTTCGAGGGGACGATCAGGTCTAACCGTGAGCAGTTCGAAGAGGCAATGGCGAGGCTCAAGCGGGTGATACCTGACGAAGGCGTCAAGGTGACGATCAACGGCGAGACCATCCGTCGCCATAAGCCCGTCGTGTCGTTCGAGGAATCCCTGCCCACAGTCGTCTCCGACGAGGAAGGCATCCTCAAGACGGTCGTCAGGAAAGCGGCCGTGGATGTCTATGAGGTTCAGGAAGGCGAGACCGCCTCCATTCACGAAATGGGCGTGCCCATTGTAGAGACGGGCGACCGTTACCATTACGATGTCAGGCAACGGGTACCGCTCTCCCTGGACAGGGACAATGTTCAGCCGTCCTACCTGAAGAAGGTGAGGACTGCTGTGCTCAACCACACGGCTTCCCTTGTGTCTGGTGAGGATGCATCGGCAGACTGGGTGAAACAGGGGATGGAACAGGCGACCCCCGAAGCCGTGGTGGCGGTAATGGACAGCCTCTTTGGCGAGAAGCGGGCCACGGCAGACCCATCAGACAGGGAAGCCGAGAGGCGGCTCAAAGGGCAGGACTACGAGATCATCCCGCCGGGTGCATTCAGCAAGCAGGCGTGGGCGAACATCAGGAAGAGCAATGCAAGTCTTCCCGCCGGCCGCATCAGTCCGTCCTCGACCCTCACCCGCACGAGCAAGTTCGGGGTTGAGATGGACACGCTGGATGTCAAGGAACGGACGCCCGGCATGAGAAGGGTTGAGGCATATGCCAAGCTGGTCGCAAGGAAGTGCCTTGGCGTTGACATCAGCGTCCATTTCACCGGCGATCCCAAGTATGCTTTCCTCGCCTGCTACGCTCAGGCGTGCCATAGGCTTACATTCAATGTCTTCCGCCTTGGGCGTCAGTGGTTCAACCGCCCTCCCGCCATAACCTGGGAAATCGAGCGTCTGCTGATCCATGAACTTGGCCATGAGAAGGGCGATCACCTCGAAGAAGCATTCGACGACGCCCTCTGCGAGATCGGGGCTAAGCTGTCCTGCCTCAAGGCGACCAACCCAGAGTTATTTGTCGATTACCTCAAGCCCATAAATAACACCAAGACAGGATTAATCCCATGATGACACCAACAGAACGGGCAGAGGCTAAAGAGGCTTATGATGAAGCAGCAGAGGCCTTTCTACGGATTCAGACGGCACAGGTGGCTGGTTGGAAACTGGTCGGAAATTCAGATGGTGCTTTTGCCACTTTTGAACCCCAGCCATCGAAGGATGGTGAACGCCATCCGTTGTATGGGTTGATCCGTCTTCTGATGAGTCATGCCCCTTGGGATGGCTGGATGCTGTGCTGCCGATATGAGGATGCCCCTGATATCTGGCGGATGCAGGAAATGCGTTCAATGCCGTCCCTCGAACAAGCGGTCAGGTTGTGGCGTGAGGGCCACGATAACCACGGAAAGGCTTGGCAGGAATGTCAAGTGGACGAGATGCCAGAGGGTGCAAGTATATGGGGTAAACACGGACACAGCGAGGAGGACCACAATGAGCAATGAAGCAAACGAGATGGATAATGTGTCGGCGGCAGCCTGTGGTGATGAAACTGGTGATGCCACGCCAGTGGCAACCAGACCTTGCCTGACGCTCGACTACTGCCCCTATGGCGTGCTGATCGAGCAGTTTCCGCTGGCGACGCCGGGTGACCAGAGGGGATGCGAGATATTCGGTCATATCTGCCCCGCTATTGTTGTGGCGGAACGGGTGGCGAAGTAAAGGCGAGAATGCTTGAGCAGTAATGAATATTGAAAGTGATGACATCAAAGAGCTATTGCACATAACCGCCGGCAATAGCCCCATAAACAGGTGGTGAAGAGAGGCTTGGTGAAAAATGCGACATTGACCGTGATCAAATCAGTCCTGGATTCAGATGAATCCATTACTCCAGAGACAAGAACTGCGATACTGTCCTTCTGCCGGAACCCGGCGGTCACCTCGGCAGTTCCTCAACAGCCCATCACATATCTCTCGCCTGACCAGGTTGCATGGGCTCTTGGACTCGGTCTCCGCACCGTCCAGAGGATGGTCGCTAACGGAACCATGCCATCCAGAAAGATCATGTCGTGCCGGCGTATCCCGTCCACCGTCCTCGATAGCGATTTCCTGCTGACGCTCTCCCGCCCGACAAAGACGTGGCCTAGACGCAAGCCCACTGGTGGCGTAATCGATAGGCTGAACACGATGGACAAGGCGTCATAAAATGAGGAACAGGTTGCCAACAGGATGCGTGGTGCCACGGGGTGACGCCTTGTATTGCCAATGGAAGCACAAGGATCAGCCGTACTTCGTTTCGTTGGACACAACCTCCAAGAAGGACGCCGAGGTGGCGAGGAAGATCCTGATGGCACAGGTCATCGCCGCCATCACCGACGGAACATTCCACGAGAAGTTCGCCAAGCACAAAAAGAATGTTCCCATCGTCGTCAACGGGGACATCAGCCTAGCCAGGGCATGGGATGCCTATGTGCAATCCTCCACCCGCCCCGACACCAGCGGGGACACCCTCCGGCAATACTCCTACCAGTTTTCAAAGTTCGTCGAATGGGTGAATGCCCATCACCCGGAAATCAAGACGATCTCCAAGGTCGACAAGGTCGTCGCCCGTGAATATGCGACCAGCCTCCAGCCGACAGTCGGCAACGGCACCTACAACAAGTATGTCAATTTGCTCAAATTGGTCTTCCGTGTCCTGCTTGAAACGCTCGACATCGAAGCCAATCCTTGGCGGAACATCCAGCACAAGCAGGTGGTGACCATGGGCAAGCTGCCGTTCACGGCCGTCGAGATTGAGACGATCCTTGCCAAGGCAACGGGCGAGATCAGGACGCTCTGCCTCCTCGGAAAAAATACAGGGTTCAGATTGAAGGATTGTGTTTTGCTGGACTGGTCGGAAGTGGATCTGGAAAAGCGACTCATCAAACATGTGCCCTACAAGACTCGCCGGCGGAAACCCAAGGTGAAGGCTACGGCCTACATTTCCGACGAGTTGTACGCCCACCTGTGCCAGTTGAAGAAGACGGCAACAGGCGAGCGGGTCTGCCCTGATTCTGCCTCATCATACCTTCGCAACCTTGGTGAATTCTGCAAGGCGATCCAGAAGTTCTTCAGCACGACCTGCGGGATTAATGTCCATCACGAGGAACGGGGTTGCAGGAACCGTGCCCTGGCATCCAAAGGGTTCCACTCTTTCCGCCATTACTATTTCACGACTGCCCACGAGGCAGAGACAGCCTCGCAGGGCATCAATGCGATGGCTGGCTGGAGCAGTTCTGCCATGCAGGGAGTCTATACTCATCCATCCGACGAGCACATCATCAGCATGGGCAAGCGGATCGAGCAGGTCGCATTGTCACGCCGATCCGCCCAGCCCGTGGCCACCCCGGATGTCACAGGCATTCCCGATGACGAACTGGCGAGGACGGTGAAGGCATTGCAGGATGAACTGGAGCGGCGGAAGAAGGCGTCGTGAGTTGAGGGTGCCGTCCTGACTGTGGATAAGACGCAGAACTGCTGGTTTGCGGGAGTCGGCAAAGGGCGAAAATGCAGTGCTTGAGTTCTGATCTTCAAGGGGATATGAATGTTGTCGATTGTGGTGATTAGCTGGGATAAGCTGCCAAAAATGAGCGTCATAATAACAAGTTATGATGAATTACCACGTATAGAGAAGAAAGGACGTTGCTCGTGACAGTGCTCATGTTCCTTCTCAATCTGGTGCTGATCGTCCTTGTTCTGGTTTGTGCTTACTGGTTGCTTTTCATTGGCTACTTTCTGATGGGTGGTATTCTCTACTGCCTTTGGGTTGGACTCTTTGCGATTGCGGCCGTTGTCGGCTGTGCAGTGTCGTGGCACAAAGGTCACGACAATGTCGCCGTGCTGTTGCTGCTAGTAGGCATGATTCTCCAGGGGACATGGTGGTACAAATGGGCGAACAAGAATAACCTCGTCCTTTGGCTTCACGAACCAATCTCAAATACCTATGTGCGAGTTACGAACTCTTTCAGCGATATATTCAAAGCATTGCACCTTAGAAAGCCTAATCCCCGCAATGAATGTCCCAAGTGTGGGAGTCGAAAGGTAAAAGTCGTTTCCGAGAGACACTCACGCTACCAGACTACAGGCACGTTTACGAGAACACTCAAGCACTTCTCGGAGAACGGTACTGCGAAAGGGCATACTGAGGAGGAGTATGAGGCACCAGCAACAGTCGATACCACCTATCGTGACATGGTCTGTGAACGGTGTTCCCACACCTGGACCAACACATAACGGCATCTTCATTGCAGGCAAGTTTAGACAGGCAGGTCAACGGATACCCCCCCCTCCGCCCCCCCCTTTC
>Ga0073936_10010192_pt1 | contig 11557 bp, 9 predicted proteins | sample AliMusrvi5mmetaG_FD_87041 | JGI IMG/M metagenome (GOLD analysis project Ga0073936, IMG submission 87041) | Freshwater lake bacterial and archeal communities from Alinen Mustajarvi, Finland, to study Microbial Dark Matter (Phase II) - Alinen... | ecosystem: Environmental > Aquatic > Freshwater >... | reverse complement strand
TCGTTCCAAGCGGTCTATGTGCCTGCGGACGATCTCACCGACCCGGCTCCGGCAAACACGTTCGCCCACCTCGACTCCACGATCGTGCTCGAGCGCTCGATCGCTGAGCTCGGCATCTATCCGGCGGTGGACCCGCTCGCCTCGACATCGAAGGCGCTGTCCGCAGAAATCATCGGCGAGGAGCACTACAAGGTGGCCCGGGGCGTGCAGAACGTGCTCCAGCGCTACAAGGACCTCCAGGATATCATCGCCATCCTCGGCATGGACGAGCTTTCTCCGGACGACAAACTGACGGTCTATCGCGCCCGCAAAGTCCAGCGCTTCCTTTCGCAGCCGTTCCATGTGGCCGAAATTTTCACGGGAACAAAAGGCCAGTATGTTCCGATCGCCGAAACGATCCGCGGCTTCACGGAGATCCTCGACGGCAAGCACGACGACGTGCCCGAGGGGAATTTCTACATGAAGGGCGGCATCGACATGGTGAAGGAGGCCTAGAAGTTTTAAGTCTTAAGTTTTAAGTCTTAAGTTGTCGCGATATCACCCTGAATTCTTAAAACTTAATTCTTAAAACTTAATACTCGCTCCCATGCTTCACCTGGAAATTGTCACTCCCGAGCAGAAGGTTTACTCCGACGATGTGGACTCGGTGGTGATTCCCGGCGTGGAAGGCGAACTGGGGGTGCTCCCGGAGCACGTGCCGTTGATGACCCAACTGCTGCCTGGCGAACTCCGCGTGCTCAAGGGGGGCGAGGAACTCCGCTTGGCAGTGGGAGAAGGGTTCGTCGAAATCGGCCCCGACAAGGTGGCCGTGCTCACCGACATGGCGATCAAGGAAAGCGAGATCGACGAGTCCGCCGCCGAGGAGGCCGTCAAGCGCGCCGAGCACGCGATGAGGGAGCACAAGATGGACGACGAGGAATACGCGACGGTCAAAGCCTCGCTCCAGAAATCTCTCGCCCAGATCCGCGTCAAGCGCCGCCGCAGCTAGGGCGGGGTCCGCAGGCCGTTTGATAATTCGCCCGCAGGCGGTTGGGTCAACCCTCGGCAATTCCCGTCCGGGCGCTCGTGTTTTCCACGAACTCGCGGAAGTGTTCGTGGCCGGGCGAAGAGAGGCCCGGGTCGGATTCCAGCAGCGCGCGGGCGGCCTTCCGGGCCTCGGTCATCAGCTCCCCGTCGCGCAGCAGGTCGCCAAGGCGCAAGGGTGGGAGGCCCGCCTGCGCCGTGCCGAGAATGTCTCCGGGCCCGCGCAGCCGGAGGTCGGCTTCGGCGATCACAAATCCGTCGGACGTGGCTTCCAGCGCGCCGAGCTTTTCTTTTGCCGTCGCGTCCGGATTTTCCTGCAAGAGGATGCAGTAGGATTTTTCCGCGCCGCGGCCGATGCGTCCGCGGAGCTGGTGGAGCTGCGAGAGCCCGAACCTCCCGGCTTCCTCGACCAGCATGATGCAGGCGTTGGGGACATCGACGCCGACCTCGATGACCGTTGTGGCGACGAGGACCGAGATCGTCCCCTCGCGGAATTCCCGCATGACGAGTTCTTTTTCCTCGGGATCCAGACGGCCATGGACGAGCCCGACTCTGGCCGGGGCGAGGAGGGCGGTCCATTTTTCGAATTCCGCGCGGGCGGATTTGACATCGAGTTTTTCCGATTCTTCGACGAGCGGATAGACGATGTAAGCTTGGCGGCCCTCGGCGATTTTCTCGCGCAGGAAGGCGATGATTTCGGGAAGCTTCGATGGCTCGCGCACGGCGGTGATCACCTTTCCGCGGCCCTCGGGTTTTTCGCGGATGACCGAGACATCGAGATCGCCGTAGAGCGTCTGGGTGATCGTGCGCGGGATCGGCGTCGCCGTCATCACCAGGACATCCGGCGCGTCTCCGCGCGCGATCAGGCGCGAGCGCTGGAGGACCCCGAATTTGTGCTGCTCGTCGATCACGACGAGACCGAGGCGTTCGAGGCCGGTGTTTTCGAAAAGCAGGGCGTGCGTGCCGATCACCAGCGGCGGGATCCGGCGGGCCGCCGGATCCGACACGCGGGCCGCGTGTGCTCCCCGGAGGTCGTCACGGCCGGGCCACCAGACCCATCGGTAATCATCGTTCGCGGACACGATGTTGTTGTCCCAGGGATTGCGCGTGATGTAGGAGAATTTCTCCTGAAGGTCGCTTTCCGAACGGATGAGTCGGTCGAAGGATTCTTTTTCCCAGACCGGGCCGGTGCGACCCGCTGCTTTGTTGATCTCGTGGGCGGTGAACGATTTGATGGAATAAAGGATCTTTGCGAGCGGAACAAATTCTCCGGCATCGTTCATTTTTGGCTCGACGAGCAGGTGAACATGATCCGGCATCACGCAAGCGGCATACAAGTGACACCGCCCGCCGTGCTCATGGAGGATCGCCCGAAGAACAATCTCTCTGTCTTCCTCCGACAACGCCCTTCGTTCGTGCGTCGAGAACGTCACCGCATATTTTGCCCATGGCCGTTCAAAGTGCGGCAGGTTCCTTTTCGAATACCGCGCCGCCTCGATTCCGGGGAGCACATCCGGCCCGGGTGTGGCGTCCGGCGGCCCGCCGGACGACTCGGACGATTCTTTCCGCGCGGCGGTCCGCAGCACCACGGGGATTCCGAGCGGGTCAAGGATCCTCCGGAAGTTCAGGTAATGCTGCTCGGCAAGAATCTGTGTGGGGGCCATGAGCGCTGCCTGCCAGCCGGACTCGGCGGCCTGGAGCATGGCGTGCAGGGCCACGAGGGTTTTTCCGGATCCCACATCGCCTTGGAGGAGGCGGTTCATCCGGTGAGGGGAGGCGAGGTCGGCAGAGATTTCCGCGATGACGTTCCGCTGGGATGCCGTCAGTTCAAACGGCAGCGATGCCTCCACCAACTTCCACCATTTTCCGTCGGCCGGCTTGGGGGTTCCGCCTTGGCCTCGCATCGCGGCGTAACGCGCGCAGACGACGAGCTGGATGCCAAAAAATTCCTCGCGCACGAGCTGCGTCCGCGCATTTTCCTGCTCCTCGAAGTTTTCCGGGAAATGCACTTCTCGCCAGACCCGCTCGGGGACGGCATTCCCGGGACAGAGCAGCGGGATCGTGGCCGGGTCGGTTTCTTCGAGGGCGCGGTGGATGAGCACCCGCAGGACGCGCGGATTGACTCCATCCCCGGCCGGATGCACCGGCGTGATCCGGTCGAAATGGATCGAGCGTTCGGCATCCTCCTCGATAACTTCGAACTCCGGGTGCTCCATGACGACCTGTTTGCCCCGGACCTTCGGTTTTCCGAAGACGACGATCTGCTGGTCGCCGGCGATCATCTTCTGGACCCACGGCATGTTGAACCAGCGGCAGATCAGCGGGGAGCCCAGCACGCCGGCGGATTCGTCCTCGATCCTCGCCTCAAAAATCCTGCGCGGGCCGAAGCGGCGGTAAACGGTTTTTCGCACGACGCCGAAAAGGCACACAGGGGTTTCTGAGGCCTCGTCGGGGAATCGGTCGAATTTGACGCGGTTCTCGTATCGGCGGGGAAAATGCCTGAGCAGGTCGCCGAGCGTCTGCAGCCCGAGCCTGCGCAGGGCCGGGAGGCGCCCGCGCGGGACCCAGTCCAATTCCTCGAGCCTTGTTGCTGCGGGAAGCCCGCTCATGCCGCCCTCCGCACGCCGACAATCCGCATCTGCGCCTCGGTTCGGCCTTGCCAGCAGTTCCAATCGAGCGTGTAGGCGACGTCCCAGGGCGGCCGCGGGAGCTCGTCGAGCTTCGCGTTGAAAAAGACCGCAGGCACTCGGCGGCGGCCCGCCGAAAACTCGATCTTCAAATGCTTTTCCTTCATCGACCGAGGCGTTCCGGAAGGGCTGATCGAGCGTGTGTAGAGGACCGGTTGCGGGTTGGCCGCGCCGAATGGTTCCACCAGGTCCTGCGCCTCGAGAATCGAAATCTCGAGGTCGGGGAGTTCGATTTCGGCGTCCAGCCGGAGGCGGGGGGTCAGGATTTCTTCGTTCGCAAGCTTCCGGGCGGCGGCTTCAAAAGCCACGCGGAAAGCGGGGAAGGACTTTTCGTCAACCGTCAGCCCGGCCGCCATGTCGTGCCCGCCGAATTTTTCGAGATGCTCGGAGCACCCGCGCAGAAGGTCCACCAGCGGCAGCCCTTCGATACTCCGCCCGCTGCCTTTTCCGAGCCCGGATTCGTCGAAGCCCACGATGAACGTCGGGCGGTGGTGCTGGCGCATGACGCGCGAGGCGACCACGCCGAGGACGCCGACATGCCAGTCGCGGCGGCCCGCGACGATCGTCGTGTCGCGGCCGGATTCGAAATGCTTTTCGACCCACTCTTCCGCGTCGTGGACGACCGCCTTTTCGACGCCCTGCCGCTCGCGGTTGTGGGCGTCGAGGCCGGAAGCGAGAACGGCCGCTTCGGCGGGATCATCGGTGAGCAGAAGCCGGAGCGCCTCCTGCGCGGGGCCGAGCCGACCAGCGGCATTGATGCGCGGTCCGAGACGGAACCCGACATCGCCCGCACGAACCGGCGCGGCCACCCCGGCGACCTGCATCAATGCCGCGACCCCCGCCCAGCGGGTTGTCGCCATCTGCTGGAGCCCATGCCGGACAAAGATCCGGTTTTCTCCCGACAAAGGGACGATGTCCGCCACGGTAGCGAGGGCGACCAAGTCGAAATAGTTTCTCAGGTCGAGATCGGCGACCGGCGAGATCTTCTGCATCGCGTGGGCGAGTTTGAAGGCGACGCCCGCGCTGCAAAGGTCGCGGAAATCGGGGCCGCACTTCGGGTTCACGAGAGCGGTGCAATCCGGCCGTTCCGGACCGGGTTCGTGGTGGTCGAGCACGATCACCTCGACCCCCCGTGCCCGCAGAGCGGCGATCTCGCGCACCGAAGTTGTCCCGCAGTCCACGGCGAGGAGCAGTTCCGGCCGGTGCATCTCGCAGCAACGCTCGACGCCCGCCGCGCTCAGGCCATAGCCCTCCTCGACGCGGAGCGGCAGGAAGCATTCCACATCCGCCCCGAAAACTTTCAAAACCCTCGAGAGCAGCGCGAGCGACGTGACTCCGTCCACATCGTAATCGCCGTAGAGGACGATCCGGCGCCCCGCCCGCACCGCCTCCCAGACCCGCTCCGCCGCAAGCGGCATCTGCGGCAGCAGCTCCGGCGGCAGCAACGATTTCATTTTCGGGTGCAGAAATTCCCGCGCGCGGTCGAGATCGGCGTGCCCCCTCAGCACCAGCAGGGCCGCAAGAAAAGGAGGGAGGTCGAGCTCGCGGAGGAGACGGCCAGCCAGGAGCGGATCCGCGGGCGGGGGCAAAATCCAACGGCGCTTCATGGCGGGACTTTACGCGGATTCGAAGCCGTGACAATTTGGAATCTGGATGCGCCCGCTGATTTTTGCAGGGGTGCTGACTAGCGCGGGGCGATGCCGATGTAGTTTCTCACATGGCCGAATTCGGGGAGAGAAACCGGCGCGGGTGACGTCGCCGCCCAGAGCCCGCTGGATGAGCCTCCATCGAGGTTCAGCGCCGTCGCTGGCCTCCAGTCTCCGAGAATGCCGGGGAGGGTGAGGATGCGGGCCGTGTCGGCCAGGGTGACGGAGGTCAGGTAAATGAATGCCCACCGGCCGCGGCCATCGGTGGCGACCACCGTGCGGCGCGCGGAACGAGCGCCGTTCAATCCCGCCACAGGCTGGTCCCCCTCGACGAGCATGGGCCCGCACTGGACCGCCTGCTTGAGATCGGAGGACTTGGCGAACTTCGAGGAGCGGACGATTTCCAGCCGTGTCCCGCGCACGGCGAAAACTCCTGCCAGCAGCTTCGCCTTCTCGAACGGGTGGATTTCCTCTCCCTCCGCGACCATCAGCCCGACCGGGCGGAAATCCGCCTGGAAATAACTCCCGTTGACGCCCGCGACGCAGCCGGCCTCGGCGAGCGAGACATCGAGTTTCGTGCGCCCGGGAGATCGGCTGTCGAGCACGCGCGCCGAGTAGGATTTGGACAAAAAGATGACGGCGGTGAGCTGCGCGCTGACGCCGTTGTCGTCAAGGTCGACCCGCCTCACGGATGCGCCCCCGGGAACTTTTTTCAAAAAATCCTCGGACCCCGAAATTTTCCAATCCGCAGAGGAGCTGACAATCGATGCGAGCAGGGCAAGAGCCGGAAACCATTTCATGCCGGCAGTCTTTCCAATCCCCGCGTTCTTTCAAGCGGTGAAAATATTCAAAGCTATTTTGACGGGCATGACGTATGTTTCGCGGGCGTCTGGATCCCGTAAAAATCATTTACATTGAAAGCATACCTGCAAATCTGAACTGTTTAAGGAACCAGCCTGCTGTGGCACGAGATTTATACCAAAAATGCCGGGAATACCGGGATAGCGCGGATGCGCGGGCACAGGGATTCTACCCCTACTTCCGATGCATCGAAGAACCGCACGGGAACTACGTGGTCTGCGAAGGCCAGCCGAAAATCATGATCGGCTCGAACAACTACCTGGGTTTGGCCCAGGATCCCCGGGTGATCGAGGCCGCGTGCGACGCGACCCGCCGCTATGGGGCCGGCTGCACGGGCTCGCGCCTGCTGAACGGAACGATCAAGCTCCATGTCGAGTTGGAGGAAGCGCTGGCCGCCTTTCTCCAGAGGGAGTCGGTGGTTCTGTTTTCCACGGGCTTTTTTGCCAATCAAGGGGCGCTGGCCTCGCTGACCGAGGAGGGGGACGCGATTCTCTGCGACCGGGAAAACCACGCGAGCATCATCGACGGCTGCCAGTTCGCCGCCGCGAAACTGATCCCCTACCGCCACAATTCGCCCACCTCGCTGCGCAACCGCCTCAAGCGGCTGCCCGAAGATTCCGGCCGGCTGGTGGTGATGGACGGGGTTTTCAGCATGTCCGGCGACATCGCCGACCTGCCTCCGCTCGTCGAGGCCGCCAAGGAATACGGCGCGCTGTTTTACGTGGACGAGGCGCACTCGCTCGGGGTCATGGGGCCGCAGGGCCGGGGGACCGTGCACCATTTCGGATTGAACGACGAGGTGGATATTGTCATGGGCACCTTCTCAAAATCCCTCGGATCGATGGGCGGATTTATCGCGGGAGACGCCCAGATGGTGGAATACCTGAAACACCGCGCCCGCTGCTTCATCTTCACGGCCTCGCTGGCACCGGCGGTCGCGGGAGCGGTCCTCAAAGCGCTCGAAATCATGCAGGCCGAGCCCGAACGGATCGAGCACCTCTGGCGCAACACCCGCAAGATGCACGAAGGGTTCAAGAGCATCGGATTCAAAATCGGGACAACCCAGACCCCGATTGTCCCGATCCTGATCGGCAGCGAGGCGAAATCGTTTATATTCACCCAGCGCCTTTTCGAGGAGGGGATATTTGCCACGCCCGCTATCTTCCCGGCCGTCCGCTACGGCGAGGCGATCGTGCGCACCAGTTTCATGGCCACCCATACGGACTCCGATCTCGACCGCGTGCTCGAGATTTTTGAGAAACTCGCACGCGAGCTTGGAACTTTCGATGACCCCGCCTACGTCAACCCCACGCGCAGAAAAAACGTGTTCGATTTCCGCCTGCCGGACGCCGGGGGAGAGGAAGACGTTCGAGCGGGTGGCGGAGAGGCTTCACGGAACGGATCCGGCATTCGTCCCTCCGTTTCCAGGTAGCGTCGCCAAGTATCTTTCCGCGAAGTCGGCGTTCCATCTCCGGCACGGAGAAATTTCGGCTTTCGTGGCCAGCCGCGACGGGCGCCCGGTCGGGCGGATCGCCGCGATCGTCAACCGCTCGCACAACGAGCGCTATTCGGACAGGACGGGGTTTTTCGGGTTCTTCGAATGCGAGAACAATCCGGCGACAGCGGACGCTTTGTTCCGGGCGGCCTCGGAAGTTTTGCGGGCGGCCGGGATGGACCGCATGCGGGGCCCCTACAATCCCAGCATCAACGACGAGTGCGGGATGCTCGCCGACCGGTTCGACCTCCCTCCCTGCATCGGCCTCACCTGGAACCCCGAATATTATTTGGACCTGCTGGCCGGGGCCGGGTTTGCCAGCGTCCGCATCCTGCACGGGATGAACCTGCCGATGCACCGGCTGCCGCAGCCCGCGCGGCTGGCGCGCATCGTCGGGAGAATGGCGGCCCGCTCGAAACTGAAGATGCGGACGATGGATATTTCCAGGCTTCCCGAGGAGTTGAAGATCGTGAGGGAGGTTTACAACGCGACGCTCGAGCGGAACTGGGGGTCTGTCCCCATTTCCATGGAGGATCTTCTCGCCGCCGCCGACGATATCCGCGCCATCGCGGATCCCAAGCTTCTTCTCATCGCCGAGATGGACGGAAAAGAGGCGGGTGTGGCGATCACGCTCCCGAACTTCAACGAAATCCTCGCCAAGGTCAAAAAGACGCCCCACTGGCTCCGGCTCCCTCACATTTTTTTGCTGATGAAGACGCACAAAATCAACTCCTGCCGGCAGACCGTGCTGGGAGTGGTGCCCGGTTTCAGGGACCGCGGGCTGCACGCATGGCTGATCCACGAGCAGTTTGTCCGCGCCCAGGAACGCTACGACAACGCCACCCTCGGGTGGATGGAGGAAACGAACACCGAGATTTTGAAAAACTGCGAGGTCGTCGGGGGCGAATGGGAGAGGATCTGGAGGATTTTCGAAAAGGCTCTTTAGTTCGGAAAACGCATTGCATTTGTCTGGCATCAGGGGTAGCGAAGGACATGCGCAAACTCATCGGTCTCGCACTCCTCGCATGTTCTCTGGCGGCCAATGCATCCCAGCTCGATCTCGCGGTCGTGCAATTTCCAGAGGTGAAAACCCCCGCCGAGCTGGACGCGGCCCTTGCGAAGGTCAATCTGGCCGGGATCACCAACTCCGACCGGACCATGACCGCCGAGCCGTATCTCAAGGGGGGCTATGTGGTTTTTACTCAGAGTTTGCCGTTGTTGGATCGATTCGCCTCTTCGACCCGACTCTCGAATAGCCGTGCCGACGTGGAGGGCCGGATTTCCGGCGGACGCATCGCCGTAAAAATTAATTTGAGCGAAGGAGTGGTGGCGGGATTGAGGCGGTATTCCAACCGCATCTACGAGGCGAATGCCGCGCTCACCCCCGGCCAGCCCCGGATCCTCAGCATCCGCCAAATCTCGGGAAAATCCACGCTCGCCATCCGAGGCCAAGCCACGGTGAGCGAAACGAATTTTTGCTGTGTGGTCATCGGGCAGATCACGAAATAGATTCCTTCGGGCGGGGTTGTGAGCAACCTGTGAGTTTCTCCGAGTTTTCGGGAAAAAATCCGGCCGTTTTCTGGCCTTCATTGATCCCGATCGCAGTCTTAAATGCCAAGTCTGCAGGCGTGGAACAGGCATAAATACAGTGAGGAACAAGCTTTCCCTTCGTGGTTTTGATCCCGCGCACGAGAAAACCATGCCAGCCGCGCAAATTTCCGGTTCGGGCACCTGTGAATAAAATCCAGAATCCTCACGCGGAGATGCTGGGCCCGCAGAGAAAAACGGATTCTGGAGCAAGGTTTTGCTTTCCGCCTGAATCCGGCGATTGCCCGCGACGCGAAGGAGACGAAGGAATGAAAGCCGGGGGGATTATTTCAAAACAAAAAAAAGCCGGACTTTTTCAAGTCCGGCTTTTTGTAGAATGTTGCTTGGATTAGAACGCGAAGCGGAGACCGCCACGGATGTTGGCAACGTTGCCGCTGCTGCCGTAGTAGTAACGCCCATCGGAGAAGATACCGATGTTGTTCGTGATGCGGTATTCGAGACCGGCACCCACGTCGCCGTATCCGATGCTGGAACGGTTCCGTTGGAAATCCGCGCCACCGCCGACCATAACGTATGGTGCGAGGTGCCATGAGCAGATCGGGTAACGGAAGAACAGGTTGCCGTTGACAGGCATCCAGCTTGCGGTGCCGCGGTTGCTGTAGAGAGAACCTTCCCAGCCGATACCGAAATATTTGGCGAAGAAGAAGTTCAATCCAAGGCCGCCGCCGGAACCGGTGCCGAGCGTGCTGTTTCTGGATCCGATAACGCCGGTGTAGAACGTGTCGATCTGGAATTCCGTATTACGGAACACGCAGGTCGGTTCAACAACGACTTTGTCTTTGAAGGTTTTGGAGTCGGTGCCGGCGAAAGCCGACCCAACAACCGCAACCGCCATCAGGATGGTCAAGGAGAGTTTTTTCATATGATGTGTGTTTGTTTTATTCGCAGCTACTGAGCTACCCCGGCATGCTTAATTGAATGCGCGAAATGCGTCAAGCAGGTTTTTTCATCCAATTTTTGAGGGCGTGGAGAGCCCGTGCCCTGTGGCTGAGGCCGTTCTTAATCCCGGCACCGAGTTGGGCGAATGTCTCGCGATGCCCGTCGGGAACAAAGAGCGGGTCATACCCGAACCCTCCCTGACCGCGGGGACTGTCGATGATGGTGCCCTCGACGGCACCTGAAAACGCCGCGAGCTTTTGCCCGTTTCGCGCCAGGGCGATCACGCATCGAAACCGGGCCGAGCGTTCCGGTCCATGAAACGGCAGGAGATTGCGCAGGAGCAGTGCGTTGTTGGCGGCATCGTTGGATTGTTCGCCGGCATACCGGGCCGAGCGGACGCCGGGAGCCCCCCCGAGCGCATCGACCTCGAGCCCGGAGTCGTCGGCGATGACCCATCCATCGAAATGCAAGGATGCCGCCACCGCCTTGAGCGTCGCATTTTCCTCGAACGTGTCTCCCGTCTCTTCGATCTCCGGCACTGCGGGCGCGGACGTGAGGTCGCTCACGAGGAAACCGGGCCCAAGGATCGCGCGGATTTCCCCGACTTTGTGGGCATTACGGGTTGAGACAAGCAATGGGTTTGCAGGAGCGTCTGCGTCTGGCATAGTCCCCGGTTCCTACAATGTCCACGCAGCGCAAGCAATTTCCGTTCTCCGAATTCGAATCCCGATGGCAGCAGCACTGGCTGGAAGCCGGGGCCTTCCACGCCACAAACCCGGGGGATCCGGGATTCGATCCCGCCCGCCCGAAATACTACATCCTCGACATGTTCCCGTATCCGAGCGGCGACGGGCTCCATGTCGGGCACGTCGAGGGTTACACGGCCACCGACATCCTGGCGCGTTACCACCGCATGCGAGGGTTCAATGTCCTGCACCCGATGGGCTGGGATGCCTTCGGGCTGCCGGCCGAGCAGTTCGCGATCAAGACCGGCCAGCACCCGCGCGTCACCACCGCGCGGAATGTGGCGAAGTTCCGCAGCCAGCTCCAGGCGCTCGGGTTCAGCTACGACTGGCAGCGCGAGTTTGCCACCACGGACCCGGGCTATTTCCGCTGGACGCAATGGATTTTCCTCCAGCTTTACAATTCGTGGTTCAACCCGGAGACCAGCAAGGCCGAGCCGATCACCACCTACACTGGCGACGATCCGGACAACGTGCGGCTCGCCTATGTCGCCGAGATGCCGGTGAACTGGTGTCCGGAGTTGGGCACCGTCCTCGCCAACGAGGAGATCGTGGACGGGAAGAGCGAGGTCGGCGGGTTCCCGGTCGAGCGCCGGCCGATGCGCCAGTGGATGC
>Ga0073936_10010191_pt1 | contig 11557 bp, 7 predicted proteins | sample AliMusrvi5mmetaG_FD_87041 | JGI IMG/M metagenome (GOLD analysis project Ga0073936, IMG submission 87041) | Freshwater lake bacterial and archeal communities from Alinen Mustajarvi, Finland, to study Microbial Dark Matter (Phase II) - Alinen... | ecosystem: Environmental > Aquatic > Freshwater >... | reverse complement strand
GTCCGGTCCCATGAAGCTGCCATCCGGCATGTCGCTGGTCAGGCAGCGCACGCGCGGCGTGCCGGACTTGAAACCCTCGAGCACGCAGATGCCGCCACCGCCGCGCGACCACCAGCCGTAATGCTGGTCGCTCATGTGGGGAAACATGCCGGGGGCGCGTTTCACAAAGAGCAACGAATCGAAGTTGAGCAACGGATTTGATAGAGCGAGTTCGCGGACCGTCCAGCGGGCACGGAAGTAAAGCGCGCGACGGTTGTTAGGGTCCACGTCCGCCACGGCGGCCTGGCGGGCGATTTCGCCGAGATCACGTTCGGCGTGGTCGGTGTTCACACCCAGGCGCCGCAGGCTGGCCGCGAGTTTGAGTCCGCGTTCGAGGACCACGGCGAGCGGGTGTTCGACCGCCCCTGCCTGGAGGTGCGCCACGGACCACTCGCTCACGCTGCTCTGGGTGGCAGGCTTGCCGAGCGCGAGGTTAGCGGTCGATCCGGTCGCAAACACCTCCACTTCGTCCAGATGGAAGTAACTGGTTCCGGCCAGGGCCAGGCGCAGGTAGCGTGCCGTGACGTCATGCAACGGGACTGTCAGGGGCTTGTTGTCGGTGAAGCCGAAAAACACCGTGCCGTCGTGTTGATAGAGCGGCTTGAAGGTCTTGCCGTCATCCGACGCCAGCACTTGGATGCGGGAATTGCGAGGCGCAATGTTCGCGTCACAACGGTTCCAGATCACCACGCGTTCCAGATTGGCGGCTTGTTGCAGATCCACCTGCCACCACGGATCATTTTGCAACTCCGTGTGGAACCCCCACTTGCCGTTTTTCACGCCGTCAACGGCGCCCGCCGCGTCCGAGGCCGGGGACACGGCCTGCGCTGGTGTTGTTAGGCGCCTGGCGTCCTGGAGCAGCCAGTCGGCCTCGACCCGGGCCTGCCACGCGGCGTCCGGCGGCGTGCCGGTGGCGATGCCGGCCGTGGCAAGCAGAAGTGACAACAAGGGCAGGGGGCGTGTGCTCATAAGCGGCTGGGTTGGATCTGTGGCGCTGGCGTTTGGAGTGCCGGTCAATCATATACTGAAAGCGGTGCCGCAAACTTTCCGGAAATCCTTGGTTACTGATCGGTACCCGCACTCGGGAGAGGCCACACCCAAGACCCGGCTTGGAATCGCAGGGCGCGTGGGCAAGCCTGCGCCGGCTGGCACCGCTGGCTGCGGGAGTTTTCGGTGAGTTTTCTGTTGCGTTGGCCGGGTGAGTGGGCAGACTCGGTGCGGCGAGGGTGCATCGGGTGATGCCTTCCCGAGCCGATTTGATCGAACCGGAATTTCAACCAGCAAGGAAAACAGTATATGCGCAACAAAACGAGCGTTAGATTGATGGCGGCGGCGATGGCGATCGGCATGATCGGCGCGACGGCGGTGCGGGCGGCGGAAATCGCCGTGAAGGACGGGCAGAAGATCGCTTTCATGGGCGATTCGATCACCGCGGCCGGGGCCGGCCCCAAGGGCTATGTCACGTTGGTGATTCGCGGACTTGCGGCCAACGGGGTGAAGGCGACGCCCATCCCCGCCGGCATCAGCGGTCACAAGTCCAACGACATGCTCGGACGCCTTGAAAACGATGTGCTCAAGAACAAGCCCGATTGGATGACCTTGAGCTGTGGCGTCAACGACGTCTGGCACGGTGCCAACGGCGTGCCGCTCGATCAGTACAAGCAGAACATCACCAAGATCGTCGAGCAGTGCCAGGCCGCGGGTGTCAAGGTGATGATTCTCACCTCAACCATGATCGGCGAGGACCAGCCCAATCCTAACAATCAGAAACTGGTTGCCTACAACGATTTCCTGCGGTCCCTCGCCAAGGACAAGAAATGCCTGCTTGCCGACCTCAACGCCGACATGCAGGCCGCCATTGCCAAGGCGGGTCCCGACAAGAAGGGCAATCTCCTAACCGGCGATGGCGTCCACATGAATCCCGCCGGCGACGTGATGATGGCGACCGGGGTGCTCAAGGCCTTCGGACTCAGCGCGGAGCAGATCGCCAAAGCTCAGTTGGGCTCGGACCCTGCGCCAGGCAAGTAACCACGCTGTGGGGGAGCACAGCCGTCCCGGCGGTGAGGGAAGACGGGCGTCCCCGCCTGTCGTGGGCGTGCCGGTGACGGCACGCGGTGGCGGGTAGGCGTGCCGGTGACGGCACGCGGTGGCGGGTAGGCGTGCCAGTGACGGCACGCGGTAGTGGCGCGGGCATTTTGCCCCCCGCCCCTTTTGCCGGAGAAAACAAACGCATGGCATCGGGCGAGACGCCCGCCCGCCTTGAGACACGCCGGCGCAAGCCGGCGCTCCGTTCCTTGAGAAACGCCGGCTCAAGCTGGCGCTCCGTTAGATCCGGCTATGCCAGGATCTGCGCCAGGACATACGGCAGGATGCCGCCGGCGCGGTAGTAGTCCTTCTCGACGGGGGTGTCGATTCTAACAATGATAGGAATGTCGAAGGCCGCGGCGCCGGTGGGATGGACGCGCAGGGTGGCGCGCTGGCCGGGCTTGAGGTCGTTGGAAATACCGATGATATCGAAGGCGGCATCGGCGTGATCCCTGACTTTGTCGTAGTCGGCCTTGTTGACGAAAGTGCAGGGCAGCACGCCCATGCCGACGAGGTTGCTGCGGTGGATGCGCTCGAAGGACTTGGTGATGACCGCCCGCACGCCTAACAGGCTGGTGCCCTTGGCGGCCCAGTCGCGGCTGCTGCCCATGCCGTAGTCCTCGCCGCCGACGATGATGGTGGGGGTGTTGGATTTCTGATAGGCCGCGGCGGCGTCGAAGATCGGCAGGACGTCATTGTCACCATTGGACGGACTGGGGCCGGTGACGATGCCGTTTTGGAGTTCATGGGTGGAGTCCATGAGTTGGGCGTGGGGCGCGGCGCGCTCCGAGATGAAGCGGGTGACGCCGCCCTCGACGCCCGGGACCATCAGGTTCTTGATGCGGACGTTGGCGAAGGTGCCGCGGGTCATCACGCGGTCGTTGCCGCGGCGCGAGCCATACGAGTTGAAATCGGCGAACGCGACGCCTTGTTCAGTTAGATAACGGCCGGCGGGGCTGTCCTTTTTGATGGCGCCGGCGGGGGAAATGTGGTCGGTGGTGACCGAGTCGCCGAAGATGCCAAGCGGGCGGGCGCGGTGGATTTCGGTGATGTCGCGCGGGGTGGGGGAGAAGCCGTCGAAGAACGGCGGTTCGTGGATATAGGTGGACTGGCGGTCCCATTGATAGACGTTGCCGGAGGAGGACCGGATCGAGTTCCACTGCGGGTTTTGGTCGGCGAAGCCGGTGTAGAGGGATTGGAAAACCTCGGGCCGCAGCGAGGCATCCATGGCGGTTTGGATTTCCTCGGCGCTCGGCCAGACGTCTGCCAGATAGACCGGGCGGCCGTCCGTGCCGTAGCCGAGCGGTTCGCTGGCCATGTCGATATCGATGGTGCCTGCGATGGCGAAGGCGACCACCAGCGGGGGCGACATGAGGAAGTTGGCCTTGATCGATTGGTGGACGCGGGCCTCGAAGTTGCGGTTGCCGGAGAGCACCGAGGCGGCAATGATGTCCTCGGCTTTGACGACCTCCTCGATGCCGGGATCCAGCGGTCCGGAATTGCCGATGCAGGTGGTGCAACCATAGCCGACGGTTTGGAAGCCGAGTTGGTCGAGTTCGGCCTGGAGGCCGCTCTTGAGCAGATAATCGGTGACCACGCGGGAGCCCGGCCCGAGCGAGGTCTTCACCGAGGGCTTGACGGTGAGGCCCAGGGCATTGGCTTTTTGGGCCAACAGCCCGGCGGCGAGCATGACACTGGGGTTGGAAGTGTTAGTACAACTGGTGATGGCGGCGATGAGCACCGAACCATGGGTGATGGTGTCGGTGATGCCACCCTTGCCATCCACCGTGACCTCCCACAACGGATATGTTAGATCATCATTGGTTTGGGTGATCACCCCGACCTCCGCGCCAAAGGCATGACCGAGGCCGGGGGCCTCATCGGGAATGTCATCCAGCGTGGGCGGCAGGTCGAGTGGTTCGGTCGAGCCGGGGCCGGCGGGCTTGTTATAGCCGTTAGGCGCGGGGGCGGCTAGCAGGCTGGCCCACTTGGTCTTGAGCGAGTCGATTTCGACGCGGTCCTGCGGGCGCTTGGGTCCGGCGACGCAGGGTTTGACGGTGGCGATGTCGAGATCGACAATCTGGCTGAAATCCAGCGCGTCGCGCTCGGCCGTGATGCCCCACAATTGTTGGGCCTGGAAGTAGTTTTCGACCGTTTTGCAGAGTTGCGGGCTGCGGCCGGTGCTCAACAGGTAACCGGTGGTGATGTCGTCGATGCCGAAAAAGCCCATCGTGGCACCGTATTCGGGGGCCATGTTGGCCAGCGTGGCGCGGTCGGGCAACGCCAGCGCGCGGGCTCCGGGGCCGTAGAACTCGACGAACTTGCCGACCACCTTGGTTTGGCGCAGCAACTCGGTGACGTGGAGGACCAGATCGGTGGCGGTGACGCCTGCGGCCAGCTCGCCTGTTAGATAGACGCCGACCACTTGGGGGACCAGGAAAGTGACGGGCTGGCCGAGCATGCCGGCTTCGGCCTCGATGCCGCCGACGCCCCAGCCGACGACGCCGAGGCCGTTGATCATGGTGGTGTGGGAATCGGTGCCGACGAGGGTGTCCGGATAGAAGACGCCGTCTTTTTCGAGGACGCATTTGGCGAGATACTCGAGGTTGACCTGATGGACGATGCCGATGCCTGGGGGCACGACTTTGAAGGTGTCAAAGGCCTGTTCGCCCCATTTGAGGAATTCGTAGCGCTCGCGGTTGCGGTGGAATTCGAGATCGAGGTTGCGGGCCAGCGAGTCGGTGGTGCCGGCGAAATCGACTTGGACGGAGTGATCGACGACGAGATCGACCGGGACCAAGGGTTCGATCATCTTGGCGTCCTTGCCCATGGCATGCACGGCGGAACGCATGGCGGCGAGATCTACGAGCAGCGGGACACCGGTGAAATCCTGGAGGACGATGCGGGCGACCACGAAGGGAATTTCAAAGTCGCCGGGTGCTTTGGCGTGGTAATTTGCCAGGTTGGTCACGTCGGCAGGGGTGACCTTGAGGCCGTCGTTATTGCGCAGCAGCGACTCGAGGACGATGCGGATGGAGACGGGCAGGCGCGAGACATTGGGAAAACCCTGCTCCGCCAGGGCAGGGAGCGAGTGGAACTTGCCCTGAGTGCCTGAGCCGGTGGTGAACGTGCGGAGTGTGGTCATGGGGGGGATCGGTCGAAGGTTATTGTTTATCAGTTATCGGGGGAAAGACAAGAAATTGGCACGGAAAATCCGGATAGGAAGGGGCGGGCCGGAAAAACGTTAGGTAGCGGTGGTTCTCAATGGTGGTCGGCAAAGAGTAGGGGGGATGGGAAATTTGTCAAAACAGTTCGGTTCGGCCCGCAAAGATCGGGAGTTTGATTTCTTTGGTTGAGGCGGGGACGGCGAGTGGGCTAAGCTTCGGCCGTGAGAGCGCGCATGTCATGGCTGATGGTGGGAGTGGCGGGGTTTTGGTTGCTTGCCTGTGCCGGGCCGGGCGGGGGAGGCCGGGCGGGAAATATGGGCGGCGGTGGCGATCCGCTAGAGGGTGGGATTTCCGAGGTGCCCAATCCGCATGCCGCCATGGCCGCAAAGAGCGGCAAGTCCCTGGCCCAGTTGCAACGGGGCCATGAGGTGTATATGCTCAAGTGCGCGGAGTGCCATGCGTACAAGCTGCCCGGCAATATCGATGTCGGCCGCTGGACCGCGGGCAGGCTCAAGACGGACTGTAGCTCGGATCTCGATGCGGCGCGGACGCGGGCGGTGGTGGATTACGTGACAGCCGTGAAAACGTCGTGAGTGCCTGGGTTGAATTGGCGGTTTTTGGGGGAGTCATGGCGCTTGGGCAGTTCAGTCCCGGGCCGGACATGCTGTTGTTGACGCGGATGGCGTTGGCAAAGGGCGGCAGGGCCGGGACCTGGATTGCGGCCGGGATTGCGTGCGGGCTGGTGTTGCATGCGAGCGTGGCCATGAGCGGGGCCTCGCTGCTGCTGGCTGGCGATTCGCCGCTGGCACGCTGCCTGCAAGCCGCCGCCGCGCTTTATCTTGGCTGGCTGGCCGCGCAATTGATGCGTGCCGCCTGGCAACCGATGCCCGTGGAACCTGCCGGAGCGAGCACGGTGAGTGATGCCGACGCGATGGTTTTTTGGCGCCGGGGATTTTTCTGCAACGTGTTGAATCCGAAAGTCGCCCTGTTTCTTGCGGCTGTGGCGGCTCCCTTCCTCGGCCACGGCCGCCCGGCATGGTGGCCGCTGGCGCTGGGAGGGGTGATTGTGCTTGAGGGCTTCACTCTGTGGATTGCCTGGGCTTGGGCACTCCAGTGGCCGCCGCTGAAACGGGGTTATCGCTCCGCGGCGCGGTGGATCGACGCCGCTTTCGGCGTGGCCTTGCTGGCGCTCGCCCTGCGGTTGCTGGCCGGCCTGAAGCTTTGAACCCGGCAATTGCCAAGCGGCGGTTAGCTCAGTTGTAGCTTGGGGACTTGTGTTGGCTGAAGTAGCCCTCGCCTACATACATCGAGCCAGCGTAATCCGGCAGCGGGCCGGCATCGGGAGGCAGCGGGATGTTGACGGTGGCATCTTCGGGTTGCGAGTAGGCGATGTTGACCGGAGTGCCGCGCGAAACGAGCCGGAAAAACTTGGGCGCGAGGTTCTCATGCATGCGGATGCAGCCGTGGGTGCAGGGCTGGTGCTTGAGCCAACCGGTGTGGAACCCGTAATTGGGCTTGAACTCGCACCAATACGGCATCGGCGTGCCTTTGAACGACCAACCCGCGGGTTTCTTGTCGAGGAAGGTTTGTTTCACCTCGCTGCCGCTGTAGGCGTACCCGTGGGTAGCGGCGCGGTGCTTGGGTTCCTTGTCAAAAATGCTGAAACTGCCCGCAGGGGTCGGCGTGGCGGGTGTGCCCACCGAAACCGGCATTGCCAGCAACATGGTCGAGCCTTCCATCACGTAGGCCCGCTGTTTGCTCAGCGACACCTTGACCCGGACGTTGTTCGGGTTGGACGGCAGCTTGGTCGGCAGATCATAGGCGTGATAGGCGGCGAGGCTGGCTCCGCCGCCACTTGGGACGTTACAGGATGACAACAGCGCGGCGAGGGATGCGGCGGCGGCGAGGACGATGGTGGGTTGGATTCTCATGGTGGGTCGAGGTGCGGAGCTTGTCGCGGATTCGCGCGGAACGCAAGCCGCTTGTGTGAAATCATCATTTAGCGCAGACTCTCCCATGCATCGACCCGATTGTTGACGAACCAGATGCTGGATCGGTGGTAGGGAACATACGCCACTTCGGGCGCGAAGCCGAAGCCATAGCCGGCGTAGGGGTAGCCATAGCGTCCGCGGTATCCGTAGCCACCAAAGCCATAGCCGCCGTAGAATTGCGTGGAATAAACCGGGCTCGCGCCGCTGTAGTCCCAACGCATCGAAGCGTGGCCCTGGTTGTAGCCTTCATAGCGCATCGAGGGCGGGCCCCACGCAAGCAGGACGGCCGTTTGGGACATCCCCTTGGAAATCTCGCCGCGCTGGACCAGATCCCGCTCCTTGGCGCTTAACGCGGCGTACATTTCCGGGTGTTGCCGGATCCTCGCCTGTGGCGTCATTGGCACACAGGACGCAACCAGGCCCAAGGCGAGCGCAGCGAAAATCGTTTTCATGCGCCAATTCTACGCAGCCTCTCCGCCGGATGCAACGGGAGAGCGGAAATTTTTTCGCAAAAGATTTGAAACGGGCGCTTGCCAAGTGCAGAGTGGCCGCCTCACTCTTGTGCCGAACCGCCGCCCCGCAACCAAACATGTCAGAACTGCTCGATGATGATGACCTCACCGCCGCATTGAAAAAATGCCCGGAGTGGGAGTATGAAAAGAAAGCCATCACCCGGACCGTGGAGTTCGAGGAATTCATGGACGCCATCGATTTCGTCAATGATCTCGCCGAAATCGCCGACGAGGCGCAGCATTTTCCGGATATCATCATCCGCCACACCAAGGTCACCCTGCGTCTGACCACCGATGACGAGGGTGGCGTGACCAACCTCGACATCGAGCTGGCCCAGCGCGTGGATAATTTGGCGGACTAGGCAGGGGCGCTGCCTTGCCAGGCGGGACGCCACAGCTACTCGTTGGGTGGGGCGACTTCGCGGGTGATGGCACCGTTGCTCTCGCTGAGGATGAGGATGGCGAATTTCTCGATCTCGGCCAACTCCGCGGGCTTGAGCATCTGATAGTCCAGGCCGTTTTGCGGGGCGGCGGCCGGACCTTGGCGGGGTTGCGGCAGTGGCACCGGTTGGCTCGGGCCGCCGCCATTGAGGCTGGCGTAATCGAAACGCCCGCGCAGGTCGGTGTAGCCGTCCTTGAAGAAGCGCACGGTGCCGTTCTTGAGCCTCGCGTAGACTTTCACATAAGCCTTGCTCACCGCGCGGTTGCTGGCGCTGTCGCGAGTCTCGAGGCGTCCGTAATTCTCCGTGAGTGTGAGTTTGAGGGTGTTGGCATGATAGGCCTGCGCCTTGCGCTGGCCGGCGGCGACGATTTCCACCAGCACGTTGGCCTTGGCAAACTCGGCGGGCAGCGGCAGGTCGAGGGTGTCCTTGTTGTTGGGCAGCGCCTGGGTGGCGGACTTGTTCGGCTTGATGATGCTGAAGCGGCTGGCGTCCTCGCTGACAAACGGATTGCTGCTGAACGAGAACTCGGGGTCCATCAGATAGTAGTTCACCGTGACCCCGGCGAGGTTCCGATAGTTGAGGGCGATGGTCTTGTTCTCCACCTTGAAGTCGAAGGACGGCTCGCTGCCGGCGAGTTCGGCCTGTTGTTTTTCGCGGTCGGGTTTGTCACCCTTGTCCGGCTTCACGTCCTTGCCGTCGATCTCATCGAGCTGGCGGGTCACCTCGGCAAACAGCAGGCGCCAGCGCGCAACCGGATAGTCCGTGTATTGCGCGGCAAGGCCGCGGGCCTCGGCGAGGGCGTTGGTATAGAAGCCGGCATAGCACTTGAAGTAATCGTGCTGCAGGCGGGTGGGCAGGGCCTTGACATCCACCAGATGAAAGCGGGTGAGCGCCTCATCGACGCGGTCCTGGAGAAACAGGTAATAGGTGGCGCTCATGTTGTCGGCGGCGTCGAGCGCCGGCTTGTGGGCCAGGATGTTCAACAAGGCGCGGTATTGGGCGAGCACGGCGGGGTTGGCGATGCGGGCCTCGTTGCCGAGGCGGTGGGCGCGCTGGTTGACCAGCGGGCTGTATTCGAGGTGCTCGTAGGCGCGGCGTTCGACCGGATCGAGCACGACGAGAGTGCAGGCAAGATACGGCCCGCACTGTGCCACGAATTCATTCTTGTGCTGGATCCATTCGCGCAATGCGGCGGGCTCGTTGTGGAGCAATGCATAGCTGTGGATGGTTTCGTCCCACACGTGGTGTGCGCCCAAGAAAGCGGTCAGTTTCTTGAAGAACGCGGCGTCATGGCAGCGCCAGGCGATGCGCGGGAAGGCGAGCGCGGCGAGGTTGTTCTGTTCGAGGAAGGCGAACACGTCGGCCTCGCTGCCGTATTGCGAGACATAGTCCCAGGACGCCTTGTCGACCTGGGTGAGCTTGGCGACGACATTGAACTCGAACGGTTTGGCCGCGCCGGCGACGGAACCCTTGACGGCGACGTTGACCGGGAAATGCGGGAATTTGTTAGTTCCGGCGGTGGCGGGGAAGTAGAAGTGATACTCGAAGGTCTTGGTGGTGTAGGGTTCCAGCCGGACGGAGCGCGAGTCGGTCGCCTTGCTACCCAGCACCGGCAACGCGCCCCGCGGGATCTGCAACAGCACTTCGGCCTTGGTCGGGGCGCTGGTCGGGTTGGTCACCACGATGTTGGCGCCGTACACCGTTCCGGTTAGAAATTCAACCGTGACGTATTTCTCGAACTTCTCGTTGCCTTCCATCCGATAGCGGTCGCCGGCGCGGAAAAAGTTCTGCGAAACCAGCAGTTGCACCTGTTGGGCGTCAGCGGCCAGCGGGGCCGACGGCTTGATCTCCTTGTGGAAGGCGATCACCGGGCCGCCCGCGCTCAGGGTGAACTGGCCGGCCTCTGTCTTGCCCTGGTGCTTGGGTGCCTCGAATGGCAGGTCGAGCACGGCGAGCGCAAGCATCATCTCCGCGAAGTTGTGGCTGGCCTCGGCGACGTTGGGCGAGACAAAGCCGCCCTGTGAACCATCGGCGACCCATTTCGCATAGTCGCGCCAGAAGCCGCTCACCGGGATCAGCGCGCCATTCTGTTGGGAGATACGAAGGTGGTAGTAGTTGTTTTCCGCCCACTCCTTGGTGGCGCCAAGTTGGCGGTAGTAGGCGCGGTTCCGGGCGCGACTTGCGGCGGCGGCGTCCAGGCCGAAGTAGCCGTATGTCAGGTCGGACTTGTCGCTCCCGGCCTCACGCAGGCTGTCCTGGCGGGCGCGGGCACCCTTGGCGGCCTCCTGGAGTTGCGGCAGGTCCTCGGCGGCAGCGGCGGCGAGTTCCTCCGCGGGCATGGCCGCGAGCATTTCGCTCTCCTCGGCGTCGTGCGCCAGGCCGTTCTTCGCCTTGCCGGCGGCACGCCGGGCATCGGGTTTTCTGTTCATCGCGCCGCCGCCGGCGGCGGCTGCCATGGCGGGTGCCGGGGGGGCTTCATCCATGGTCACGATGGCGGAGTTCGGTTTGATGACACCCAGGTTGAGGCGGTCCTTGGCCGTCTGTTTTTCTTTTTCCCGTTTCAATTCCTCCGACCACCCCGCCTGGCCCGCCGCGGCCTCGAGTGCGCGGCCGCGCAAGGCGGTTTCAAACAAGCGGTCCTGCAGTTCGGGATCGGACGGCACCAGTTCCCACAGCTCGCGCAGGGCGCGTGAGATGTTAGCCGCGCCGTCCTTCACCCGTTGGGCGAGCAGCGCGCGCTCGGCCACGTTGAGTTGCGCGTAGGCGGAGGGCTGCAGGTAGCGGGCGAGGTCGTGCTCCAACAGGAAATCATCCATGAACGTCTTGTCCTTTTTGTTAGCCAGCGCCGGCTTGATGACCTTGGCGAAGAACGCGGGGTCCTTGCGGGCGAGGAAGAAGTTCAGCTCATGGCAGGCAAACTCCGAGTATTTGGCGAGCTTCTCGTCGTCCTTCAATTTCGGCCATTGCAGGATCCAGGCGAACTTGGCGAGGGTGGCGTCGCCGCTCAGGGTGGTGAACAGGGCGTGGACGCTGCCCAGCGTGTCGTAGGTCTCAAGCTCGCTTGTTAGAATGTCGTCCAGCGTGAGGGTCTTGCCGTTTGCCAGGACGGTGACTTCCTTGCGCTGGGTGAACGGTTTCGCCGGGTCGAGGTTGCGGGCGAGCCGCTGGTCGGCGAACTTGGTGGGCACTTCGGGCAGCGCGAACGAGCGCCACGCCGCGTTCCTTAGATCCTCGGCATAGACCTGGACGTGCTGGCGGTCGCCCAGCGCCTTGCGCTCGAGGCGCACCACGCCGTCCCGGTCGGGCAGCAGGTTGTAGAT
>Ga0073936_10010190_pt1 | contig 11558 bp, 10 predicted proteins | sample AliMusrvi5mmetaG_FD_87041 | JGI IMG/M metagenome (GOLD analysis project Ga0073936, IMG submission 87041) | Freshwater lake bacterial and archeal communities from Alinen Mustajarvi, Finland, to study Microbial Dark Matter (Phase II) - Alinen... | ecosystem: Environmental > Aquatic > Freshwater >... | reverse complement strand
GCCGGTCGCCTCGACGGCGACCAGCTCGCCCTTGCGCAGGCTCAGCTCCTGGATCACCGTGCCCTGGTACTCGTCGGGCACGTCGATGATGAGCTGCTCCATCGGCTCGAGGAGCTTGCCCTTGGCGTCGTGGTGCGTGATCACCTCGGGGCGGCTGACGCAGAGCTCGAGGCCCTCGCGCCGCATCTCCTCGATGAGGATGGCGAGGTGCAGCTCGCCGCGGCCGCTCACCTTCACTCCGTCCGGGCGGCCGAGGTCCTCGACGCGCAGCGCGACGTTGACGCGCAGCTCGCGCTCCAGCCGGTCCTTGATCTGGCGCAGCGTGGCGGGGCGGCCGTCCTGGCCGGCGAACGGGCCGTTGTTGACGAGGAAGAACATGCTCACCGTCGGTTCCTCGATCTCGAGCGGTGGCAGCGCCGCCTCGGCCGCCTCCCGCTCGGGCGAGGCGAGCGTGTCGCCGAGCGTGATGTCGGCGGGGCCGGCGAGCCAGACGATGTCGCCGGCCGTGGCCTCCTCGACCGCGCTGTTCTCGAGACCGCGCGTGACCCAGAGGTGCGTCACGCGCCCGGCCGCCGAACCGGTCATCTTCCAGCCGGCGTCCGGGTCGCCCACCTCGAGGTGGCGCGTGGTGATGCGCTGCACCTCGTCGCCGATCTTGATCCCGCCGGCGAGCACGCGGCCGCAGCCGATGCGGCCGATGTAGTCGCTCCAGGCGAGCGTGCTCACCTGCATGAGGAACGGCGCGTCCTGGTCTACCTCGGGCGCCGGGACGTCGGACACGATCGTCTCGAACAGGTCGTTCATGGCGGCGTCGGCGAGCTCCTTGAGCAGCGCCGCCGACAACGTCCCGCCGTCGGCGATGTGCGCCTCGCGCTCGCGTTCTTCCTTCTGGTACTCGTCCAGATCGCTGACGATCCAGCCCTCGAGGCCGGAGCCGTACAGGACGGGGAAGTCGAGCTGCTCGTTGTTCGCGCCGAGCTCGACGAAGAGGTCGAAGGTCTTGTCGAGCGCGCCGGAGGGGTCGGCGTTGGGCCGGTCGGCCTTGTTGACGATCACGATCGGCCGCAGCCCGAAGCTGAGGGCGCGCATGAGCACGTAGCGCGTCTGCGGCATGGGGCCCTCGTTGGCGTCCACGAGCAGCAGGACGGAGTCGACCATGCTGAGCACGCGCTCGACCTCGCCGCTGAAATCGGCGTGGCCGGGCGTGTCGATGATGTTGATCAGGTAGTCCTTCCACTCCACCGTGCAGTGCTTGGAGCGGATGGTGATGCCGCGCTCGCGCTCGAGGTCGTTGCTGTCCATCACGCGTTCGTCCACGTGCGCGCTGTCGCGGAACACGTGTGCGGCGCGGAAGATGCTGTCGATCAGCGTCGTCTTGCCGTGGTCGATGTGGGCGATGATGGCGAGGTTGCGTATCTTGTCGACGGCGTGCACGGTCGGGGTCTTTCTGTCGGGGTGGCTGCGGGATGACGGCGGCCCTCGGCCGCCGCTGACGCTCGAACGCCCGGCGAGGCTGCGCCGGCCGGGCGTCTGCCTATTCTACACGCCTAACGCCGCGGCGTCGTCCCGGTGCGCCCGCAGGGCGTGCCGCCGGTCTCAGCCGGCCGTGCTGCTCTGCGGCGTCCCGCGCAGCGCCTCCACCTCGATGAAGATGCGGCTCACCTCCGGGTAGGGCCCGTTGATCGCCTCCTCGATGCGGTGCACGGCGGCGTGGATCTGCTCGGCCGGCAGTCCCGGCGTGAACTGCACCTCGATGTTGAGGAGCACGTCCTCCGGGCCGAGGTGCATGGTGAGCACCACGCCGAGGCCGGTCACGGCCGGATCGGCGAGCACGATGCGGCGGAGGTCGGCGACCATCTCGGGGTCCGCCGCCTCGCCCACGAGCAGGCTGCGGCTCTCGTAGGCCAGCCACATGGCGGCGGAGACGAGGATGCAGCCGATCACCACCGAGGCGAGCCCGTCGAGGACGGGGAGGTGCAGCAGGTGGCTGAGGAACACGCCGACGAACGCGACCGCGAGGCCGAGCAGCGCGGCCGTATCCTCGAAGAGCACGGTGAAGAGGCTCGGATCCTTGCCGTGATGGATGGCGGAGAGCGTGCGCCGCGGGCCGCGGGTCCCGCGGAAGGCGCGCCAGGCAACGCTGAACGAGAGACTTTCGAACACGACCGCAAGCGCGAGCACGACGTAGTTGAGGGTCGGATTGTGCAGCGTGATCGGATGGCGGATGTGGTTGATGCCTTCGTAGATGGACATCCCGCCGCCGATGCCGAAGATGCTCACGGCGACGATCAGGCTCCAGAAGTAGACCTCCATGCCGTGCCCGAACGGGTGGTGCTCGTCGGCAGGCCTGGCCCCACGGTTGAGGCCGTGGTAGAGCAGGCCGCCGTTGCCGGTGTCTACCAGCGAGTGGATGCCCTCGGAGATCATCGCCGAGCTGCCGGTGATGCTGCCGGCCGCGAACTTGATCGCCGCGATCGCCACGTTGCCGATGATCGCGGCCACCACGGCCTTCTTGGATTCGGCTGCCATGGCCGCAGTCTACCTGCTGCGGGCACGGCCGGGCGGCGGCCGGCAAGCGGCGGCCGCCTCGCGCCGCCGCGCCGCCGTGCGCCGCCGTGCGCCGCCGTGCGCCGCCGTGCGCCGCCGAAGACGATGAACCATGTGGCGCTTTGGCCGAGCTGCGTGAGCCCCTGCCGACCCTGGGGCCGGAACACGTCGGCCGCACATCTCATGACTCTTGGGGCCCAGACCGCGATAGCCGCAGGTGAACGTGCTTGGAGCATCTGCCCTCGCGGCCCTGCGATTCCGGTGTTCACCTGAAGGACATGGCGCGCTTCGGGGTAGACAATGAGTGTGGCAGCCGAAAGGAGGCCCATGCCTGGCAGAGAGTATTCATGTGGCGAGTGCGGACACCGGTTCCGTGCTCCCGAAGGCGAGGTCGTGGACTCGCGCATGTTGATGTGCCCCAGTTGCGGCAGCATCGACCTCACCATCGTGATCGTCGACCGTCCCCAGCCCGCGGTACTGCGCGTCCGCGAGCCGGTCCAGTCGGGCGACCTCTGGCGCGACCCGGAGAGCGAAGCGTCCTGACATTCGGGGCTCAGCCCCCAGCCGCTGCGTAGCCTACGGCAGGCCGGCTTCGCAGCCCTCGCCGCTCCCGTCCCGCCTCCCCCGTCTGCTACGCTGAGTGCATGCTGGAAGCAGTCACCTTCGACTACTGGAACACGCTCTTCGTGGACACCCGCGGCCGGGAGCGCGAGCACCGCCGCGCCGCGATCCTGCGGGAGGAAGTCGGCCGCGTCGCGCCGGAGCCCTCGGCGGCGGTCGTCAACGACGCGCTGCAGAGCGGCTACGACCTCTTCGACCGTCTCTGGACCGACGAGCACCGCACGCCGCTCTGCGCCGAGACGGTGGACGGCATCCTCGCGGCCCTGCGCGTGCGCCTGCCGGCCGACGCGCAGGAGCGTATCGTGACGCAGTTCGAGCAGCTCATCCTCGAGCTCCCGCCCGAGCCGATGCCCGGCGCGCTCTACGCGTTGCCGGCGCTGGCGGAGCGCTATCGCCTCGCCGTCATCTGCGACACGGGCTACTCGCCCGGGCTCGTGCTGCGCGAACTGCTGGAGCGCAACGGCATGCTCAAGTACTTCCGCTACCTCTACTTCTCCAACGAGCACGGGATGAGCAAGCCCGAGGCGCGCGTCTTCACGCGCACGCTCGGGGAGCTCGGCGTGCGCGCCGGCGAGGCGGCTCACGTGGGCGACATCCAGCGCACCGACATCGCCGGCGCGCAGGGCGCCGGGATGGCGGCGGTGCTGTTCGTGGCCGCCAACGACCACGACGCCCGGCAGACGACGGCCGATCTCGTGGTCCGCCACTTCGACGAGCTGCCCGCCGCCCTCGGGAGCCTCACCTGCCCCGGCTGCTAGGGAGCGGCCGCGCCCGGCGGAAGCGTCTGCTCGCGCTCACCATGGCAGCCGCAGTCGTCGCCTTCCTGGCGCTCGCCCTCCTCGCCCGCCCCGGCGGCGGCGGCGGCCTGGACGCCCAGGTCCACGCCTGGGTCGGCGGCCACCGGAGCGGCGCACTCACGACGTTCTTCACGGGATACACCGGGCTGGGCCAGTGGCTCGTCCTGGCGGCCGCCGCGCTCGTCGCCGTCGCCGCGCTCGCGGCGTCGGCGCGGCGACGGGAGGCGGCGTTCCTGCTGATCGCCATGGTCGCCGAACTGCTCCTCAACCTGGCGCTCAAGTCCGCCTTCGCGCGCGCCCGGCCGCCGCTCGCCGGGGCGCTCGTGCACGCCGGCGGCTACGCCTTTCCGAGCGGCCATGCCATGGCCTCGGCCACGTTCGCTCTGGCGCTTGCCGTGATCGCGTGGCCGACCCGCTGGCGCGTGCCGGCGGCGCTCCTCGCCGCCGCGTTCGCGCTGCTCATGGGCGCCTCCCGGATCTACCTCGGCGTGCATTGGCTCACGGACGTCCTCGCGGGATGGGCGATGGCCGTGGCCGTCGTGAGCGGCACGGAACTCGGCCTCGAGATCCACGAGGACGCGCGCCGCCCGGCCCCGCAGGGCGGAGGCGGCGTGAGCGGCGCGTCGGCGTGAGCGGCGCGGCAGCGTGAGCGGCGCGGCGACATGAACGACGAGGCAGCGTGAGCGGCGCGGCGACATGAACGTCGAGGCGACGCAGGTGATCCGCGTCCGCATGCGGACCGGCGTCGCCTTCCTCGTGCTGATGGCGGTCTTCCTCGCGCTGGCCGCGCTCGTCGCCTCCCACGCGGGTCACGGGCTCGACGGCCGCGTCGTCGGCTGGGTGCATCACCGTTCGGCCGGCTGGGCGACCAGCGTGGCCGACGTCTTCCAGGTGCTCGGCCAGTGGTGGGTGGCCGGGCCGGTCGTGGTGGCGCTGGTCGTGCTGCTCGTGGTGGTCAAGCGGCGCCGGGACGCCGCGTACCTCGCCGTCACCATGATCCTCGTGGCCCTCCTCGACGTGATCCTCAAACTGGCGATCAAGCGCACGCCGCCGAACATCGACGGCATGGGCGCCGCCGCAGGCGGCGCCCTCCCATCCGACTACTCGTTCCCCAGCGGCCACACCTTCGCCGCGACCGCGCTGTGCGCGGCGCTCGTGGTGCTCGCGTGGCGGACCCGCTGGCGCTGGCCGCTGCTCGCCGGCGGCGCGGCGTTCGCTCTCGCCATGGGCATCTCGCGCATCGCGATCGCCTACCACTACCCGTCCGACGTAGCGGCCGCGTGGGCGCTGGGCGTCGCTGTCGCCCTTGGCGGACGCATGCTGGTCCCGGTCACGGCGGCGGAGCTCGAAACCCGCGCGGCCGCGCGGGCGAAGCCGGTCGCGGCACCGATCGACACGGTGTTCCTCGACTGGGGCGACACCCTGATGCTCGACGACGCCTCGCAGTCCGGCCCCATGGCGACCTGGCAGAACGTGGCCGCTGTGGAGGGCGCACGCGAGGCCCTCACGCGCCTGCGGCCGCACTACCGCCTGCTCGTGGCGACCAATGCCGACGCCTCCCGCGAGAGGGACGTCCGCGCGGCGCTCTACCGCGTCGGCCTCGACGACCTGGTCGACGGCATCATCAGCTCCCGGGACGTCGGCGCGCGCAAGCCCGACGGGGTCTTCTACCGCGCCGCCCTGCTGCGCGCCGGCCACGCGGGCGTGCCCCTGCCGGCGCGCCACGCGGTCATGGTCGGCGACTCCTGGCCCAACGACGTCGCCGGCGCCAAGGCGGCCGGGCTGCGCACCGTGTGGTTCAACCCGCACGGCGCCAAGGCGCCCGCCGGCCCCACGGTCGCCGACGCCGAGATCGGCGCCATGTCCAAGCTCCCCGAAGCGCTCGACGAGCTCGGCGGCCCGTGCGCCGTTGCGCGGCCGGACGACGCAGGCTAGCCTGCGTCCAGAAGGAGAGACTGGGCGGCCGCCGGGGATCGCCGGAGGCCCGGTGGGTGGCCGAGGGACCCGGGAGTCACAGCGGCCCGGAGATGGCCGGGGTCGAAGGGACGAGGGAGACGCGATGGACCTGAGTCAGCAGGACGGCTGGTGCGCCCGCGCCCTCGAGCTCGGCGCGGATGCGGCCGTCGTTGTCGAGAGTGCAGCCGTGGTCACCGCCGAGTGGGTGCGCATGAAGTGCCTCTACGGCTGCGACGACAACGGCAGCTACCGCACCTGCCCGCCCAACTCCCCGGCGCCGGACTTCACGCGCCGGTTGGTGGACGAATACCGGCGTGCCCTGCTGCTCCAGGCCGGGCCCGTCCGCGGGCGCGAGAACTCGGATCCGCTGTCCCGGCGGCTCAACGACGCCGCCTACAAGCTCGAAGGAGAGCTCTTCCTGGCCGGCTTCCACAAGGCGTGGATGATGGGCGCCGGCCCGTGCGACGTCTGCGGCGCCTGCGCCGTGGACTCCCCGTGTGCGCGGCCGGAGCGGGCGCGCCCGTCGTTGGAGGGCTGCGGCGTGGACGTGTTCACCACGGTGCGCAACGCCGGCTGGACCATCGACGTGGTGCAGGACGAGGACGACGCCTACCGCTTCTTCGCGCTCGTCCTCGTCGACTGACGGCGCCGCCGCCGGCAGAGGCTCGCGGCGCGGCGGCCGGACCGCGCCGCGGCTAAAGCAGGGCGGCGGCCGTGCTGAGCCGCCCGACGGCGTCGTCGCGGCCCAGCACCCAGAGCGATTCGAAGAGGCCCGGGGTGACGCTCTGGCCGCTCATGCCCAGGCGCAGCGCCGCGAAGACGGCCTTGGGCTTCACGCCGAGCCGCTGCGGGAGCTCGCGCACCAGCGGCTCGATGCGCTCCACGGCCCACACGTCGAGGCCGGCGAGCACGACGGCCGCCTCGCGCAGCACCTCGGCGGCCGAGGGCGTCGCCTGCAGCCGCTCGACCGCCTCGTCGCCGAACGCGAGCGGCCGGAAGAACCAGCCGGCCATGGGGATGAAGTCGGCGAGCACGTCCATCTTCTCGCGCACGAGCGGGGCGAGGATGCGCGTGAGCCCCTCCTGCTCTTCGTCCGGTGGCAGGGCCGGCGCGTGGGCGCTCTCGGCGCCTTCCACTGCCGCCGCGAGCGCCTCCGGCCCGGCCTTGGCGAGCACCTCCACGGCGGCCGGCTCGCGGTAGAACCCGACGCGCGTGAGGTACTCCTCGAGCCGCTCGCCGAGCTCCACGTCGCCGAGCTGGCGGATGAAGCGACCGTTCATCCAGCGCAGCTTCTCCGGGTCGAAGATGCTGGCGCTGGTGCCGAGCTTGAGGACGTCGAACTTCTCCACCAGGTCGTCGAGCGTCCAGGCGATCATCGACTCGTCGAACTCGGCGCTCAGGAAGCAGAGGTAGTTGCGCACCACGTCGACCAGGAAGCCCTCGGCGGTGAGCTGCTCCAGCTTGGTCGCGCCGTGCCGCTTGGAGAGCTTCTTCTTGTCGGTACCGAAGAGCAGCGGCATGTGCAGGAACTCCGGGACCGCCGCGCCCAGCGCCTCGTAGATGACGACCTGCTTCGGCGTGTTGCTGATGTGGTCGTCGCCGCGGATCACGTGGCTGATCTCCATGCTCACGTCGTCGACGACGACGGCCAGGTTGTAGGTGATGGTGCCGTCGCTGCGCTGCACGATGAAGTCGCCGAAGGTGTCGTTGTCGAACTCCACCGGGCCGCGCAGGAGGTCGTGGAACACGGTCTTGCCCGGCGGTACGCGCATGCGCAGCGTCCAGGGTTCGCCGGCCGCCCTGCGGCGCTCCGCATCTTCCGCGGGGAGCGCCCGGCACTTGCCCGAGTAGACCCAGGCGCGCTTCTCCGCCTGCGCGGCCTGGCGCTCGGTCTCGAGCTCCTCGGGCGTGCAGAAGCAGGCGTACAGCTGACCGCTGCCGACCAGCTTCTCGATGTACTCGTGGTAGATCGGCTGGCGCTCGGTCTGGCGGTAAGGCGCGTGCGCGCCGGGGGCCTCGGGGCCCTCGTCCCACTCGAGGCCCATCTCGCGCATCGAGCTGACGATCTGCAGGATCGCCTCGTCGGTGCTGCGCGAGAGGTCGGTGTCCTCGATGCGCAGGATGAAGTGGCCGGCATTGCGGCGCGCGAAGATGTAGTTGTACAAGCCGGTCCGCGCGCTGCCCAAGTGGAGGTAGCCCGTCGGAGACGGGGCGAAGCGGACGACGATCTTCTGGGGCGGCTCGGCCATCGGCAGGCATCATACCCGAGGAGGCGCCGGCCCAACGCCGTGCGGTGCGGGCGCGACGGGCGCTGCGGGTCTACAATGGCCCCATGAACGAGACACCCTCACGCGTGCGCGTCGTCGAGTCGCACATCACGAGCTCCGCAGAGACCGTCCACTTCCGCACCGGCGACGCCCTCGGCGTAGGCCACCACGACCAGCAGTGGAAGGCCTACGTGTGGTGCACCGACCAGCACGGCCACGCCGGCTGGGTCCCGGACTTCTACATCGAGATGACGGGAGAGCACGAAGCCACGGCGCTGCGCGACTACGACGCGACCGAGCTCACCGTCGGGCGCGGCGAGGAACTGGACGTGCTCGAAGAGGCCGGCGGCTGGTTGCGCTGTCGCACGACCAGCGGCATCGAAGGCTGGATCCCGGCCACCTGTACCACGCCGATCTGAAGCACTGAGCTCCGGCCGCCAGCGCGCCGGACGCCCGCTTTTTGCCGCGTACGGCGCGGTCTGGTACTCTCTCGGCTCCGTGTACCAGCATGCCTTCACACGCAACCCTCCCAGTCTGGACGTCTGACATGCCTCAGCTGCGCATCGTCGTCCTCGTCAAGCAGGTCCCGGACACCGCCAACGTGACCGGCGAGGCCATGAAGGAGGACGGGACCGTCAACCGGGCGGCGCTGCCGACGGTCTTCAACCCCGAGGACCTCAATGCGCTCGAAGAGGCGATCAAGCTCAGGGAGCGTCACGGCGCCCGCGTGACCGTGATCACAATGGGGCCGCCGGCCGCCGCGCAGGTGCTGCGCGAGTCGCTGTACCGCGGCGCCGACGAAGTCGTCCTGCTCACCGACAAGGCCTTCGCCGGCGCGGACACGCTGGCCACGAGCTACGCGCTCGCCCTGGCCGTGCGCAAGCTGGGCGGCGCCGACCTCGTGCTCTGCGGCCGGCAGGCGATCGACGGCGACACGGCGCAGGTGGGGCCGCAGACCGCCGAGAAGCTCGGCTATCCGCAGATCACCTGCGTGAGCCGCATCGACGCGCTCGCGCCGGGCGGCGAAGCCGGCCCCGGCGACGCACGCGCGCGCGGCTCCGTGACCGCCACGCGCAGCATCGAGGGCGGCTTCGAGACGCTCACGTCCACCCTGCCCTGCCTGCTCACGGTCACCGGCGAGGCCAACGACCCGCGGCCTCCGAGCGTCAAGCTGGTGATGACCTACAAGGACATCGCCGCCGAGGCGATGCCCCAGTACGACGACACCTACCTCGACCCGGAGAGCGACGAGGCCGAGGTGTGCATGATCGGGCGCGACGGCAAGCCCGTGTGTCGCGCCAGGATCGTGCAGTGGGACCACGAGGCGCTCGCGGCCGACCGCGAGTCGCTCGGGCTGCGCGGCTCGCCGACGCGCGTCAAGGAGATCGAGAGCGTCGTCCTCGCCCAGAGCGAGGCGCGCATGGTGGAGCCGGACGAAGACGGCGTGAACACGCTCGTGCACGAGCTGATCGAGGAGCACATCCTTGGCTAGCCAGACGGGAGGCGCCCCTGAGCGCGGCGCCGGAGACGTCTGGGTCGTCGTGGAGCAGCACGACGGCGTGGCCGCCGAGGTCAGCCTCGAGCTTCTCGGCCGCGCCCGCGAGCTCGCCGGCACGCTCGGCGTGTCGGTCGGCGCCGTGCTGGCCGGAGCGGGCGCGCCCGTCAGGGCGCTGGCGCCCGCGCTCGTCGCCCGCGGCGCCGACACCGTGTACCTCGCCGACCACGAGGCGCTCACCCACTACCTGGCGCTGCCCTACACGGCCGTCGTCAGCCATTTGGTGCGCGAGCACCGGCCGCAGATCGTCCTCTACGGGGCGACCACCACCGGCCGCGACCTCGCCCCGCGGGTGGCGAGCACGCTGCGCACCGGCCTTACCGCCGACTGCACCGACCTGCGCATCGGCGACTTCACGGCCAAGGGCCAGGAGTACGCGGACCTGCTCTACCAGATCCGGCCGGCGTTCGGCGGCAACATCATCGCCACCATCGTCAGTCCCGAGCACAAGCCGCAGATGGCGACCGTGCGCGAGGGCGTGATGGTGATGCCGGAGGCCGACGAAAGTCGCACCGGCACCGTCGTCGACGTGCCGGTGCAGCGCTCGTCGGCGGCGGTCGCGGACGCCGGCCGCATCGTGCTCACCGACGCCGACTTCGTCGTCACCTTGGTGCGCCGCGTGCAGAAGGAGAAGAAGGTCGACCTCAAGGGCGCCCGCGTCGTCGTCTCCGGCGGCGTCGGCGTGGGCTCGCGCGAGGGGTTCGCGCTCGTCGAGGAGCTCGCGCGCACGCTCGGCGGCGTCGTCGGTGCCAGCCGCGCCGCCGTGGACGCCGGCTGGGTGAGCCACGAGCACCAGGTCGGCCAGACCGGCACGACCGTGCGCCCCAAGCTCTACATCGCCTGCGGCATCAGCGGCTCGGTGCAGCACCGCGCCGGCATGGACCAGAGCGCCCGCATCCTGGCGATCAACAACGATCCCCTGGCGCCGATCTTCGCCGTGGCCCACTACGGCATCGCCGGCGACCTGCACAAGGTCATCCCGCTCCTCATCAAGGCCTACAGGACGAAGGCATGAGCAACTTCTTCGCCGACAACGCCGACCTGCGGCAGACCCTGCGCCGCCTCGACCTGGCGCGCATCGTGCGCCTGCGCGAGGACGACTACCTGCAGGCGCGGGACTTCGCCTACGCGCCCAGGGATCTCGAGGACGCCCTCGACTCCTACGAGCGCACGCTCGAGATCGTGGGCGACATCGCCGGCGAGTTCGTGGAGCCGCGCGCCGAGGACGTCGACCGCGCCGGCAGCGAGCTCGTGGACGGCGAGGTCTGCTACGCGCCCGGCATAGACGAGAGCCTCGAGCGCCTGCGCCAGGCCGACCTCATGGGCATCACCCTGCCACGCAAGTACGGCGGCCTCAACTTCCCGGTCAGCGTCTCCGTGATGATCGTCGAGATGGTGAGCCGCGCCGACCCGTCGCTGATGAACATCTTCGGGCTCCAGGACATCGCCGAGACCGTCAACAAGTTCGCCGGCGACGAGATGAAGGACGCGTACCTGCCGCGCTTCGCCAGCGGCGAGGTGACCGGCTCGATGGCGCTCACCGAGCCGGAGGCCGGCTCGGACCTGCAGAACATCCAGCTCAAGGCGACCGAACAGCCGGACGGCACCTGGCGCCTCAACGGCGTCAAACGGTTCATCACCAACGGCTGCGGGCAGCTCAGCCTGGTCCTGGCGCGTTCGGAAGAAGGCACGACCGACGCGCGCGGCCTCAGCATGTTCCTCTACGAGCGCGACGAGCACATGCGCATCCGCCGGCTCGAGGACAAGCTCGGCATCCACGGCTCGCCGACCTGCGAGCTGCAGTTCGACGACGCG
>Ga0073936_10010184_pt1 | contig 11559 bp, 11 predicted proteins | sample AliMusrvi5mmetaG_FD_87041 | JGI IMG/M metagenome (GOLD analysis project Ga0073936, IMG submission 87041) | Freshwater lake bacterial and archeal communities from Alinen Mustajarvi, Finland, to study Microbial Dark Matter (Phase II) - Alinen... | ecosystem: Environmental > Aquatic > Freshwater >... | reverse complement strand
TGAAAACCAGACAAAGCCTCCTGAGAATCTTATATAGTAAAGCTTCAGGCGCCTAACCCCTACCTGAAGGAAGGGGTCTGCGGCGTTGTGTTGTGATCAAAGGCCTCTGGCGCCCCTAACTGCTATCGGCGCAGGCATAGAGGCTGGGAGTGCTCCTTCTCTAGTAGGACGGGTCGTACCAGAAACAGAACTCTCAGGGGAGGCTTTTAAATTACTTGAAGATGTTAGGAGATATGGCTGGGCACTTCAGTCTGGCAGCGAAGAGCTCAAAAACAATTTTGTTATAGTTCATGCCGCTGTTCAGACATATGGCAACGCGCTTGCGTATGCCAGCGAAGAGCTCAAAAACAACTTTGATGTAGTTCTTGCCGCTGTTAAGCAATGTGGCTGGGCACTTCAGCATGCCAGCCCAGAACTCCGAAAAGAACTTCGTATAGTTCTTGCCGCTGTTGGGCAGAATGGCATGGCACTTCGATATGCAAGTAAAGAACTCCGAAATGAACCTTGTATAGTTCTTGCGGCTCTTTCGCAAGAAGGCGAGGCACTTAAGTATGCCACTGAAGGATTCCGAAACGACGCTGATATAGTTCTTCTGGCTGTTAAGCAAAACGGCCAGGCTCTTGGATATGCCAGTGAAGGACTCCGAAACACCCCCTCTATAGTTCTTGCCGCTCTTCAGAATGATGGCCGGGCACTTAACCATGCCAGCGAAGAACTTCAAAAGCACGGTCAAATAGTTCTTGCCGCTGTTCAGCGAAATGGCTTGGCCCTTGAGTATGCCAGTGAAGAGCTCCGAAATAACCCTGCTATAGTTCTTGTGGCTGTAAAGCAAGATTTCCGGGCGCTTCAGTATGCCAGCGAAGAACTCCGAAATAACCCAGCTATAGTTCTTGCCGCTATACAGCAAGGTGTCACGGCGTTTCGGTATGCCAGCGAAGATCTCCGAAATAACCCTGCTGTAGTTCTTGCCGCTGTTCAGCTAAATGCCAGAGCGCTTCTCCATGCCAGTCAAGCTCTCTATAATGACCCTGTTTTTCTTAAAGCTCTTGCTGAGAGTAACGGATTGGTATTGGAGTATATCAGCCGTGATTTAATAACCAAAGATATAGCAAGTGTCGCTGTAGCACAAAACAGTAAAGCGATCGGATGGGTCCCTAAAGCTTTGATTCAGGATGCATGTGCTAATCCGGATGACCCCGAGTCCCTTCCCTTTTTATTAGTAGAGCATATCACCCAAGAAAGAGCCATTAACGCTGTACAAAAACACCCCCTATTTCTTAGCTGTGTTCCTGTAGAGATGCAAGAAGGTCTAGGGCTAGATTTCATTGAATCTGCGATAAGAAGAAATCCGATGGTCCTTAAGTATATTCCCCCAGAAATGAAGTCCAGACTTAAGCAAGATCTCTTTATAGCAGCAGTTACCATAAATCCACTGGCGCTTAACCTTATTGATCCGTCTTCATTGACTCAAGTTATAGTCAGCGCTGTGATCCAAATCAGCCAGATGCGTAGACAGGCAGGGAGCCAAGATCCTTTGGATCCTCACTATAGCGCTTTACGAAATCTGGCCGATTTAGTGATGAATGGGGGAATTACTGACTTAGATATTATATCCGTATTAGCACGATACTTTAATAATGATAAAGTATTCATGCTTTATGCAATTACTAAAGGTGGGGTAGAACTTTCTGTAGCAAGTGATCTATTAAAAGATGACGAAGAGGTGGTTTTTGCAGCTGTAAGAAGGCAAATGGAAACTTCAGGGGATCTGGAAATAGCTGGTTTGGAATTTCGGGAAGCTTCCGAAAGACTTAAAAATGATCCAACTTCTGCAATAAGAGAATTACTCAACATCTCTTGCTAATGGGTAATGTGTATGCAGAGACCTTGTACTTAAAGTGGATAAGGTAGACGCTCTTAAAAAAAAGGGGGGGCTCAGAGGTTTGGATGGTGAATTTGTGTCTGGAGAAAATTCATCCTATTGGTAACTTTCTACCTGAGCCGTAAATGGAGTGGGGCTTTCTTTAGAAAGATTTAAATGGAATGCTCCCTCAAGAGGGTTGCCTTGTGATCTACTAAGGGGAGGTGTGTGGAAGATAGGATTCATCAATAAGTCCAGATGCTCTCATTTCTTTTCCTAAAGCGCTTTTATAGATCATAGAGATGAATTGAATAAAGAGTCTGCCATGGATAGTTTCTGAGCTATGCATTCGTAAGCGCTTGATATCTAGTTGGTTTTTCAGGTCATCGAAACACTTTTCTACCACATCTTTATCTCGATAGATCTGCAAGGCTTCTACCGGGTCTTTAATGCCGTTAGTCAGTAGTACTTGGAAGCCGGAATAACGGTTGATATATTGACTAACTGCTTGGGTATTGTATGAGATTTTCACTCCTCGCTAGAGTCTAAAGAGTGGCAAAGAAAGTTCCCCACAAAAGAGGCTTTTTTAGAATTTATGAAAAAAGTACATCGGGTAAAGCTTCAATGTTATGATGCAGAAATAGACCGCTGTTTTAATGAGCCAAACATTGTAATGAGTAGGGAAGAGGCCACAGGGTATGGCCTCAGCTTGTTCGGCTATTCACAAACAGACAGAGTTTCTTCTACAGCTCTAAGATTGCTTAGAGAAATGTCTAATATCCAAGATCCTTTAACGCCTGTAACTCTGGGTATTTACCATATTTCTGTTTTAGCAAGACAGCTACTTGTGACTCCTCCTGAAGATCCTGCAATTTCCAAAACAACTCCTCAAGCCCGAAATTTTCTTAAATCGGTGGGGGAAAAAGTATAGCTCTTTACATTGTAAAAAGAATTTGTCTTTTTATATTACGACATCAGAATGGAATTTAATGACTGGGTTTTGTGTTAGTCGGTGGCTAAGCCTCGGATCAAACCGAGGCTTCATTTGCCGAGAGCTGCAAAGCAAGCGGTGCTCGGTGAGTTACCAATCATAGTAGAGCCATGGCTATGATGGGTGGAAGGTGAGATTGGATTTTAACTTACTGTTAATCTCTTTCTACCTGTGCGGTAAATGGAGTGGCACTTTCTTTGGAAAGATTCAAGTGGAACGATCCTTGCACCGGATTGCCTTGTCTATCTACTAAGGGGAAGTGTGTGGAAGATAGAGAAGCGCTATGGATAAAAAACGGTCTACCTTGATAAAAGAAGGTCTTCTCCCAAAAGGTAAACAGGATCTTTTGCCAAAGGAGAGTATTACGAGAAGTTAGGGAAAAGGTGTCTGTGGGGCTAGATTTTTTTTGCTCTAGGTTTAAGTAGTCGCAGCTTATTGCTTCAGCTTCCCATAGATGGGGGAGTCCCAGCCACTGGAGCCAAAGGGGAAAGCTTAGGATTTTCAAACGAATCGTAGCTAGATCTCCGTAGAGATATCCATCAAATAATACATGGCTTTGCATGTCTTCGACAAGGATACGATGAGAGGTAATGGTCTCTGTTTGGAGCGGTCCGGATGGTGTTTTCCAAGTGACGATTTCTTTTTTTTCTTCAGCGGTAGCTTTAATTTGGAGTATAGCTTCCGTCATGTAAAGGTGGGGCAGTTTCACACAAGAAATGAAGAGGCAGGATAAGAAAATAAATACAGATCCAAGTACAAAGCGCAGCTTAGAAAATTTAAAGGTGTTGTTTTTCAACGCATAGAGATCAAAGCAAGCCCAAATAAAGAGAATGGCGGCTAAGTAAGAAAAATGTTCTAAGGAAAAGTTTTTTATTGCATAGGGAGCTGCAAGAAGAGCTACTAACGAAAAAAATACGGTTAGTAGAGCAGAAAAAAGGCTCCATTTTCTATAGCTCGCAATCAATACTTGCCTGATAGCTAGAAAAGCATTTACGGTTCCAAAAAATAGACTTAGCATGAGTCACTCCGTGATATAGACGAGTTTAAGAGCGAACCGGATAACGTAGGCTCACAAGATTTCCCAAAAACCATTTTTATTCGACCCCGATCGCCGTAAAATCCCCATATCCTTCATTTTTTGGATATTTCTCATAATCGTTGTTCTTTCCTTGCCGAGCTTGGATTCAAGTAATTCGTAGGAAGCTTTAGGATCATTTTTGATGCTTTTTAAAATTTGTTTTTGTAATGATGTTAAAGGTGGATTTTTGGCTTTAGACAGATTTACAGGTGCATTTATAGGTGCATTTATAGGTGCATTTATAGGTGCATTTATAGGTGCATTTATAGGTTTTTTTTGGTTTAAAATTGCATTTAGCATTTTCTCTCTTTCCAATCGAGAAGTAAAGAGGCATCCATCTTGGTCATTGATAAATTTAATTTGAGGCCAATCCTGGAGTGCACGCCTTATTCCCGTTCCAAGGCCTCTATAGGGAAGCAATCCTTTGGCTGCAAAAGAAGCTAAAATAGGATTACGCTGAATAGAGTTGCCTGCTCGGATTTTTTCAATAGTAAGATGGTCAGGTAGGTTGCCTGGATTAATAATTTCTACTCGATCATCAAAAATAAACAGCCTTATAGGAGCGCTGATAAAGTAGTCTCGATGAATTAAGGCATTTACTAATAGCTCTTCAAATACAATTTGAGGGATCTCAGGTTCACCTGTTGTATTGACGCTCTTCTTTTTTTGGATTTTACGCAAATTTCGCATGATGAACGACAAAGCGCCTTGAAAAATCGAGGGTAGTGATCCTTCAAAATCTTCACTATCTAAATAGCTGTCAGCTATGTCATTGCCTGCAAATGTAACTGCTTTAACAATAAATTCGGGCTTATAGAGCTGGGGTTTTTTGCCGAATAGAAGAAGACCCGCAAGATTTAGCTGGCTACTGGTTGATAGGTTCATATTCTCTAAGAGCTTAAGCCGTTCCTCGTTTGAATCAGGTAATTCTTCCTTATAAACATCTGTAAGAAAATCCTGAAGTTCCTTGGAATTTATAGCTTCAATGGTAGCTCTTGTCGGGACTTCATCAGCATGTACAAGATCCACTTCCTGGAAAAGACGTCTCAGTTCCTCTTTAGAATGGATCCTTCTTTTGTCAGCACCACTTTTCAACCAAATAACGCCTTGGTTATCAAAGTAGGGTTTATCAATCCCTTCGGGAATTGTTAACACGATAACTACTCGATCTGCTGCCACTGAAATATTTTCTGTGTGAATAGTGATCGGACTTTTTACATGTTGACTTGCACTATTACTGATAAGTTGATTGATTCGATCTACATCCTTGCTTGATAGACCAACTAACTGACCATGATTTGATACGCCAATGAAAATGCATCCGCCATGAGAATTCGAAAATGCCACCATCTCTGCAGCTAAAGAATCTCCGTTGCGAATATCTTCTTTGAATTGGTGACGACTGTCTTCGCCACGAGAGGTAATTGTTTGTAAATCGCTCAGATTCATAAAATTTCTTTTGTAAGTTAATCTACATGGACAAGTTTAAGACCGATGATCCCAATGATGATAAGGGTGATCGAAACAAGTCTAATGATGTGGTAGGAGTCTCCAAAGAAAACTATGCCACAAACGACAGTTCCGGCCGCGCCGATCCCTGCCCATACGGCATAAGCTGTACCGATAGGTATCGTTTTCATCGATTGCGAAACACAAAAGAAGCTGAGGACTATAAAAATAACGGTGATGATGCTGGGGATAAATCTGCTAAATCCCTCACTAAATTTTAAAGCAATGGTGAAACAGATTTCAAAAAATCCTGCTAGAAGTAAAAAGAGCCATGCAATTGACATAAGAAAAAATCCTTGTAAGACGTGGGGTGCCCGCGCCTTTAGTATGTAGTTTCTATCACAGTACCGATCTTGCCAAAAAAAATATAGATCTTAAAACTATTTGGTTAGAAGTGAGTCTGGTTCCAAGTTATGATCGCTGGTTTTTCTTTTTCGAAGCCAAGTATAGAAAGGGATGCGGGAGACAGCACTAATTGCTGGCCGAATGCAACAGGCATATCTAGCCATCTGGCTGCAAGAGCTCGTAAAAAATGGCCGTGAGAAAATACAGCCACGTCACCCGGAATAGAGCGGATGGTACCAAGGATTCGGTTGGCTCTTGCTCCCATATCGGCAACAGATTCGCCACCGGGCGCGCCTGCCGTGAATATGGTCCAGTGGGGATCTTTTTTTCGTATTTCGGCACTTGTTATCCCTTCATAGTCTCCATAGTTCCATTCTCTGAGGTCTTCATCAACCAGCGCGTGGGTAAATAGTCCTGCAAGGCGGCATGTTTCTTTAGCACGGATAAGTGGGCTTGTCAGTACTTTTTGGAAGCCCATTCCTTTTAAATACGTTCCGATTTTTAAAGACTGATTCTGCCCATTTTGAGTAAGAGGGATGTCAGTTCTTCCCGTATGCTTGCCAGAGAGTGTCCACTCTGTTTCTCCATGTCGAATAAGATAGATTTTATGATGAGTGAAGCTCATGGAAAACTCTCCTTGGTTAAGCGAAGATTTTCTTGGTACATCCATTTAGCAAGAGTGTCAAGAGATAGCGGAAGGGGAAGAGGGCCCTGTCTTTTAGGACCGATTGTCTCGATAGTAAATGTAGGGGAGAGGATCTGAAGAACACTGTGTTGGTATCCGATAAAGGGCTGGGAAGAAATTGCGATACAATGTCCGGGAGAGGGGCGCTCTTTTAGCCAATCGATAACAGTATCCCCAGTTGTTGGGCGCTTGCCATTGCTTTTCATCGCAGAGCTTACTAAAAAATAAGGGATAGACCTCATTTCGTCCGGAATCATTACCTGCCATAAATGGGTGAGAAGGGCGGATTCTGTAGAAAAGGAACCTGCCATGGGTTCAATCTTGGAATCTAACGGTCTCTCTCCTGATAGAAGCACTACATGAGAGAAACGAACTCCATTTTCCCACTCGGATATAAGGAAGGAAATTCTTTCTTTCATGTTTTTTTCTGTTGATCCCAGAAGGAGCGCGTATGTATAGACTTTTTCTTTAGCATGAACTTCTTCGATGCAGGCAAGATCTTGCATTACTTGCATTATTATTGAGCTGTTTTCATCTTTGGGAAATTCCCATCTCTCTCCGCCTAGGATCCAATACCTTTGGGAAAATGCTACAAAGGAGCTAAGTTGATCAGGGGGATCTACTTTGTATAGCTCTGCTATTTGGACAAGAGGAGGTATAAGGTAGCCTTCCTCTGTTAGTAGGGGGGATGTTGATACACCTGCAAACGAGCCCTGAATCCACAGGCAAGAGAGAAGAATTTTTTTTAACATTGTCGTCTAAAAGCCTATTTTGGAATAAGGTAGTTTGATGCAATCTTAGTGTATTCTTGCACCTCTTTTTTTATCCAGGAAGGAGTTTTTTTTAGCTCATGTGCAAGAAGGCGTGCAACTAAGGGAGCAGCCTCGATGCTAGCATTTGCATCGAGAAGAAGAGCTCGTGTTCTTCGGGAGAGGATATCTTCGACAGTCCTTGCCATCTCTTTTCTAATAGCCCAGATAACTTCTGATTGTTTGTAGGGAAGACTTTCATGTAGGAGCTCTTTATATTCCTTTTTTTCTTTTTCGATGGCTTTTATAAAGCGAGATTCTGATCCATAGGCACTCATAGGATCGGAAGGCTCGAGCCCCTCTTGCCATCCGTGAAGATGCAGGGTTTTTGTGATACAAGGTCTGTCAGGAAGGGACCCTATGACGATGGCTTTACCAATGACATCTTCTGCCATTTTTCGATAGGTAGTCCATTTTCCCCCAGCAATGCTGATAAGACCTGATTTTGCAACGATGATTGTATGGTCTCTCGATAATGACGATGTCGATTCGGAGTGCTCTGCTTTGATAAGAGGACGAATTCCTGCAAAGACGCTGAGAACATCTTTTTCTTTAGGAGCTTTAGCTAAATACTGCGCAGCATATTTTAATAAAAAGCGAATTTCACTTTTTTGAGGTTTGGGCTCAAGAGATGATTTTGTAAGGGGAGTGTCTGTTGTTCCCAACAGGACCTTATTATGCCAGGGAACCATGAAAAGGACCCTGCCATCTTCTGTATGAGGAACAAGAATGGCAGTATCACTCGGTAAGAATTTTTTGGGTAGAACTAAATGGATTCCTTGGCTTGGAGCGATGATATTTTTTGTTTTAGGATCATCCATCTGGCGCACGCTATCAGTAAATATTCCTGTAGCATTAATGACGACCTTTCCTCTTAAAGTATGGATTTGCCCAGATTCTAAGTCTTTAGCTTTAACTCCAACACAAAGTCCTTTAACTTTAATAAGCTTTATGACTTTCATATAGTTGATTGCTATTCCTCCTACATCTTCTAAAGTCTGCGCAAGAGTAATTGCCAGCCGAGAATCATCGAATTGTCCATCGTAGTATATGACCCCACCTTTAAGCCCTACTGGGGCTAATGTGGGAATAGCTTTTAGAGTCTGTCTCCGAGTAAGACACTTGGAGGGCTCAAGACCGAGTTTTCCTGCAAGCATATCATAGATTTTTATCCCAATGCCGTAAAAGGGACCTTCCCACCATTTATAGCTAGGCACAAGAAAGGGAAGGTGATGGACGAGATGGGGCGCATTTTGACAGAGCAGACCTCTTTCTTTTAGGGCTTCGACCACAAGAGAAATATTTCCCTGTTGCAGATAGCGAAGACCTCCATGGATGAGTTTTGTGCTCCGGCTGGATGTTCCCTTGGCAAAATCGCTTTGCTCTAGTAGTAGCGTCTTAAATCCGCGAGAGGCGCTATCAACTGCCGAGCCAAGGCCCGTTGCTCCTCCACCGATAATGATGACATCCCAATCGATTGGATAGTCTTTGATCTTTTTGATATTGTTGTCTCTGTTCATTCAATCCAAAGTTGTGTGATTTCAACGGCTTTTAGCCATTTGTTATAGAGTTTTTTTGCACTTTCTGTGGTAGCCGCTGGCGTAAATTCTTTATCTAACTTCCAATTTTCTTTAAGCTCTTCGGTGTTTTTCCAAAATCCAAGAGCTAGTCCCGCAAGATATCCGGCTCCAAGGGCTGTGAGTTCCGTCACTTGGGGGCGGATAACTGGCGCTTGCAAAAGATCGGATTGGAATTGCATGAGCAAATTGTTAACGACCGCGCCCCCATCGACGCGGAGCTCTTTGATCAGTATTTCTGAATCGGACTCCATGGCTTTGATAACATCGGCGACCTGGTAGGTGATACTTTCAAGAGCGGCTCTTGCGACATGTGCCGATGTTGTGCCCCTAGAGAGTCCAAACATAGAACCTCTAGCATAAGGGTTCCAGTAGGGGGCTCCAAGTCCGGTAAATGCCGGCACAAAAAATACTCCATTACTGTCGGGAACACTTGCCGCCAGCTTTTCAATATCGGAGGATTTTTTTATAAGACCAAAATTATCTTTAAGCCATTGGACAACGGCACCCGCAATAAAAACACTTCCCTCTAAAGCAAAGGTGGTCTTGCCATTTAGCTTATAGGCAACAGTTGTCAGCAGGTTGTTTTTAGAAAGGACGGGCTTTGTCCCCGTATTCATTAGCATGAAACAGCCAGTGCCGTATGTATTTTTAACCATGCCTTCTTGCAAGCACCCTTGCCCAAAAAGTGCAGCTTGCTGATCTCCGGCTATGCCGCATATAGGAAGTGGGCGAGAAAAGATGGGTGTTGAGGTTGATCCATACATTCCACTAGAGTCGCAGATGGTAGGCAAGATCTGTTTTGGGATTTGCAATATTTCAAGCAGCTCACTATCCCACTCTCCGGTAAATAAGTTGTATAAAAGGGTGCGAGAGGCATTAGAGGCATCTGTGATATGGAGCTGCCCTTCAGTGAGTTTCCAGATAAGCCAGCTGTCAACTGTTCCAAAGGCTAGTTCACCGCGCTTGGCTCTTTCCATAGCACCAGGCACTCTATCTAAGATCCAACGGATCTTTGTTCCGGAAAAATACGGGTCTAGAAGTAGCCCCGTTTTTTTTCGGAAGAGCTCTTCTTTTCCCTCATTTTTAAGCTTTTGGCAGATGTCGGTTGTGCGTCTATCCTGCCAGACGATTGCATTGAATATAGGTTTCGATGTTTTACGGTCCCAGATGATCGTCGTTTCTCTTTGATTTGCAATTCCTATCCCTTCTACATCGTTTATTGAAATGCCAGTATGTGCAAGGACCTCTGTTGCCACACCAATTTGTGAGGACCAAATATCATTCGGATCATGCTCTACCCATCCCGGCTGGGGGAAAATCTGTTTGAATTCTTTTTGAGCTTTTCCACAGATCACTCCATCATTATCTATAAGTATGGCTCGCGAGCTTGTTGTACCCTGATCTAAAGAGAGTATGTATTTCATAAATTATCCTTGCTATTTTTACTTTTTAATGTTTTTTGCGTTGCTGTCAATAAATTTATTGATTTAAGAGGATACTTTTTGTTCTACTGTAGAAAAAAACCACAGGAACTAATTATGGAAATATTTATTGGAGAGTTTTTTGGGACAGCGCTTTTAATTCTTCTTGGAAATGGAGTTGTTGCCAACGTCCTTCTTCAACAGTCAAAAGGACATAACGGGGGATGGATTGTAATCTCTAGTGGTTGGGCTTTTGCTGTAGCTATGGCAGTATATCTTGTCGGTTGGGCAAGTGGGGGGCATCTTAATCCAGCAGTGACTCTAGGCCTTGCTGTCATTGGCAAATCAGACTGGTCTTTATTGCCGATCTATTTTTCTTCACAAATTCTCGGCAGCATGGTAGGGGCTTTTATTGTATGGCTCGCTTACATGCCTCATTGGAGGGTAACTCCTGATGCGGCAAAAAAGCTCCAGTGCTTTTGCACAAAGCCGGCTCTTAACCGCCCCTTTTGGAATTTCATTACAGAGGTAATAGGAACTGCGGTTCTTCTTGCAGGGATCCTTGGAATTTTGAACATGCATAATGGGATAGGCTCAGGTATGGGACCCTATGCGATAGGAATACTAGTATTTAGCATAGGTCTATCTCTTGGAGGTCCAACTGGCTATGCAATAAACCCTGCAAGAGATCTAGGTCCACGTATCATGCATGCAATTTTGCCAATACCTGGTAAAGGCCCCTCTGAATGGGGCTACAGCTGGATACCGGTATTTGCTCCACTTCTTGGAGGATGTATTGGTAGTCTTATTTATAAATACTTCTTTTCGGGACTAAAGCCCTTAGAGGCCTTTATTCGGTAGTGCATTTTAAAAGAGTTATCTTTGGTATTGGAGCAAAAAGTCAGGTCAGAGACCTGGCTTTTTTTTTAAATAGCCTTGGATCTGCACTTGAGGGCGAGTCCGGGTTCTAGAGGGAAATTAGGTTAATTTTCCGGAAATTCGTCATTTTCATCTTCGCCTAATGTAAAATATTATTTTACATTAGGCGAATTAAAGTCTCCCCCCTAGGCTCACCTTATTCTCAAAAAAATTAGTCCATTTCTCTGTATCACCTCCTCTGATCTACTTATTTTTCCCTAGGAAAACTCGAAACGAAATTGTAAGCGTTCTTTTTGCAAAAAAGGATCTAAAAGTAGTTTTTCTATCGGGACCTGGCTTAGTTCTGCGTATAGCTGTCTGGCAAAATCATGCCATGATTGGAACCTTCCTTTTCCTTCTAT
>Ga0073936_10010183_pt1 | contig 11560 bp, 9 predicted proteins | sample AliMusrvi5mmetaG_FD_87041 | JGI IMG/M metagenome (GOLD analysis project Ga0073936, IMG submission 87041) | Freshwater lake bacterial and archeal communities from Alinen Mustajarvi, Finland, to study Microbial Dark Matter (Phase II) - Alinen... | ecosystem: Environmental > Aquatic > Freshwater >... | reverse complement strand
GCGGAAAGCACTTCGCCCCTCGCCCCTGCCCTCTCCCCATCCGATGGGGAAAGGGAGAGGCTTCTCCCGCTGGTTGGCGGGTTGGAAATGAATCCCGCCTCCCCTAGCGCGGAGCCACAGCCGGTTTTGCCTGCCGAACCCGCAGCGCCCAAGTCCGCTGCTCCTGTGCCCGAACCTGCTCGCAAGACGGGCTCGCCTTCGCCGCCGTATATCGTTCTGACCGGCAATCCGAACTCCGGCAAGACAACGGTGTTCAACGCGTTGACGGGTTTGCGAGCCAAGGTCGGCAATTACGCGGGTGTGACGGTGGAGCGGAAGGAAGGCCGTCTGCTCAACGCGCCAGCCGGCTTGAATGCGCGCGTGCTCGATTTGCCCGGCACCTACAGCCTCAGCCCGCAGTCTCTCGATGAACAAGTCTCGCGCGACGTGCTGCTCAATCGACTGCCGGAGCTACCCGCGCCTTCGGTGATCGCCGTGGTGGTGGACGCGTCCAATTTGCAGCGCAACCTGTACTATGCCAGCCAAGTGCTCGAACTGGGGCATCCCACGCTGATCGCGCTGAACATGATTGATGTGGCGGAGGAGAACGGGCACCACATTGACGTCGCGAAGCTCGCAGAGGAACTTGGCGTGCCGGTGGTGCCACTCATCGCTAGCACCGGCCAGGGGCTTTCCGAATTGCGGCAGGCAATCCTGGCCGTGCTCCAGGCCCCGCCGCGGGTCAAACCGCGCCAGTTTTCCCAACTGCCAGCCCCCCTTAAGGCGGAGGCAGGCGCCATTGCCGTGCTGCTGGCCAGGGCTTTTCGCGAGCGGCGCGCGCAGGCGTCAGCCGAGGCGCTGCTCATTCTTAGCAATGAGAAGGCTCTGGCTTCGAGCCTGCAACATTATCCGGCCGGAATCCAGGAAGCTGTGGCAGCCGCCCGGGGTCGCCTCGACGCTGCGGGCGTTGACTGGCGCGGCGCCACCATTGAAGGGCGTTACCTGGGCGTCTCGGCTATCCAACGTGCCGTCACGACCGAATCGACGCCGCCGGGCGAGAACCTGAGCGACAAGCTCGACCGCACACTCACGCATAAAGTTTGGGGCACATTGATCTTCCTGGCCATCATGGCGCTGATGTTCCAGAGCATCTTCACGTTCGCGCGCATCCCGATGGACGCCTTGCAGAGCGCGGTTGGCTGGCTCGGCGGCGTCGTTGGCCACCTGCTTCCACCCGGCGATCTGAACAGCCTGCTGGTGGATGGCGTGATTGCCGGCGTGGGAGCGGTCGTGGTGTTTCTGCCGCAAATCCTGCTGCTATTCTTGTTCATCGGCTTCCTTGAAGACACCGGTTACATGTCGCGCGCCGCGTTCCTCATGGACCGACTGATGAGCAAAGTCGGCCTCCATGGTAAGAGCTTCATCCCGATGCTAAGTTCTTTTGCCTGCGCCATCCCCGGCATCATGGCCACGCGCACCATCGAGAGCCCGAAGGACCGGCTGGTGACCATCCTGGTGGCCCCGTTGATGAGCTGCTCCGCTCGCTTGCCGGTCTATACGCTGCTCATCGGCGCGTGCATCCCGAACCTCACGGTGCTCGGCTTCCTGAAGCTCCCTGGCCTAACGATGCTGTCAATGTATCTGCTGGGTATCGTCGTGGCGCTGTTGATGGCCTGGGTCTTCAAGAAGACTCTGCTCAAAGGCGAGACGCCCATGCTGATCATGGAATTGCCACCCTATAAACTCCCCCTGCTTAAGGTGGTGTTGCGCCACATGTGGGACCGGTCGAAACTGTTCCTGCGCCGTGCCGGCACCATCATCCTGGGCATCAACATCCTGCTCTGGTTCCTCGCCACCTATCCCCATACCTCGGCGACTCAGGCCGTCGCCGGTGAAGGGCGCGCGCATCTAAAGAACCAACAGCCGTCAATGGCTTCTCTTGAGCAGTCCCCAGCCCTTGCCTCGCCCGAGGCTGCACCCGACCATGGGGCCGCGGGCGCCAGACTTCGTCAGAGCTTCGCCGGCCACCTCGGCCGGTTGATCGAACCGGTCATTGCTCCGCTCGGTTTTGATTGGAAGATTGGCATTGGCATCATCACCTCCTTTGCGGCGCGTGAAGTCTTCGTCAGTACCATGTCCACCGTCTATAACGTCGGCAAGGCCGATGCGACCACCTCGGGCACGACCAGCTTGGCCCAAACTCTCAAGGAGCAGAGACGGCCCGATGGCACCCCAGTTTATACTCCCCTGACCGCTGTCACGCTGATGGTCTTTTATGTCTTCGCCCTGCAATGTGTCAGCACAGTCGCCATCGTCCGGCGCGAAACCAATTCCTGGAAGTGGCCGTTCTTTCAGTGGTTGTACATGGGCGCGCTGGCCTGGGGATTGGCCTTCGTCACGCACATAGGAGGCGGATTGCTCGGTTTGCACTGAAACGTGCCGCCAAGACCCGGTTCCGTAAGAGACCCGAGGCACCAGAGCAACGTAAAATCCCGAAAGAAAACTCTTGCACCGAGTCGTCCGCAGGGGGTATATTCAAGGACGGAAACCGGCAATGACCGTGTCAAAAGCGAACATGAATTCGCCGCGGACATTCGGGCCTCGAGGGTTTACGCTCATCGAGTTGCTGACTGTCATCGCGACCATCGCAATTCTGGCCGCCCTGCTCTTGCCGATCTTGAGCAGGGCCAAGATCAAGGCGCAACGCACGACTTGTCTCTCCAACCTCCGGCAATTGGGCGTGGCATGGATGATGTACGCGGATGACAACGATGGCTCGTTGGTGGAATCCTACCCGGATAACAACCCGGAGGTATGGGTGCAAGGCGACATGACCAAGGCCAACGAAGCGGGCAATCCGGATTTGATACGTGCTGGCAAGCTCTTTCCTTATAACCAAAGCGTTCCCATTTACCATTGCCCAGCCGACGCAGGGGTCAAGATTGGTGGGCAGGCGGTGGCGACGCTGCGCAGTTATTCCATGAACTGTTTCATGGGGGCTCGCGATATGAGCATTGGGACGATTCCTTCCAGGGCGGGGGACTTTGTCCCGTTCTACGCGAAGTATACTGACATCCCTCAACCGGATCAGCGGTGGGTGCTCATCGAGGAAGACGAGCGCAGCATAAACGACGGTTTCTTCATCACTGACCCGACCGGCCAGGTTTGGATGGATTTCCCGGCGATGTCCATGCACCGTCACAGCCGCAGCTACGTTCTTGATTTCGCCGACGGCCACTCCTTCGTCTGGCGGTATAAAGACCCGCGTAGCGTCCAGATAAGCGTCAACATGACCGAGCAACCAGGCAACACCGACCTGGCACTTCTGGCGCGCGCCACCGCAACCCCGAAACGATGAGTCGCGCAAGGTGCGCGGTTTGGTCATTCCCTGCTTGAACTACTGAATTTGCGGGAAGGGCACCGTGCTTGGGCGCAGGCGGCCTTGGCTTTTACTTCAAGGTCAGTTTTACGAACTTACTCTCCCACGGTTGGAAGTGGATGATGTCCTGTTTGGACCGAGACGGCTGTTCGAGGACGTTCACTTCATCCAGGCGGCTGATGGGGGCAGCAGACACGATGTCCTTTCTGGCCAAGGCGGCTGGTTGGCCCGCGACTTCGCGGAGGTGGAGGACGATGCCCTTGAGGTCGGCGGCCGGGCGGTATTCGACTACCAACAGGTTCGACGTTGGGAAGGACATGACGGGAATCACCGTGGGGCCAGAACTGGTTGATGCGGTCCGCTCGGCTGATTTGCCTTTGCCAGGTGGTAGGACGCGGGTTACAAGGGGGACACGCGAACTCCAGCCAAAGCGCGTGGCGGCAGCAGTGGAAGGGTCCGAGGTCGATGTCAGGTAGTAGTGCCATCTAAACTCGCCTTCCTGCTCGGTGCGGAAGTTGGTGAACCAATAGTTGTTCATCACCCACGAATAGACGTGAGGCTTGGGGATCCGGGTGATGGGCATCCATTTGCCCAGGTTGAAATCGCCTAGTTGAACCAGAGGCGCCTGTTCGCTGCCGATAATGATCTGGCCGGCTGCGTTACGGACGGAAAGGAAACTCTGGATGGTCTGCCAATCGGAGGATGAGCCGGGTATCTGCGTTTCGCCCGGCCGGACGAGCCCGCCCTGCCCTTCGTACAGGAGTGTGCCGTCGGGCGACTGGAACGGCAGGGCAACATAGACTGATTCGGGCGTCGGCACCGGCAATTTGCGAATGTCGAAGTGCAACTCGATCCGCTTCTCAGTGTCATACAAGCGGATCTCGGACTCCGCGCCTTTGTTGGTTGCGCAGCCCTCCAAGGCGGCGCTCAAGTGCACGCTCTGCCAGATAGGGCCGCTGGCGCCTGGGAGAAGCTTGACGTTGTGCCAAGCGACGCGTTTGAAGACCTCGGGCTTCATTTCGCGGTTTACCGGCATGGTCTCGTACACGCACTGGCCGAAGCCCCAGTTGGCGGTTTGGTCAACCAACTCCGCACCGGTTTCCTTGTCGCGAAGACTTTGGATGGCCCCTTTCACAGGATCAATGGTGAGTTTATAGAAGGCGTTCTCCAGCGTGGTCCTATCGCCAGCGGGAGTCGGCTTGGCGCGATTGTTATTCGTGGTCTCGATGCGCAGTATTTTGCAGGCCAGCGGAGGAATGTCCTTCACCCACAACGCCCAATAAGTGCCTTCGGCGCGACGTTCCATCTCTTGCGCAAGAACAGTCTGAGCACCGTCCACTATCCGGAAATCGCGGTCGGGGGGGAGGATCTGGTGGTCAATGAAGACGCGAACCATACCGGAGCGGGGCCAATTCAACGTGTTGAACACCGCGAGTGTGGGAACCTCGGCGCGAGGGAGGAAACCCTGAACAAGTCCAAAGGCTTCCTCGCGCAACAGGGCGGAATCTTTGACCGCGCTCCAGGCGTAAGAGGATTTTTCGCCCCATTGAACCTGGGAGTTCTCGGCCAGCGGGTCGCTGATGCTCTCGGCAGCGCCGAAAGTATGCTCTTCGTAGAAGAGGAGGTTGTCGATGATGGCGGCAGCGCGCTGGCTCGTCGGCGCGTGAATTGGCGCGCCCAGCAGTCGGGCCATGGCCAAAAGGCGGTGATTGACGTCCATGGCCGTCTCGGTCTCGCGGACGGCGGCGGTTTCACGAGCGGAGGAGCCGAAGCCATCAGTCCACCAGTCGGGCCATGCCTGGCGATGCACGGCAAGCTTGTCGCCCTGTTCCTTTTCCACCCAGGCCAGGAATTCCTGCGCGGTCGAGAGGCGGAGGTGGGGCCAGGCGTATTTCTCATTCCACACCTTGACGAGGTTGCAGGCGGCGGTCGAGGGCGGCGAATTGTCGGTGAAGTAGCCGGAGAATTGGACTCCGACGCGGTCGAAAGGATAGCTGCGCTCTTCCAGCGCATTCAGGTAGCTCACCAAATGGGGCTTGATCGGTTCCGCCTCGCCCTTTTCAACGCCCCAGAAGTTGGCGGTCATGTAATGGTCGCTGCGGTAGGCGAGAACGCGTTTGCCGGAGGGGGACTCCCACCAAAAACAAGTGGGCTTGTCGAATGGCAACAGCGAACGGGTCTTGTTGATGCCCATGTTGAGATAGCGGATACCCATGCCGCTTAAGTAATCCGCCAGACACCAGCCAGCGCCGTTTACATCGTCTTGCATGGCGGTGCGTACGGGGATGCCGAATTCCTCGGTGATGGCACGCACAGGCCGGACCAGCGCGGCGAGTGAATTCTCGGTAGCGATCTCGGACATATTCAACAGCAGGCCGCAGATTTCGATGCGCCCTTCGCGAACGCGTTGTTTGAGCCGCGCGACCTGAGCGGCGGGACGGTCGCGGAGGTATTCGCGGACGGCCCAAGAAGTCTCGCAGGTCCAGCGGAAGCGTGCGTCTTCGGGAAGGTTATCAGTCAAGTCACAGTAATCGAGCGTGTAGTCAATATAACGCAGGTGCTCCGGGAGTATTTCCGTCTGGGGCCGGGTGTAGCCGATGTCCGTGTGAGTATGTTGCGTGAGATATACCGTCCATTTGCGGGGCGGGAGCACTGTGTAGGGGCCGAACTCGCGGCTCGACCCGCCAGATTCAACGCGCATGGTGACCGGAGTAGGTCCATTCAAGGGAGCAACCTCGATTTCCACAGGCTGCTTGCCTTTGGGCAACGAATCCACCTTTTGGGTGAGAGACTGCGGCCAGGTGGGCGAACTGACGGTCAAGACGGCATTGGTCAGGCCCGAAGAGTCGATGGATGCGACGAGAATGTGGCGTTCGCCCTCGGCGCGGTTCGGAATGAGGGGCGAAATCGCCAGCGTCAAAGATCGAATACTCCCGGGCCCAAGCGTTCCGTTCTCCGCCCGGCCGATGCCGAGGTCCGGACCAACAGTCAGACCAAGGAGGAACAGGCCGACGGGCAAATACTTTTGCTTATTCATGATTGCCATTTGAGGAGATTCAGTGGCCGTACGCAAGCCTGGGTTAAGGTCACTCCGAAGTACCCTGACGGCTGCTGCGAAGCTGTCGCTTCAATCCCGCACCCAACCCACCCGCGAGACTCCGGCGAGTGCCCGGCGAGTCTGCCAGGCGCCCACGATCGGAGTGGCTATTGCGATGAGGAACTCTGAAGCGTCCAATTACGAGGCACGAATCCCTTGTGATTTAACTTACTGTTCAACCAACTTCGCGGATCATGTCCTGACCGCCAAAGGGATTGGGCACGCGCACGGTGCATTCCGGGTCATCGCACCATTGGCCATCTACGATAAACAAGTAGCTATGCTTGCCCGGCGGCAGCTTGAGGCTGGTGGTCCATGCTCCATCAGGCCCCTTTTCCATCACCAGCGCCTTCTGTTGCCACTCGGTGAAATCACCAACGAGCATCACGCTGGTGGCCGCCGGTGCGGCGTAGCGAAATGTCTGCGTTTTCGGTTTCTTTGATCGTCTGCTCACTAGTCACTATCCTTTCGTGTATTCGAGGAGTTGACCCTCAGGAAATGTGTGCGTCTGAAGACGCCCTCAACACTGCGTCTTGCGGTACCAGACCCTGCAGCCGGTGAGAGTCCCAGTTTCTTAGCAACCAGCGCAATTTGGCCTTGCCGGGATTGCCAGTCAACTGAAAAGACCAGAGAGGCGCGCTGGACCAGTCACTGGTGGCCGAGCTCAGATAACGGAGCATTTTGTCTATGGCTAAAACACCCAAGTTCACTGAAGTCTGCATATTTATAAAGGTCCGGCTAAATTATAAGTGCAACTAGGGCGCGATTGGTGTTTGCTACTGAGACTAGATGAAACGCAACCCAAATCGCCAACCACGGCCGGGCCGCAAGGTCACCACTCACAACAGGGGGTGGGCGCCTGAGAGTAAAGCGCCACGGGTCGGCGTTTCATGCTTGCCTGCCAGGTTTGTTGACCCCTTAATGGCAACAACACATTAGCGAGGCCCTATGGATTTTTTAGTCTACGCGGTCTGTTTCGGAGTTGGCCTTCTGTTCGCCATAGTCAGCGCGTTCCTGGGCCATCTGTTCGGGGGAGGGCACGATGTGCATGTGGATGTCGGGACGGGAGGCCATGCAGAAGCCGGCTTCCAGGATACGGGCATGCCGGGGCTTTCGCCGTTCAGTCCGACCACCATCACCGCGTTCATTACCGCGTTCGGCGGTCTGGGATTGATTTTCACAAAGATTGAAGCGACGCACAGTCCCTGGATCAGCGCCCCCTTGGCATTGGTGGGCGCGTTGGTCATCGCCGCCGGGGTCGTCTGGCTTTTCGGGACAGTCTTTCATCATACGGATAGTTCGAGCGAATCGCGCATCTCGACGCTGGTAGGAATGACGGCGACGGTCATCACGCCCATCCCGGCCAGTGGAGTGGGAGAGATCGCCTATGTGCAGGCCGGCTCGCGCTATAGCGCCCCGGCGCGAGATGAGCGGGGATCTCCAGTCGCCAACGGCCAGACAGTCAGAATCGTTCGCATCGTCGGCTCGCAGTTTTACGTGGCACCCATCTGACTTTGCCCAGGTAATCACGAAACTTAACTACCTCTAATCTATGCAAAATTCTGCCATCCTTCTCGCCCAACTGAACATTGGCGGCCTCGGAACCGTCGCCATGGTGGTCGTCGGGCTCGTCGTCGTCGTTGTGATCTTTGCAGCGATCTGGGCCAGCCGGTATATCAAGGTCGGCCCGAACGAGGTGCTCGTCGTGTCCGGCCGCCCGCACCGATATACCGACCCCGATGGCAGCGTGCAGATCCGTGGCTTCCGGATCAGGAAAGGCGGCGGCACATTCGTAATCCCCGTCATTGAAAAAGTGGACCGCCTATCGCTGGAACTGTTGACCATTGACGTGCAACAGGAGCAGGACGTTTATACCAGCAAGGGCGTACCCGTGCGCGTGGACGGCGTGGCACAGATCAAGGTCAAGGGCGATGACATCTCAATCGCCACAGCGGCGGAGCAATTCCTGAGCAAAGACACCGAAGCCATCAAGAACATTGCGATGCAGACGCTGGAAGGCCATCTGCGCGCCATCCTGGGCACGATGACCGTGTAAGATATTTACCAGAACCGCGATGCCTTCGCTCAGAAAGTCCAGGAGGTGGCGGCGGGCGACATGGCGAACATGGGCCTGGGTATTGTCAGCTTCACCATTCGCGATATCAAGGACAGCCAGGGCTATCTCGACGCCCTCGGCAAGCCGCGCATCGCGCAGGTCAAACGCGACGCCCAGATCGCCCAGGCCGAGGCCGACCGGGACGCGATGATCAAGTCGTCGCAGGCCATGCAAGCGGGCCAGGAAGCGAAGTTCGCGGCGGACAGCAAGATTGCCGAAGCGCAGCGGGATTTTCAATCGAACGTGCAACAATACCAGGCGGCGGTTAATCAGAAAAAAGCTGAGGCGGACCTGGCCTATGACTTGCAGAAGTACAAAACCGGCCAGCTTGTGAAGGCAGAGGAGGTGCAGGTCAACATCATCGAAAAGCAGAAGCAGATCGAGCTGCAGCAGCAGGAAATCATGCGCAAGCAGCGAGAACTCGAGGCCAACGTGCAGAAGCCGGCCGATGCCGAGCGCTACAAAGTCGAGACCCTGGCCAACGCCCGCAAGTTCCAGTTGGAGACCGAGGCCGCCGGCGCGGCATCGGCGACCAAGGCCACCGGCTTTGCGAATGCGGACGTAGTCAAGGCAACCGGTATAGCGGAAGCCGATGCCAACAAGGCGCGTGGTCTGGCCGAAGCCGCCGTCATCGAAGCCCAAGGCAAAGCGACGGCCGAGGCCATGCGCGTGAAGGCCGAGTCCTTCAAGCAATACAACGAAGCGGCGGTGGTCGAGATGATCATCCGCGTGTTGCCCGAGGTCGCGGGCAAGATCAGCGAACCCTTATCGAAGATGGAGAAGATGATCATCATCAATTCAGGCGGCGGCGTAGGCGGCGGCGCCAGCAAGCTGACGGGCGATGTGACGCAGATTGTGGCCCAACTCCCGCCAATCATTGAAAGCCTCACTGGCATCAAGTTCGAGAAGCTGCTCGAACAGGTGCCTGGGCTAAGGAAGTCGATGGACAAAGGCCAGAGTGAAGACAAACAGAAGTAACCGAGGAATCTTATGAACTGCATGTTTGGTTCGATTGGATCGGGCGTATTCGGAATCCTGACCTTTCTGGTCATGGGAGCCATCAGCCTTGCCTGTTTCGCGTTTTGGCTGTGGATGCTGATCCACGCCGTCACCAACAAAGGCCTGGCGGACATGGAGAAGATAGTGTGGGTCATCGTGATCATCTTCCTACCGTTCATCGGCTCGGTTATCTATTTCTTCATCGGCCGCCCCAAAGGGGGTTAAGGGCTGGTTTGCCCGGAGCGGATGATACCGGGCGTTTAAACCATGCATCTTTTCGAAGCCATCATAGATGCCAATCACCGGGCGCTGGCCGGCGACCAGAGCGCCGGCGTCCACCCGGCGGAGTTCGAGAGCGAACTCCCCGTCGTGGCGCTGACGTGCATTGACGTACGGCTCAATCCGCTGCTGCCCGAGGTGTTGGGCGTCCCGAAAGAGAAGTTTATCTGGCTGCGCAACGCGGGAAACATCATTACCGGACCACTGAGCAGCACCATGCGCTCGCTGGCCCTGGCATGTGCGGTCAAAGGCGGCAAGGAAATCGCCATTATTGGGCACACCGATTGCCAGGTAGGCAAGACGTCGACCATGGAATTGATTGACCGGTTTCGCGCTTTGGGTATCGAGCGGAACCTGCTGCCGGCCAACGTGAACGAATTCTTTGGCATGTTTGCCAGCGAGCGGGCCAACGTTATCAAGTCCGTGGACATCGTCCGCCAGAGCCCGCTTATCGGCCCGAAGACTCCCGTTCACGGCCTGCTGCTCGATATTGAGACGGGCAAGGTTGAGTGGCTAGTCAACGGGTATCAGACCCTCAGCACGATGAGGACGCACCTGAGCGAGGTGGTTGCCTCCGCTGGGCACACACTGGATGCTTTGAAGTCGCTGACGGATTTTGAGATGGGCGGCATTAAGTTTCCCGAGACCAAGATTGGCGAGACGGTCACCAAGGCGGAGGACTGGTTGTCCGGCAAGGTCCACGAACTTGAGAGCCAAGCGTCGCCGACCACGACACCCGCAGCGCCCGCGCAGGCTCCGCTGCTGCGTGCCACGGTGGCAGGGTGGCAAAGGGAGAAGCAGCAAGCGAAGCCAGCCGCGCCCCCGAAGATTCCGGCGGCGCCGCCGCCCTTGCGACCCAAGATGCGCTTTCACAAAGGAGGACCCAAGTGAACGATCAAATCCCCAAGCCACGCCGGGGCTGTTTTTTTTACGGGTGTATTACCGGGGCGGTGCTGCTGGTGATCATGCTGGGAGGGTTGCTGGCCGGGCTGCACTACGTGAGAAAAATGGTCGATCGCTTCACGGACAACAAGCCAATGGAATTGCCCACGCTCCAGATGTCGAAAACCGAGGTCGACCAGGTGAAGCAGCGTTTCGAGGCATTCCAGCAGGAGGTCCGCGAGAAACGCGCCACCAAGCCTCTCGTTCTTACTGCGGACGACATCAACGCGTTGATCGCCAGCGGCTCGGAACCGCAAGCGTTGAAAGGCAAGTTATATGTCAGCCTCGAGGGCGACCAAGTACAGGGCCAGGTTAGTGTGCCGCTGCATGAAGTCGGGCTAAGCATGTTCAGAGGCCGTTACCTGAACGGCACCGCAACGTTTAATTTGGGTTTCCGCGATAGCGTGCTCATTGTGACGCCGCGCATTCTGATCGTGAAAGGGACGCCGGTGCCCGAGGTTTATATGCAGGAAATTCGCAAACAGAACTTCGCTGCCAGCCTGACCAACGAACCGACCGCAGTGGCGGTGCTAAAAGGGCTTCAGGACATCCAGGTGAAGGAGGGCAAGGTCGTGATCGTGCCCAAGGAACCCTAAGGCGCGAGCAGTTGCTGCACCGAGATGCCGCGCAACTCGAAGAGGCGACGGATGGCATCCTCGATCAGGTTATTCGGACAGGACGCTCCAGCCGTGATGCCCACCGTGACCTTGCCGGCAGGCAGCCAATTGGCTGCCTCGACCTCCTCGTGTTTGTGCTGGTTGTAATAAAG
>Ga0073936_10010180_pt1 | contig 11563 bp, 15 predicted proteins | sample AliMusrvi5mmetaG_FD_87041 | JGI IMG/M metagenome (GOLD analysis project Ga0073936, IMG submission 87041) | Freshwater lake bacterial and archeal communities from Alinen Mustajarvi, Finland, to study Microbial Dark Matter (Phase II) - Alinen... | ecosystem: Environmental > Aquatic > Freshwater >... | reverse complement strand
AAGTCCCCGGGAAAGGGGATCCCTTCCGCCGAGAGGCCTTTGGAAAAGGAGATCGCTCCCCCGCGCAAGCCGCACCTTTCATGAAAGATCCTGTTCTCGCTTTCTTTTATTCTCTGACAATTCCCGGTCTTGGGCAGCTTTATCTGGGAGAGCGCGCCAAGGGATGGACGCTTCTCTCGATGACCGCGGGGGTTGCGGTGAGTCTCGTGATCAGTCACACGTTGTTCTCCTGGATCTTTGTCGGCGTGATCTATCTGGGCATCATGATCCCCGCGGCTTTAGATGCCTATCAAGCCGCCTCCGGCCGCCCGCGCGCTTTTTCGGTCCCAATACCGATCAATTTTAGAGAATCTGAAATTGGGGCCGTCCAAGTCACCATGCATGAAAAAAAACAAAAGACTTGGACGGGAGATTCCGTACCCTATGTCATCGTGATGCTTCTGGTGGTCGGACCTTTCGCGATCCCTCTCTTGTGGCAGAGCGCAAGGTTCTCGAAGACGGCGAAGATCCTTTGGACTCTCGGGGTGATTCTGATCGCGCTTCTGGCGATCGGGGCGTTGAGTGCGACGGCTTCCTTTTTTGATCGTTTCCTGAAGCAGGCGGCCGGCTAAAAGGATCGAGGCGTTGGAATGTTTTCTCCGAGGCGAGGGTTCTCCGGATCGCGCGGGAAGCTCCGGCGCTTTCTGGTGCGGGCAGGATCGTTTTCCCGGAAAAAGGGATTATCGTTTCTGAAGGTCCTCATGCTAGAATACCCGAAAATTATCCGGGCGGGTCGCGAAGATGAACTTTGAGTGAATGTTTTGGTCATAATCCGAGGCGCTATGAGCGCTTCCTCTCTCTAACGGGGTGAATATGAATTGCAGGAAAATTGTGGCGTTTTTTGTTCTGTCCTTTTCAATGGTGGGATCTGCTTGTTATGCCGAAGTGCCCCCGTCAGCCAAGGGGCCTTCGTCCGTTCCCGCGCAGGGATCGACGCTGGCGGTTGTTAAGGCCGCCGCCACGGGCCAGTGGTCTGACGGCTGGTACCAGGGAGCCGCGGGGTACGAAAAGGCGATCCAGGAATACAAACAGACTCAAAAGCCGGTGGCCGTTTACATCAACGTGGGATGGTGTCCCTATTGCCGCAGGTTTGAAAAGAACGTGCTGTCTTCTCCGGCCGTAAAGAATTTTATGAAGGACAAGATCAAGGTCAGTCTCAATCCGGAAGCCGGGCCGCGGGAAAATGAGATTGTCTCTCAATACAGGATCCGTGGCTTTCCCTCTTTTTTCCTTCATTCGCCGCAGTCCGTCCAGGCGATGCAGCTGAACACCGGGGTTTCTCCCGAGGAATTCATCCAGCTCTTCGAAAAAGCCCAAAAGTGATCCCTGTCGCGCTCACGATCGCCGGTTCTGATCCCTCCGGGGGCGCCGGTATCCAGGCGGATCTCAAGACCTTCCATCAACACAAGGTCTATGGCATGGCGGTTGTGACGCTTTTGACCGTTCAAAATACCCGCGGGGTCCGGGCCGTTTATCCGGTGGCTCCCTCACAGGTCGCCCGGCAAATTGAGGCCGTGCTTGCTGATATCCGTCCCGGAGCCGCCAAAACCGGCGCGCTGGGGAATGAAGAGATCCTCCGGTCGGTTGCGGCTTGCGCCAGGACATTCCGTTTTCCTCTGGTGATTGATCCTGTCATGATCAGCAAGCATGGCGCACCGCTTCTGTCCAAAGGCGCTGTGCGTCTCCTCATCAAAGGGTTGTTCCCGCACGCCGATCTGGTCACACCGAATCTTTGCGAAGCGCAAGTCCTGAGCGGGATCCAGGTTTGCGACGCGGAATCCATGGAAAAAGCCGCACGCATTATCGCCGGTTTCGGTCCCCGGGCCGTCCTCATCAAAGGAGGCCATCTGAAGGGGGAGGCCTTGGATCTTTTTTATCGGGACGGCCGCGTGCATTGCTTTAAGGCGCCGAGGATCAGGACGCGGCACACGCACGGGACCGGCTGCACTTACTCGGCCGCGATAACGGCGGGACTCGCGCGGGGGAAGGACCTCCTGGAGGCCATTACGAGCGCCAAAAGATTTATCACGAGGGCCATTCGAACGGCCCCGGGGCTTGGCCATGGCGTGGGTCCCGTGAACCATTTCGCGTGATCTTACCGCATTCAAATTGTTTTCCTAAAAAGTTTCGCGTTCAGATATAATCCTGCTCATAAAATGGTTCAAGGAGTTGAAAATGATCTGTTGTCTGGATTTGGAAGGAGTGTTGATCCCGGAAATATGGATCAACGTGGCCAAGAAAACAGGGCTCAAGGCGCTGGAGCTTACCACGCGCGATGAGCCCGACTACGACAAGTTGATGCGTTACCGGCTCGCGATCCTCAAAAAAGAGGGGATACGCCTTCGCGACATCCAAGCTGTGATCCGGGGGATGAGCCCGCTTCCGGGGGCGAAGGGTTTTCTGGAGAAACTCCGGTCCGCCTACCAGGTCATCATTCTTTCTGACACTTATTATGAGTTTGCCGGTCCGATGATGAAAAAGCTGGGATCCCCCGCGCTTTTCTGCAACTGGCTTTCGGCCGACAAGAAGGGTTTTATCGCGGATTATCATTTGCGACAAAAGAACGGAAAGAAAGAAGCGGTGCGGGCGATCCGGGGCCTCGGTTTCAAGGTTGTCGCGGCGGGGGATTCTTATAACGACATTGCCATGCTCAAGACCGCCGACCGCGGGATCCTCTTCCGTCCGCCCGCCAAGATCGCCAAACAATTCCCGTCATTTCCCGTCACGACGACCTACCCCCAACTCCTCGCGGCTTTCCGGAAAGATTGATCCCGGCTTTTTCTATCGATTCCGTCCGGCCGGACGGAATCGATCCACGAGCCTTTGCGGGCATTCATCCCGGCCGTTCCCCGTTAGAGATTCGCGCGGATCTTTTGAGCGGCTGAGACGAGTTCCTCCTGAGTCGCGGTTTTGGCTTTGGCGAAACTGAGGTCACCGACGCTATTGATCGGGATCAAGTGCACATGGGCGTGGGGGACTTCGATCCCGGCGACCATCACGCCGACCTTTTTGCAGGGAAAGGCTTTTCCGATCGCCCGCGCGACTTTCTTGGCGAAGATCATGAGGCCGCGGAGAAGTTCGTCCTCCATATCAAAGATATAATCGACCTCTTTTTTCGGGATCACGAGCGTGTGGCCGGGATTGACGGGGCGGAGGTCCAGGAAAGCGAGAAAGCGTTCGTCTTCAAGGATTTTGTGGGCGGGGATCTCCCCCGCGATGATTTTTGTGAAAATGGTCGGCATAGAACCTCCTTTTTTGAGTCTATAGCTATTGTAAAGGCCATTCAAAAAGAGGGGTATCCTTTTTTCGCGAGGATGCGCTACAATACACCATCAGAAATTTTCAAAAGGAGACCATAGCCATGGAAGGTGAAAATAAGAATACAGTGCTGGGTGTGACCGAGAACGTTGAGGCGCTTCTTTGCTACGCGCTCGGCTGGGTGTCAGGGCTTGTCTTTTTGCTCCTGGAACAGAAGAACGCGTTCGTGCGTTTCCACGCGATGCAGTCTCTCGCGACGTTTCTCGGGCTTTTTATTATTTCCCTGGTGGTCGGGTTTGTCCCCGTCCTCGGGATCCTGGTCAATATCCTTATTTGGCCCCTCAGCGTGGTGATCTGGATCGTGCTGATGGTGAAGGCCTATAAAGGGGAACGCTATAAATTGCCCGTGGTGGGCGACTTCGTCGAGAAGCAACTCGGCGGCAAGTCATAACCACACAACCGGGACTCGCTCCCCGTTACTCGGGACTCGAACCATCGTAAAACCGGTTCGCGTCCTCAGCCTCGGGGCGGGAGTCCCTTTTTTTATGCCGGATTTTCAATGCCGCCAGTGCGGCGCCTGCTGCAGGCAGGCGGGTTTTGTTTATCTTGGGCGCGGGGATGCCGAACGCTTGGCGGCGCATCTGAAGATGGACGTTTATAGCTTTACGGAATCGTACGCGCTGCTGATGGACCGGCAGCATCTGGCCCTCAAAAAATACGCGGATGAGACCTGTGTTTTTTTGAAGCCGTCGGGATGTTCCGTTTATGAGGCGCGGCCCGCGCAGTGTCGGGAGTTCCCTCTGAATTGGAAGACGGAAAACAGCCTCACGTATTGCGAAGGTTTGAAGGCTAGCGGAACTGCCGGGAGGGAGCCCCGGCGGGGATTAAAATCATATTAATCCTTAGGCCTGATCGGCCGATAACTTCCGAGCGGGGAGCGCGGGCGCCTCTTTCTCCCGCCTTGTGTTTGAACGTTCTAAAATAAACGGTGACCGTCGCGCCTGAAGTCGGAGGGGATGACGGAGAGGAGTAGTCGTGCGAAAAATTCTCATCAAAGACATTATGACCCGGGATGTTATTACGCTGAATATTGACGAGTCTTTCTGCCGTGTCGCGGAGATCTTTCAGGAAAAAAATATCCGTCATCTGCCGATCGTCAATGCTCAGGGGGAGATCCTCGGGATCATTTCCCAGCACGATCTCAACCGTATTGCGTCCCCCAAAAGGGGCGAGCACGGGGATTACCTGTATGATTCCTCGCTTCTCTGCACCTACATATTGCAACAGCATCTCATCAAGGACACCATCACTCTTTCTCCCGAGGATGCGCTTGAAAAAGCCGTGGAGCTCATGGCTCGGAAGAAATTGGGCTGCATTCCGATCGTGGGTTCCGAGGGGAGGGTGGTAGGCATCGTGACTCCCGTGGACATGATGAACCTTTTTTTGAAGGATCTTCGCCAAGCCCGTTAATTGGCTTTCTTTTTTGTTTTGCCGCCAGGAAACTCAGCAAGGAATGTTTCCATGAAGAAAAAAGTGCTGGTCGTCGACGATGAGCCCTTCTTTGTTGAGGTATTCACGCTGAAACTCACCCAGGCCGGATTCGAGGTTTTTGCCGCCCGAAACGGTGTCGAGGCGGTCGCGAAGGCAAAGGCGGAACGGCCGGACCTAATCATCATGGATGTGATGATGCCTATCATGAGCGGTTTTGACGCGACACAGAGCATACGTCAGGATCCCAACCTCAAGAATATCCCGGTCATCGTTTTTACCGCCCGGGCAGCGTTCGGGGAGTTTTTTTCGGGAATGCGCGCGGTCGAGGTGATCACCAAAACGACGGGAGTGGATGCTGTCATCGCGCGAGTCCATGCCATCATCGGGGAACCGCCGCCCTCTGTCGACGGTTTGAAGCGCGCGGTGCTCCTGGGAGTGGAAGATGCCCTGCTGGAAAAGGTGAGGACCCTTCTCAAAAAACACAGTTTTGAAGTGTTCCCGGCGTTGAATGAAAAAGAAGCGGTCGAAATGGTGGAAAAACTCAAACCAGCCATGGTCTTCTGCCAGCTTTGGGAGGACTCCAGTGTCCTGGACGCTCCCAAGATCGCCAAAAGTTTGGGCTTGAGCCCCACCGTATCAAGGACGCCTTTTTATATCTATTGCAAGGAGGCTCTTTCCGTCGAGGCGATGAAGTATTTTGATCTTGGGAATATCCTCGCCTATAAGGAAAGCAGCGATCTGCTGAAGAAAATGGAAGCCCTGCTGAGCAAAAAGTAAGACCGCGCCCGCTTGCCCGGATCACCCTTCGCTTGCGGCTGATGGCTCCGCGGAGATTCGCTCGACCTTTAAGACCGGGGCCGGGGGAAGTGTCAGGATGAAGCGGGAACCCTTGCCGGACTCACTTTCAACCCAAAGCCTTCCGCCGTGCATTTCGACGAATTTCCGGCTGAGGGCAAGTCCCAACCCTGACGTTTTGAGGCCTACCGAGGCTGGGTGCCCGCCCTGTTCGTAGGGCCTGAAAAGGAAAGCCTGTTTTTCGGGAGGGATGCCCGGTCCCGAATCCTCGATCGTGATCCTTGCTCCGCCGTCCGGTTCCCTGGTCAAAAGGATGCGGATAAATCCCTCCGGAGTGAATTTCACGGCGTTGGAGAGGAGGTTGTAAAACACCTGCCGGAGCTTGAGTTCGTCGGCAGTGACCCTAAGGTGCCCCGGTTTCTCTGTAAAGGCGAGGTCCAGATTCTTTCGGGCCGCTTCCTCACTGAAGAGATCAATCGCTGTCCAGAGGACACCCACCAGGTCAATTTCCGCGGTGACGAGTTGCATCCTTTTGGATTCGATCCGGGAGAGCTCCAGCACATCGTTGATGAGGTCGCGAAGATGCTTGGAGCTCCGTTCCATGCGGGTAAGAAAATCCTTCTGTCTTTCCGTCGGGGGCTCGGTCGGACTTTCGAGCAGCAGTTGTGAAAAACCCAGCAGAGAGTTGAGGGGCGCGCGGATATCATGGCTGATATGGGAAAAGTATTCGGTCTGAAGATAGTACGCGTATTTAATCTTGTGGCTCGTTTCCCGAAGCTCCCCGCTCAGCTGAACGAGGCGCGCCTCTTTTTTTGAAAGGGCCGAGGCCAGGGACCTGACGAGGATCGCGATCAAATAAAAGAAGGCGATGTGGCGGACGATGACGGCGGCTTCCTGGACCCGGCTTAGGCTGGCCCCCAGGAACACCGTTTGGGGAAGGCTGCGGAGGTTCCCGAGGACGATCAGTCCCGCGTAGACCATGGAGGCCAGTGTGGTTATTTGAAGGATAAGGAAGACGGGAAGGTTCAGGGCGCAGTAGGTGATCGTGATAAGGAAGCAGGCCGTGAAGAGAAAAAAGTCCACATGCCCCAAAAGGTGAAGCGTGCTGATCCCGGCCAAAAAGTCGATCACGACTGAAGCCATCAGGACTTCGGCGGCGGGACCGGAATTTTTGAAAAAGATCTTGTAAGGGTGGTTCACAAAGAGTTCGATCAGGATCACCAGGGAAATGGGCCCGAGGTTTTCGAGGGTAAAACCCGCCCGTTTGCCGATGAAAAGAAAAAAGGGAATGAAGATCAGGAGGGTGAGGGCGCGGAGCCTGTAAAGTTGACGCGCCTTCCGGTAGATCCTTTCAATCGGCGTTTGGGGGGTGATCCTCATTAAATATCCTCAGGTTTCCGGGTCCGATCCTGCGAAAGTGACTTTATCATAACCAAGCAGGCGCCAAAAAGGAACTTCCTTTTTTAAAAAAGGACGACAGGCCTGTTGTGGCGGGCTTTCCAAACGGGTAGAATGAGCTGTTCCTTTAAGGCACTGTCAAGAATGAAAGGACCCCTATGGACACGAATGCTTATTTGAGATCCTGCCTCGCGATGGTCGTCGAGCAGAAAGGGCAGGACGTTTTTTTAAAAGTCGGAGCTTCACCTCGCATGCGCCTCGGGGGACAGGTCTCGCCTCTTCCTTTGAAAGCGATCACGGCCGAAGAACTCGCCGAGTTGGTGGAAGAACTGTTGGACGCGCGGCAAAAGGACATGCTGCAGAGGTATAAGAGCGTGGACTTTGGTTTATCTTATCAGGAGAAGGATTGCCGCTTCCGGGCGAATGCCTTTTTCCAGCAGGGAGAAATTTCGCTGGTGCTCCGCCTACTTTGGAGGGGGATTCCCAGTTTCGAGGACCTGAGGCTGCCTCCGGCCCTGGAGCGTATCGCTCTCGAGAAGTCCGGGATCATTTTGATCGGGGGCACTGTCTCCTCAGGCAAGACTTCGACGGTGGCCGCGATGCTCCGGACGATGAACGAAAATGTTCAAAAACATATTATTACGATCGAGGACCCCGTGGAGTACCTGCATACCGACGGGAAGTGCCTCATCCAGCAGCGCGAGATCGGCCAGGACGCGGAAAGTTTTCCGTCGGCCCTGAAATCCATGGTGCGTCAGTCCCCTGACGTGATCGTGATCGGCGAGATGCGGGATGTGGAGTCCTTCAGTTTCGCGCTCGCGGCAGCCGAGGTCGGGCGGCTTGTGATCGCGACGATTCACGCCCAATCAGCTCCCCAGATATTTGAACGCATTCTCGGGTTTTTCCGAAGGGAGGGGGAGAGAGAAAGTGTGCTTCGTCATTTCGCCCAGAACATGACCTGCATGGCGGTGCAAAAGCTTCTGCTCGATAAGGAAGGGACCGGCCTGGTCCCCGCGGTGGAGATCATGCTTGGCAACTACACCGTCAAACAGCTGATCATCGAGAAGAAGATGGACAAACTCCCTCAGGCGATCCGTAACGCCCATCAGGAAGGAATGCAGACGATGGACCAATCCATCATGGGCCTCTGGCAGGCCGGACACATTGACCAGGAGACGGCGATCAGCGCGAGCGCCTCTCCGGAGGACCTCCAGGCTCTGATGAAAGGGTTCCGGATCGGGCAGGATACGAAGATCCTCGGGGGCTAAGAAACATTCCAGTTCCCCAAGCAAAAGAGGACCGGCTTTTATTTCAAGCCGGTCCTCTTTTTTGTCCTGGGTTCCGTATCAGGTGTATTTTTCGCGGTAGATCCTGATGAGCGCGAAAAAGAGCGAGAGCACTACCGGTGCCAGGAAGATCCCCATCAGCCCGTAAAGTTTCATTCCCCCCATGATGCCGAAGAAAAGAAGAAAATAGGGAAGTTTTGTTTTGTTGCCAATGACCGCCGGCTTGATGATATTGTCGAGCAGGCTGATCACGAAAAATCCCACCAGGAAAAGAATGATGGCCTTCTTGAAAAGGTGTGCCAAAACGAGATAGATCGCCATCGGGGCCCAGACGCTTGCGGCGCCAAGGATCGGAATGAGCGAGGTCAGAAAGATCAGGAAAGTGAAAAAGAGCGGGAGCGGTATGCCCAGCGCCGTAAAAAGGATGCCCGCCACCGTCGCCTGGGAGATGCTCGTCAGAAGCTGGCCGCGTATCACGGCCACGAAGGTTTCATGAATCTGCGTGAAAAGGGCCTTTTTGGTCTCTTCCTCGAAGGGCGCGATCTCATAGATGAAGTGGTAGATCTTCTCCCCATGTTTGAAAAAAATAAAAGTGAGGAACGACATGAAGAAGACGTTCAGCAGGACGAAGAAGATGTTCTTGGTGAACGTTCCGGCCTGAGAAGCGGCCAGATTCCCGAGCGTTTTGGCGGTTCCGAGGAGCCAGGAGGCCAGGCCGTTTTTTACGGATTGAGACGCCAGGAGATGCGCTTGGGCGTTCTGTATCCAGGGAAGTTGCCGGAAGTGTTCGATCAGCTGTTCCAGTTTCCCGTCCCGGACATAGGTGTAGGCCCATTGGGAGAACTCAATGATCTGGGTGGCCATGTTGATCAAAATCATGATCAGGGGCGGAACGACGATGAGGAAAACCCCGACCGTCATCAGGACGGCGATCGAACTCTTGCGCTTCGGGAAGGCCTGCCGGAGTTTGGTATAAACCGGATAGAAAGCGAAAGCGAGGATCGCCGCCCAAAAGATCGCCGTGAGAAAGGGCGCGAAGATGCAAAACACTTCGTAGACAATGAATACCAGGACCGTAATGAAGAAGAAGGAGATGAATTGTTCGCGTTTCATGGCGGTAGTCTAGCGGATACCCCCGCTGTCATTCAAGACAAATCCCCCCAATCCTGGTCTCCTGGAATGCTTGGAGCTTATTTCTTGAGGAGGTAATTCCGGACGTAATCGAGGATGCCCTGGCGGGTGGTATAGGCACAGCGGAAGCCGGTCATTTGTTCGTGATGGCTCATGTCCGCCTGCGTGAAGTTCTGATAGAAGGCCGTGTAGGGATTGTCGAAGTAATCGGGTTTGAGGTTCGTGCCGAGCGCCTCATTGAGGGCATCGACGATCTCGTTAAAAGAGGTCGGTTGACCCGTGCCGAGGTTCATCACGGTGGATTCCCGGGCCTTGTGGGCCATGAGGACGGCCGTGACGACATCCTTGACATAAATGTGATCGCGTTTCTGTTCCCCCCACTTGAAGATGCGCGGACGGTGCCCGTCCATCATCTTGAGCGCGAGCTGGTAGATCATGCTTGAGGCGTGTCCCTTGAAATTTTCCCGGGGGCCGAAGACGTTGAAAAAACGCAGTCCCACGACCTTGATCTTTTCATGATAGGAAGGGGCGAGCTGGTCCATGATCCATTTGGAGTAACCGTAGATATTATTCGGCTGGCCGGCGTCCGACTCCTTGATGGGGCGGTCGATGGAGCCATAGGTGGCGGCGGACGAAGCATAGACGACCGCGGCCTTCTTTTCCACGGCCAGGTCGAGGACATTGCGGAAACCTTCGACGTTATCGTACATCATTTTTTGTTCGTCGAGGATCGTGGTATCGGTGATAGCCGCCATGTGATAAATGATGTCGAGTTTCTTGCCCTTGGCCCAGTCCATCCAGCTTTTGTCCGAGCAGTCATAAGCCAGGACGTCGCCTTTGAATCCGAGGATATTCTTGAAGCAGGAGCTCCGGAAATCCTCCAGGATCGTGATGCGGGCTTCGGGATCGCGCGACTGGAGCTCGAGGGCGATATTGGAACCGATAAAGCCGGACCCACCTGTTACAAGGATATTTTTCATAGGAGGGCTATCATAGCGAAATTTCACAAAAGTTCAAACTTTTAATGCCCGAGGATCTCTTGTCGGAGGGAATGCCATTCTGTTCTTTGAAAGGGGAGTTCGAATTGTTAGAGGAAAAGAAGCGGCGCGTACTTGGCGTAGGGTGCTGCTGCCACGGCCGCCTGTGATGCGGTGGATGCCGTACCGGAGGCCATCTGTCCCAAACCGCCCACCACTCCCGTTAAGCAACGGGCGGTTCCGGTCAAGGCCCCGCCGACAATGCCGACGGGATTCAGCCCTCCCTGCAACATGGCTTTTGGGATCTCCAGGGGAGCCAACAAAGTGCGGGTGAGACCGTCCGTAAAACCGGCATAAACAGGCGGACTGATGAGGAGCAAATAGAAACCAAACAACACCAGGCTGAGGAGTGTTTTTTTAAGTTTCATCTTAGGGTATTTATCGGCCGCCATTCAAAATCCTATACGTCATTCTAAGGCATGATACACCCCGGGCGAAGGTTGCCGCCGCAGCGTGTTCTATCGTCTTCGAGCCGCTCTTTTCCGCTCGAGATGAACTCCGACGTTCTGTGCGTTCTTGAGCGCCCCGGGTTTCCGGATCGTGAGAGCCAGTCTGTTAAGAGGAAATTCTTCGAGGAGTGCCGCGGCGAGGCGTTCCGCGAGGGTTTCGATCAGGTAGAAATGACTTTGGCAAACAAACGCCGTGGCGCGGTCGGCGATCTTCTTGTAATTGATGGCGTCCTTCAGATTGTCCCGTTCAGCCGCTTTCCGGACCGCGGCAGGGAAGGCGAGATCGAGGACGAGTTTTTGCTTTATTTTCCGTTCCCGCGGCAGTGTTCCGATGATGCAGCGCGCTTCCAATCCTTCCAAGAAGATCTTGTCAGCCATGGAGGTAGTGTATCGTTTCGTGATAACCATTTCAAGCGACGCCTGTGAATTGATAAATTGGCAGAGGTTGAGATGCGCGGAGCGAAATCAGCGCTCGACGAGCGGAGGCCTTGTCCGTAGACTATGCCATCATGTTGACCCCCGCTTTCTCTTCCATAGCTGTAAAACCTCTCTGCCCGCTTTTCGGGACTTGCGGGGGATGTCAGTATCAGGACGTCTCTTATGATGAAGAACTTTCCCGCAAGGAGGCGATCCTGAAAGAACTTCTCCGGAGGGAGGCCGGTCTCGCGGAGGACGTTTT
>Ga0073936_10010179_pt1 | contig 11563 bp, 7 predicted proteins | sample AliMusrvi5mmetaG_FD_87041 | JGI IMG/M metagenome (GOLD analysis project Ga0073936, IMG submission 87041) | Freshwater lake bacterial and archeal communities from Alinen Mustajarvi, Finland, to study Microbial Dark Matter (Phase II) - Alinen... | ecosystem: Environmental > Aquatic > Freshwater >... | reverse complement strand
TTCTCCGGGATGTCCGCTCCGCCGTTTACTATGAACAAATGAAGGGGCGCGGCACCCGCGTGATCGAGCCTGCGGAACTGCGCTCCGTCACCCCGGACGCCAAGGCCAAAACCCACTTCGTCCTCGTCGATGCCGTGGGCGTCACCCAGAGCGCCAAATCCGCGTCACGTCCGTTGAATCGCACGCCTTCCGTCCCGTTGGAAAAATCGCTGGAAAAAGTCGCCCGCGGCAACCGCACCGATGCGGTCCTATCAACCCTGGCCAGTCGTCTCATTCGGCTCAATTCCCTGCTCGATGCCAAAGACCGTGAAAAGGTCGTGAACCTTTGTGGCCTTTCCCCGTCCGAGCTCGCCCAACTCCGCATGAACCCAAACCTTTCCAATCCCATCGAATTCGATGGGTTTAGAGCTGGCCAATTCGCCAGGATTGGAATTTCTTGCCCTAAGCAACAGCCATGAGCAAGCCTCGGAAATCCACCATCGAAGTCCAAGGCACAGACATCACGATCTTGTCCAAGGATCTCGGCGACTACATCTCGCTCACTGACATGGTGCGAAATTTCGACGGTGGCGGCGCGCTCATCGAACAATGGCTCAAAAACAAGGACACCGTCCTGTTCCTCGGCGTCTGGGAGCAGATCCACAACCCGGGATTTAATTCCCTCGAATTCGAGGGAATTAGAAATGAGGCCGGCCGCAACAGCTTCTTCTTGTCCGCCAAGGCTTGGATCGAGCGCACCCGCGCCCAAGGACTGGTGGCCAGCGCCGGGCGTTACGGCGGCACGTATGCGCACAAGGACATCGCCTTCGAATTCGGCTCATGGCTCAGCCCGGAATTCAAGCTCTACCTCATCAAGGAATTCCAGCGCCTCAAGGACGAGGAAAGCCGCCGCCTGTCCCTCGCTTGGAATCTCAACCGCACCCTCTCCAAGCTCAATTACCGCATCCACACCGATGCCGTGAAAGCCCACCTCATCCCGCCCGAGGTCACGCCCGCCCAAGCTGCCATCACCTATGCCAGCGAGACCGACATCCTCAACGTCGCCCTTTTCGGCCGGACCGCAAAGCAGTGGCGCGACGCCAACCCCAAGCTCGATGGCAACTTGCGCGACCCTGCCACCATCGAGCAGTTGCTTGTCCTGGCCAACCTCGAAGGCATGAATGCGGAGTTCATTCACATGACCCTGCCGCAGTCCGATCGGCTCATGCGCCTCAACCAGATAGCCATCCGCCAAATGCAAACCCTCACTTCCAACTCAGCACTGCGCCAGCTCAAGGCACCGCAGGACCGGAACGAGCCAATCTAACATTCCTCGATGCCCAAGCCGCCCACAACTCCGAAATCCCGGACGATGCCCAAAACCTCTTCAGTCGCCAAGGCCCGCAAAACTACGGCCCAGGCCAAGGCGAAGCAAACCGCCTCATCTAACAAAACACCCAAAGATAACGCATCCAAAGGCAAGACGCCCCAAACCACGGCCTACAAGCCCAAATCTCCAACAAAACCAGCCCCAACGGGGCGTAAGACGACAGCCCACGGCAAGGCGCCACGCGCCGCCGCCCTGGGTTCTCGTATCCCCAAAAATCCCAGCCCTGAAAGGGCGATACAAAGCGCCAACCCCACCGACCTGCCTCCCGGATGGGTCAAAACAACCCTCGGCGAGATCTGCGAGCGCGTCGCCACCATCCAACCCGAAGCCGACCCTGATACCGAGTTCACCCTCCGCCAGAATCCCATCGCCGATGCCGACCTAACGGAATTCATCGAGTGCTTCCAACCCGGCAAACCCCTCGCCAAGCGCAAGGAGAGCGTACGGTTCAAGCGCTTCACCTACGCCGACCTGATGGCTCGCGACAAGGCCAACCTCGACATCTTCTGGCTCAAGGACGACTCGCTGGCCGACACCGACAACCTGCCCCACCCCAGTGTGCTCTTCCGCCAGATCCTCGAAGACCTCGCCGAAGCCATGCAGGAATTCCAAAGCGCCGAGGATATATTGTTAGATGATGCCGAGCCGGAATCGCCCGCGCCTCCCACTGCCGCCGCACCAGGGAGAATTTCGATCAAATTGGCTTCAAAGAAAGTTGCAGTTAAGAAAATCCCTGCAAAGAAGGTCGTTGCAGGGAAGATCCGGGTGAAGAAGACGGTGAGGAAGATCACGCGGAACCGATGAACCCCGAGCGGCCCGAACCCTACTATATTTGCGGCCCCACCGCCTCGGGCAAGTCCGCGCTGGCCCTGGCAATGGCTAACGAACTCGACGGCGAGATCGTCAACGCCGACGCCTTCCAACTCTATCGTGGCCTCGAACTCATCAGTGCCGCGCCCTCGCCGGAAGAGCGCGCGCAGGTGCCGCATCATCTATACGGCGTGTTGGAGCCAGGCGCCGCCGCCGATGCCGGCAGCTTCCTGCGGCTGGCCCGGCCCGTCATCGAGGACATCCAGGCCCGCGGCAAAACCCCCGTGGTCACCGGCGGCTCCGGACTCTATCTGAAATTCCTGACCCACGGACCGGCCTCGCTGCCCACCGCCGATGCCACGCTGCGCGCCCAACTCGACGCCCGCCCGCTCGCCGACCTGGTGGCCGAACTGGAATCGTTGGATCCGGTCGAGGCCGCCCGCACCGCGCTCAAGAACCGCCGCTTCGTCTCGCGCGCCTTGGAGATCTGCCTCCTCAGCGGCCAAAAGGCCTCGGAATTGCGCGACCGCTGGGAAGCCCAAACCGCCAAAGTCTCGGCGCAACTCCGCGGCCTGGTCATCCAGCGCAGCCGCCCCGACCTCCATGCCCGCATCGCCCGCCGTACCCGCGCCATACTCGATTGCGGTGCCATCGCCGAGGTTGCCGCCCTAACAAACGCGTCCGCCAACTACGAGAAGGCCATCGGCGTGCGCGAGATCCGCGCTCTGTTAGCCGGGGAGATCACCCGCGCCACCTGCGAGGACCTCATCAACGCCGCCACCCGCCAATATGCCAAGCGCCAGGAATCCTGGTTCCGCCGCGAAACCTGGCTGCAAGCCGTCGCGGGAGCACAGCCGTCCCGGCTGTGAGGGAAGACAGGCGGCTACAAGAAGTTGTGCGCCGAGTTAGAGACGCGAAGAAGCAAGCGACCCGATCCACACAAGGACCAGCCGCATTGAGAGCAGGGACCCAACCCCGGGATGAGCAACGCCTATGCCCACGCTGAATAGCTCAAGGCGCGAGGCCTAAGAGGCGTGGACTTCTCTACGGGCCGTTTCATATATCGGGCTTTCAGCCCTCGGAATTCCTACGTTTTGCTAGGCCCAGGGCGTTGCCCTGGGCTGAGTTAGCGCCGGGCCTTTGGCCCTCAAGAAACGGCTAGCTTGGATCCTCGATCCACGATCTTCCATCCTCTAGCCATATCGCCGCGGATCTTCCTTCGCCGCGACGGTCACAGACCGCCGCTACAATGCTTCATCCTCTATCCTCTATCCTCTATCCACGATCCGCTATCCGCTATCCACGATCCTCTATCTCTTCTCTTGCGTCTTCATGAGAAATTCAGCGCATCCATATCGAATACAACCGTGACATCTTCCGGCAAGGAGGTGCGGGCGAGTATGGCCTGGACGTGGCTGGTGAGGGGGCGGGCGCGCGGCGCGCGGAGGGTGATTTGGAAGCGGAACTGGCCGTGGGCGCGGACCAGGGGCGAGGGCAACACCTCGCCGAGCTGGATGCCCTGCGGCAGGTCTTCCTTGAGCCGCAGATGCAATGTTTGCAGGGTGAACTCGGCGCGCCGCTCGTGATTCGAGCGGGCGGTGAGCACCGCGCAATGACCGTATGGAGGAAACCCGAACTGGCGGCGGAACTCGAGTTCCTGCTCGGAAAACCCGTCGAAGTCGTGTCGCCGCGCGTATTGGATGGAAGGCGAGTGAGGGGTGAAGGTTTGCACGATCACCTCGCCTGTTAGGTCGCCGCGCCCGGCGCGCCCGGCCACCTGCGTGAGCAATTGGAACGTGCGCTCGCCCGCCCGGAAGTCCGGCACGTGCAGCCCGAGGTCGGCATTGAGGATGCCCACCAAGGTCACGTTGGGGAAATGCAAGCCCTTGGCAATCATCTGTGTGCCTATCAGAATGTCGAGCTTGTGGGTCTTGAAGGCATGCAGGGTGTCGCGCAGGGCATGGCGGCGGCGCATGGCGTCGGCGTCGATGCGGGCGAACTTCGCCTGCGGCAGCACCTTGGTTAGAAGCTCCTCGACCTTCTGAGTGCCGTAGCCTTGCAGCAGGATCGCCGGGTCCATGCAGGCCGGGCACTTGCGCGGCACGATCGCCTGATGGCCGCAAACATGACAGATGAGCCGCTCGTCGGTGCGATGATAGGTGAGGGCCACCGCGCAATGCGGGCACTGACAGACATGCCCGCAAGCCGGACATTGCAGGGAGCGCGCAAAGCCGCGGCGGTTGAGAAACAGAATCGATTGCTCGCCCTTTTCGAGGCGCTGCTCCAGGGCGGTGCGCAGTTTGTCGGATAGAATCGCCATCCCGCCCCTGTGCTTGGCGGCCTCCAAGCGCATGTCCACCACGCGCACGAGGGGCATCGACTGGCCGTCGGCGCGCTCGTCGAGGCGCAGCAGGTCGTATTTGCCGAGCTGGGTGTTATGCCATGACTCCAGCGACGGGGTGGCCGAGCCTAACACAATTGCCGCGCCCTCGAAGGCGGCGCGCAGCACGGCCACGTCGCGGCCGTGATAGCGCGGCGGGTTTTCCTGTTTGTACGAGTTCTCATGTTCCTCATCGACGACGATGAGCCCGAGGTCCGGCAGCGGCGCAAACACCGCCGAGCGCGCGCCGATCACAATGCGCGCAATCCCCTTGCGGATGCGATGCCACTCGTCGAAGCGCTCACCCTGGGAAAGATGCGAGTGCAGCACCGCCACCTGCTCCTGCATGGCCGCAAAGCGCGCCTTGAAGCGGCGCACCGTTTGCGGTGTTAGGGAAATCTCCGGCACCAGTACCAACACGGTTTTCCCCAAGTCCAGGGCGCGTCGCGCGGCTTGCAGATAGACCTCGGTCTTGCCCGAGCCGGTCACCCCTAGCAACAGCATCGGCTTGGCCTCCGCCGGATGCGTCAGTGCATGCAGCACCTTCTCCAGGGCGGCCTCCTGCGCGGCATTGAGCGTCAGCGGCAGGGATTCCAGCACCTCCTCAATCTCATCGGCATCCGGATCGCGGCGGACCTCCTCCACCTCGATGCGCAATAGCCCGGCCTTTTCCATCGCCTTGAGCGCGGCGGCGGAGCCCTCGTCCAGGTCGGCCACCGGCAGGCGGCCATCCTCCGCATCCAACAATAACAACACAATGGCGTGCTGGCGCGGCGCCCGCTTGGCCAGCTTTTCCAATATGGCGGCGGCCGGCTCGGCGGCCAACACCGCGATGCGCCGGGTCTTGGCGGAGTTTTCCTCGCTGCGCACCGCCTCCGGCAGCAACGAGCGGACCACCGATTCAATACTACATCCGTAGTAGTTAGCGATCCACTCGCCGGCGCGCAGCAGCACCGGGGTGATGAGCGGTTCGGGATCGATCAGGCTTTCCAGCTCGCGCATGGCGAAGTCGGCCTGCTGCGCCTCGCCGAGCGCAAGCACGGTGCCGGTGGCGGCCTGGCGACGCAGCGGCACGCGCACCCGGCAGCCGGGCCGCACGTTGAGCCCGGCCGGAATCGCATAGTCGAACACCAACTCCGAGGAGCCATCTATCAAAACACGGGCGGTCACCGCCGCCAGCCTGCCTGCCGGCGGGCCCGCGGCCAAGAGGGAGTTTTCAGCGGGCGCATTCATGGTCACGGCACGATCTGCACCTGATCGCCCACTTGGGTCAGGGCGAAAAGTTTGGACGCCTTGTCGGACGGCACGCGGATGCAGCCGTGGGATGCGGGATAGCCGGGGACATTGCCTTCGTGCATCCCGAAGTCGGCGCAACTGAGGCGTTGGAAATACGGCATGCTGGCGTGATAGATGGTGGACGTCCAGGTGCGGTACTTGTCGGTGATGACGAAATTGCCGCTGCGCGTGGCGAAGCCCTTGCGCCCGGTGGACACCTTGGTGTTGAAAATCTCATTGCCCTCCGGGTCGAACATCCGCGCCCGCTGTTCGGATAGACTGATCACGATGCGGCGCTCCTCGTACTCCGGATCCTCGCCTAACAAGGCACGCTGCGTTTTCACATCCTCGCGCTGTGCCGCAAAGCTAAGCGGCCCCAATTGGCTGAGGCGGGTGGCGACGGACCTTTTCGCGCCGGCTTTCACCAGGTGGGTGACGGTCTGTGCCACGCCGGCATCCGCCGCAAGCATCAGCGGCGTGACATTGCGATCCATGCGCAGTTCCCACTGCATGGTGCCGGGGCGCACCTGCTTGATAAAGGCCGGGCTCACCGGCAGGTGGAATGGCGCGTTGGGACTGGCCCCGCCGTCCAACAGACACTTGACGGTGCGGTGGCAGCCGGTGGCAATCGCCAGGTGCAGCGGCGACTGGCCTTCGGCGAGACGAGTATTGATGGACGCTCCGTGGGCGATGAGGCTCGCCGCCAGCGCGTCGTTGCGAGCGCGCAGGGCCGCACCGAGCGGGGCATCGAAGGTGGGCGGGCGGCAGGCATTGGGTGCCACGCCACAGGCCAGCAGCAAGCCGGCCATGGCGCTGTCGCCATGGCTGCAGGCGATATAGAGGGCGTTGCCGGCCGGACTGCCGTAGTCTAACAACAACTTCGCCAGCGAGCCGCGGCCGGCGGCGGCGGCCTTTTCCAGCAACAACGGTTGGCGGGGGTTGCGGAACCCCGGATCGACCCCGAAGCTCAGGAGCAAGCCGAAAAGCTTGCGGTCGTTGGCGGCAAAGGCGGTTTCCAGCGGTGTTCTGCCGGCGGCATCCGGCAGGTTGAAGTTTGCCTTGGCTTGCGCCAGCACGCGCATGCCCTCGATCCAGCGGCCGCGAATGGCGGCATGCACCGGAGGGGTGTGGGCCGCGCCAGATTTGTTAGGATCGGCGCCGGCTTGGAGCAGCACGCCGAGCAAGCCGGCATCGCGTGCGGCGATCACCCGCTCCAGCGGCGTGAGTCCGGCGGGCCCTGGCAGATTCGGATCGACGCCGCGTTTCAACAACACACCTAGCAAACGCGGGTCGCCGGCGGCTATCACCTGCTCCAGCGGCATGAGCCCGGTGGCACCCGGTTGCTTCGGATCGGCCCCGTGTTTCAATAACATATCTAGCAAATCCGTGGCGCGGGCGCCGATCGCCTGTTCCACCAGGGTAAGGCCGGCGGGGCTGGGCAGATTCGGGTCAGCCCCGCCTTTCAGCAGCACGGCTAACAACCCGGCGTCGCGTACCTTGAGCGCCACCTCCAACGGCGTGACTCCGGACGGACTCGGAAGATTCGGGTCGGCCCCGCCGGCGATCAGGCGCGGCACCACATCGAGCCAGCCGCGACGCAGGGCGAAGTGCAGGGTGCTTTCGCCGTTGGCATCGACCGCGCCGGTGTCGGCGCCGAGGGCGATGAGCGAATCGACCAGGTCGCGCCGGCCGCAGTCCATCGCCACATGCAGCAGCGGATTGCCCTGGCGATCCTTCAGATGCGGGTCCGCGCCGGCTTGCATCATCATCCGGACCCACTCCAGGCGTCCGGCGCGAATCGCCCAGGGCAAGATTGTCTCGCCGTTGGGCATGCCCCCGTCAGCGCGCGCCCCGGCTGTTAGAATCGGCCCCACCACCAGCGGATTGCCCCAGGCGAGGGCCGTGCCCAAGACGCTGACCTGATCGTCGGTGGTGGAGTTGACGTCGGCCTTGGCGGCGATGAGGCGCAGCACGGATTGCGGGTCGCGGTTTTCCACAGCGATGCGCAAGGGGGTGCGGCCGGACGCATCGCGCTGTTCGGTATAGACGCCGGCGTCCAGCAGCAAGCCGGTTTGGGCCAGGTCCATCGCGAGCACCGCCTGCACCAGAGAGGGGCCGCAAACCTCCACGCCCGCCTTATCCAATTGCCGCAAGGCGCGCTTTTGCGGCGTGTCGCAGGACGCCAGCAGCAATGCCACGGCCAGCAACAGGCCGAAGGCAACACAGCGGGATTTCCAAGCGCACTTCACGATGCCACCGAGCATATTGAGATCCACCGCCGGTGCAAGCCCGGGCTCGACAGAAATACGGGAGGAAATGGTTTGCCTGCAAAAATGTGCGCGATACAGCCGTCCCGGGGGCGAGGGAGGACAGCCGTCCCTGCTGTCAGGGCAGGCAGGCGTCTTCGTCCAATACAGTTCGGTTAGCAGATTGATTGGCAATCGCTCTCTTCCATCATTTTAACCAGCATGATTTTACCACAATCTTCGGTCCATGGCGAAGATAGCAGGGTCGTGGCTCCCTATCAATCCCTTCATCATTTTGCCTCAGTATCATTTTGCCGAACTCTTCGATCCACCAGCGAATCCACGACAGTCGTAACTCCGCATCATTTGACCTCCTGGATCGCGTTGCGGTCCTTGAGCACCACCTCGGGCCATTTGACGGAGAAATGATGCATGGTCCTAACCACCCCGGAGATGCGGATGCGTTTGCCGATCAACGGCGTGAGCGACTGCTCGGACATGTCCTCGGTCACTTTCTTGGTGGCGAAACAGCCGCGCACCTCTTCTTTCGGCGTGGTTTCCATGAACTCCAGATACAGGGTCTTGCCGGAGTCCGACACCCGGAGGTATTTCAAGACCCCCTCGACGGTCACCTCGCGACCGGCTTCCTCCATGATGCGTTGGGTTTCGCCACTGCGAAACACCCCGTCGGGCAGGGGGCGGTCGGGCACGCTCGCGGCGGGCGCGGGGCTTGCCGCCGCGCGCGCAAGCAGCCCATTGGTCGGCGGCGTGGCGGGTTTGGCCGCCACCACCCGGCGTGGGGCGTGTGCCACGGGATGTTGGCTCACCCACCAGCCCGCCGACACGACTAACACGGCAAGCGCCGCAATCAACACCAACGGTTCCTTGGTCGAGGATTTCCTCACGCGCACCGGCTGCGGGGATGACATAGCAGGCAACGGCAGTTCCGCACCCTGCAGAGGCGGCTCGACGTCCACGGGCGGTTCGCTTGAAGGTGCCCCCCTCGGCGCTGCAGCGGGTGCCGCCACGCAGCCCAAGCCGGCCAAACTTTCCCGCATCTGCCGCAGCGTGAGGTCGTTGGCATTGGCACGCAGCCATTTCACCCAGGCTCCGAGACCTTGTCCGGCTTGGGCAGGCACCCGTCTCCCGCTCCAGCCTAACAAATTCTCGGCCAGTTCCGCCAGCGGCAGCAGGCTGCGCTGGGACGCCTCGTTGCCGATCCATTTCATGGGCGCCATCGAAAATGTCAGTCCGCGGCGGCTCTCCCCGCCATCCACGATGATAAGCGAGGGGGCGGTCTCCACCCACACGGCCCCGGCCCCCAGCACTTCTGATAGGGCCTCGGAAATTTCCAGGGCGCGGTCGAGCACCCCGATGGCGCCGACCGGGGTGAAGAACCCGCGTTGCAACATGTCAGCGAGCGATTCACCCTCAATCCACTCGGTGGCCACAAAGGGCATGCCGTCCACCGGATCACAGCCGCCGGTGAGCACCGCCCGCAAGCCCGGATGGTGCAGGCCGGCGAGGCGCGCCACCACCGCGGCATACTCGGTGCGTTCCTCATCGAACAAGCCGCCGCCGTCCGCTCCGTATGGGAAAAACCGCCGCACCGCCACCGGGTTGCCGGTCTCGGCATCAAGGGCGTGATAGATCACCCCAAATGAATCTTGGGCAACGATGTCCTGGATCTCGAACCGATGGCTCAACACGGCGGATGATACACGCGAAAATCCATCCGCCAAGCGGCGATCCGGCGGATTGGGCGAATCAGCCCGGCGGCAGCGGAACCACCGCGATTTGGGCAAAGTGCTGCGGCCGATGAAAGTCGGGCTCAGCGGCGCCGAGGTCGGTGGCGCTCAGAAACCGTTGCTGCGGCGTTTCGAGGATGAACGTCACATTCGCCCGCGTGTCCGGACCGAAATCCAGCCGTGCCCGCAACAAGTCCAGCGGCACCGCCAGCGCCGCCACCCACGACCCATCCGGTGCCAGCTCCGAAAATGTCGCCACCTCGGGCATCGCGATATCGACCTCCTCCGCGCGCACCCGCGGGGCGGTGAACTCGCAGGTCCACCACGCCCCGTTAGGTGCCAGGTTGAATTCAAAATAGCGCCCGCTGCGAGGGTCGGCCAAAAACATTTCCGCCACATCGTAACGCCACAATTCCGCCTGGAATTTCCCCGGTCGCCCTTGCGGATGCAATACCGCGGGCCGCCGGTGATTGGCCACAAACCACAGCCGCTCCGCATCCTTCACCAGCGCAAACCCCGCCGCCGGCTCCACCCGCGCCCCATGCCAGTCCTGCGCCAAGCCGAACAACGGCACATCCAATTCTCCCCACACCAAGGGCCGCGCACTCTCGAAAATCGTCATGCCCGAGCTTGGCAGAATCGCCGGCCCGTGTCCAGTGCATTGAAGTGCCTGGTAGCAGCTTGGCAGCGGGCAAGGATGCCCGCTCCACTGTGGTCCGGGCATCCTGCCCGGATTCTAATGGGCTCAAGCGGTTTCCCAAAACTCAACCATTTCCCGGCGCGCGTCAGGATGTCTGAGGCTCTGCGATTTCCAGCGCATCTCGATGGAAGCTCCGCACCACCGCGGCAGCATGCCACCGCACTCCATGCCACCGCTCGCATCGTTGACTCGCGCATCTCTTCCACTGATTACTGATTACTTCTTCCCCCCCTTAGCGCCCATTGCCTCTTTGCGGTCAGAAATCTTGTCTTCTGTCTGCTGTCTTACAGCGAAGCGGTCTTCTGTCTCGGACTGGCGCCCTATGGCGCGCGCAGTCGCAGCACCTGTTCCGTTAGAGCCAGCACCTCCCCGTCGTTGAGCACCTCGTGGCCGGGCATGTCGGTGCCCGGCAGGCCGAACTTGACCACCCGCGCCACGCGCAGGGCCAGCAAGTCGGTTCCCGCCGTCCACAGAAACGGCCCCTCCGCCAGGTTGGCGGGCCGTTTTGATAGAGCGGCGGCCAAGGCCCCGTCGCCCCTTCCGCCCGCACCGTGACAGGCCGTGCACAACCTTGCAAACAAGCGCCGACCGTCGGCGGGCGTCGCGGCATCCGCCGTTTTGTTAGGAAACCATTCGGACGCCCTGCCCGCGCGGGTGTTGAACCAGCCGGTGGCCGTGCTTTGCAGATAGGCGATCAGCGCCTCGCCTCGCCCGTCGGCGAACAGCGGCGCATAACTTGGCATCAGCGTGCCGGGCACGAGTTGCTGGGGCTTGAGGAAATGTGCGCGCAGCCAGGCGGCCGAGCGCCGCGCACCCACGGTGGCAAGGTCGGGCCCCTGCCGGCGGTTGCCGATGAGCACCGGCGAGCCCGATCTAACATCCCCGACGGTTCGCGCCGAGCCCCAGACGTCCTCATCCTTCGAGCCCGGCCGCACGTATTGCGAATGACAGTGGATGCAGCCTTCCGCCAGATAGACCTGGCGTCCCTGCGCCACTGCGGTCTGCCCCAGCGGCTTGCCGCGATCCGCCGCCGCC
>Ga0073936_10010178_pt1 | contig 11564 bp, 13 predicted proteins | sample AliMusrvi5mmetaG_FD_87041 | JGI IMG/M metagenome (GOLD analysis project Ga0073936, IMG submission 87041) | Freshwater lake bacterial and archeal communities from Alinen Mustajarvi, Finland, to study Microbial Dark Matter (Phase II) - Alinen... | ecosystem: Environmental > Aquatic > Freshwater >... | reverse complement strand
TTATTCGACTTTCTAAAATCACTTTGTTGCTTAAATAGTCTGAATTGAAAATCGCAGACTAATTTGTAAACAGATCTTCCTAATAACAGGCTTCACAAGAGAATTAAATATTTGATTAAAGATGCAATCCTTTAGACAGGGATTTGTTACAAAATTTTTAGAATAATTTGCATAATTCACACATATTCAATCTTTTTTTGCTCTTACAGAAAAAAAGAGCATTATCGATCCAATAACCGCAATGCTCTTTTCCATTCTGAATTTCAACTCAAATTAATCTCATTTCATTCTACACCTATCTTTAGCTCGCAGAAATCAACAGTGAAATTCGAATTGCACCAAGGTATTTCCCGGTGTTATATTCAGTTATATTTCTGATTCAATTGTAATAATTACAGTACCAAGACAAGAATAAGAATAAGAATTAACAGACCACCAACGCCGATATATAGTCCTCCGCCACGATGACGTCCTTCATAATATCCAGGTCCGTGATCTTCTCTTACCGTTACGTCTACATTTCTCCGGTTACGTCTGTCATAACCACTTCCATGTTCGTCCTGATCGTTTTTTACAGGGCTTACATCTTTGAGTGTTTCTTTGTTTTCGGTAGAACTCAGCGTGTTCATTTCCATTGGTTTGATTTCGTCTAACCGGGTGGCATCTGCATTCGATTTTTCTGCATTAACAGTTGTTGTCCCCGTCGATGTTGCAAGAGTTATATCTGTTGCAGCTTTTGTTTGTGTTGAGCAAAATAATGATAACATGGATGCTGTCATTACACATAAAACTAATTTTTTCATAACTATATTCTTTATCTGTGAATGTATTTTCACATTACAAAGATCATCAACTTCAAAGAGTCAGGCGTTACATAATTTAAGAGAAAAGTTACAACATTCACACATATCCTTGATGGGAGTATTCAAAAAAAGAGACCACCATATCGGGAGTCTCTTTTCTGATTTTGAATTAATTGAATTGATTACGGTTGTGTAACAGCATTTTTATCAAGGATTACTGATGTCTGAGCCAGGGCACGACCATTCAGTGAAGCTCCTGTTTGTAGCGTGATATTTGTCTTGCATAAAACGATTCCTTCGAGGTGTGAGGTTGTTCCCAAAGTAACCTGCCCGGCTACCTGCCAGAAAATATTCTTTGCCTGGGCACCTCCACTAAGTGTGACATTCATAGCAGCACTCATGGTCAGGTTACCGGCAATCTGGAAGATCCATACATCGCTGGCACTACCTGAAATGGTCACATCTGAGGGTACAGTAACGTTATTAAGGTTATTAAGGTTTGGAAGTTGGGGTGTGATTCGAGTTATTAAGGTTTCAGGTTCCAGGTTCCAGGGTGCGGGTTCTGATATAACTGTATTTGGAATTAGGTCATTATGAAATAACCAATTTCCCTTTAAATCTGGTGAAGGCATTAATGGTTATATTTCCCCGTTTATCATGGTCTGTTTTAACCACAAATGGTTTATGCGAATTTTCAATATTGCCAAACACATGAATTTCAGGAGACTTTCCGAATCCATGTTCATCAGCCTGTACATCCAGCAAATACCAATCATCTGATTTTTTATACCAATTATCTTCTTCAAATTGAAATGTACATTCAGCAGGCAGGATAACGTAAATAAATGCAGTCAATTCAGCAAGTATCAAACAAATGAAGCCCGATACAGATGGTAGTACATTCCATTCGGTATTTGGAATTAAAAGAATAATGGCGATTATTAGAAGGCCAATAGAAACTATCTGAAACTTTCTCTTTTTTTTCATCTTGCAAATCTTTACAGATCGCTATAAAGTTGCATCGTATAATCACGAAATTTGTTATATAATTTTTGAAAAAATTTACATTTTTCTCACATTTTCCTTCCTGGCGATCATGCGTTTGTACGAATTAAAAAAGTGTTGCCCATCAACCCGATGAACAACACTCTTTTAATTCGCTGAATGGAACCCTACTTTACATCCGTTCCATATACCAGTTCAAGGTTTTTTCCATCGTCTTGAATTCAAAGATGGAGCTAATGATCTTTTGAAGGCGCATGAAAGCGGTTTCGCTTTTTACAACATAATCGTATGCCTTGTGATGCATACAATTGATAGCCACATCAATTTTATCCTGCGAGGATAGCATGACTACCGGAATGTCAGGATTGAAAGCTTTTACCTGATCTAATGTATCAATTCCATTGATTGCATCGCGGTCAACGCCGTCGAGATAATAATCCAGAACGATTACATCAGGATTGCGCGCTAAGTTTTCGATGCAGAGTTCACCGGTTGCATAGGTTTCAATTTCAAAATCACCATGTTCCAGAAATTCAATTTCCAATAATTTCAGGAATACAGCATCGTCATCGACGAGGAATAGTTTTATCTTATCAGTGCTCATTATTTTCTGTTTTTAATCTTGGTATATTCTTCTTTTAATTCTTCACACGCCTGCGAACAGACACTTTCAAGCTGAAGTACCATTTCGGGTATTCCATCTAATTGTAATTGTGTGCTTGCATATTCCTGAACCTTTTTTGCCATGTTTTCGAAATCGGTATGTATGCCCATGATTGAAAAGGATGGAATCATTTTATGGACCGCAGAATACAGGGTCTTCCAATCTTTATCGTGCATGCCTTGTTTCATTGCGTCGATTAAAGGTGGAGTCTGAACCAGGTAAAGCGAAATCATTTCCATCATCAAAACTGGATTTGATTTAGTGCGGTGTATTAAATACTGCAGGTCAGTGCATTTTGATTTTATAGTTTCACTGATTACTTCAACTGTTTCTTCTTTGGCAATTGTAGTCTTTTTGACTAAGCTTACAATTTTAGTATACAGTATTTTTTCGTCAACAGGCTTTGAAATGTAATCATTCATGCCAACGAACCGGCATTTTTCCAAATCAACCGTGGTAACATCGGCAGTCAGCGCAATGATCGGGATGTTTGAATTCATGGTATGACGGATGTAGTCAGTAGCATCAAACCCATTCATTTCAGGCATCTGCAAGTCCATTAAAATAATATCGTAAGTGTTTGCTTTTAGCTTTTCGATGGCTATTTTACCGTTATCAGCAATATCGCGTTCAAATCCAAAATCATCCAACAGGGTTTTCATAAGTAACTGATTGAGGGCAATATCTTCAACCACCAATACTTTGATATTTTTAATGTCTGGATCCAATTCCATCAATCCTAAATCCATTTCAGCTTCAGCCTGTGTTTTCGGGAAGCTTAATACAAAACCAAAAGTTGAACCCACATCAATTTTACTCTTCACACTAATGGTTCCACCCTGCGCTTCTACCAATTGTTTTACAATAGCTAAACCTAATCCTGTTCCTCCATATAACCGGGAAGTACCACTTGATGCCTGCTGGAAGTTTTCAAATATCTTTTCTATTTTCTCATCCGTTATTCCAATGCCGGTATCTTTTACTGAAAACTCAATGGTAACATGATTTTCATCTTCATTCAACAAACGAACACTGACTACAATTTTTCCCTTATTTGTAAACTTCACAGCATTGCTCATCAGGTTTAGAATAATCTGGTGCAAACGCACAGGGTCGCCAACCAATACTTCAGGAATCTTATCATCATATTCTTTAATCAATACGATATTCTTTTCCCTGATTTTTGATTCAAATAAATGAAGCATGGCTGATAATGAAATGGCCATTTTGAAGGGTATCTGCTCGAATACCATTTTACCTGCATCCACCTTAGCCAGATCGAGTATGTCGTTGATGAGCACGATCAATGCATCGCCACTTAACTTTATGGCCTGTAAATATTCTTTTTGACGTACTGAAAAATCAGTTTTCAAAAGCACTTTTGTGAAACCAATAATCGCATTCATAGGAGTACGAATCTCATGGCTCATGTTCGACAAAAACTGTTGTTTAGATTTCACAGCATTTTCGGCTACACGTGTAGCTTCTTCGGCTTTAGCTTTTGCTTCCTCCGCAATTCCAACTGCCAATTCGGCAAATACTATTGCTTCGGTTAATTCTCCGGCGATTCTTTTCTGTTCCGTAACATCCCTGGCAACAATTACCACACCCAGTACATTTCCATAGTCATCTTTATAAACCGATCCGTTGAAGAGTACATCGGTCAGTTTGCCATCCTTATGCCGAAGGGTTAATGGAGAATCGGCAACCGATCCATTGGCAAATACTTCCAGGTAAACGTCGCGAGCCATTTCAGGTTCGGTGAAATAATCGAAGAAATCGGTACCGGTAAGTTCATCGCGTGTCATCCCTGTAATATGCACCAATGCCTCATTCATATCAGTAATCTTACCTTCGGTACTGATTGTAATCAATGGGTCAAGGCTGGCTTCGATCAAACTAAGCGAATATTTCGAGAGTAATTTCTGGGCGGTTACATCTCTTGCAACAATCACCACACCCAATACATTACCTTTTTCATCTTTATAAACCGATCCATTGAATAATACATCAGTCAGCTTTCCGTCTTTATGCCTGATTGTAAGCGGTGAATCAGCTACCGATCCTTTGGCAAATACTTCCTCATATACTTCGCGTGCCATTTCAGGTTCAGTGAAATAATCAAGGAAGTCGGTCCCTGTAAGTTCCTGGCGAGACATGCCTGTAATTTGTGTCAACGCCTCATTCATATCGGTAATCTTTCCTGAAGGACTAATCGTAACCAATGGATCACGACTCGCTTCTATAAGGCTGAGAGAATATTGCGAGGCTAATTTTAAAGACTCGCTGATTGCCTCAAGTTCCAGGTTTGCAATTTCCCCTTTCTCTTTTTCACCGATCTGATATACCAGTTCGTTGTCGGCAAGAATTAACTCTTCTGCACGCTTTTCTTTTTCTTTGTTTTGAAAAACAAGTTCTTTGTCAGCAAGGACCAGTTCAGCTGCACGTTTCCTTTTCTCTTCATTTTGATACAGAAGTTCTCTGTTGGCAATTACTAACTCGTCTGCACGCTTTTGTTTCTCTTCATTCTGAAATAAAAGTTCTTTGTTGGCAACGATTAATTCATCTGCCCGTTTTTCTTTCTCTTTGTTTTGAAAGGCAAGTTCTTTATTGGCAAGGATTAATTCTTCCGCACGTTTTTCCTTTTCATCGTTTTGAAAGGCAAGTTCTTTGTTTGCAATGCTTAACTCATTTGCACGCTTTTCTTTTTCTTCATTTTGAAATGCAAATTCCTTATTTGCAATAATTAATTCTGCGGCTCGCTTTTCCTTTTCATCGATTTGAAAGGCAAGTTCCCTATTGGAAATAATTAACTCAGCTTCAGCCTTTATACGCTTAATCTCAAGATCATATTCGTGAATGGCTCGCTTAATTGCAGGAACCAACCGTACAAGTTTGTCTTTAAGTACGTAATCCGTTGCACCATTCAACATTGCATCAATGGCAGCATCTTCCCCAATTTTTCCTGAAACAAAAAGGAATGGTAAATGTGGATATTTTTCTCTCGCAACCTTTAATGCCATGTTGCCATTGTAGTTGGGAAGATTGTAGTCTGATAAAATGATATCAATGCTTTCCGTTTCCAGAATATTCAGAAAATTCGCTTTGCTGTCAACCAAAAAATATTCGTATTTGATTGCTCCACTTTCAAGAGCTGCCAGGATCAATTCCGAATCTTTTACTGAATCTTCAAGATGAAGTATTTTTATCTTTTTATTCATTGGTGCAGATGATTGTTTTATCTGGTGATCCAGTCTATCTTTAATTAAAGTACTGGCGTATTGAGATTCCTCTGACTTATATCTTTCCATTTTATTCCATTTATAACGCCAACTTACTACTGATAACTTCTAGTTGATTCCCTTGGGCTTCCCACATCTTCAAGCGGGCTGCGTCGTTTATCCTTCAATGCTTTAAAATGTGAAGGCGATAGGCCTGTTACTTTCTTAAACTGATTCGATAAATGTGCTACACTGCTGTAATTCATCCTCCACGCAATTTCAGTAATATTTTGCTCACCGTAAATAAGCAGCTCTTTAATCCGCTCAATTTTATGAAGGATGATGAATTGTTCGATGGTTGAGCCCTGAACTTCCGAAAATAAATTAGCCAGGTAAGTGTAGTCGTGGTTCAATTTCTCACTTAAATAATTGGAGAAATTGGTTTTTATCACTTCATCACTGTGATGAACCATTTCAATAATAGTATTCTTTATTTTCTCAATGAGCATCGAACGTTTATCGTCCATTAACTCAAATCCGGACTCCAGTAAGGCAACTTTCACCAGCTCACGCATGGCAGGAGTAATGTTTTCCATAATCTCCACCTCACCCAAATCAACCACCATAAAATGTAGCCCAAGTTTCTTCAACTCTTCTTTCACAGCTAGTTTGCAGCGGTTGCTGACCATGTATTTGATATATAATTTCAAGTGTTTACGCTTTAGTCGACAGCAAAGATGTATAACTTAAATCACAAGTGAGTTACACAATTTCTTTTAAAAGTTACACAATTCACACATTTTGAATAGTTTATTAAATGTTATTCAATGTCGTTTAGTTAATACCGTCATTGCGAACGAAGTGAAGCAATCTATTGATTTATAGATTGCTTTCCCGATCGACATCGGGACAAGCAGTTCCTCACAATGACGATTTTAACTAAGATATTTTCTTAACTAAACGACATTGAAATGTTATTGGTCATTTTTTTGGTAATCCTAAAAACCTCAGATCTTACTCTTTATCCTCTTATCCGGGAGGGTATCCCTTGGGTATCCCTTGGGTATCCCTTGTCTATATCTGTACTATGATTGATCTATAACTGTACAACAATCCGTATCTTTGTATAGATAGAGATCAATCATAGTTTAATCATTGAAACGGGATACCCAAGGGATACCTAATGGATACCCTCTATAGTATTAACTTAACACAAATGAATCATGGCAAAAATGAAACGGAACATCGGTGATCTGGTCTCAGGATGGATCGGGAACTTGGTATTTTACACGCAGAAGGGAGTGAATTATATGGGTGCGGAAGGGATTTTGATACAGCCTGTTTTCAAGATTCAACACCAGGCTCTTCATTCTGTTCTTCAGTCTCCACTTTGGCAAGTTCTGCCAGATCAGTATAAACTTTTGCAAGAATAATGATCTCCTGATCGGTTTTTTCTTCGGCACTGATAACTGCATTGCTGGCAGTAACATTTGAAGCAACAAGTTCGTTCACCTTTATATGAAGCGACGCAGAGAACCTGTTGAATGATTTCTGTATAATAAACATACTCAGAAAAGTAACTCCAAGAATTACATCTCCAATGCAGTAATGGATGTCCTGGGCATAAAACCGCTTGTCGAAAAGCCAGAATATTACGGTACACAGGGCAATTATAAACGTGATGGAATTACTGAGTATGGCATTTGCCCATGAGGTTAGTTTTTCAAAACCTCTTTCTGTATGATGGTAAAATTCTTTGAATGACATTAAACGGTCTTTCTTTTATCGCGGACAATTATTACCAGACCACCAACGAGTAAAACGATACCAACGACTGGCGACCATTGAACAGGGTGATTCTTTTCCTGGCTGATTTCAATCGTTCCTAAGTTAACTACCTTTTCATTCGTTACAAAGTTGAATCCGTTATAAACCATCATAGCTATACCGACAACAACAATCACTATTCCCAATGTTCTTGTATACATGATTTATTTGATAAAAATGTTTTGAGTCAGGAAAGACATTATTTCAACATTGTTGAAATACTCTTCGACCAGTTGTGGTTAAAGAATCCTTCTTCCCTCGATAATACGTAAGATGATGGCAATGATCGCAATAACTAGCAGAACATGAATGATTCCTCCGGCACTATAACCAATAAATCCAATGAGCCATAATATGACACATACGACTGCAACGACATAAAGTAAATTTCCCATGATAGTTTATTTAAATGTAAAACAATGAAACTGGTTAATATTTTTATAAAACCTATAGCATTACCGATGAATTTAATCAGCGGACAAAACAAGAGTTAAGCTTAAATCAGAATAAGTAATAGTAGAACGATGAGTATTGCTGCACCCACAGAAATATAAACCCCTCCGTGAGCACCTTCAATAGATTTGGCTTCATCCATTCCTTTTCCTTCGCTTCTGATTGAGCGGATTTCTTTTCTCAATTCTTTCCTTTCAGATGAACCTAAAGAAGAATTTTCCATTGCCTTGATTTCGTTTAGCCTTGCTTCAGCAGTATTTGTTTCTGTTGATTTAATAGCTGTATCTGAAGTCATCCGAATAGGTATGGCATCTGTTCCGGCCTTCAGTGACAATGGAAGAAGCAATAACAGGGAGAATGAAGTTATCAGGTAAAAAGTTAACTCTTTCATGTGCATCATCTTTATCCGTGATTAATATTTCACTCCACAAAGATGATCACAATCGGATCTTAAGGCATTACACAATTCCGGGGAAATGTTACATCATTCACACATTGCTTAGCATGTTGGATTTCCTGACCCTGAGATTTCTGAAAAAGGTGGGTGTTAATCCTGTGACTTTCTTAAACTGGCTCGACAAATGTGCAACACTGCTATAGTTAAGCCGGTATGATATTTCAGTAATACTGAGTTCATCATCGATTAACAATTCTTTAACACGTTCAATTTTGTGAATAATAATATAATGCTCAATAGTTGTCCCGGTTACCTCTGAAAAAAGATTTGCGAGGTAAGTATATTCATGATTGAGCTTCTTACTGATGTAATCTGAAAAGTTTATCCTAGGTATTTCCTCGGCAATCAGAACTAATTCAAGGATTGTGTTTTTTATTTTTTCAATTAATATGGCTTTTTGATCATCCATCAGCTCAAGTCCATAATTTAACAATCCGGTTCTCAACTGGTGGCGTTGCTCGTCGGTAATATTCTCCCTGATATCCACTTCACCTAAATTAATAAGTATGAAATGAAGTCCCAGCTTATTCAGCTGATCTCTCACAACCGATTTACACCGGTTACTGACCATGTATTTGATGAAGAGTTTCAATTTGCACTTTACTATTGGTGAATCATTTGGAGTGAAAATGATCAGATTATGAAAATCACAGAATGATACTGTCGCCAAGACACAATTATTCAGTATGATCCACTTTCAATACCAAAGTATAAATATAGAAAAAGAAAAAAGAAAAACCCATTGAAAACAAATGTTTTCAATGGGTTCTATTTATCTTTGGTGACCCCAATCGGGAAAGGATCAAAGGAATTCATTAACAAAAAATAATGATAATTTGAATCAATTTAAAGATGCCAATATTATCCAGCACTTTATAATCGATTCATTAAATATGGAGTTGTATCCAAAAACATCCATTGACTTTCTTAAACAATACGTTTATAATAATGACAGCTTTTTTAACTGGGATAATTTGAAGATTCGCTTTTTAAAAAAATACTCTGCTCATGAAGTGGATTCAATAAAGGGTTTGTTTTACAATGCTTCTGAAGAGTTTTCAAGGTTCTACACACTTAACACAATTCGTCTAACTGATTCTTGTAATTTGCATATAATTTTCCATGAGTATTTTTCCTCGAAATACATAAATGCTTTATGTATAAGTATTAGTGGTGAATTAATCTATACTCTTAAAATTGCTGAAGAATTAGATACTCAAAAAGGTTTAATCATTAGTAAATATTCGGCTTTATATAAAGGAAATTTTATAAGGATAGTTGAGAAGACGGTTGCAGGAGGAGATGTTGACTTTGGATATCCTATCGATACAAAAGTAGATAAACTAGTATCCAATTACAGATTAAGCTGCAAATCGATCGAATTGTTAAAATGAAAAAATGATAAAAACTGGTGGTAACAATGCATATTTTTTATTGGGACTGGCTTAACAGTCTAAGGTTCTTGTTCCAAGCAAAACTTGTAACGTAGGATAAGGAACTGCTGCAAAGTCCCCAACAAAACATATGCGAGACGTTGTACAGAATTTTAAGAAAAGCTGCCAAAAATCGGATGATGTTACAATCGAAAATCTAAGCCTGGCAGCTTAGAAATTGATAGAAATCAAATAAAGCGTAGAGAAATATATTTATCGGAAGCTAAATTTGCTTTCAGCAATGATTTTCGAAAAAGAAGGATAGAAAATCAATTTCGATTGAAACGTTCGCCGATTGAATTTTAGTATGTTGTCAGCGTTTTCTTTCGATTTTTTAATAAAAAAATCTTTATCTTTCCTTTTTGTTCAACAACCGACCCTGCATTTATCAAGCATAAACACAAGTTCAGTTTAAAGGAGTTGACAAAAAAGAAAGACTCTGTACAACACTCAACATTCGCAATATAATGAGCCCCGGAAGAAAATGGGGCATAGACTGCGAATGTTTTAGATGTTAAGCACAAGGTTAAAACTGCTCTTCGATAGAGCAAACAACTTATAAGATATGAAAAAGATAAGACTTTTATTGATCTTCATGATGACAACTCATTTACTTTTTAGTCAGGTGTGGAGAACTTATAATGTTCCATTATTAAACAAAGTCGCAATTGATAAGCAAGGTAACAAATGGTTTGCAACCCAAAATGGGGTATTGAAATTTGACAATACTAATTGGGTTAAATATGACACAATCAATGGTTTGGCTTCAAATAACGCATATCGAATTATGATTGATCATTTGGGCAATAAATGGATTGGGAGTATAAACTACAATAATGACAGCATTGTATATGTTACTAAATTCGATGGCATAAATTGGACTAAATACAATGTTGTTAATGCACACTGTGAATATGGATATAGTGCTATCAATGATATTACAGAAGATTCAATTGGTAATATTTGGTTTGCAACATCTAGTGGCGTTTCAATGTTCGATGGAATAAATTGGAAATACTATCATGTTAAAGATGGTTTACCTTCAAACTTTGTTCGATGTATAGTGACCGATAAGTTTGGAAATAAATGGTTTGGTACTCAAAATGGGTTAACCAAATTTAATGGGGCAACATGGGTTACTTATAATACACCAGACGCAATATCGGGACCGGCCGGTAATTGTATATTATCACTTGCTTTTGATAAATATAATAATTTATGGATTGGAGGGGCATATACTCTTTACAAGTTTCAGAATTCGCGTATAGTCAATGCTAATTCACCCATTTTGACATCAGTTAATACTATGGTATTTGACAGAACCGGAGTTATGTGGGTTGGTATTTTTAATGGTTTTGTTACCAATAATGGTACTTGGCATACTCGGATCACATCTGCTGGTGGAATTACTTCATTGGCAGTTGACACAGATAATAGTGTTTGGTTAAGTGCAATGAAATATAGTAATATTCCATTAATTTTTGATGCTACACCAAAAAATTTAGAATTAGATACATTACGAGGGAGTAAAAATTATTTTGTAATTAATTCAAATACGAACTGGTTTATTAATTTTCTTTATGATCATGATTCTTATAATTGGTTTAGTTTAAGTAAATATTCAGGTTCCGACAAAGATACAATTTGGGTTACTGCTTTAAAAGATTATAATGGTCATCCATACTCCGTAAATGCTAATAT
>Ga0073936_10010174_pt1 | contig 11566 bp, 7 predicted proteins | sample AliMusrvi5mmetaG_FD_87041 | JGI IMG/M metagenome (GOLD analysis project Ga0073936, IMG submission 87041) | Freshwater lake bacterial and archeal communities from Alinen Mustajarvi, Finland, to study Microbial Dark Matter (Phase II) - Alinen... | ecosystem: Environmental > Aquatic > Freshwater >... | reverse complement strand
TTGTTTTCGCCAACCGGTAAAGAGGCCGCACGGTTCAGGTTCCTCAATATCCATGAGGCCATGAACTTCATCCGCCTCAATGAGCCGCCCAGGTATATGATATGGGGGTGATTTTCCTGGTCTCAATATCTCGGGTTTCCCTGCGGGTACCAAAACCTGCAGGGAAATTTATGCTTCCTGGAGAACGCCAAATCGACACTTTAAATTCCAGGGAATAGGATTTAACATCTTAGAAACCTTGAAGCCGGTTTCAAAAAACACCACTTGACCGAGAAAGAGAAGAAATTGCTTAAACTATAACCCCATTCAGGTGACCAGGGAAGTGCACAAGAAAGTGTCCAGGTAATTTCCCGGGATGTGCCCAAACTGTTTCAAGCTTTGATGTGTACTTTCATGTGTACTAATGAAAAAAGCCACCTACTTTTTTACTTGTAAGTGGCTGATTTTGAGGGTGGGAGCAACAGGATTCGAACCTGTGACCCTCTGCTTGTAAGGCAGATGCTCTGAACCGGCTGAGCTATGCTCCCTTCATTGGAGGGTGCAAAAGTACGCTTTTTTATCTTATCCCCAAAGCCATTGGGATAATTTTCGATCTATCTTAATTCTGCTTACTTTTGTTTGCCATTCCTAATCTGCATTTCATTGAAGTCAATACAAACCAGTTCGTGGATTTGTTTCTTTTGTCTGCTCGTAATGCTTTCGGCTTGTAAGGTCACTAAAAACTTAGGACCTAAAGAATATCTCCTGGTCAAGAACAGGTTCCATATCAATACTGCAAAGGTGACTGCGGATGACCTGAGCGGGTACCTCCAGCAGCAACCGAATAAAAAACTCTTCGGGCTCTTCAGGACAAATATTGCCTTGTATAACTGGGGCTGCAAAGGCAAAGACACGAAGTTTAAAAAATGGCTCAGAAATACTGCCGGAGCGGCGCCTGTAGTTCTCGATACCAGTCTTGGCATGATCGCCTGTAAACAGATGAACCTCTACCTGGCAAATAAAGGATACTTCAATTCAACGGTGAAGGATTCCGTCGTCATCAAAAAGAAGAAAGCTACAGTTCATTATCATGTCAAAACCACTACTCCTTATAAAATAAGGAAAATTGAATATGCCATCCCCGATACCGCTGTCGAAAGATTTGTTCTGGCCGATACAACAAAATCACTGGTAAAAAAAGGAACTAATTACGACGCCTATAAATTTGATGAGGAACGGACGCGTATTTCCACAAACCTTAACAACAAGGGCTATTACGGGTTTGCAACAAACTTTATTGTTTACAAGGTTGATAGTACCCTGGGGCAGCATAAAATGGACATAACGCTTGAGATTACCAACCCGGTTGAGCCCTCCGTTGGCAATCAGGCTCCCACGGTCGCCGGTCCGCATAAGCAATATTATATTAACAAACTTTATGTTTATCCTGAATACGATCATCTTGCAGGGGATTCAACGCGTTACGACACCCTTCTGATCCAGCTTGAAGGCCCGAAGAAAGAGAAATCCCGGTACAGCTATTATTTTCTCTACGACCGTAAAATGTCGATCAAACCCAGGACCATTACCCAAAGCATCTTTGTAAATCCCGGGAGTAAATTCAACCTGAATGATGTAAACCAGACTTTCACAAGCCTCACAGGATTGCAGGTGTTCAAATATGTCAACCTGAAGTTTACAATGCCTGATAATCAGAAAGACCTGATAAAAAAGAATGTTTACCCTCTTGATTGCAGAGTTCAGCTTTCACGGTCAGCCGGACAATCATTCACTGTTTCCACCGACGGAACAAACTCAGCAGGTGCATTCGGTTTGCAGGGCGGCCTGACCTACTCAAACCGGAATATTTTCAGGGGTGCCCAGTTGCTGAGGATAGGCGTGAATATATCGGCCCAGACCCAGCCCCCCCTGGCTGATCAGCCAAAAAAGATATTCAATGTGTTTGAGATCGGGCTCAATGCGAGCCTTACCTTCCCGCAGTTCCTTTTCCCGATCAAGCCTGAAAAGTTGCCAAAGCACATGAAACCCAAGACTACGGTAACTATTGGATACGACTACCAGAGGCAGGTCGATTATGAGCGGCATATCACCAATGCAAGTTTCGGTTATACCTGGCTCCAGAATAACCGGCTGAGCCAGACCATCAACCCTGTTGAAATTTCTTTTGTTAAAGTCAATGGGGATGATTACTTCAATCTTTATATTGAAAGCCTTACCGACCAGCGTTTAAAATACCAGTATTCAAATCACCTGGTTGCAGGTTTAAGATATACCCTCCAATACACAAGCCAGCAGCTCAACCGTCTGAATGACTATATCTATATCAGGTCGAATTTTGAAACCGGGGGTAACCTGTTATATGCGATTGACAATATCTTCAAACCTGCGAAAAACGAGGGCGGCTATTATACCCTGTTAAACATCCAGTATGCACAATATGTAAGGCCTGATTTCGATTTTCGCTATTATGAAAAGTTTGGTAAGCAGCAAACGCTGGTCTATCGGTTCTATGCCGGGATTGGAATTGCTTACGGAAATTCCATAGCCCTGCCTTTTGAAAAAGCATTCTTCGCAGGAGGGGCAAATGACCTGAGAGGATGGAAGCTGGGCTTTGTGGGACCGGGAAGTTATCATAATGATACCATTGAGGGTAATTATAACCAGTTCGGGGACATGCAGCTTGAAGCCAATATTGAATACCGCTTCCCGATATATAAGGTGCTCAAAGGCGCATTCTTCCTTGACGTGGGAAATGTATGGCTGCTCAAACCCTCTTCTGACCTTCCCGGCGGAGCGATAACACTTACTGATTTCATTCCCGATATTGCTGTAAGTTCAGGTTTCGGAATCCGGCTTGACTTCAACTTCTTTATGATCAGGCTGGATCCGGCCATACCCTTGAGAGTACCATGGTATCCGCAGGGTAACCGGTGGTATTTCAACAAAATGCAGCTGGGGGATATTGTATGGAATTTCGGGATAGGTTATCCGTTCTGAAAAATAGATTATTATTGCAGACTGAAAATTCAAAAAATGGCAGATGGGATCAATACCTATCTAAGGTATGTTAAGGAATTTGTAAAGCATAAGGAATATGGATTTCTTATGAATGCCATTGGATACAGGCTATTCCATATCCCGGCACTGAAATCCTCATATTTTACCAGCAGCCTGGGGAAGTTTTATATAAGGAAAGGGACCATTGATTTTCAGTTTGCCAATTACGCCTATGAATGGGGTGTAAAAAAATTCTTTTTAGAGCATTGTAATGAATATACTGTGTTTATTGACATAGGATCGAACATAGGCATATACAGCATCATGATGGCCCGTAAGGGTCTTAAATGCCATGCTTTTGAGCCCATGCCCGAAAATTACAAGGCCCTGCTTGAGAATATCAGGTTAAATGACCTGGGGAATGAAATCCAGGCTCATAATATTGCCCTGGGAAGTGAAGAAAGCAGCAGCGAGTTCATTTACGAGAAGATCAACACCGGGGCCTCGAGACTTGCGATTTTCAAATCAGATTTTAAAAGTCCTGAACATGCCAAAAGCATAGTGATTTCAAAGGTGAGCCGATTTGATGTCCTTGCTGCCGGCCTCGCAATTCCTTCCACCGAGAAAGTGCTGATCAAGATCGATGCCGAAGGGATGGAACATATGATCCTTATCGGAGCCATTGACTTTTTAAAATCACACAGGAATATCATGCTGGTCATGGAAAAGAAGTACCAATCCATCAAGCGGTTTGACGATCTTCTTGCCCTGACCGGTGATTATGAGAGCCTACCGGTAGACGATGAAAACATTGCCTACCGGAAAATTTGATTTTGCCTTAGAGTCATCAATCTCATACAATTTCTAGAACTTGCTGACCAAGATTAGAACATACCAGAGGTATTTTATTGATTACCTGAAGCATAGAGAGTATAGCTTTGTAAAAGCAGCGATTATATATGAATTATTTGGCCGGCCTCCGAAAAATTCAGCTGAATATCTAAGTAGTCTTGGCAGGTTTAATTTAAGGGGAGGCACTATTGACTTTCAGTTTGCTAATTATGCCTATGAATGGGGCGTAAAAGAATTCATGCTTAACCATTTTGCCGATTACACTGTGTTCCTCGACATCGGGGCATGCATTGGTACTTATAGTATCCTGATGGCCAGGAATGGTCTAAAATGCCATGCATTCGAGCCAATGCCTGAAAACTTTGCGGCCTTGCTTCAGAATGTCAGATTGAACGGCCTGGAGAATAACATCCGCTGTCACCAGATAGCCCTTGGCAGCGAGGAATGCAGAAGTGAATTCATCTTTGAAAAAATAAACACCGGTGCTTCCCGGCTGGCTACAAATACTTCCGATTATAAAAGTTCGGACAGTAACAAGGTATTGCTGAATCTTAATGTATGTCGGTTGGATATCTTTTCACCAAAACTCTCTATTCCACCCGAAGAGAAGATCCTGATCAAAATGGATGCCGAAGGAATGGAGCATATGATCCTGCTTGGCGCCATCGAATTCCTAAAAAAATACAATAAAGTGCTTCTTGTCATGGAAAAGAAGTACCAGTCCATTAAACGGCTGAATGAACTTCTTGAATTTTCCGGCAATTATGAGTGCCTGCCCATTGATGAAAACAATGTGGCTTACCGGAAAATCTGAGCTCCGGGAACCCCGGGAAAAAGTCCCACACATTTTATCTCATACGCAAAGAGGGCGGCCTTGCGGGCCGCCCTCTTCAAACCATCAATCAATTTTTATTACTGGATAACAACCTTTTGAGTTGAAACCTGGCCGTTAGCTTCGATCTTCAGGAAGTAAATTCCAGGGTTGATCCCGCTTATACTCAGCTGGTATGAAGAACCGTCAACGGGTTTCTGAGCAACCACCTGGCCAACAATATTCAGCAGAGTAACTCTGTCGATATTCCGATCAGCAACGATTTTCAGATAATCATGTGCAGGGTTTGGATAGATAGTTGTGGCAATTGCCGAATTATCATTAACACCTGCCGGTCCCTTTACAACATTAAACTGGGTGAATCTACCGTCACCACCAGGATACGTTGTTCCAAAGTAATAGTACGTACTGGCGGAATTCTGGACAGGACTAAGGCTTAATGAATATTCCAAATTCCTCATGGAATCCCAGTACCTGAGAGTAACAGGATCTCCAACATGATATCCGTCACCACTTCCTAATTGTATAAAGGTAGGAATGCTGTTTTGCCAGGTATCTGTTGTGGAACTTATCTTTCCGGCACCGACCATAATCCCTGCATCGTATGCAGCGATTTCATCACCAACATTCATTCCTGTTCCATTTACATATATGGTGTATACTGCATTCGCTGCATTACCACCACCAAAAACGAAATGCTGGAGGTTATCCTCACCTGAAATTTCCTCACCTGATTTTGAAGTTGGGTAGACAAGTGTTGCAGGGGCAGACATATATAACTGGTATCCTTCACCTGGCTTCATATTACCAATGTTATTAACCCAGGTGCCAGCAATTTTACGAAGGGTTTTCCCTGCTGAATTCTTGGCCCAGATTAATGATGCTTTTATACCATCCAGAGCATGGGAAGCATCCATCTGGCCCTGCGGGAAATAGCTGACCATCAGAAATGCCGGGAAAGTAACTCCTCCGTTTGCATCATGTGTAAGATCAATTGGTGTGGTAACCGGTACGTTAGTCCCGGCAACTGAGAATGTGGTGGCAGAATTCATATTGAACACATAGGCCTGGTGATAGTCCCAGGTATGAATGCCATCAACAAATGCAGCACCATTCCACTGATACATGCTGCCATTCTGAGCCTTTATAGATTCTAGCAAGGCATTGTTGTTCCAGGGTCCATTGCCATTATGAGCGGCTTCAATCATTGATCCTGCACCTGCAAAATTATTATTGGTTGGGTTCAAATAGGTTGATACAAACTGGAAGCCCTGTACGAGTGCAATGTCCTGATAACCAACAACTGCATTTCCATTCAGGAAATTTACAGTGGCTGATCCTGCCGGGGTAAGAACAGCTGGTTTATGCGATGGGCTAAAAGTATAACCTGAAAGTGTTACATAAACTTCGTAAGTTCCTGCAGTAAGCCCTGTAATGGAATATGTGCCGGCGGGTCCTGTAACGGCAGAGCCAATAACAGTTGCTCCCTGTTTTGCTTCAACCAAAACACCGGCTAAAGCTACAGGAACAACGCTATTATCGGTGACTGTTCCGTTAATGGATCCTGGTGTGATGGTAAAACCAAGTGAAACCAGGCTGTAATCATCGCTAAATGTAGGTGGGAAAACAATGCCTGTAAAAGCATTTCCTCCATCGGCAGCCATGCCAATTCCTGCAGCGCCTGCTGTCAGAGAGAGCTCAACACCTAAACTTTGGCTGTAGCATTTGAAAATATAAGTATGGCCCGGTACATATCCCGGAGCTGGTGCCTGTTTTTCGAAAGCAACCATTTCATGCTGAGTGGTTGCACCCGGGGTAAGCGGAACGTCAAGAACATACGATCCAACAATTGTTGCTCCGTCAAAAACGGCAATTTCATCATCGGTTGTAAGATCAGTTGCATTGATAGTGGCAGATGACAAATACACACTCCAGGTTGAACTCGGATTCCCGGCAACTATGGGGAAATGAGGGGTTGTGGCGGCAAGGGTAACATTCTTCACAGTAGCGCCTGCAACCACTACACCGGCATCGGTATGAGTGAGATAGTGTGCCTTTGAAACAACCAAATCATTGGTTCCAGGCTGAACGCTTAAATCATAATTGCCTGAACCATCGGTAGTGGTTGTGTAGGTGCCCCATGTGACGGTCGCCCCGATTACAGGTCCTGCCGACGTAACCTGACCGGTTAAATGAACCGGAACGGTCGTTGAAAATGTAAGTTGTGTTTTACCATAAGCTCCCCAACCTGAGGGGAAAGCACTGCCACTGTATGTTTCAGGAGCTGAAGGATCATGGTACACCGAGCAGGAAACACTTTCTGCACTTGTTGCATAATGATAGCATTTGAATGTAGGAGAGTTACCAGGAGTATAGCCGACTGCCGAAGGATTCAGTAATTGGCTGAATGATTTAAGATTATACTTAGCCTGGTAATAATTAATTGTTGGGCCCGGGGCAGGAATAGCCTCAGCAAGGACAAGTAACCCCACACATACACTTCCATCATAAATTGCAATTTCATCATCAGCTGCAAGACCGGCTCCATCTAAATTTGCAAGTGAAATGAATTGTTCCCAAAGTGGGGCGCCACCATCACCTGTGGTGAAGTTAAAATGTGTCGCTTTCATATATTGTGTACCGATGGCAGAGTTAGTGCCTCCGCTCGTAACAACATAATTACCTGCTACATATATGGTGTGATAGGCAGCAAATGTAATCGTCACACTCGAATAGGTTTCAGGGGCACAGGTGATATCAAAATTCCCTGACACATCAGTGGTAGCCGTAACCGTATTATAGGTTGACGATATAGCAGTGACAACAGCCCCGGCTATAGCCGTGCCAGGACCTGGATAGGTCTTCACAGTACCGGTAAGATGCCCGTTAGCTGCAAAGGCCTGGCTCATGAGAAAGACTGAGAAGAGAATCCCCAGTATCTTCAGAAAACGTAATTGACTTTTCATATGATTGATGGTTTTAAAATTACAATTTCAATTTAGAAATCGGTTATAGATTTTTTCCATTATACAAATATAAGGCACGGTATTATAATACACAAGTATCTGTGCATATAAATTTAGTAAGTGTAGCTATTTTTAAGGTAAGTGTAACTTTACGATTTTGTAACAGTCGAAGCTGCCACATTGATCATAGCCAGTGCCTTGTTAAAAGATAGAGACCTTATTTAATAAACAGGGAAACTCTTCGCAATCAATGAACGCAATTCGCTTGATATCAGGCGATTCACCTTGTATCGTTCAATGGATTACTCTTAACATCAAGGCCCCTTGTTTCTTTCAACTTCCTTGCCTTAATACCAGCCTCCTCATATTGGGGATTGATTTCCAGGGATTTATTAAAAAAGTAAGAAGCCGCATCATACCGGCCAAGCCACTCATAAATAATTCCAAGATTCTTGTAACTTTTATAAGATCTGGAGTCTAGCTCAATTGACCGGTTAAAACAGTAAATTGCCGAATCAAGGATCATGTTTTCCCGGGTAATGCCCAGCTTGAGTTCATATGCATATCCAAGCTTGAACAAAATTTCGGGAGAATCAGGAACAATCAGGGTTGCCTGTCTCAGGCAGTGGATCCCCCGGTCAATGTCGGCAAGTTTTTCAACCTTATCATGTTCCTTGTATGCATTTGACAACCAGTAATTTCCAAGATGCAAATGATTTTGGGCACTATTTTTTCCGGTTATAATATCAGTCTGATATAAAGTGCCAGAATCTTTCCAGGCGCTATTCCTGGAAATACATTTTGCAGAGGCAATGAAAAACACCAACAAACTGATTATGAATATAACACGATATGGTTTAATGCCCATGGAATTAATCGTAAGCAGTTTATTAAAATCTGTCTTTGTGATGAATCCAAGAAAAATAATGATCGCAATGCAGAACCCGAAAGATGGTGCAAATAAGGAACGTTCAACAAATATCCCTCCTCGTAAAAGAGTAAAACCGAATGCAGGTATCAGGGTGATGTAAAAAAACGCTATGGCAAAGCCCAGTTCTGATCGCTTTAGCACCTGTATCGTACCTATAATTAATATAACAACGAATATGAGCAGTCCGGCAACTGCAAAAAAGTCATTCCAATGTACCGCAGGTATCTGATTATAAGAGTATTCGTAACGAAGGGGATGGGGAAATATAAGCATCCTGATCTCAAAAAGGAAGATCATAAAGGCCGAAGAAAACCTAACACCCGGATTGCTGTATGGATAATTTAAAAGATCCCGGGGGATTAACGCATCCTCAGTTTCAAACAACAACTTCTTCTGAATGAAGAAGATCATTACTATAATAAGGTATGCTGATGTGGTTTTCAGGATTTTTTTGAGATCCCCTCTATTATAATAATGTATAACCAGTGGGACAAGAATTATCCCTGTCAACGCGCTTTCCTTTGATAAAAGAGCCAGATAAAAAAACATAAGGCTCAGGATAAAGTACTTTCTCCGGTTCTCGTGTAGAAACAAGAGAATGAAGTGCAATGCCAGGATTAAATTTAAAAAACTAAGTAGTTCATCCCTGCCTTTAATATTTGCGACAACTTCGGTATGAATGGGATGGGCCACAAACAAAAGACAAACCAGGAAGGCCCAGAGAGGATTAAATTTGTTGAACAACCGGCTCAGTAAAATAAATGAAAAATATATTAAAGTGCAGAATAACAGAACATTAATAAGATGACTGATCTGGGGATTGAGACCGAAAAACTGGTATTCGATTGCAAAACTGATGAGCGCCAATGGACGGTAATATCCCAGTTTCAGTCCGGCGAAATGCCAGAAATCGATGGCAAGAAGTTTGGGGATGCCGGCAAATCCTTCCTGTACATATTTATTGTCAGTTACTGCGGCAACATCATCCAGCGCGTAACCATGACCAATCGTATTCGCATATACTAAAAACGCCATTGCAGAGACCACAAAACCAAAAAGATAGTTTACCTCAAAGCCTGCCTCTTTCATTTTTGGTGAACCCCTATGCTGTACACCCTTAACAGAATTGGACTTGGGTTTATTTTTGAGCTGTTGCTTTTTCTTTTGAGGCTGCACAAATCTGAGTTTGATCAGGAGCAAAGATAAGGAATCGAGATTATCATGATGTGGAGATGTCGTGTTGACGGATTTATGGAGCCTATGAAAGAGAAATATTTGTTTTCGGATAAGTTTGTTACATTTATGGCCCTAAATGCGCCTGCAAAGTCATGCTGTCAAAGAAGAAGATCATAGACGTTTTACCCACTTTCAATGCAGAGAAGCCCCTCTACCAAACCTATACTGAAATCCCCTTTGACATTGCGGATGAGGTGATATATGTGGATGATTCCGGAAGTGATAAAACCATTGAACCAACCAGGCCGATCGGGATCTTGCATATCATGGAGCATAAAAACAACAAAGTGTATGGAAGCACCCGGAAATCCTGTTATGATAAAGCTTTGGCGTTGGGAGCCTATATTGATAGACGGATAAAAGAATGCAAACAAGCTAACTAATGAATTGATAAAATGCAGACAAAGAGGTTTCGATGTATAATTTGGAAACAAGGGAGTTTCAGGGGAAAATCAAATAACAGATGGCAGAGATAACCGTGTACGAATTTTCCATCACAAAGTGATTCCAGAAACTAATTATAGGATTTGTGCCTATTTTTGGGAAAGTTAATCTGAAAGTTTTACTTATGGTAATTTCGCATAAAAAGAAATTTGTAATGTACTTGCCCTGGAAAACTGCAAGTCAAACAATTGAATTACGTCTCAGAGCATTTAATGAAAGCCCTTATGATTTATTTTTCTACTTTAATCCGTTTTTGAATCGGGTTGTACACCAACATATTACTTGTTGCGAATTCATGAATTTTCCTGAAAGTAAACTAAATTACTTTTCAGCTTCATTTGTTAGAAATCCCTATGATAGAGTTTATAGTGGATTTCGTCAATTACAGAAAGACATCCAATACCAGCCTCTCGGCTCTTATCCTGCTCCATGGATTAAAAATCATGTGATGAAGCAATTAACTGAAAATTTTGCTCAACTTTGCTTATCTCAGTTTAATTTCGATAATTGGTTGGAACAAATTGGTGAGGAACAAATTTTTGAAATTGGGCGCAACACAAATTTTCCTTTACATCCATCATATTATTGGACCCACATTGACGGGAAACAAGTTGTAGATTGGATTGGTCATGTTGAAAATTTTGAAACTGATTTTCAGGAATTTACACTTCGAGTCAATCTTGGCGAAGTACCTAAGTTAAATACGAATATTATTGAATTAAAGGATGGAGCACCTTATAATCCATATGGATACAGATACGTAGATAGAATGAGTAAACAATCTATTGACAAGATAAATAATCTCTTCGAAAAAGACTTTTCACTATTTGATTATATAAAATTGCAAGTATAGCTTTAAACCTAAGTTTTTCATTCAAGCCTGCAATTGTTAGAATTGAACAAAAAATATGGAGTTTACTGGTGAAAGATATTTAGCGTCATTGGCTTCAGCTCAAATAAGCTATGAACATTGGCACAGGTATATGTTTGCATCATACTTTACTAAGAATTGCAATGTATTAGATATTGCTTGTGGTGAAGGTTATGGTTCTGCATATTTATCAAAAAATGCAAAAGAAGTCATTGGAGTGGATATTTCACCAGAAACTGTTGAATGGGCAAAAAAAACTTATATAAATCATAATTTAAAATTTATTACTGGCTCTTGTGAGATGATACCTGTTGATGGTAAAAATATCTTTGATGTCATTGTATCTTTTGAAACAATTGAGCATATTGGAGAAATACAACAGTTTCACTTTTTAGAAGAAGTAAAACGGTTACTAAAACCAAATGGGTTATTTATTG
>Ga0073936_10010173_pt1 | contig 11567 bp, 20 predicted proteins | sample AliMusrvi5mmetaG_FD_87041 | JGI IMG/M metagenome (GOLD analysis project Ga0073936, IMG submission 87041) | Freshwater lake bacterial and archeal communities from Alinen Mustajarvi, Finland, to study Microbial Dark Matter (Phase II) - Alinen... | ecosystem: Environmental > Aquatic > Freshwater >... | reverse complement strand
GCTTTAATTTCATTGAGCGATTTGCGCCCGAAATTGCGGTATTTTAACATCTCGGATTCGGTCTTTTGCGCCAATTCGCCCACCGTCGTCAGGTTGGCATTATTCAAGCAATTGGCGGCACGGACACTGAGCTCAATTTCATTGACGCTCATCGCCAGAACCTTCTGCAACCGTTCGCGCTCGGAATCCACCTGCTTTTCAGCCTCTTCAAATTCGACCACATCCTTGTCGAAATTGACGAAGACATCCAAGTGGTGACGCAGAATGGCCGCCGACATCGTCAGGGCTTCATCCGGGGTCACCCGCCCATCGGTCCAGATTTCCAAAATCAACTTATCGTAGTCGGTGTGCTGGCCTACCCGGGTGTTCTCCGTAAAGAAATTGACCCGGCGAACAGGCGAAAAAATGGAATCGATGGGGATCCGGCCGATTTCGTTCTCAATCCCTTCTTTGTTCCATTCGGCGGGACAAAAACCCCGACCCAAACGAACTTCCATTTCCATCTCAATTTTCCCGTCTTCCGCCAGCGTGGCGATTTTTAGATCGGGGTTCAATATTTCCACCGTGGCATCGGCCTTGATCATCCCGGCCGTCACATCTCCAGGGCCCTTGACCTTCAGGTGCAGCACCCGCGGATCGCGAGACGTCGTCTTCAACAGAACCTTTTTAAGGTTCAGGATGATATCCGTCACATCCTCGCGCACTCCGGGGAGGGCGCAAAACTCATGAGGAGCTCCCGTGATCTTGACTGACGTAAAAGCCGCGCCTTCGATCGACGAAAGCAACACCCGGCGCAGGGAATTCCCCACCGTTCGCCCGTAACCGGATTCCAGAGGTTCGGCAACAAACTTGGCATAGGTTCCCGTCGCGGTCGATTCTTCTTTAATCAACCGCTTCGGCATTTCAAATCGACTGAGTCGTATAGGCATCGTCGTATCCCTCAGCTCTTCCCATTTCGGTTGGGTTATGTTTATGACTGACGTACACCGCGGATTATCGGGAGTACAACTCCACCACCAACTGTTCATTGACAAAGGGCGCAATTTCATCCCGAGTCGGAATGCGCAACAGTTCACCCTTCATATTTTCACGATCCAAGGCAATCCAAGACGCGACCTCGGACACATGCCCGGCTTCCAACACCTGGCGAACCAAGTCCTGGCTCTTTTTCATCGCCTTGATGGCGACCACCCCGTTAACCGGCACCTTCATGGAAGGCACGGAAGCCTTGTGTCCATTGATCGTCACATGCCCGTGCAGCACCAATTGCCGGGCCGCTCGGTGCGAGGCCGCAAATCCCATGCGAAAAACAACGTTGTCCAGCCGCGTTTCCAAGGACTGCAACAAAGCTTCGCCCGTAATTCCACGGCGACGCAACGCGCGCTCGAAAAACAGTCGGAATTGGCCCTCCTGCAGGCCGTAATAATGGCGCATGCGCTGTTTCTCGCGAAGCTGAACGCCATAGTCCGACATCTTGCGCGGCCGTTTGCCGTGCATACCAGGCGCCACCCGCCCGGTCTCGATGGCACATTTCGCCATCCGGCAACGGGCGCCCTTCAAAAACAGCTTCATGCCTTCCCGACGGCACAAGCGACACGCTGGTCCGGTATATCTCCCCATGCAAATTCTCCTGCTGACTTTCCTACTGAATTAAACGCGACGGCGTTTCCGCGGCCGGCACCCGTTGTGCGGCATCGGCGTCACGTCCTTGACAACCGTGATGTTCAAACCCGAGGATTGAAGCGCGCGAATGGCCGATTCACGACCCGCCCCTGGCCCTTGGACGCGAACTTCAATTTCATGCATCCCGCGACCCACCGCCTGTCGAGCCGCCTCCTGCGCCACCACCGTGGCCGCAAAAGCTGTGCTTTTACGGGACCCCTTGAATCCCGCACGACCAGACGTACTCCAAGCCAGCACGCCCCCTTTGGTATCGGTGATGCTGACAATCGTGTTGTTAAACGTCACCAACACATGCGCGACGCCAAAGGGCACCGCACGGGCGCCCTTGACTTTGACCGGCTTAACTGGACCTGCCGCATCCCCTTCAGCCGTCGCCCCCGCTTGCACAGGAGCCGCCCCGGCTTCTCCGGCCACCGGAGTCGCAGTCTCTTCCGCCTTATCCTTCTTGTCCGCCATGCTTCAACACCTTTGCTGGATTGTTGCCTTTAAGTTTTGCGCGCCTCCGAGCGCACTTCCTTGCCGCGCACGGCGCCCACCGTACGACGCGGTCCCTTGCGGGTTCGAGCATTCGTCTTGGTCCGCTGTCCACGAACCGGTAACCCCCGCTTGTGCCGCAAACCCCGGTAACTGCCGATACTGATCAGCCGCCGAATATTCTGGGACACTTCCCGCCGCAGATCGCCTTCGATCCGATAGCCCGTTTGCAAAATGGAAATGATCCGGGCCAATTCTTCATCGGTCAATTCATCCGCCTTTTTAGACGGATCCAGACGGGCTTTGCGAATGACTTCTCCCGCCAAGGTCCGACCGACCCCGTAAACATAGGTCAACGCGTATTCCAACCGCTTTTTCCCCGGAATGTCCACACCAAGAATTCTGGGCATGCCTGATCTCCTTAATCCAAATCCTTTAACCCTGACGCTGTTTATGCCTGGGATTATTGCAAATCACCCGCACCACCCCGGCCCGCCGCACAATCTTGCAGCGCTCACAAATTCGTTTGACGGAACTCCTGACCTTCATACTTATTCTCCATTAAACAAAACAGCATTTTTATAATTGCCACGCCGATTTGTCAACCTATTTATTGACCTCATCAATCAGCGTCAAAATAACCGGCCCGTCCTCCAATACCGCCACCGTGTGCTCACAATGCGCCGACGGCTTCCGGTCACGCGTCCGAACGGTCCATTTATCCGGCATGACCGACACCTCGTACCCGCCCAAATTCACCATCGGCTCTATCGCCAACGTCATACCCGACCGGATCTTGCATCCTTCGCCCGGCGGTCCGAAATTTGGGATTTGCGGCTCCTCATGCATCTGCCGCCCCACCCCGTGCCCGACAAAATCCCGAACCACCGAAAAACCACGGGCTTCCACCAAACTCTGGACCGCATGCGAAATATCGGAAATCCGCCCTCCCACTCGCGCGGCTGCAATTCCCGCAGTCAAGGCGTCTCTGGCAGCTTGCACCAATCGCTGGACATTCCAATCGGTGACTCCGACCGCGATCGTGTCTGCCGTGTCGCCGATGTATCCCTGAAAATTAACCCCCACATCCACGCTGACAATATCGCCTAACTCGATCCGGCGTGGTCCCGGAATCCCATGCACCACTTCGTCGTTGATCGAGATGCAGATATGACCCGGATAGCCGCGATACCCCAAAAAGGCACTCTGCGCACCAGCCCTTGCCATTTCCGCCGCCGCAAACTCGTCCAAATCACGCGTGGTCAACCCCGGCCCAATCCGTTTCCGAACCGCATCCAATACCTGGCCGGCAATGGCCCCGCTCCGCCGCATATGCGCAATCTCGTCGGGGCTTTTCAGCGTGATCATACAGCTGGTAATTTACGAATGTGACTGACAATCGCTTCAACCGCCAAATTCCGATGTTGGGCAGCATCCACCCGGACCAAAACTCCCATTCCCTCGTAATAGGCGATCAGGCTCTCCGTTTGGCGCGCAAAAACTTCCAGGCGATTCATAATGGTGGCTTCCTGATCATCTGCCCGCTGATAAAGTTCCCCTTGGCAAACATCACAAATTCCCGCCTGACGCGGCGGAATGTTGACCACATGATAACTGGCACCACACTGGCGGCACAAACGTCGCCCGCAAAGCCTTGATATCAACAACTCCCGGGGCGCTTCCAATGAAAACACAGCCATCACCCGGCTTCCCCGCTGCTTAAGCAAAGCCGACAACATTTCGGCCTGCTCCAGAGTCCGTGGGAATCCATCAAAAAGATATTCGTCGTCCGGAGCCCCTTGATCGAGGCGTTCCTCGACCAGGCGCAGGATGACTTCATCCGGAACCAATTCACCCCGCTTCATGAAGGACTCAGCCTCGCGCCCAATAACCGTTCCCTTCTTCACCGCATCGCGCAGCATGTCACCTGTCGAAATATGGATAAATTTGGAGCGCGCCTTAATTCCTTCGGCCAAGGTACCTTTACCGGCTCCAGGCGCTCCCAACAATATAATTGCTTTCAAACCAATACTCTCCTCTGACCCACATCGCAACCAGGCATTTTCAACGACGCCCGCGTAACCGGCCTTTGGTCAAAAAACCATCGTAGTGGCGCATCAATAAGTGCGACTCGATTTGCCGCATCGTATCCAGCATCACGCCCACCATGATTAAAAGGCTGGTGCCGCCAAAAAAGGCAGCCACAATCCAAGGTATCTCGAGCTTGGTCGCCAGAAGAGTCGGGATTACGGCAATTAGAGTCAAAAAGACGGCGCCCGCCAAAGTAATACGGGTCATTGTGTTGTCCAAATATTCCGCAGTCGCCCGCCCGGGACGAATCCCAGGAACATAACCGCCGTGCTTTTTTAAATCATCGGCAATCTGCACCGGATGAAACTGTGTCGCAACCCAGAAATATGAAAAAAACAGAATCATCAGCCCGTATAATACCATGTATACAGCGGATTCATGGGCCAGCAACTCGGCTAATTTCTGAAAGAACGGCAGATCAATTTTCTTGAAAAGGATGGCCGGAAACATCAGGATGGATTGGGCAAAAATGATCGGCATGACGCCGGAATAATTGATCCGCAACGGCATGTAGGTATTCTGCCCACCATAGACTTTATTCCCCACCACCCGTTTGGCGTACTGGATCATTATCTTCCGTTGCCCTTGGGTAACAGCAATGGTTCCAGCAATCACAAGGAATAACATGATCAAGAGGCCAATCAAATGAAAGATCGTAAAGGGCGTCCCGACCGTTGTGAACATCTGCCAAGCGGCCGCGATGGCCCGCGGTAAACGGCTGACAATACCCACCGTAATGATCAACGAAATGCCGTTCCCAATGCCCCGCTGGGTGATCTGTTCACCCAACCACATGATCAGCATGGATCCGGTGGTCACGCATACTGTGGCTAAAATCACAAAGGACACCGACGACATGGTCACTACGGTACCCCGTAATCCGAGGCTGCCCGGATTCAGCAGGGTCATCGCTAGAAAAATTCCTTGAACGATGCAGATTAAAACCGTCAGATAACGGGTATATTGCGTCAACTTTTGCCGTCCCGCATCCCCCTCGCGCGCCAGACGCTCCAGTGAAGGGACCACTGCGGTCATCAATTGGAGAATAATCGAGGCACTGATATAAGGCATGATCCCTAATGCGCCAATGGCTACATTCTGGAGGGCGCCCCCACTGAACATATCCAGTAACCCCAAAAACCCTCCCCCGGTTTGCCTCTCCAAGTCGGCGATCATCGCCTGCAAAGCCCCGGCATCCACTCCCGGCGTGGGGATGTTGGCGATCAGACGACAGACAAAGATCAACCCGAGCGTGAAAAGAATTCGCGCCCGCAATTCGGGAATCTTAAAACTATTGCCAAATGCCGAAAACATCCGTTACCCCGCTTATCGCACTGACCCGTTAAACCCGCGCTCAGGCTCCCGCCGGAGTCCGCACAAGCACTTCACACGCGCCACCTGCGCCCTCGATTTTGTTTTTCGCCTCGACACTAAAGGCATGGGCATGGATGGTCAGCTTGCGATGCAGTTCGCCACTGCCCAGAATTTTAATTCCGTCCCATCGGCCTTTGACCACACCCGCATCCCGAAGCACCTTTTCATCCACCACAGACCCCTCGGCAAATTGCTCCAGACGCGACACATTTACCGGCGCCAAAATTTTCGAACGAGGAGCCTTGAAACCGACCTTGGGCAGGCGCCGAACGAGCCGCATCTGACCGCCTTCGAAACCAGGCTTGTGCTTGTGGCCCGACCGCGCATATTGTCCCTTGTGTCCGCGACCGCTGGTTTTGCCCAGACCTGACCCCGGCCCACGGCCCACCCGCATCCCGCGTTTGCGAGCGCCCGGATTCGTACTCAATGATTGCAGTTTCATCCCTCGCCCCCCTCCTTGACCACAGGACCTGTCGCCACCGTACGACGAATGGCCCTAATCTCCTCGGCCGACCGGAGTTGCTTTAACGCATCAACGGTCGCTTTCACCGCATTCAATTTATTGGCGCTTCCCAATGATTTTGCCAGAATGTCGTGGATTCCAGACAGTTCAAGAACCGCCCGAACGCCACCCCCGGCAATAACCCCGGTTCCCGGTGAAGCCGGCTTCAGGAGCACTTGACCGCCATCGAATCGCCCTCTGACTTCGTGGGGAATGGTGCGATCCCGCATCGTCACCGCAAAAAGGTTTTTACGTGCCACTTCGCCGCCTTTGCGAATCGCATCGGCCACTTCGTTGGCCTTGCCGAATCCATAGCCAACGCGTCCCTTGCGGTTCCCCACCACAACTACGGCACTAAAGCTGAACCGGCGGCCGCCTTTGACCACCTTCGCACAGCGATTGACAAATACCACCCGCTCTTCAAATTCAGGAGACGGCGACGCCGACCCCGAACCTTGATTCGATCTGGATTGCTTTTCCATGGAGAGTCCTGTTCGTTACACTTGGATTCCGGCTTCACGCACGGCGTCGGCAATCGCCTTCACCCGCCCATGATACCTGTAACCGCCCCGGTCAAAGACCGCCTTCCGAATACCCTTCTGCATGGCGGCTTCCGCAACCTGCTTGCCCAACTGAGTCGCCGCCGCAAGATTTTTCCCGCTACCTTCTGCGGCCTTGTGACAAGTCGTTGCAGACACCAGCGTCGCCGCTTTTTCGTCATCAACAAACTGTACATACAGGCTTTTGTTGGATACCCGCACGCATAGCCGTGGTCGCTCCGCAGTACCTGAAATCGTCTTCCGAATTCTCGCGTGACGGCGCACCCGTCCCTCGTTCCGAATCACTTGTTTCATATTATGCCACCGTCTTTCCGGCCTTGCGCCTGACATGCTCGCCTCGATACCGGATCCCTTTGCCCTTGTATGGTTCGGGCGGATAAATGGACCGGATTCGAGCGGCGGTGTCTCCCACCATTTGTTTGTCCGCACCGCTGATGGTAATAAAAGCATCCTTGACCAGCACCGTGATTCCCACGGGGGCGATAAATTCCACCGGCGACGAATAGCCAATCGTCAAGGTCAGCTTGGACCCCTGCACCGCCGCGCGGAATCCCACGCCCTGCAGTTCAAGTTCCTTGGCGTAGCCCGTCGTCACACCCATCGTCATGTTGGCCACTAGGGTACGTGACAACCCGTAGAAACTTTTTCCCTGTGCCGTCAAGTCCGACGACGTCAATACAACCTGTCCGCCCGCAACGACCGCCTGGACGCTCGGTGGCAGGTGGTGACGCAATTCCCCTTTGGGACCCTTGACGATCACTTCCAAGCCCTTGACCGTCGCGGTGACTCCGCTCGGAATCGCAACCGGTTTCTTGCCTATTCGAGACATTTCAACCATTCCTTGCCCACCCGCCCCACCGGGCGGTTGATTTTTCGCCGGGCTCAGGCCGGCTCATTACCAGACATAACACAGAACTTCACCGCCGAGATTGCGTGCCCGGGCTTCCCGTTCAGTCAGGATTCCCTGCGAGGTGCTCAACACGGCGATTCCCAACCCGCCCAACACGCGCGGTAACTTGTCCTTTCGGGCATAAACCCGCAATCCAGGTTTGCTGACACGTCGCAATCCCTTGATAGCGGGTTGGCGTTGGCCGTAATATTTCAAACCCAGACGCAATAATTTGCGTCCACCGTCCGCCGCCAGGGTGCAATCGTCAATGAAGCCTTCCGCCTTCAAAATCCGGACGATTTTTTCCTTCACAACGGAATGCGGAATTTCAGCCTCGCGCAACCCCGCCGTATGGGCATTGCGGATACGATTCAATAGATCGGCAATGGGATCGGATAAACTCATAATCGCTCCACCTTACCAGCTGGCCTTCACGACCCCTGGGATTTGACCGACGGACGCCAATTCCCGGAAACAAATCCGGCACAATAAAAACTTCCGCATGAAGGCATGCCGCCTGCCGCACCGTTTACAACGGTTGTACCGCCGCGCGCTGAACTTGGGCGCGCGACTTGCTTTCACCATTTGTGATATCTTCGCCAACTGAGCCTCCCCCATCCTGGATTATGATCGCTCCGCCTTGGCAAACGGCAACCCCAGCTGAGCCAGTAGTTCCCGCGCCTCACGGTCCTCTTCCGCTGTTGTGACTATCGTAATATCCATCCCCTGTACCCGCTTGACCGAATCGGGATCGATTTCCGGAAAAATAGTCTGCTCACGGAGCCCAAAGGTGTAACTTCCCCGGCCATCGAAACCTGTCACCGGTACCCCCCGGAAATCCCGGATGCGAGGCAGGGCCGCATGAATTAATCGCTCCAAGAAATCGAACATTCTCCCGCCCCGCATCGTCACCTTGGCCCCCACGGGCATCCCCTGACGCAGCTTGAAATTTGAGATGCTTTTCCGAGCCTTGGTGATGACCGGCAACTGCCCCGTAATCCGGGCCAGATCCTCGGTGATGGCTTTAATGCTGTCCTTGTCCACGGTGGCATTGAACCCCATGTTCACGGACACTTTGATCAACCGGGGCACCCGCATCGGGTTCGTCACCCCCAGAGATTTCATCAAGGCCGGGACAACCGTCTTCCGATATCTCTCTTGCAATCCCATCGTCATAAGTTTCTCACTGATTAAGCGTCCAATACATTCCCACAGCGTTTGCACTTCCGGCGGATCTGATCCCCCTCAAGGCGACGCACACTTTTCACCCCGCGCTTGCACTGGGAGCAATACAACATCAGGTTGGATAGTTGTATCGGAGACTCCCGCTCCACCACTTTCCCCTGAGGATTATCCTGACTCCGCTTCATATGGCGCTTGATCAGTTTGAAACCCTCGACTAACGCGGTGTTCTTTTCGAGATCAACTTTCAGAACTTTGCCCGTCCGGCCAGCCCCTTTCTGACTCCCGCTGATCGCCACCACAACATCATTGCGCTTGATCTTCATGCGTTCCGCCTTCCCTTAAAGCACTTCCGGCGCCAGCGAAATGATTTTCATATAATTTTTTTCGCGAAGTTCGCGGGCCACCGGGCCGAAAATTCGAGTTCCCAACGGATTCAGCTTCTCATCCACGAGGACTACGGCGTTGTTGTCGAATCGGACATAGCTCCCGTCGGCCCGCCGGATCGCCTGATGAGTTCGGACGACGATCGCCCGACAGACCTGGCCTTTTTTGACCATTCCACCGGGTTGCGCTTCCTTCACGGCAACCCGGATTACATCACCGATATTGGCGTATGTTTTCCGTTGCCCTAAAATCCGGAAACACATCACGCTTCGCGCTCCGGTATTATCTGCAACATCCAGCCTGGTTTGCGTCGAAATCATGACTCCGCACTCCCTTACTGCTGTTTCGCCCGGCTCACCACTTCAACCAGGCGCCAGCGTTTCGTCCGACTCAATGGACGTGTTTCTTCAATGCGCACGGTATCGCCAACCTGGGCTGTATTCTTTTCATCGTGAACGGCAAATTTGCGCGCCAATGTCATCGTCTTGCCATAAACGGGATGCCGTTCCCGGCGCTCAATTCGGACAATAACCGTCTTCTGCATCTTGTTACTGACCACGACACCGGAACGCTGTTTGCGTACCCCCCGTGGTTCTTCTGCCCCTGTCATGTTGACCTCGCTTCTTTTAACGCCATTTCCCGCTGAATCGTTTTCATGCGGGCAATGTCGCGCCGCAGGGTCCGCAACCGGGATGGCTTCTCGATCGTCCCGCTCCCTTTGCGAATGCGCAGATTCAACAGCTCACGCTGCGTCTCCGCATTGCGGTCGGCGATTTCTTCCTTCGTAATCTCGCGTAATTTTGCCGCTTTCATAAACATCCTGCATTCTGTCGCCCGGCTGGTCAGCCGTGGCGGGTCACAAACTTAGTGCGAATCGGCAGTTTGGCCGCCGCTAACCGGAAGGCCTCCCGGGCCATCTGTTCCGGAACACCTTCAAGCTCGAACAACATCGCGCCCGGACGGATCACCGCCACCCAGAAATCCAACGGCCCCTTGCCTTTACCCTGGCGCGTTTCCAACGGTTTCTTCGAGATCGCCTTATCCGGAAAAACCCGGATCCAGATTTTTCCGCGCCGCTTTAAATGATGATTCATCACCACCCGGCAGGCTTCAATCTGAATCGATTTTAACCAGACCCGATCCAAAGCTTTCAATCCATATTCACCAAAAGACAGAATGTTTCCAGTCTGGGCTTTGCCGCTCATACTGCCCCGATGAAAACATCGGTGCTTCACACGTTTAGGCATAAGTGGCATGGGCACGCCCCCTTACTGCTTTTTCCGGCTCTTCCCGATCCTTGCAAATCCAAACCTTGACCCCAATTCGGCCGGCTGTTGTTGCCGCTTCGGCGAACCCGTACTCGATATTCGCCCGCAGGGTATGTAAAGGCACTTTGCCCTCCTTATACCACTCCACACGGGATAGTTCAGCGCCACCCAAACGCCCGGAAATCTTTACCCGGACGCCCTGCACCCCCATGTCCATGGCCATCTTGATTGACCGCTTCAAAACCCGGCGGAACGAAACCCGCCGCTCCAACTGAAGCGCGATTCCCTCGGCCACCAGTTGCGCATTAGTGTCTGCATTCCGAATCTCGCGGATTTCCAGGTAAATTTCTTTGCCCGTTTTCTTCGCTAAATCCTCGCGGATTTTTTCGATATCCTGACCCTTGCGCCCGATCACGATCCCAGGCCGGGCCGTACAGATCGTCGCCCGCACCCGGTTGGCATATCGCTCCAGAATCACATCTGCCACGGCGGCGTCCTTCAGTCGCTTCAGAATCAGCGCCCGGATCTCAAGATCTTCGTTCAGCAGGGCGCCGAATGTCCGCTTCCCGGCATACCACCGCGATCGCCAGTCTTTGTTGACGGCGACTCTCAGTCCTATCGGATTGACCTTTTGTCCCAAAACCCAACTCCTTTCATCCGCTGGCCGCTCAAGCGGCCGGCTGATCGGTTAACGTAATGCGGATATGGCTCGTCCGCTTGCGAATCGGGCTTACCATTCCCCGCGCCCGCGGCCAAAACCGCTTGAACGCAGGCCCTTCTTCGATTACTGCTTCCTTCACTCGAAGAGTGTCCGCCGATAAGTGGGCGTTGTTCTCCGCGTTGGCCACAGCCGATTTAAGCGTTTTTCCGATACAACGCGCCGCTTTGCGTTCACTGAATTCGGCGATCAAAAGCGCCTGCGGCACAGGCAAGCCCTGAATCGCACGAACCAGATTGCGCGCCTTCCGCGGCGCGATTCGCACAAATTTAGTTACCGCTGTCACTTCCATAAATCACACCTATTCCCGCTGTCCTTCTAACAAAACCCGGTCCCCCGCCAACGGGAAAAACCCCGGGACCGTTTCCTCGATCACGGCGCCAGCCACTGCCGGCCGTACATCAACTACCCGCACACGGGACACCCTCCGTCCGTCCCG
>Ga0073936_10010167_pt1 | contig 11569 bp, 13 predicted proteins | sample AliMusrvi5mmetaG_FD_87041 | JGI IMG/M metagenome (GOLD analysis project Ga0073936, IMG submission 87041) | Freshwater lake bacterial and archeal communities from Alinen Mustajarvi, Finland, to study Microbial Dark Matter (Phase II) - Alinen... | ecosystem: Environmental > Aquatic > Freshwater >... | reverse complement strand
GAAGAACAAAGCCAGCGGTCCTGACGGGAAGGCCCGCAGCCGCCCAGGGATCAATTCCGCCGGCGAGATTGTAGATTTCAAGGTTGGGGTTCTGCCGCATCAGCTTTTCGCAAGCCGAGGCACCGCCCCCCCCTTTCAGGCAATGAACAACAATTCGGCCCGCTTCTGGCAATGCTGCGGCGTCGATTTTCCCGAGCGGAATGAGACGAGCCTGGGCGATACTCCGGGAGCGATGCTCGGCGGGTTCACGCACGTCAACCAGTATCGCACTGCCTTGTTCAAGCCATTGGCGAACGGTAGCTGGATCAACGGTCTTTACGGGCATCGGGCACCTGAGCTGCTCCACTGTACCCTGCCCCGCGCTTCCGCCCAGGACATTGCGCCAGATCAATTCGCATCGCGAAGGGCGGGCACAAGGTGATCTCCAGAACCGAGGTGAAGCCATGAAAGACTATCCGGCGATTGTCAGAGACATATCCGCCAACCTGAAAACCCTTCGCACCAACATAGCCCCGACCATGCAGGGGTTTTCCGCGATGGCGCAGTCCGCGACCAAACCGGGCGCGTTGGATAAAAAGACCAAGGAACTCATCGCGCTCGCCATTGGTGTGGCGACACGTTGCGACGGTTGCATCGGCTTTCATACGGAGGCGCTGGTAAAGCTTGGCGCAAGCCGATCCGAGGTCGAGGAAACTTTGGGCATGGCCATCTACATGGGTGGCGGTCCCGCGCTCATGTATGCGGCAGATGCGATCGGTGCTTTTGACCAGTTTCAGGAGGCCATGGCGCCTTCGGCATCCTGACAACCGCCTCTGAGAAACAATATCTGCAAGATAAAGTTGGTGACCCCGGCTGGATTCGAACCAGCGACCACCGGCTTAGAAGGCAGGTGCTCTATCCAACTGAGCTACGGAGTCTTGCCGGTATTCTAGGGCAAAGCCCTTAGTGCGACCAAGGCACCTTGCGGTCGAACTTGAAATTGTCCGAATAGGCCTTGGGCTTCTGGGTCGGCACATGCGGCTCGAACAGCTGGTAGGGGATGTTGTGTGCCGTGGCATAGGCCACCGCTTCCTCGGCCGTGTCGAACTCCAGGCACAGCTGCTGGCGCATGTCGCCGGAGGAGGTCCAGCCCATCAACGGATCGATGGTGCGGGGCGTTTCCGGCTCATAGTCCAGCTGCCACTGCTTGGTGCGGGCCCTGCCCGACTGCATGGCGTTCCTGGCTGGTCTGTAGATGCGGGCACGCATGAGAACCTCTTAAATCTTCACTTCAACTACTGCCGCGCGGCCCGAAGACGCTGTCGCGCGGGCCGCTTGGCATTCATTCTTTCGCGGAACGCGAAAGAATGAATGGTCGGAGCGGCTGGATTCGAACCAACGGCCCTTAGCTCCCAAAGCTAATGCTCTACCAGGCTGAGCTACGCTCCGATCAGCCCGTCAGGAATTACACGCTGAGGGCAAAGGCGTCAATTAACCTCGGAAATACGCCCGGAAAACAGCAGCGGCCAGTATTTTCCCGTCAGGGTGAACAGCCCGCTGGCAGGGTCATAGGCCACGCCATTGGGGATGAAGTTGGGATCGGAATCGATCGCCTGGCGGTCGGCTTTGGTCATGCGCGCGCGCAGGGGCTTCAGGTCCACCCTCGCCTCGACACAGCCGGTGACAGGCGAAATCTTCATCAGGTCCCACTCCTCGAAGACATTGGCCCAGATCGCACCCTGGGCGTATTCCAGCTCGTTGATGTTTTCCAGGAAGCGGCCGCCCTCCATGACCTTCAAGGTGCGCTTGGTGGAAAAATCGTGGGGCGACAGAAAGAACAGCCGGCTGGAACCGTCGCTGGCGATCAACTGGGTCTCGTCATGGGTCAGGCCCCAGCCCTCGCGCGGATTTTTCAGTTCCGGCAACCGGCGCATCGTCGCCTCGTCGAACACTAAGACGCGGCCTTCGCGCCAGGTCATCTGGTAAAGCTTGCCGCCAAAGACGGTCATGCCCTCGCCGAAATAGGTCTTGCCGGCATTCACCAGGGCGGAGACATGCCCCGTCGCCGGATCGATGCGGTTGATGCGGCTGTCGCCGAAGAAATCGCCGGTGCTTTCGTAAAGCGCGCCGTCATGCACCTCCAGCCCTTCGGTGAAGCCCACCGCGTCGCGGCGGATTTCCTTTTCCACCTGGAACGTCAGCAGCCTGGGAGTTGGGCATTTTTCGGCCGCGAAAACGACATTGGGCAACAGCAGCAGGAAAACAGCCAGGGCGCGCATGATGGGTTTATTGCCAGCCACAAAGGCCAAAAGCAATTCAGCTATCCAATACCGCGATGTCGGCGACATGCGCGTAGACGCGGCCCATAGCGGCAGCGTATGGGCGAGCGCCCTTAAAAGCGACCACATGGACGGTTAATGTTCCAGAATCGCGATATCGGCGACCAACTCGCCCTTGGGACCGTCGCCGACCCGGACCTTGACCTTCTGGCCTTCCGCCAGCTCGCGCACATTGCAGCGGCGCAAGGTTTCCATATGAATGAAGATGTCGGGCGTGCCGGCGCCGCGGCTGACAAAGCCATAACCCTTGGCGCGGTTGAACCACTTCACGATGCCTTCAAAGGCCGGTCCGCTGGGCTCGGCGACATAGCGGGGCGCGGCGGTGGGGGCCGACGGCATCACCTGCGCGGTGGAATTGTCCAAGGATAGGATCTTGCTGGCCTGCAGGCCGCGCGGGCCTTTGACGGCCTCGCACACCACCGAGGCGCCTTCGACCGCCTGGCGGAATCCGGATTGGCGTACGCAGGTCTGGTGCAACAGGATATCGCCCGCGCCCGGCGGCGCGCTGGGCGTGATGAAGCCATAGCCTTTATGGGCGTCAAACCACTTGATCTGACCCGTTACGGTCAGCGCCCCGGCGTCAATTTCCATTCCCCTCTCCGCACTGTCAGCAGAGTTGGCCACAATCCTGCCCCAATGGAACCCGCCCGGAAAGGGGGCTTCGGGGCCCTAGCCAAACGCCTGTTCCGGCTTTAGGAAATCGCCGTGGCCCTGCCCAAACCCCGCAAACCCCTGCCCCCGCCCTGGCTGTTTGGCCTGGCCGGGGTCCTGGTGATCCTGGCCCTGTTGCTGGTGGTGTCGTCCTGAACGGCGCTCTCAGCGCCGATTTCTTTTTTGGCGCAAATCACCGACACTGACCAACCTGACAAGGTTTAAGACAAACCTTTGTTTGCGTGGGGTGGTGTGGTGGCTTCTAAATTGCGGCTTATGATCAAGGAAGAAGCCAAGCCGCACATCCTGTTGGTGGAGGATGCGCGCGATATTCGCGAGCCTCTGGCGCGCTATCTGCGCGAACACAGCTACCGGGCCACCACGGCGCAGGATGCCGCCAGCGCCCGCAAGGTGATGAAGGGCGCCGCCATCGACCTGGTGGTTCTGGACATCATGATGCCGGGCGAAGATGGCCTGTCGCTCTGCCGCTCCATCCGCGAGACCACCCAGATTCCGGTGATCCTGCTCACCGCCCGCGGCGAGGAAGTGGACCGCATCATCGGGCTGGAAATGGGCGCCGACGATTATATCGCCAAGCCCTTTTCGCCCCGCGAGCTGATCGCGCGCGTCGCCGCCGTTTTGCGCCGCACCCAGGCCCTGCCGCCGCGCCAGAAGCCGCCGGGGGCCGAACGGGTGCGCTTTGGGGAATGGATGCTGGATACCGGCCAGCGCGAGCTGATCGGGCCGGATGGCGTGGCCCTGCCCCTGTCCAGCGGGGAATTCCGCCTGCTCTCGGCCTTGTTGGAGCGGCCCAAGATCGCGCTGACCCGCAACCAGCTGCTGGACCTGACCAAGGGCCGGGACGCCGACCTGTTCGACCGCTCGATCGACAACCATGTCTCGCGGCTTCGCAAGAAAATCGAGCCGGATCCCAAAAATCCGCGCTATATTAAGACCGTCTGGGGAGGCGGGTACATCTTCGCGATGGACCCGGAAATGGCGTGACGGCGAATGCCGCCGCAAGCCGAAAAGGGCTGTGATGCGTTTCAAAATCTGGCCGAGCACGCTGCGAATCCAGCTTGTGCTGGTGGTTGCAGGCGCGGTGGCTGTCTCGAACATCGGCGTTGCCTTCTATTTTTATAAGACAAACGAGGTGCAGACCCGCAATTTCACCAACGAACGCATGATCGACCGCGCCGTGGCGGTGGCGGCCACCGTCAGCCAGGTGACGCCGCAATCGCGCCTGGTGGTGATGCGCTTCATGAGCCAGGTCTATTGGCGCTTCCGCGAGGTCAAGGGCGGATACGACACCAAGCCCATGACGGCCGAGGAACAGGCGCTCGCGAAGCGCATCGCTGACGCGCTGCCCGAGCATCATCCGCGCAAGAAGGCGGTGATCGTCCATCTGCACGAGGCCATGGCCAATATCCCCGAAGAGCTGCGCCCGGCAAATGCCCCCTCCGCAGCCCTCGGCACAGACGTGGTTCAGACCATCGTGCCCATCGATGAGCACAGCGTGGTGAGCGGGGTGCTGCTGCGGCCGACACCGACTTGGCCGATCGAGATCATGATCGCCACCCTGATCGCGGTGGTGGCGGCCGCGGCCAGCGCCGCCTTCATAGCCCGCCGGGTGGTGCGCCCGCTGTCCGAACTGACCACCGCCGCCGCCAAGGTGGCCGGCGGCGGCGGCACGCCCCATGTCGCCGAGCAGGGGCCGGACGATGTGCGCAACGCCGCCATCGCCTTCAACGTCATGGCCGCCAAGGTCACCCGCACCCTGGAAAGCCAGCGTCACCTGTTGTCGGCGGTGGGCCATGACCTGCGCACGCCCCTGACCGCCATGCGCATCAACCTGGAATTCGTCGAGGACAGCGAACTGCGCGACGGGCTGATGCGCAACCTGGACGAACTCCAGGCCCTGACCGAGCAGGTGCTGTCGGCGGCCAAGGGCGCCGGCGGCGAGAAGCCGCGCCAGGTCGACCTGTCGGCGCTGGTGGAAAGCCTGTGCACCGACCTGGACGAAATGGGCGAGCCGGTGAACTGGAACAACCATTCGCCCGCCCCCATCTCCTGCCGCCCCAACGAGATCAAGCGGGCGGTGCGCAACCTGGTGGAGAATGCCGTCGCCTATGGCCACAAGGCCAATGTGCGGATCACCGATACCGCCGACGGCTATGACGTGCTGGTCGAGGATGAAGGACCGGGCATTCCCGAGGACGAACGCCAGCGTGTGTTCGAACCCTTTGTCCGGCTGGAAAGCTCGCGCAACGAAGCCACCGGCGGCACCGGGCTGGGCCTGACATTGGTCAAGGCCATCGCCGAGGGGCATGGCGGCGCGGTGAAGCTGGAGAACCGGCCGGGCGGCGGTTTGCGCGCCCGCATGCACCTGCCCAAGCTGGCGGCCATCGCCTAGTTGCTGCTGGCTACACCGGGCGCCCCGTTCAACCAAAAGCACTATCTTCCCAAAGGCTTTGACTTTGGCCTTGATGTGATCTCTGAACTGTTCTGATGACGGATGATCCCCTCTACCGGCGTGAGATCCTGCGGCTGGCGGCCGACGCCACAGGTGCTGGCCACCTGCCCGCGCCCGATGCCATAGGCTCCGCCAACAACCCCGCCTGCGGCGACTGGGTAAAGGTGGAGCTGGACCTGAACGATGACCGGATCACCGCCTTGGCCCACACGTCCCACGCCTGCATCCTCACCCAAGCTTCGGCGACCCTGCTGGCCAAGGCCGCCCTGGGCCAGGACCGTGCCGGGGTGGCGGCACTGGCGGACCAGGTGCGCGCCTTCCTGAAGGGAGCGCCGGCGCCTGCTGGCTATGGCGTGTTCGATGGCGTGGTCAGCCATGCCGGGCGGCATGTCTGCGTCCTGTTGCCCTTCGAGGCGGCGCTAAGGGCCCTGGAGCGTCCCGAACCAGCTCCCATGGTGACCCAGGGTCAGCGCCGTCCCTGACAGGGTCGCGTTGCCCGTCCCAAGGTCCAGCGCCCTGGCCGGGCCCGGCAACATGATGGTCGCGCCGTCGCCGGTCAGATTGAAAACACAGATGATCTTTTGCGTATCCGTGCGGCGGATGAAGGCCAGCATGGGGCCGGGCAGCAATTCCAGGCTGCCCTCGCGCAAGGCGGGGTAGGTCTGCCGCGCCGCCGCCAGCTTGCGGGTATAGGCCAGCGCCGAATCCGGATCGGCCTCCTGCGCCGACACCGCCAGCGCGCGGTGCTCCGGCCCCAGAGGCAACCAGGGCGAGCCGCTGCTGAAACCCAGATTGGGCGCATCGGCGTCCCACGGCATCGGCGTGCGGCAACCGTCGCGGCCCTTGAACAGCGGATAATAGAGATCGCCCACCGGGTCCTTGAGCTGGTCACGGCGCAGCGTGACTTCCGGCAGGCCCAGCTCCTCGCCCTGGTAGAGCAGCAAGGTGCCACGCAGCGCGAACAGCAGCGCCAGCATCGCCTTGGCGGCGCCGGCGCCAAAGCGCGAAGCGGTGCGGATCACGTCATGATTGGAAAAAGCGATACACGGCCAGTGATCCGGAAACTGCGCCAGGGTTTCCAAGTGACTGCGGATCGCAGCCGCATCGCTGGCCAGCAGCAACGCGAAATTGTAACCGGCATGCAGGCCCTTGCTGGACGGCAGATAACAGCCGGAGCGTTCGAATTCTTCGGAAAATTCGCCAAACACGAAACGGTTGTTGAAGGCTTCGACCCGGCGCCGGATCACATCCAGCAGCGGCCTGTTCTCCTCGATGTTGGAGTCGTTCAGGTGCCGCTGCATGTTGGCGGCGGCCGACCACTCCACCGCATCGCGCTGCGCCGCCGGAATGGCGGGGTTATCTGTCAGCTTTTCGTCATGCAGGAAGGCGTTGGCGACATCCAGGCGGAAGCCGTCCACGCCGCGCCCCAGCCACAGGTCCAGCACCTTCAGCGCCGCTTCGCGCGCCTGCCCGTTCGTCCAGTTCAGCTTGGGCTGCTGGCGCAGGAACTTGTGATGGTAATATTGCCGCCGCGCCGGCTGGTAGGACCAGGCCGGGCCGCCGAACACCGACAGCCAGTTGTTGGGCACCGTGCCGTCGTCCCTGGGATCGGCCCAGACATACCAGTCCTTCCTGGCCGCATCGCCGTCGCGGCTGGCGGCGAACCAGGCATGTTCGTCGCTGGTATGCGCCAGAACCTCGTCCAGGACGATCTTCAGCCCGCGCGCATGGGCGGCATCAACCAGGCCAGCGAAGTCCGCCAAAGTGCCGTAGTCGGGATGGACGTTTTCATAATCGGAAACGTCATAGGCCCAGTCGCGGTTGGGCGAAGGATGGATCGGCGACAGCCAGATCGCGTCCATGCCCAGCGACTTGATGTAATCCAGCTTGGCCGTAAGGCCGGCAAAGTCGCCCTGCCCGTCGCCATTGCCGTCACAAAAGCTGCGGACATAGACCTGATAGATGACACAGCCACGCCACCAGGGTGACGCGGACGGCATCACTCACACATCGCTGGCGCGGCTGATGACCTTTGCGACGAGGCCATAGGCAACCGCGTCTTCCGCGCCGATCCAGAAATTGCGCTCGGTATCGGTCACGACCTTTTCATAAGGCTGGCCGGTCTCGTCCGAGATTTCCTTGATCAGGCGGGCGCGCATCTTGAGGATTTCCTCGGCCTCGATGGTGATGTCGCTGGCCTGGCCGCGCACGCCGCCCAAAGGCTGGTGCAGCAGGAAGCGGGTGAACGGCAGGCAGAAGCGGTTTTCCTTTTTCGCGCCCAGATAGATGTGCGCGCCGGCCGATGCGACCCAGCCGGTGCCGATCATCTTCACCCGGTTGCCGACAAAGCGGATCATGTCATGGATGGTGTCGCCCGACTCCACATGGCCGCCCGGCGAATTGACGATGACGCGGATATCGCCTTCGCTCTCGGCATAGGCCAGCAGCTGGGCGGTGACCCGCTCGGCCATCTTCATGTCGACTTCGCCGAAAATCAGGACCGTGCGCGACTTGTAAAGCGCTTTGGCGATCTCGGAGGATTGCGGTTCCGGGGCCTTGGACTTCTCGTCGTCTTTTTCGTCATTTTCTTCGTCGGCGCGGCGCAAGGGCAAGTCTCCGGATTCGGGGGTTGGCTCAGTCTAGCGATCATATAGGTACGGGCAACCCGCCTTACAAAGAGTCAATAACCGTCCGCATTGTGGGGCCTATTTCGGCATTTATGACCAGATCGGCGAAACGGTCCTGCGGGGTTTCGTCCCGGTTCAGGATCGCCAGCCCGGCCCCGTTGCGCTTGGCCAGCAGCGGAAAGCTGGCGGCCGGATAGACCGCCAGGGAGGAACCCAGCACCAACATCAGGTCGCAGGCCAGGGTGGCCGCCTCGGCGCGGGTCATTTCGGCTTCCGGCATCGGCTGGCCGAAGGAGATGGTGGCGGTCTTCACGATGCCGCCACAGGCGGCGCAATCGGGGGCTTCGCCGTGCGCGTCGAAATGGGCACGAATGTCCGGGATCTCCATTCGCAAGCCGCAGTCCAGGCACTTGGCGTAACGGGTGTTGCCATGCAGCTCGATCATTTTTTCGTCCGGCACGCCGCCGGCCTGGTGCAAGGCGTCGATGTTCTGGGTGATGACGTGGCTGACCTTGCCCATCGCCACCAGTTCGGCCACCGCGCGGTGCCCGTCATTGGGCAAGGTTGCGTTCCAGGTGTCTTCCATCTCGAAGCGCCGCTGCCACGAGGTGCGCCGGGCCTCGGGATCGGAGATGTAATCCTGGAATTCCACCGGCATCATCTTGGTCCAGATTCCGCCCGGCGAACGAAAATCGGGAATGCCGGATTCGGTGGACATGCCGGCGCCGGTGAAAATTACCGCGCGCCGGCAATCCCGCAGCAGGGATACCAGTACCGAAATATCCCGGTTCAATGCGGCGCCGGCGGCCTCATCGCGCCAGACGGCATCTTGCCGCTGAACGGCTTGACCGAACCGCAATCGGCTTTCACCCAGTCGCCGGTATAGGTGCTGCTCATGTTGTTGGGATGGTCATGCATGCTGCCGGTGAAGCTGTAGGTGCCCTCATAGTGGCTGTCGCCGCGCCAGCTGATCTGGGAGCGGCCGGTGCCTTCCATGGTGCCGTGACAGGTGATCTCGGTGGTCGCCGAGTTGGAGGTCTGGCTGATGACCTTGGGCGTGCACTTCACGCCTTCCCGGTCCATGTTCGGCGGCTTGTCCATCGCCGCCTGCTCCGCCGTCATGCACATCTGGCTGGTCATGGGCTGGCCGGGTGTGGGGATGTTCATGCCCCGCTTTTTCATCATCTCCATCACCTCGGGCGGCATCTTGGGCATCGAGGCCATCTGCATGGTGGTGGTGATGTTCCACAGGCCCGGCTTGCCGTGCGGCATCGCCAGTGCGGCGGCGGGCATCAGGATGGTGGCAGCAATGAGGGTCGAGGCGAGCTTGCGCGGCATATCATTCCCCTTGGAGTGTGTCCGTTATTTACGCAAATCTGACAGGCCAGATCAGTCTGTCAATTATTTTGGGCCACATAGGGCCTGACGCCCCGGCAATCATCCCCCGCCCAGTCGGCGCTGAAGGTGGAACTCATGCGGGCCGGATCGCCGCGATACTTGCCTTTGAACTCCGAGCTGCCCTCGAAATGGGTGTTGCCGCGCCAGGTGACCTGGCCGCGGGTGACGCCTTCCAGGGGCCCGTAGCAGATGCTTTCGGTGACCATCACGCCGCGGCGCATGCTGACGGTGCGATTGGTGCAATCCAGGTCGCGGCTGTTGAGATGCAGCGGCTGGCTGCCATCGGCCTCATAAGGGGTCATGCAAATGTGATGCGTGAAAGGCTGGCCGTTGACCGGGGGCTTCAGGCCCTGCTGCCGCGCCAGCGCGACGATGGCCGGCGGCACCTTGTCCATGCCGAACTTCCAGATGGTCGTGACGGTCCACAACCCTTCCTTGCCCGCGGCATGGGCCTGGAACGGCAACAACAGCAGAAGAGCGGACAGCAGGATGCGGCGCATGGGACTCGTTTCGAAAAATCGCGCGAAATCTCGCATGCCCGGCCGGGCTTGCAAAGCCGTCCGCCGGGCCTCAAGTTTTCGACATGTCCAGACCCAAGGCCCTGATCACCGGCGCCTCCACCGGCATCGGCAAAGTCTATGCCCAGCGATTGGCCAGGCGCGGCTATGACCTGGTGCTGGTGGCGCGCGACAAGACGCGGTTGGACGCCCTGGCGGAGCAATTGCGCCAAGATGGCGCGGTGTCCGAAGTGCTTGTCGCAGATCTGACACAAAGCGGCGACGTGGCGCGCATCGAACAGAAGCTGGAGGGCGATGCGGCGATCAGCTTCTTCCTCAACAATGCCGGCATCGCCACGGTGGAGCGGCATCTGCAGACCAGCCTGGCAACCATCGAGAACCTGATCGCCCTCAACATCACCGCCGCGACACGGCTGGCGCTGGCGGCGGGCCGCGCCTTTGTCGCGCAAAAGCGCGGCATCATCGTGAACATGTGCAGCATCACCGCGGTCAATCCCGAACGTTTCAATGGCGTTTATGGCGGCTCCAAGGCGTATCTGCTGGCCCTGTCCCAGGCGCTGACCAAGGACCTGAACGACAATGGCGTCACCATTCAGGCGGTGCTGCCCGGCGCCACCCGCACCGAGATCTGGGAACGCGCCGGCGCCGATGTCGACAAGCTGCCGCCCGAACGGGTGATGGATGTGGACGAGATGGTGGATGCCGCGCTCAAGGGATTGGACATGGGTGAGCGCATCACCATTCCTTCCCTGCCCGATGCGCAGGACCTGACGGATGCGGAAGCGGCGCGGCTGAAACTGTCACCCAACCTGTCGCTCCGCCATGCGGCGGCGCGCTATCGCCAAGAATCCGATTAGAGTTCGCCGTGCAGGCGCAGGCCCAGCACCGAGATGGAACCGCGGTCGGCATTGTAGGCCGGGTTGGCAATCAGCTGATAATCCAGCGCCGCATTCACGCCCTTGATCAGCTGGGCGTCGTAATAAGCTTCCATCACCTGTTCGTCGCGATAGCGAGTGAGGCGGCCATCGCCGATCAAAAGACCAAGCCCGCCCGCCGCCAGATAGGATCGCGCAGCGCGCGATACCGCGCTGGTCTCGATGGCCAGGCCCACCGTGTCTTTGCCACGCTCCCATGCTGTGCCCTTGAGCGAAAAGCCCGTGGAAACGCTGCGGTTCATGTCCGTGAATTCATAGGTTTCCTGGCTGCCGTCATTCAGGCTGGCGCGCAGGAAAAAACCCAGGTCTTCAGTGATCCCCTGTTCCAGGTTGAATGAGCCGCCTGGGCGAGAGCGAAAGCGACGCACCAGCGCGGTATCGGCCGGCAGCCGGTTCAACGCTGCCAATGCCACCGCATCCTTGTAGGCGCCCATGCGGCCGCGATTGACGAAGCCCAGCAGCTTGATCTTGCCGTCATGGCCCCACAGCGCGATGCGGCGTTCCAGCTCACCCACCAGTTCGAACTGGCTGAAATCCGTTTCCAGTTGGGTGGTGTTGGGCACCCGCGACAGGTCGAACAACCCGCCGCGCAAGGTCCAATCGTCAAAGCTCCACTCCGCGGCCAGGCCATAGCTGTAGCCCCAGGCAT
>Ga0073936_10010166_pt1 | contig 11570 bp, 3 predicted proteins | sample AliMusrvi5mmetaG_FD_87041 | JGI IMG/M metagenome (GOLD analysis project Ga0073936, IMG submission 87041) | Freshwater lake bacterial and archeal communities from Alinen Mustajarvi, Finland, to study Microbial Dark Matter (Phase II) - Alinen... | ecosystem: Environmental > Aquatic > Freshwater >... | reverse complement strand
TCGCGTAGACTCCGGCGATCTCGTCGGTCTCGGTGAGCGGCAGCAACTCGGCTTGTTGCCGGTTGCAGCGCGCGGGAAAGTCGCCGGCGGTATCCAGCACGTAGGCCACCCCGCCGGACATGCCGGCGGCGAAGTTGCGCCCGACCGAACCGAGCACCACCACGCGACCGCCGGTCATGTATTCGCACCCGTGATCGCCGATGGCTTCCACCACCGCGTGCATGCCGCTGTTGCGCACGCAGAAGCGCTCACCGGCCATGCCGCGAATATAGGCTTCCCCGCTGGTAGCGCCGTAGAACGCCACATTGCCAATGAGCACGTTTTCTTCCGGGACGAAGGTGGCGTCCGCGGGCGGATAGACGATAATCTTCCCGCCGGACAGCCCTTTGCCGATATAATCGTTGACGTCGCCTTCCAGCGTGAGCGTCATACCCCTTGGGATGAAGGCGCCGAAACTCTGCCCGGCGGAGCCGGTGAATTTCAGGCGAATGGTATCGTCCGGCAAGCCCTCCGCGCCATATTTGCGCGTGATCTCACTGCCGACGATGGTGCCTACCACGCGATTGACATTGCGGATGGGCAGTTCCGCCGTTACCGGCTCACCGCGCTCCAGCGCCGGCGCGCACAACGCGAGCAGTTCACGCATATCCAGCGAGTTTTCGATGCCATGTTCCTGCGGCACCTGGCTATAGCGGCCGATTTCCGGTCCCACCGCGGGTTGCGCCAACAGCGGCGACAGGTCCAGCCCACGGGCTTTCCAATGCCGCACGGCGCTGTTCGCCTCCAGCACATCGGTGCGTCCGATCATCTCGGTGACGGTGCGGAAACCGAGTTGCGCCATCCATTCGCGCATCTGCTGCGCGATGAAGCGCATGAAATTCACCACGTGCGCCGGATCGCCGGTGAAGCACCCGCGCAGCGCCGGGTTTTGCGTGGCGACCCCGACTGGACAGGTGTCGAGGTGGCAGACGCGCATCATCACGCACCCGAGCACGATCAAGGGCGCGGTGGCGAAGCCAAATTCCTCCGCGCCCAACAGCGCGCCGATCACCACATCACGCCCGGTGAGCAACTTGCCGTCAGTTTCCAACACCACGCGGCTGCGCAGGTTGTTCAGCAGCAGCGTCTGGTGGGTCTCCGCGGTTCCCAGTTCCCACGGCAGCCCGGCGTGGCGGATGCTGCTGCGCGGCGAGGCGCCGGTGCCGCCATCATACCCGCTGACCAGGATCACATCCGCGTGCGCCTTCGCCACGCCGGCGGCGATGGTGCCGACACCCACTTCAGAGACCAGCTTCACGCTGATGCGTGCGTGCCGGTTGGCGTTCTTCAAGTCGTGGATCAACTCGGCGAGATCTTCGATGGAATAGATATCGTGATGCGGCGGCGGCGAGATCAAGCCGACGCCGGGGGTGGAGTGGCGCACGCGGGCAATCCACGGATAGACTTTGGGACCCGGCAGTTGACCGCCTTCGCCGGGCTTGGCGCCCTGCGCCATTTTAATCTGCAACTCGATAGCATTCACCAGATACTGGCTGGTGACGCCGAAGCGGCCGGACGCCACCTGCTTGATGGCGCTGCAGCGGGAATCGCCGTTAGCATCCGGCACGAAGCGCGCGGGGTCTTCGCCGCCTTCTCCGGTGTTGCTTTTACCGCCCAGCCGGTTCATCGCGATGGCCAGTGCTTCATGCGCTTCTTTGCTGATCGAACCGTAGGACATCGCGCCGGTCTTGAAGCGCTTCACGATGGCATCGACCGGTTCCACTTCGTCGAGCGGGACCGGGGTACGTTCGCGGAAGTTCAGCAGGCCACGCAAGGTGTAGAGACGGGTCGTCTGGTCATCGATCAAGTTGGAGTAGGCGCGGAAGAGGTCGTAATCGCCGGTACGGCAGGCTTGCTGCAGCATATGCACGGTCTGCGGATTGAACAGGTGCGCTTCGCCGTCCTTTCGCCACTGGTAATCGCCGCCGGAACGGAGCACCGCGTTGTTGACCTGATTCACCGGCGGGAAGGCGTCGCGATGCCGCAACTGCGTCTCGCGCGCGATCTCTTCCAGACCGATGCCCTGAATGCGCGAAGCGGTTCCGGTGAAATAGCGCTCGATGACCGCCGAATGCAACCCCACCGCCTCGAAGATCTGCGCGCCGCGATAGCTCAAGATGGTAGAGATGCCCATCTTGGACATCGTTTTGACCACTCCCTTGACCACTGCTTTCACATACTTGGCGATCGCTTTATCGATGGTGGTATTGATCAGCATTCCCTGCAGAATCATATCGTCCAGCGTTTCGAAGGCCAGGTAGGGGTTGATGGCGGCGACGCCGTATCCGAGCAGCAAGGCGAAATGATGCACTTCGCGCGGTTCGCCGGATTCGAGGACCAATCCGACGCGCATGCGGGTGCCTTCGCGAATGAGATGGTGCTGCAGGCCGGCCACCGCCAGCAAGGCGGGAATCGGCGCATGATCGCGATCCACGCCGCGATCGGAGAGGATCAGCAGGTTATACCCGTCCGCGATGGCCGCGTCCGCGCGGGCGAACAACGCGGTCATCGCCGCTTCCAGGCCGGCGCCACCGCTGTCGGGCGCGAAGAGGATCGGCAGCGTCTGCGCGGTGAATTCCGGATGATCGATTTGCCGCAACTTCTCCAACTCGTCATTGGTGAGGATCGGCGTATCGAGTTTGATCTGCCGGCAGCTTTCCGGCTCCGGGTGCAGCAGGTTGCGCTCCGGACCCAGCGCGGTTTCGTAGGAGGTGATGATCTCCTCGCGGATGCTGTCGATGGGCGGATTGGTCACCTGCGCGAACAACTGCTTGAAATAATTGTAGAGCAACTGCGGGCGATCGGACAACACCGCCAGCGGGGCGTCGTTTCCCATCGAGCCGACCGGCTCGATGCCATCGCGCGCCATCGGCTCCAGCAAGAAGCGCAACTCTTCATAGGTATAGCCGAACGCCTGCTGGCGCAGCAGCACCGTCTCGTGACCGGGGCGCTGTATGTGCGGCGGCTCCGGCAACGCACTCAATGACACGCAATGCGCGTCGAGCCATTCGCGGTAGGGATGTTCGGCGGCAATCTGCTTTTTGATCTCGTCATCCGCCACGATGCGGCCCGCGGCGGTATCGACCAGGAACATGCGACCGGGCAGCAAGCGGCCTTTCGAGAGAATCCGCGCGGCGGGGATCTCCAGCGCGCCGACTTCGGAGCCCATCACCACCAGGTCGTCTTTGGTCACCACATAGCGAGACGGGCGCAGGCCATTGCGGTCGAGCACCGCGCCGACTACCGTGCCGTCGGTGAACGCGATCGAGGCCGGGCCGTCCCACGGTTCCATCATGCAACTGTGGTATTCGTAGAACGCCTGCAACTCGTCCGACATCTTTTCATGCTTGGCCCACGGTTCGGGAATCATCATCATCGCCGCGTGCGGCAACGAACGTCCGGTGAGCGCGAGAAACTCCAGGCAGTTATCGAACATCGCCGAATCGCTGCCGTCGGTGTCGATCATCGGGAGGATTTTTTGCATATCCGCGCCGAACAGCTCTGACGCACACATGGCTTCCCGCGCGTGCATCCAGTTGACATTGCCTTGCAGGGTGTTGATTTCGCCGTTATGGATGACGTAGCGATAGGGATGCGCGCGCTCCCAACTCGGGAAGGTATTGGTGCTGAAACGGGAATGCACCAGCGCCAGCGCCGACTCGATGCGCGGGTCCGCCAGATCGGCGTAGAACTCATCCACCTGCTGCGGGGTGAGCATGCCTTTATAGACGATGGTGCGCGAGGAGAGGCTGGAAAAGTAGAAATATCGATCGCCCGGTTGAACGTTGGCATGGCGAATCTGCTGTTCCGCGCGCTTACGGATCACATACAGCTTGCGCTCGAAGGCCAGTTGATCGCGGCAATCCGCGTCGCGGGCGATGAAGACCTGACGGATATACGGCTCGACTTGCAGGGCCGTTGCTCCCAACGTGCTGCCGTCGGTCGGTACGGTGCGCCACCCCAGGCACTGCTGCCCTTCTTCCGCGATGATCGCTTCCAGGCGTTCCTCGCAATGGCGGCGCTGCGCCGGATCGGGCGGCAGAAAGACCATCCCCACCCCATAGCGCCCCGGCGCCGGCAAAGCGATGCCGGCTTCCGCGCACACGTCGCGCAGGAAGGCGTGCGGCAATTGCAGGAGGATGCCCGCGCCGTCGCCGGTATTCGGTTCGCTGCCGCGAGCGCCGCGATGATCGAGATTGACCAGCACCGTCAACGCCTGTCGCACGATGTCATGCGATGGCTTCCCATGGATATGGACGACAAACCCGACTCCGCACGCGTCGTGCTCGAAGCGCGGATCATATAAACCTTGCTGCCCCGGCAGCCCGATGGAACCCATTCAGCAACCCTTCCCATCCGCGCCGGCCTTCCAGCCCAACGCCAAGACAATTATATAAACGGTAATTCACCGCGATGTTGACTACAATCACTCGCGCAATCGACGCGTTCCCCCACCAAAACCGACGCCGATACCCCGCGCGGCAATCCCTTTTCGCCTCGCAGACTAGATTTTAACATTTTTTCTCGGGTTTGATGAGTCCCACGGCAAGGAAGCGAGAAAAATGCTCTTTTTCATGTTCGCATGAACATTGCTTCGTCAGCGCGGCTGGTTCCCCGGCGTGCGGATTTATTTCACCGCAGAGACGCGGAGGACGCTGAGATACGCAGAGATGAGTATTTAGCATCCAGTTCCTACTGGCGCGCGAGCGTCCTCGCGAGCACTCCGAGGGTGGCGATACGATCATCCGTCGTCTACTCAACCCCCGGAGTGCTCGCGAGGACGCTCGCGCGCCAGAGATACCTATACGGTTACCAATCTTCATCCGACCGAAAAATTCAGTCTATTGCCTATCTTCTTACCCATATTCACACCTTTTATCCCTCGTAGGGGGGTGAGCCGCTATCGGGGTATCTTAAAAGTAATACTACTGTCGATTGAGCGAATGGCAGGATATTGACCTTCAGTTCGAGAAAGATACCGGTCGGAAACGATGTCCGTTTTAAGCGGCTGCCTGAAAAGCGGCCAATAATGATCATTACTTGTTCAGTACTATAAAAAGGAGCATTTCCCATGACCCTGTTTATGCATACCCCATGGCACCTGGCACTGGTTGCCGTTGCCTGCTTGAGCTTGAGTGCGGTGGCGCTGGCCGAGGTGACCGTGCCGCACATCTTCAGCGACCATATGGTGCTGCAGCAGAAGAAGCCGATCCCGGTGTGGGGGACGGCGAATCCGGGTGAGAAGGTAACGGTGACGTTTGCCGGACAGACGAAAACGACCGTTGCCGATGCGAACGGCCACTGGCTGGTGCGCTTGAAGGCGCAGATTGCCCATGAAAAACAGACCGGGCAGACGCTGACGATTACCGGCAGCACCACGATCACCTTTCACGACGTGCTGCTGGGCGAAGTGTGGGTGTGTTCGGGGCAATCCAATATGCAGATGGCGGTGAGCGGAGCGAATAACGCCGCGCAGGAGTTCACCGCCGCGACCTATCCGCAGATCCGTTTCTTTACCGTGCCCAATATCACCACGGCGACGCCGCAACCGGATTGCGGTGGGAGTTGGACGGTGTGCACACCGGAGAGCGTGCCGGGCTTCTCCGCCGTCGGCTACTTCTTTGGCCGTCACCTCCACGAGACATTACATGTGCCCATCGGGTTAATCAACACTTCCTGGGGCGGCACGGTCGCCGAAGCGTGGACCAGTGCCGACGCTTTGAAAGCCCACTTGCCGGAGTTCACCGCCACCTTGAACACGCTGACCGCCCCGAGCGCATCCACGCAATCCGCCATGGCGATCTACCAGCAAAAGCTGGTGGAACGCGAGAAAGTTTGCCAGGTGATGTTCGCGCTGGAAGACGACCTGACCGCGGCGGGAAAACGCGCGGCGATCGGTCTCGATGACCAGCAGTGGAAAACGATCAAGTTCCCGGGCAACTGGAAGGAAAAGACGCTGCCGGATGTGGATGGGATTGTGTGGTTTCGGAAAACGATCGAACTGCCCGCTTCGTGGGCCGGGAAAGAGATCATTTTACGTCCGGGACCCATCGACGAAGTCGATAACACCTGGTTCAACGGCACGCTGGTCGGCGGCAAAGGCCGCAGCCGCACCAATGAGACCAGTTACTGGGATAAGCCGCGTGCATATCACGTGCCGGGCACGCTGGTGAAAGCCGGCGCCAATGTGGTGGCCATTCGCATCTTAAATCAAATGGGGGCGGCTGGATTGTGGGGCGCGCCGGCGGAGACGATGTTTGCGGAACTGGCGGACGGCACCGATACCACGCATATCTCGCTGGCGGGCAATTGGCGGTATGATATTGAATTGAAGCTGCCGATCTTACCGCCGAACCCCGCCACGCCCAACGTTCCGAGCGTGCTTTACAATGCGATGATCCACCCGTTGATCCCGTATGCCATCCAGGGGGCGATCTGGTATCAAGGGGAATCGAATGCCGATCGCGCGAAGCAATATCGCACGCTGTTGCCTACCATGATCACGGATTGGCGCACGCGCTGGCAGGAAGGCGATTTCCCGTTCCTCATCGTCTCGCTGGCCAACTTCATGGCGCGCAATGCGCAGCCGGAGGAGAGCGCCTGGGCGGAACTGCGCGAGGCACAAGCGATGACCACCACCACGCTGCCGAACGTCGGGCTGGGGGTGACCATCGACATCGGTGACGCGGTGGATATCCATCCAAAAAACAAACAGGACGTCGGCCTGCGCCTGGCCCTCGCCGCCCGCGCCCTCGCCTATAAGCAGCGGCTGGATTATTCCGGACCGGTTTTCCAGGCGATTACCATTGAGGGCGGCAAAGCGGTCCTGTCCTTCCAGCATACCGGCAAAGGACTGGTCTGCCAGGGCGACGCGCTCAAAGGCTTCGCCATTTGCGGCAGCGATCACCACTACGTGTGGGCGCAAGCCAAGATCGTCGGGAAACAGGTGGTCGTGTGGTCCGAACAGGTGCCCACCCCGGTCGCCGTGCGCTACGCCTGGGCGAACAATCCGGAGTGTACCCTTTACAACTCCGCCGGTTTGCCGGCGGTGCCGTTCCGGACGGATGTGAAGTAGTCGCGCGATTTCAGTCCCGGAGGGACGCATGAATATAGCCCAGGATGATAATCCTGGGGATGGGTGGATAATAGAATATCCCCCCTTTCCCCAGGACTGGCGTCCTGGGCTATTTTCATGCGTCCCTCCGGGACTTAACTGATATTAGCTGACCACCAAACCCAGGACTGAAGTCCTGGGCTATTATCAATCGTCCCTCCGGGACTATCCACCACTCCGCTGCGCTACGTGGTTCACTACCAACGAATGAGATGCCATCCGCTACTGCTTTACCCCGTGCGGGCTGGGGAGGACGTCGATCTCGCCGGGGGCGAGGGCGACGCCTTGCCAGAGGGTGATCAGGCCGCCGTCGCTGTTGTCGGCGTTGCCGACTTCCAGCAACAGCAGTTCGGGATTTTCCGAAGCGTTGAGCGGATCGGCCTGGTATTCCACCACGCTGGTGAAGTCGTTATCGCCTTCCTCGCCGGACGGATCGGTACGGAGGAGGCCGTGCAGCGTGCCCTGGGGCTTCATGCGGAAGGTGACGGGTTGGCCGTTTTCCGCGGGCGCTTCGATGTTGGCGGTGTATTCCAATTCGTTATAGGTGAAGTGGTTGGGATCCGCCGGTTGCTGGAAGAGCCAGAGATTGTTGCGCTCGACCATGTCGCGCCGGTTGCCGGGTTGAAACTGCTCGGTGGGCACTTCGAAATAGACGCGCAGATCCACTTCCTGCCCCACCACTTTCGCCATCAACCAGATTTGTTGCTTCACCTCGGACAAGTGGAACAGCCGCCAGACCGCCAGGCCACCCGCTTCGGTGATCGTGCGGATCGTTTGCACGGTGAAGCTGAGCGGTTGATCGCCGCGACCTTCCTTGATGGAATCCTCGCGCGTCTGCGCGTCGGAGAGGGTGACGACACTGCCGCAACCGAGCGAGCGCCAGAACGCCGCCGTCGAACCGTGCGTCGCCGGCGGTGCGACCGGTTCCCGTTGCACCGGCAGCGGCGCGGCGATGGGCGGATAGCTGGTGGGGCCGACGTCGGAGGTGATTACCGTCACGTCGCTGTAGCCGTCATCCACGATCACCGTCTCCGCCGGGCGGAAGATGGCACGAATGAGAGCCACGATGCACCAGATTAGCAGGACAAGTAAGAGGATCCCGAACAACCAAGCGACCAGAATGTCGAATAGTGTGCGTCGAACCACCACCGGGACGGGGGCGGCATACGCCGGCGGCCCGCCGTAGTATGCGGGCGGGGCGCCGTAATAATAGCTGCGTTGCGACATCATGGCGTTGAGCATGACGGCATCCGCGAACATGTCATACATCATCCAGGCGCCGGTGATCGGGTGGTAATAGCCGTACCCACCGTAGCCGCGATTGTAAATGACGGTGACGTTGCGCCCCCCGACCGCATAGCTGTTCGGCACCCACGATGGGCGTGAGGCCGGTTCACTGGAGAAGCGGTTGGTGTATTGCGTGCCGTATTGCGACTTAAAACTCGACACGGCGCTGGAGCGGTCACTGAAAGTGGTGCCGCGCATCTTCGCCGCCTGGTAGAGATTGCGGTCGGCCGCGCTCATGTTGCCGGACGGGGTGGTTGAACGCCCACTGTTGAGCGAAGGCGCGCTGCCGGTGCTCGGTTTGGTACCGGATCCCCAGCCGCTGCTCGAATTGCCGCCGCCAAAAGTGGAACCGCCGGTGGTGGATGGTCGACTGCTGTTGGAGGTGCCGCCGCCCCAGGAGGACGTATTCGGCGAACTGCTGCCGCCCCAGGATGAACCGCCACTACTGCGACTACCGCCCCACGAACCACCGCCACCGCCGCCAAACGAGCGTCCGCCGCCACCGCCGCCACCTCCACGCGCAAAGCCCGTCCCGGGCCAACAGAGCAAGACCGCGATGATGCCGACCAGCAGCATCCCGAGCGTGTGTTGACGCATCAGATCATCCTTTCCTCGCATGAGCATCTCATGTGCGAGTTCCTGCCAGGATAATAGAATTAAATCGAATTGGGTGTCAATATATTATCATCGTAAGCGTTCCGCCCCCCTGGCGCGCGAGCGTCCCTACAAGCACTCCGGTGGTTTCGATACGACCCTCCGTAGTCTACTCTACCACCGGAGTGCTCGCGAGGACGCTCGCGCGCCAGAGCGACCGGAGTGCTCGCGGGGACGCTCGCGCGCCAGGGGGGAACGCTTACCCAGGGGAGCTACTCCCACCGCACCGGCATAGTCTCCAGGCTCAATCCCGCACCGTGGAGGGCGGCGGATTCCTGGGTCCAGGTTTTGTGGTTGGCCATCGGGCCAGTGGGGGGGTAGGTGCTGTCGGCGCCGAGGTCGAGGAAGAGGGCGAAGGTGGGGGTTTCGGTGCGGGGGCCGCTGGTGGCGAAGAGGACCGATTGGCCATAGGCGCCGGAATAGGGCGCTTTATAGGTGTTGTGCCCGCCGGTGGCGACGAAAAGCGCCAGGCCATTGTTCAAGCCTTCGCCCAGACCGCTGCCGGTGAGGGTGTAGGTGTTATGGCCGCCTTCATCGAGGAAGAGGCTGATGGAATAATCGTGCGCGGAGGCGACGGAGACGCAATTGGTGGTGGTGAAAGTGTTGTTGCTGCCGGCTTCGACGAGATAACTGATGCCATAGTGCGCCGTCGCCGACTGGCCGTACCAGACGCTGCGATAGGTGTTGCCGCCGGCGCGGCTGTCGAGGATGCCAATGCCGCCCCAGTAACCAACCGCCTGGGTGAAGACGCCGCCGAAAAAGTTGCTGTTGCCGCCGACATCCAGTAGCATGCCCACCCCGCCGGATACCGAATGGCCATCGATGTAATCACGGCGATACCCCATGCCGGCGCCTTGCGCCATGCTGGTGTTGTGCTGTTTCGACTGCGCGCTGGGAAAGATGATATCGGTGTCGTTGGCAAGATACTGATTGCCGGGGCCAAAATCGCACAAGAGACCGCAGCCCAACGGCAATCCGCACCCCTGGCAGTAATCATAGGCTTCGAAACGATCGTTGCCCGTCGCGGTGAGGATACCGAGACCGAACTCCCCAAATCCCTGCGCGCCGCCGCGGGAGCGGAAGACGGCATGCCCGCCGGCGTCGGACAGCAACCCGACGCCGACCAGTCCGGCGCCTTCGGCGTAAAAGCCGTTGCTGTCATAGGTCGCCCGTTCGCCGAGATTGGCGAGGAGGCCATACCCGAGTACCCCCGCGCCGAAGACCGGCTTGCCGGTGGTGGACTGAAAAGCCGTCTCACTACCGGCGTTGAGGAGTATGCCGAGGGGATATTCCGCGCCGCCGGTGGCGCCGCCGGCATGATAGGTGGTGTGTTGGCCGGCATGCAGGATCAGCAGGTAATGGCGATCAGCGGGAAATATCTCGCCATCGCCAGACGACAGGTGGATTTCACCGACGCGCGTGCGGCAGGTGAAGGTGAAGTTCTCGGTTAACGGCTGCTTTTTCATTTCGTCACCGACGGCATCGGTGACCGCGGCCAGGTCTTCCGCGCCGGCGATGAGGGTGGGAAAATCAACTTTTGCGAGCAGGTCCAACTGGCGGTAAAAGGACTGCTGCTCTGGGCCGGGGAAGCGGCTGTCCGCTTCCGGCTGGCCGGGTTTTGCCGGCTGTTCAAGCGGCTCCAGCAACATGGTATACAACTCAGCACGCTCTGCCGCCGACAATTGGCGCAGGGCATATTCGCGCCAGCGCAGGGCATCGGCGGCGGCGAATAACAGCATGGCTGACCACTGCCGCGCGCGGGACGGCACGGCGGTATAACCGGGCACGCGGGCATGCGCATCCACCGCTTTGATCGCCGCGGCCAGCGCGTCGGGCGCTTCGGCGCGTTTGCGGTAGCTATCCACCGGCTTGGGATCGAGCAGGTCGCGATTCATTCCCGGTCCCACCAGCGCGGCGGCGATATCCAGCGTGGGATGCAGCCGGCCATGCCCTTCCAGCAATGCGCTGCGCAGATAGCGCTCCCAGGTGGGGATACGCAGCGGATTGTTGAACCAGCGGTCATACACCGGCAATCGGTAGGTTCCGAGCCGCGCCAATTGTCCTTCTTCGTTCACCTTGAATGTCGCCCGCGTCATCCCCATCGCCGCCAAGCCGGTATCCAGCGCATCGGGAGCCGCCAGCGCGATGGCGGCACAGCAGAGCAGTGAGAGCAGATACAAGCAGCGCATATGAGCCTCCGTTCCGATTCAGGTTCTGATTTCGCTTTGCGGAGACGGCCTTCCTGCCGGGTGCCAGGACAAACAACGGTCTGCATTGCCGGTGACCACGCTCTGAAGGACGTGGCAAGTGGCGTGCCCCGGATCAATCCGGGGTCGGGGGCTGGTCGACTGAAGCCGGCCAACAACTGCTTTGGCTTGCAGGTAACCGCAATTAGTTTTCCCTTATTTCCCTTTCCGCGCGCGTTTCTGTTCCAGCAGGCTGCTGACCACGCGGGAGGTGCCGGTGGGGGATGGCG
>Ga0073936_10010164_pt1 | contig 11571 bp, 10 predicted proteins | sample AliMusrvi5mmetaG_FD_87041 | JGI IMG/M metagenome (GOLD analysis project Ga0073936, IMG submission 87041) | Freshwater lake bacterial and archeal communities from Alinen Mustajarvi, Finland, to study Microbial Dark Matter (Phase II) - Alinen... | ecosystem: Environmental > Aquatic > Freshwater >... | reverse complement strand
TCACTGTTGCGGTGAAGGTCGGCGTAAAGGTTAAGGTAGGCAGAGGTGTGAACGTGGAGGTTGGGGTTGATGTAAACACAGGGGTTGGGCTGGCGGTATAAGTCAGGGTACGGGTTGCGGTTGGGCCAGGTTGAAAGGGCGTGGCCGTCGAAGTGATCAACCTGACGAGGTAGACCTGTTTATTGGCCTCAAATCGGAGCTGGAGGGGATGGAGGAAAAGGGTTACGTTAAGCGGAAATAATAAAAAGAATACCAGAACTCCAGCCACGGAGAAGGTAAAAATACCCATAACACTGGCAATCACCAGCCATTTAATCACATCATTCCATCTCAAACCGCTTACCCCTTAACCGAAATAAGTTATTTTTTCACCACAATTTCGATATAAAATGGATCACCAAAAGGCTGGTCGTCCGAATTATATGCCTGCCAGACACCGCTGTATTTTTGCGGATTTTTTGGGGCGGTGAACAAAATACGAATTTCTGCCTGGGAGTTGCTTCGAGCAGGAATTAAAGCCTGCTCTTTGGGCACACCCATGGGATCTCCGCGAATGAGCTTTATTTTGTATCCATCGCCCCAGTTGCACGTGCCTGAATTTTGCACCTGCCAGCGTTTATCAATACTGGATTCAGGAGCAACTATCGTGCCATCTGGGACGGTGATATCAGCGACATATGTCAGAACATCGGTGCATTTTCCTGGCGCGGATGTGGTTTGAAGTGAAGGCGGAGCGGTGGGTGTGGCGGTGGGTGGAAGCGGAGTGGGGGCGAGCGTTGGAGGAAGGTATGTGGGGGTCAGGGCGGAATCGGGGGCGATACGCGTATTGCTCACGACGCATGCAGACGCCGTGAGCAATATAAAAAGCATAACGGGCAATAAAAGGCGCAACTCTACAAAACGGGCTGCTCTAATCAAGAATTATCCCTCAGTATCAGAATCTTCCCCTTCGGCCCCGAAGGCCAATGGAATATCACCACCCATGGCACGCTGGCGCACGGCAGCTTCAATTTCGGCGGCCAGATCGGGATTCTGGCGTAAAAATTCCTTGGTGTTTTCGCGGCCCTGACCCAGGCGAATTTCGCCATAGGAGAAGAAAGCGCCGCGCTTGGTAATAATCTCGAGCTGGGTGGCAAGGTCGATGATATCGCCAACCTTGGAGATACCTTCATTATACATGACATCAAATTCTGCGGTACGGAATGGAGCAGCCACCTTGTTTTTAACCACACGGACGCGCACGCGGTTGCCGATGATCTCTGCGCCCATTTTAATGGATTGGATGCGGCGAATATCGAGGCGGACGGATGCATAGAACTTAAGTGCCATACCGCCCGTAGTGGTTTCGGGGTTGCCAAACATCACGCCGATTTTCTGGCGCAGCTGGTTGGTAAAAATGACAGAGGTCTTTGTCTGGTTGATAATGCCGGAAAGTTTGCGCAGAGCCTGAGACATGAGACGCGCCTGCATCCCCATGGGAGAATCACCCATGTCGCCTTCAATTTCAGCGCGCGGGACAAGCGCAGCGACGGAGTCGACCACAACCAGGTCGACGGCGCCAGAACGAACGAGGGTTTCGGCGATTTCAAGTGCCTGTTCACCTGTATCCGGTTGGGAAATAAAGAGGTTATCAATATTGACCCCGAGGCGGGAGGCATAGGTGGGGTCGAGGGCATGCTCCATGTCGATATATGCTGCGGTGCCGCCCATTTTCTGGGTTTCAGCAACAACGTGCAAACATAGCGTGGTCTTACCGGAAGATTCCGGCCCGTAGATTTCGGTAATGCGTCCCTTGGGAAGACCACCCACGCCCAGGGCCAGGTCGAGAGATAATGATCCGGTAGAAATGGCTTCAACTTCCATATGGCGCGCTTCGCCCATGCGCATGATGGATCCTTCTCCGTAACGCTTGACGATATCGCTGAGGGCTTTATCCAGGACCGCTTTTTTGCCGTCGTCCTGGGATGAATTGGGTAAGGGTTGTGCCGCTGGGGCGGATTTTTTGGCCATTGGGTCATCTCCTTGTTGTATGTACCAGAAAATTATATATCTTTTTCGGGAAAATTGGCTATTCAATTCCCCGATGGTTTAGTGGTTTAAAGTGCCTCAAGAAATTTACTTTTCCATGAACCGATATGTTGTATTTTAGTACATTTGTTCAATTTGTCAAGCGTGTTCAGCCGATTGGGAAAAAGCCAGCCGGGGAAAATAAAAGGCTACAAGCAGGGATACCAGGCACAATACTGCGCCTTCGATGCTGATATATTTCACCCCCGGATCAGAAATGACCAGCGCGTGCAGCATGGCGACGCCCAGCGCAAGCGAACCCACCAGCCAGGGACGCGCCTGGCGATATGCCAGGAGCAGCACCCAGGCGGCGGGTAAGATAAACCAGGTGTAGGTCATAATCCAGGTGGAACCTGAAAAGAGGGCGGAAACCAGCCCATTACAGAAAAAAATGGAAACAGCCAGGAATTGATTAAAGGGGGTTAATTTCCCGTTTCTTAAAAGGGCGGTTTGTTCGCGATGGCGGAAACCCAACCAGCCGGCAGCCAGGGTAAAACCACCCAGGCCTGCCACGGTGACCAAACGCGCCAGCGTGGGGTTGGTAATGAAAAAACGGATCAAAGATTGGTTATAAGGGTGAGTATCCCCGGTTGTCAGGCCGGGCAGGATATCGGTAAAAAAGGCGCGGTACCAGTCCAACGGGAAGAAGAACAAGGAAATAATGACCAGCCCGGCAACTGCGATACTGAAGCGCAGGAGATATTTCCAATCCTGTAAAAAAACGAAAAATGTGATCATAAATAGAACCGGGTTTAATTTGATCAAAACTGCCACTGCCAGGCTCAATGCTGACCAGTTATGGTGTTTAAACAGGTATAAGAGGATGGATGCAAAACAAAAACTGGCCACGATGAGATCTATCTGACCCTGGCGGATATAAATTCGCAAGGGGAAAGACAGCAGGGCGATCAGCAGCGTTATAAAAATCAGCTTATCCCGATCAGGTGGATCCACTTTTAAAACAAGCAGTAACAGGCAGGCCAGAAAACAGCCTGAATAAATGCCCGACCAGAGAACACGGGCGACTTGATAATCCAATTTTGCAATCTGGGCATAAACCGGGATAAATGTGGGCGGATAAATAAACGGCTGGCCGTCGCTTGTGCCTGTATAGGGCTGAATGCCGCTGAGAAAAGCGCGGCCGCCGCGGTAATAGGCATAAAAATCGATATTCTGAATGCTCCATGATTGATTCATAAAATTAAAATAATCACTGGCATTCGGCCAAAAGGCATTCCAGAAGATCAAGGCCAGGATTCCAGCCATTAAGAGGCGCGTATTGATCTTGTTACTAAAATTCATCGACCACCTTTTCCATTTTCGATTTTTCCTTTCGCTAACCCATCCGCCAGATCTGAATTATATCATTGGATAATTTCAGGTTCTCTGGAATTGCCGGGGGTCATTGGGAATCGCCGTGGTGGGTAGTAGATGTGGGGGGCATGGCATCCAGAAGATGATGTTTCCAGGGAAAATTTAAGATGACCCGAATATTTGACATTAAAAATGTGCAGCACCCATGGCCACAAGAACTGCAAATGGTGCAAAACAGCCTGGTTTGATAGGCCAAATCCGGTCAATTTAAGCTATGATAATTGCAGGCGCACAGAAAAATTTGTGATTAAAATGACCCTTTTGCGAAGAATAATCCGTTGGGTGCATAACAGGATCATGATATCTGGTGTGGAGACGCGTGGTCCTGGATGGTTTTACGGACACCTATTTAAAGTGCCCGTGCTGTTTTACCGGGCAGGCCTTGACTTCCTGGTGCCGGGTTGGATACTCGTCCTGACTACGGTGGGTCGAAAAAGCGGCCGACTGCGTGAAACTGCTGTTGGATATTTAGTGAAAAGGGATATGGATGAATTCTGGCTGCTGGCCGGGTGGGGAGAAAAAACAGACTGGTATCAAAATGCCTGTAAGAACCCGAAGGTGACATTCAGGCTCGGAAGGCAGAAACGCGAAGGAACAGCGCGCATTCTGACATATGAAGAACGGGTTGTTTATTTGGAGGAAATATTAAAAGTGAATCCAGGCGCCGTTTCCATATTTTCTCGCCGGGCAGGACAGCCTGTGTCTTCTGACCGGGAAAGCCTGGAGCAGGCGGCCCATTTTTTTCCCGGGTTGGCCCTGAGAGAACTTCGCATAGATGATAAGTAATGCTTTTCTCGAGCACCACGTTGGTTGATAAACGCTGATACCAGTCCAGTAGAGGCTCAGAATTATTTATCCGGTGTATAATACTTCCACTTTTGCATAACAAGGTAGGGTAAACATGGATGATAATAAAATTCCTTATGTTCCATTTCATGCCATCAACCAGTTTATGGTTGATGATTTTCGCCATGAAGTGATTCAAAGCGTATTTAACGGGTTGAACAACCTGGAAGGCGGGAAACGCGGGGCTTATCAGAACTTAATCAAGAATGCGGTCAAAATTCCCGGTTTCCGCAACAGCGCCATGGCGCCGACATTGGTCAAAATCAAGGGTGGAATATCCGCCTTTGAAAAAAGTCCCGTTTTTGTCGCGCAAACGCTTTCATGCTGGGCAGATTTGCACAGCGACCTGCGCCAGAAGGTTTATGATTTACTGGTAAAAAGAGGGTGGGAAATTTTGCCGGCCGAAGCGGACCGGGCAAAACTACCCGGTTTCCTGACGAAATGGCATCCCACAGATCATTATGATGTGATTAACCAGGCTTTTAATGAAACATATCCTGGCGATCCAGCCAGTGAAAATGACGTGCGACTGATGACCGTATGGTTAAGCGACCGCCTGCCGTATGACGCCGTGGATGAAGAAGATGGTGATGCGGAAACGGTGGAATAAACCGGGACCTTATTCGCCAAATTCCAATTCGAGTTCCTGGTCTTCATCAAGGGTGGTGAGGGAATGAAGTTCAATATCATCAAAAATGGAGAGTTGTTGGGCTTCAATAATATGGCGCTTGATCAATTCGAGCATGGCCAGAAATGTGATCACAATCTCCGCCCGGTTGCGGGTGATGAGGACACTCTGGAAAGTCGTTCTTGATGTGGACTTGACGGCGGCAAGGATGGCCTGGATCTTTTCTCGAATGGTGATGCGGGGCCGGGTGAGAACACGCCCGAGTTCCGGCAGGGCTGATTTGTAGAAAAGCTGGCGGGCCGTCTGGACCAGATCGCCAAGGGATAATTCAGAGAGATCAAGTTTGGGTTCCACAGGCAAGGGCGGGGGCGCCAGGCGTAAATAGGTATGCTGGCCTGCGGATTCGCGTTTTTCAAAGTCGATGGACAGTTCCTTGAAGCGCTTATACTGCAGAAGCTGCTGAACAAGGGCTTCACCGGGGTCTTCCTCATTGGATGGGGTGACAATGGACGGCCTGGGTAGGAGTGCATTCGATTTAATCTGGAGCAAGCGCGCTGCAATTACAAGAAAAGCGGATACTTCTGCCGGGTCCTGCGTGGGGAGGGTATGCAGGTAAGCGAGATACTGGTCAGTCACCTGGGCAAGGGCCAGCTGGGTGATATCCAGTTCGGCATGTTCGATCAACTGCAGTAAAAGATCGAGCGGGCCGGCATATAAAGGCGTGCTGACCTGGTAGCCTTCTGTTTGATGTCCCGCAACCTGAAAACTCACGGGCTGTATTATATCAGAAATGAGATTATAATTAAAAAATGATTCCCCCAGCCTTAACCCATCTGGATGAGAGCGGGCATGTGCGCATGGTTGATGTTGGCGCCAAGCCTGAGAGTGTGCGCAGCGCCATTGCCGGTGGGGAAGTGCTATTAAAAGCGGAAACCGTGGCGCTGATTCGCCAGGGATTGATGAAAAAGGGAGATGTGCTGACTGTGGCACAAATTGCCGGGGTGATGGGCGCAAAAAAAACCAGCGAACTGATCCCGCTCTGCCATCCCCTGGCGCTGACGCATATCGAGGTCAAACTGGAATTGAACGAAGATCTCCCCGGCGTGGAAATTATTGCCTCTGCCCGGACAACCGGAAAAACAGGGGTTGAGATGGAAGCGCTGACGGCGGTTTCGATTGCGGCATTGACCGTTTACGACATGGTTAAAGCGGTTGAAAAAACAGGGCGAATTCAAAATATTCGTTTGATTGAAAAACACGGCGGCATGAGCGGAGATGTGATTAACACCTGAATAACATGAAAATATCGGTAAGATTTTTTGCCAGTTATCGAGAAAAAACTGGACAATCTCTGATTAATTTAACTTTGGACCGGGCGATGAACATCGGGGAATTGAAAGCCCACCTGGTGGAATTATTTCCCGCCTTATGGCCACTTATCGATAATGCAGTGGCGTCGATTAACCTTAATTTTGCCATGGATGATGAAGTGTTTCAGGATGGGGATGTCGTGGGTTTCTTTCCCCCTGTAAGCGGCGGCAGCAGCCCTTTGACGATTATCGCGGTCAACGAAGAACCGATCAGCACCGATGAAATTACAGCAAAATTAACCCTGGGGACAACCGGGGCAGTGTGTGCATTTACGGGAATCGTGCGCGCGGAAACAGAAACCGGACATTTTTCACAAACTTCCTGGTTGGAATATGAGGCCTACATCCCAATGGCTGAGGCCAAACTTTTTCAGATTGCAAATGAAATGCGGGAGCGCTGGCCGAAACTTGAAGGGGTGGCGCTTTTACAGCGGGTTGGACGGATCAACCCGGGAACCGCTTCGGTCCTGGTCGCATGTGCGGCCTCCCACCGCAACCTGGGAATTTTTGACGCGGCCCATTATGGTATCGACCGGATTAAGGAAATTGTTCCTATCTGGAAAAAGGAAGTCAGTCCAGCCGGCCAGGTGTGGGTGGAAGGGAATTATCACCCCGGGAAAGGAGATTAACTTTTATGAATGATAGCCATGAAAATAATGGATCAGGTATTAAGGAGCAGCCCGCGGAATTGATCCAGAGGTTGAAGCTCCCCATCAAAAATGTGATGCTTTTATCTTTTGCCCTGACGCACAGGTCCTATCTCAATGAAAACCCTGAAGCACTGGCGGATAATGAAAGGCTGGAGTTTTTAGGGGACGCCGTGCTGGATTTTATTGTGGGCGCGTGGCTTTACCACCGTTACCCGGAAATGCCGGAAGGCGACCTGACACGCATGCGCTCCGGGCTGGTTTATACCGAACAGCTGGCTGTATTCGCACGCAAACTGCACCTGGGGGATGCCATGCGCCTTGGAAGAGGCGAGACTCAGGGCGGTGGACGAAACCGGTCAGCGCTTTTGTGCGATACGTTTGAGGCAGTGATCGGGGCGTTATACCTGGACACTTCCATCGAACAGGTGACAACCTTTTTGGAGCCGCTCCTGGTTGAAGCTGCGGATGATATGTTATCGAATAATAAAATGGATGATCCAAAAAGCCTTTTCCAGGAATGGTCGCAAGCCCAGCTTGGCGCGACACCCCTGTATGTGACCCGCAATACAAGCGGACCGGACCATTCAAAAGTGTTTGAGGTGGACGTACTGGTAAATGGTGATGTATTTGGCAGCGGCAGCGGCCACAGCAAACAGGCGGCCACCAAGGCGGCAGCGGCAGATGCCATAATCCGTCAAAATATCCGCATTTAACCCCATTTTAGACGAAGAATAAATATATTTAGAAACGAGTGATAAACAACAACGATGTCACGATTGAAATCAATGGAGCTGCAGGGGTATAAAACTTTTGCCAACCGCACCATGTTCGAGTTTCCTGAAGCGATTACTGCAATTGTGGGGCCGAATGGTTCAGGCAAGTCGAATGTGTCGGATGCAATTCGTTGGGTATTGGGAGAACAGTCCTTCAGTTTGCTGAGGGCGCGTAAAACAGATGACATGATTTTTGCCGGTTCAGAACAAAAAACCCGCGCAGGCATGGCCACGGCGACGATCGTGTTTGATAACCAGGATAACTGGCTCCCAATTGATTTTACGGATGTGGCCATTTCCAGGCGGGCTTACCGCGACGGGCAGAATGAATATTTCCTCAACGGGCAAAAAGTGCGCTTGAAGGAAATTTCCGAACTGCTGGCGCAAAGCGGGCTGGCGGAACGCACCTATACCATTGTGGGGCAGGGGGCGGTTGATTCGGCGCTTTCATTGAAACCCGATGAACGCCGCCGTTTTTTTGAGGAAGCAGCCGGAATTGGCCTTTTCCGCAGCCGGCGGGAAGAAGCCATCCAAAGATTGGATACCACGCGGCGCAACCTTGACCGTTTGCTGGATATTGTGGGAGAGCTGGAACCGCGCATGCTCAGCCTGGAAAAACAGGCTAAAAGGGCGCAGGAATATGAACGCGTGAAAGCTGATTTGCAGCTGCTGTTGAGGGAATGGTACGGCTTTCACTGGCATAAACACCAGGCGGAATTAACCCATGCGCGCAGCGTGGTTGAAGCCCAGGAAGGACGCCTGACCCTGGCGAAAGCCCATGTCAGCGAAATTGACCAGCAAATGGGCAAACAACGCGAGAAATTAAACGCGCTGCGCAGCAATTTGAACCAATGGCACAACCAATCTTCAGAGCTGCACCAGGAACGCGAACGGATCAGCCGGGGATTGGCGGTGCTCGAAGAACGCCAGCAGTCCCTCGTGGGGCAGCGTAAAAACCTGCAAAGTGACCTGGGCCGTCTCGAAGAGGAAGAGGGCTCGCGCCGGGAACGGCTGGCAAATTCCACCGGGGACCTGGAGCGCCTGAAAATTGACCTTGCTGAAGCGCGGTCGATGGGCGACCAGGCCCGCAAAACCTTAAGAGAACGGCAGCTTGAACGGGATAACGCCGAACGGGAAGTGCGTGAAACGCGGCGCCTGATGCTTTCGAGCGAAACGAAAAAAGTTGAATTGGATGCCCGGCGAAATGAGCTTAAAGCGCGCCTGGAAAACCTGAATAAAACGCAGCAGGCGCTGAACCTTTCGGTAAAGGAAGACGCCCAAAACCTGATCAACAGCCAGACCCTGTTGGAAAAGGCAGTCAAAGAGCAAAATGACGCTGAAAGCGGCAGGAAAACAGCCGATGAAAAACTGTCGGCACACCGCCAGCAGGCCAGGCTTCTGGATGCCAGTTTGAAACAGGTGCAGGATGAGATTAACCGCCTCGAAGGGGAAAGATCCCGAAACAGGGCGCAGTTGGATGTGCTTGAGCAGGCCGATCGATCTTTCAGCGGGTTGAACCAGGGCGCCAGATATATCCTCGAATCGGCCCAGCAGGGCAAAATAAGCGGCTTGTTCCGGTCGTTCAGCAGCCAGATTGAAGTGCCGGGAGAACTGGAAGCCGCGGTTGCGGCTGTGCTGGGTGAACACCTGGATGGAATCCTGCTGGGCGGTAGAGATGACCTTGAAAAGGTGCTGTCTTACCTGGAAAAAGGCGATAAAGGCCGGGCGGTCTTAATTCCCGAAGATTATGATTCCACGGCTGAAATGCTGCAGCAGGTGAATGACCCCGACTGCCTGGGAAGCGCGGCCGAACTGATCCATGTGAGTGAAAAATTAAAATCAACCGTTACGCGCCTGTTGGGCCTTGTGCTTATTGTCAGGGACCGGACAGCCGCGAGGCGGATTGTGGACCAGATGCCGCTGAATGCGCGCGCCGTAACCCTAAAAGGGGAAATATTCTGGGGAAACGGAGTGGTCGTTGCCGGCCGGGAAACGCGCGGAGGGATGATTGCGCGGCCGCGGCAAAAGCGGGAACTGCAGGAAACGCTGGAATTAACCCTGCAGCAGTTAAAAATTAAAAACGAATCCCTGCAAAAGATCCGGCATGATATGGATGTCCAAAGAGCCCGGGAAACCGAGCTTGAAAATGAGGTTCGCCAATCGGCGCAGCGCATTGTGCAGTGCAACCAGGCGGCGCAAAAAGCCAACCTGGCGGTGGAACAGGTGAAACAAAAAGCGGAGTTTCAGAAGAACCAGCTTTCCAACATCGATGGACAGATCCAGCGCACGCAGGAAGAAATTAAAAAAGCGGGTGAAGAAGTTCAGCGTGTGGCTGCGCGGATTGAAGAACTGGGGGGGCAAATTCGGGGGCAGAACAAGGTTCTCGCAGGGCTGCCCCTGGAGGAACTGCAATCGCAGGTGGTCCACTGGAATACGCAGCAGGCTGTCGTGGAACGCGCGGTGAAAGATGCCGAAAACCGGCTTGTGGAATATGAAAATGCGCTGAGACAAAATGAACAACAACGGGCAGATTTAAATATGCGCCTGGATAAAATGAATACAGCGATGGTGGAGCTTGACCAGGAAAAATTGAACCTGGGCGGGCGGGAAAGCAGCCTGAACGCAGCCATTGACGCGCTCCAGGAAAAAATAGAGCCGGCAGAAGAGGAATTGATCACACTGGAAAAGGAGCAGGAATTGATCCAGAGTAATCAAAGCAGTGCCATGCAGGCACTGACGGTCAGCGAGCGGTATGCGGCGTCGGCACACCTTGACGTCACGCGCCAGAGAGAGGCCCTTGATTCACTGCGGCGCAGGATTGAGGATGATTTTGGCCTGGTTTCATTCCAATACACCACGGACGTGCTCAGCCCGACCCCGCTCCCGCTGGAAGGCTTTGTTTCAGAACTGCCTCAAATCACGGAAATTTCACCGGAAATCGAAGAAAATGTCTCACGGCAAAGGTCGATGCTGCGGCGCATGGGAGCGGTCAATTTAGAGGCTAAAAGCGAATATGATTCGGTGAAGGAACGCTTCGAATACATGACATCGCAGATCAGCGACCTGAAAGCGGCGGATGTGGATTTGCAGCAGGTGATTTCCGAACTGGACGAATTGATGAAAATCGAGTTCAGTAAAACCTTCACGGCTGTGGCAGCAGAATTTAAACAAATTTTTTCGCGCCTGTTTGGCGGCGGATCCGCCAGGCTGGTGCTGGTGGATAAAGAAAACCCGGCTGAAAGCGGCGTGGAGATTGAGGCAAGGCTGCCGGGAAGGCGCGAACAAGGCCTGGCGCTGCTTTCGGGTGGAGAACGCAGCCTGACGGCCGTGGCGTTGATTTTTTCGCTGCTCAAAGTTTCTCCAACCCCATTTTGCGTGCTGGATGAAGTAGATGCGGCGCTTGACGAAGCAAACGTGGGCCGGTTCTGCGATTTGTTGAAGGAATTAAGCCGCAACACCCAGTTTATTATCATCACCCATAACCGCAACACAGTCCAGGCCTCGGGTGTGATCTATGGGGTCACCATGGGGCGCGATTCCGTGAGCCAGATGATCAGCCTGAAGCTGGATGAAGTCAGCGATGATATGGTGAAGTAAGACGGTAAAAAATCCAACAGTTCATCAAACATCATATAAAAAGGTTCTGTTCCATAAAAGTGTTGTTGCAAGTTCCCATGATTTATTTGGAAATATAAGCACCCACCCCTTTAATCCCCGCCCTCAAGGGCGGGGAAAATGATTTAATGGGGGTTTTGAGCCGAAATTCGGCTCAAAACCCCCGAAAAAAAACTTCACCCCCTTCCCATCTCGGGAAGGGGGTTGGGGGATGGGCAAATATTACAATCAGAAACACATTATTATGG
>Ga0073936_10010161_pt1 | contig 11573 bp, 16 predicted proteins | sample AliMusrvi5mmetaG_FD_87041 | JGI IMG/M metagenome (GOLD analysis project Ga0073936, IMG submission 87041) | Freshwater lake bacterial and archeal communities from Alinen Mustajarvi, Finland, to study Microbial Dark Matter (Phase II) - Alinen... | ecosystem: Environmental > Aquatic > Freshwater >... | reverse complement strand
CCCCGATACCGCCCCACCCCGGTCAGCCGCGCTAAACAGGCTCGTCAGATTGCTCACCTGCTGCGGCAGCACCAGACTCAGCATCGCCACCCCCAAGCCCAGCACCCACAACATCACCAGCACCTTCCGCGCCTGCGGATGCCTGGCCCACACCGATCGAATGGCGATTAACATATCGTGTTCAGTGTGCCCGCTCCTATTTCCTATCTTGAGCCGCAGTATCAGGAAGTCGCCGTGATGGCAAAGCCATCTGATATACGTCAGCAATTAGATTCTCATTCTTGCAGAACAACTCATACAGTATTTGCGTATATTCACAATCCCTTTCAGCATGAGCCATGGACCGCTTTCGACTCGCGGTACAACTAAAGAAGCAGATAGTGGACGCCTTGCAAGTGAGACAAGGCAGGTAAAACGGCTGCAATGAGTGGTAATCAACAAGGACTGCTTTTCTCCGCTGTTCATCGGGTCCAGTGAAAACGTTTCCCAAACTATAACGGGGTGAAGTCTCATTTGGACAAGGAAACACATCGCCATTGGCATGCACACTCACAAAACTATTTCCGGCTGGACATGTCGCACAATCACAGATGTTTCCGTAATAATGGGTATGGAAGTATCGGAAAACCCGTTCGAGTATCTGCAGTTCCCTCGACGCCATTCGACACTTCCGCATGTAAACCAATACTTTGAAGCTTGCGTCTGCCATCGTTCCTGGCGTAGGGACCAAGGATTCTTCCATTCCAACCCCTCTTCCTACGTCTCTGACATCGTTCAAGTAAAATGTCTTTATTCCGAGTGCGGAATAAAGCGCCAGCACCTTGTCAATGTTCTTAAGCACACGAGCGCTAGCAACGGTAATAACGTGTGGGCTCATCCCGCATCGTTGCAGCATCTTAAGGCCTGAAACTACCTGTTCATGTTGGTCTCGCTGTCCATTGTGCACCTCTGCAGTCCCATCCAGACTCACGTTCGGAGTCACCCTCTGATAGCGAAACATCTCAGCCCACTCTTCATCAAGCAGCGTGGCATTAGTGGTAAGGCCCACTCCAATCCGCCTTTCCTGCGCGTGATCCAGAACCTTTTGAAACCACTGCTTGCCAAGAAGCAAGGGCTCTCCGCCAGTGATTTCTACCTTGAGCGGTTGACCCCCGTTTGCTTCTAACGCGAAATCGATTATCTCGACACACCGTTCGGGTTGCAGCGTCGGCAATCTGTACCCGTCGTATGTCGCATCTACCGAACAATAGGAGCAGCGCAGATTACATGCGTGCGTCGCGTGAAAACTTAAAATCCGGGCGTTACAAAAGAACTCTCTTGAACTCACAGGAATCATAGATTACCTTCCAGCCTAGTCTTTTGAATGAGGCGCATAACCACCTACACACGCACCGCCATGGAAACGCAGGCGGTGCGTGTCGGGGGCTTAATTGGGCGGAAAAGGCGCTGGCTATTCACCACCACAATTCACATGGGCTTTCCAACTGCAAACAGGCCAATCACTTTGTCCCTGAACATCTCCAGGACTAATATTGAATCCGATTGAAAAGTTCTCCTTGGGAACCTTCGTGCCGTGTTCTTTGAGCACTTCCTCATCTATGAGGTAATAATTGCCCTGTTCGTCTATTGCCATAGCTTTGTTTGACATATCTGTTTGCTTTCTGTTGTCAGGAGGTGTGAAGATCTTCCCAACATTTGATTTGCTGTTTGCTTTCTTGTTTTGTTTCTATTATAGGGCACTTCACAAAGCCCTGTAAATTGAATCAATTTAAATGGAAGAATACGGCGCTATTCCGGGGTCTTTGCCCGGTTCATTGCGGTTATCATCGACAGTCTTGAACTCCTCGGAAATATTTATTCGCAGTGAAGCCTTTACTCGGTCTGAATGCTTCGCCACCACATCCTTTGGCACAAGGCATTTCTGCAGAAATTCATCAGCCAATTCATAATACTCGCCCTCGATAGTCTTAATGATTGCCATAATACCTATGTTTCCAATATTTTGTAAAGTTGCTCAATCTTCCTGCGATTTGATTCGAAATACTGCATCAGCAATTGGTAGAATTCGCACTCAATCTCACGTGCCGCTGGATTCACAAAGTCCACCGCTGCACATGAAAAACCACAAATTGTCTTGGCCCTGCAGGCCAAACACCGCAGCGCGAATTCCTCCGCCAAGACCCGAGTCACGAGAACGGTCTTTGGAATAGACCATGACACTCCATCGCACTGAGCATGTCCCAAGGTGAGTGCCTTGTCAGTGGCGTACGAGCAGGGAAATAATGAGCCGTCGCTGTCCAAAAAAATGAGTTCCTTTCCACATGGCTTCGTGCCAGAGAAACATTCGGTTTCAGCCAGGTGACGACAATCTCCCTGGATGAATCGCCGGACAAAAATACTTAGCCTGTCCTCTTGGGGTAAATTTGGATTGCGGAGAAAACCGTCTATTAAAGCTATGTATGCCGTCAATAGCGAAGCGGCGGGAACACTCTCTGATGTCTTGGCCCTTCCCAAGGGCATTACCGGGACAATATGGAAGCAGGAAACTCCCAATCCGCCCAGATACTCGTGGATTCGGTCGATATGGGGAAGGTTGAGCGATGTGCCGACGACGATGGACCCAACCTGAATTCCGTTCGCACGGAGAAACCGGACAGCATTTGCAGCCTTTTCACTGCCGGAGCGCTGACGCGCCGCAATTTCGGGTGGTCCGTCGATGCTTACACCTACCCCCATGTTGTGCCTCCTAAAGAGAGCTGCCCAATCATGGTCTATGGATTGGCCATTTGTCTGAATACTCCAACTAATAGATTTCTTTCGTTCTGAGGCTTTGATGCTGAGGCGGGCGCAGAGTGATTCGTACCAGGCGACAGGGACCATGGTTGGCTCACCACCAACGAATATGACACGGAGTTTTGGAGAGCGACTGTTGGCCAGGATGTCTTCGATAAGGCTTTCTGCCTTTTCCAGTTGGAGGACTGTGGTTTCGTTATCTCTCTCCACACTTTGGGCACTAGCCCAACAATAACCACATCGCAGATTGCACATTTGCGTTGGCGCGACAGTTAATACTCTTATATCATTAACCATAAATAAACGCAGATTCAGCTCGAATCATTGGGAAATGTGGCGATTTTTCATATCAACGATTACTTCCTCAGGAAACGGTTCGGCCAAGTGTTCTATAGTTGTTCGGCAGCATGCATATTCGCCTGGGGATGCCGTTGGCTTTGCATGTGGGTTAGATGCGTCTTCTGTTTTCCGCACCATCACTGATGCATCCGGTCTGGCTCCCATATGGGTCGCAACTCTGTCCTGCGACATCAGGTTCTTCGTGCAAGGCCAACTCCAACATGCCCTTCAAAAGGGTGCTCGCGTCGAGATTGTCGCCTATTTTAATCCCTTTCGGGAAGCGCAGCACGACTTCCTGGTCGCCGGTCTTTTTCACTTGAAACATGGAATTGATGTTCGCCATTGTGTTATTTTTATAATTTGTTTCCGTGTTGGTTACGGGGGATTCGTGTGGCGGAACGGCCGGGACGGAGGAATTTGGGGTCGGTGCCGAATGGCGCTAACTTAAGAGTCCGCCTAAAGGCGGGACTACCTACCTCTCCCAGAACATTGAATCCAAGAGTATGTAGTCCCTCCTTCAGGAGGATATTGCATTCGCGGCCGAAGAAACCGTCCCAAAGAAGTCCTAAGTTAGCGCCATTCGGGCCGGAGCCCGGGGATGGCAGGAAAACAGAGGAGAGTCTGATGTCTGGGCGCACGGGTCGGGAGATCGGTGATGTTGGGGTTGGCGGCAGGTGGTATTGATGGGAGATCCGTCCGGTTAGTCATCAATTGATATGAATGTGAGAATGCGCCTGTTTGCCCGCGTGTCGAGAAAATATTTCGGGAATTTTCCGGGGTTTTTTCAGTGATGTGCTTTGGCGGCGGTTGCGGTGAAGTCCAACACGCAGCGAAAACCGCCACCCGTATAGCGCGAGGTCTTGGGAGCGGCATGGCGGTAAGAGGAAAGCAATTGGATCTGGTGGCCGACCTGCCAGGCAGCACCCCGCAGAGCCTTGCGTCCGTCATTGGAGGAAGGATCAAAGTCGTCCATCGTCCACTCCCACACGTTGCCGCCGAGATCATAGAGTCCATATTTGTTGGGCCGGAAACTTGCGACCGGCGCAGTGCGGCGAAAGCCGTCCCGGTAACCGTCGATTATGGCGTCCTGCGGTGCGTTGCCGTCATCCCAAGCTTCACTGCCTGCGTAGTTTCCCGCGCGTGGCGGCGGCGGCCATTGCGCTCCCCACGGATACAATCCGGTGATTGCGGCGCTCTTGTCCTTGGGGATGCTGCCAGGCTCCGGAGGCAGGCAGACCGCCTGACTCCACTCTTCGTCGGTGGGGAGACGATACGACTGGGTGGGAAGCAAGAAACCCTGGCCGCGTTCTTTCTCGGTCAACCAGGCGCAGAACGCGATGGCATCATCGAAATTGACTCCGCAGACAGGACAGGTCTGGCTCTGCTGAAAGCCGGGATTTTTCCAAGTGTCACCGCGTTCCTGCCAGCCATCGATGCCCATCGAATGCACATGGCTTGTGGCATCGTAGGCGGTCTCCTTCACAAACGTCTCGAAATCCTGCAGGCGTGTCTCGCAGGCGCAGAAAAGGACGTTCGTGTCCGGCACCGGCAGGAATTTCATTCCCAGGCTGTTGGTCCATGCCAAGCCAGTCTCGGGCGGCCCGGCGGGCGTGAACCGGCTGCACGCAATCTCGGCCAGTCGTATCTTTTCTTTCGCATCCATGTTCAGGCTCGACCCGCCTCCCCGTCCCCAAATGGCCCAAATCGCGGCCGTTAGAATGGTGCAGGCGGCCAGGAATGCGCTGGTCCAGCGTAGCCATTGGCGGCCGGCGCGGCTGCGGGTGACAGGCGCAGGGCCCGGCGAATCGGTTATCCCGTCGGCCTTTCTGGCGAGGCACGCCTCAATCGTCTGAGAGAAGCGGCCAAGATGCTGTTCGACCGGCGCGGGGAAACCGTCAAACCATTGGGAGACGTTCAGATAGTATGCCAGCGACTTGCCTGGTTGGATCGCCTCAGTGCGAAAGCGGACGATGATCTTGCCGGCAGCGGAGGCGCGCTCGACTTCGCGCAAGACGTGTTTGGATGCATTGGCTGCGGGAGAAAAAACCAGCACGAATACTTCGCAGGCATCGATGGCTTCGATAATCGATTCCGCCCACTCTTGACCGGCCACGATGTTGCGCGGGGCCATCCAGCACCCGTACGCACGGGCTTCCATGGTAGCGCAGATGGCGTCCGCCGTCGGCTTGTCCTCTTGCGAGTACGAGATGAAAATCCGGGCCGCCATGCTAAAGGAAGGGCGCAGACCGGAAGCGAAGGCCGACTCTGGGAGAGGCGGCTCTGGCCTGCTGGGCGTGACAGCCTCAAAAACGGCAGTGTTTTTTTTGGGGCGCATGCAGGTCCTTCTGTTGTGATCAGTGAATGCGGAGTAAAACTCAACCGAAAAGAAAAGTATGTCAATCATCATTAAACCAGGTGCAGGTAACTCGCGCAACCGTTCCTGCGGCAGCGCTCCGGCACAGCGGATCGCCACAATGACGATCCTGCGACCCGATCAACAACCTGATCGCCCGCAACACCTCCGACCACAAGCGGTCCTCCCCAGCCCCCGATAATGCCTTGCCCCGGTCAGTCGTGGCAAAGCATTGTCAGATTGCTCACCTGCTGCGGCAGCACCAGACTCAGCATCGCCACCCCCAAGCCCAGCACCCACAACATCGCCAGCACCATTCGCGCCTGCGGATGCCTGGCCCACACGGATCGGATGGCACTTAACATAATGACTCAGTTCATTTGATTCGCTCGCCAATTCAGCGCATCTTGAATCTTTCGGGATCGTACGGTTGGGGAGTCGTGTGAACGCCACATGAAGGACCATCGCCCCAGCAGGGGGAATTGACGCCCGTCTGTCCGGCGACATCAGGCTCTTCGTTCAAGGCCATCTCCACCATGCCCTTCAAAAGGGTGCTCGCGTCGAGGTTCGCACCGACTTCGATTCCCCTCGGGAAACGCATCACGACTTCCTGGTCACCGGATTTTTTGACCTCAAACAGGGAATTGATGTTCGCCATTGTGTTAGCTTTTCAATTTGTATCTTTGTTAGTCGCAGAAGATGTTTGCCATGACATGGCCCCCTTAATTCCTTTTCGGCTGCTTCGACTCCCCGGGGCGCACAGTGAAAAGTCCTCCGACATCACCCGGCTCCGTGCCGTCAGGATCCATGGTTACATTCGCTTGGCCTGTTACATCACAATAATTAACATGTGGCGGTTGAGGACCACCAGGTGGGTGTGGACCAGGTTTTGAGCGTGGGGGGTAACATTGTCCTTCAACATCCTCAAGCGGCCTTTCGTTTTCCGGTTGCATGTTCTGTGTTTTCGTTGTTTGTTGTTAGTTCTTGCATTTATGCCTCACGGTGAGGAGCACTCAAGAGTGTCAGTTATACTTAAGATGCGCTTCAATGAAAATGTCGCGCCTCTGTGCTCACGCGCCCTGATTTGCCGAGAAAACCGCACGACCAAATCCCGGTCGCTTGGCCGCTCTGATTTCAAAAGAAGTGCCAGGATTTGTCATTTCCCGCCTTTCCGGTCACGCTATGCGGGGTTTCTCCGAAGGTGCAGGCATGGGAATCGTCGGAGCGCCGGAGCTCAAAGCAATTTCAATCAACAACCTGCCCCTCTCAATACTTCGTCCTTTCCGATGCAAAAGACATTCGGGTCAAGTCGTTGGCCGGCGACATCGGGTTCCTCGCTCAAGGCAATCTCGATCATTCCCTTCAGCAGGGAGTTCGCGTCGAGGTTCGCACCGACTTCGATTCCCATCGGAAAACGCATCACGACTTCCTGGTCGCCGGTTTTTTTGACCTCAAACAGGGAATTGATATTCGCCATTGTATGATCCTTTCAGTTTGTTTTGGGGTTGGTCACAGGAGATTCGCGTGCCGGGACGGTCGGGATGGAGCATGCCATGCCGAAGCCTGGTGGAAGGGATGGGAAGGAAACCAGACGTTTGTGCCTCCCCGCCGGGTGATGTTAGCTGTGCTTCAAACGTTTCCGTTCAATTCAATAGCCCCTTTTGAACGACATTTTGTGCTCCACGGCTAAGGATTTTTGGGCTCCCAAATAGGCACCGGATCACGAGGTTTATCATGAATCGCGGTGGGTGGCGTTGTTGTTTGCTCGCCTACTTGAGCCTGCCCTGTCACATCGCAACAATCAGCATGTGGGATATGAGGAGCCGGAGGGATGTGAGGACCTGGGATGGAATCACCCCGTGGGGGCCGTGGAGCGACACATTGTCCCTCGACATCTTCAGTCTGCTTTTCGTTTTCCGGTTGCATGTTCTGTGTTTTCTTTGTTCTTTGTTTGTTGTTTCTTCTTGCATTCATGCTTCACGGTGAGCATTCCACTCACCCGTGTCAGCCATAACTGAAATTTCCTTCAATAGGGTTGCCGTGTCGATATGATCAACTGCCTTGCTTTCCTGCGGAAAGCGCACGACCACCTTCCGGTCGCCCGGCTCTGCGGATTAGATGCGTCTGCTGTTGTCCGCACCATCACTGATGCAACCGGTCTGGCTTCCCTTCTGGACGGTGCAGGTCCATGGTGTATATGGGGTGCATGTGGTGCCTTTCTGTCCCTCGACATCAGGTTCTTCGTGAAGGGCGAGTTCCAACATGCCCTTCAAAAGGGTGCTAGCGTCGAGATTGTCGCCTATCTTGATCCCTTTCGGGAAGCGCACCACGACTTCCTGGTCGCCGGTTTTTTCGACTTTGAACATGGAGTTGATATTCGCCATTGTATGATCCTTTCAGTTTGTTTTGGGGTTGGTCACAGGAGATTCGCGTTCCGGGACGGTTGGGACAGAGCAAGCCATGCGGAGTTCGGGGGAAGGGAAGGGAGTGAACCAGACGTTTGAGCGCACCCGCCGGGTGATTCAGGATTTCGGGGTTGGCGGCAGGCGGTATTCATGGGTGGTGAATCGATCTGTTTGCGCTCGGTTGTCAGTTAGAATGCGTTCGAGTTTCGGAGAGTCGAGAAAAATCGCAAAAAAATCTTTTAGCGGCGTTATGCGGGGAAAAGCTCTCGCCATGGTGGAAACAACTCTCTTGTTATCCGTTAAGCGAATTGCAATGACTCCGGCGACTTGGGAGATTTTGTTTGACACCCCTGAGAGCCTGGATCTATCAAACCGAGTATCGAATGAATACATCGGATCAACTGGAACGGGTGGAGGCGCGGTTGCGGGATTTGGCGGTGGAGATTGCGCGACTGAGGGAGGATGAATCACCGACATGTCCCGTCGGGATGGATAGAAACGTCTCCTCGCGCGGGGCGCGCGAGGCATTGGCGGCCTATCTGGCGCTGTCGCCCGCGTTGGGTGAGGATGCCATTCTACAGACTTTGCTTACGTGTGCGATGCATGTGGTGCGGGCTGGTGGAGCCGGGTTGACGTTGCTGGACCCGGGAACGAAGAGGTTGGTTTTCCGGGCGGCCATTGGTGACGGGGCCGAGGGGATTGTCGGGCAGGAGGTTCCGCTGAAGGGATCGCAACACGGACTGGCCTTTGCCACCGGGGAGGTTCAGTCATCGACACCGCTCTACACGGAGATTGAGACGAGTGCGAAGGCCCGTTTCCGCAATGTGCTGGTGGCCCCGTTGCAGGTGGATGGCGACGGTGTGGGCACGATCAGCGCGGTGAACAAACAGGACGCCGACCAGTTCACTGCTGAAGACATGGCGGCCTACAAGCTGTTTGCCGATTTGGCGGCGGTGGTGATCCGGCAGCGGTGCCGTGAGCAGGTTTTGCGGCAGGGACTCACGGGTGGTGGGCAATCCGGCGATGGTCTGCCGGTTGACTTCGCAGCGGAAGATTTGCAATTGCTGGAATTGTTTGATTCCATGGCGTTGTTGAAGCGGACGCGGCCGGAGATGGTGGCGGTGGTCAGGCAGTTCATTGACGGGCTGACCCGGGTGGACGTTTCCGGGCTATGAATTGATACCCGTTAGAAACATTGCCATGGCTATCGCGCTGATTAATCCCGCATTGAGTTTGGAATGGATCGCATCCCATGCCACGGGCAAGGGCGTGGAGGTGGCGGTGATCGACAGTGGAATCGACGCCCGCCACCCGGGCCTGGCTGGCCGCATCAGCCGCGGATGCGAAGTGACCAAGGACGACAAGGGGCAAATCGTCACGCGGGAGATCACGAGCGAGGAATGCACGGACAGTTATGGTCACGGGACTGCCGTGGCGGGTATCATTGCCGAACTCGCGCCGGAGGTTAGAATCGTCAACGTGAAGATTCTCGACGAATACAACTCCTGCACGGGCGATATTCTGATTGCCGGGCTGAGGTGGGCGCTGGACCAGAACATCCGGCTGCTCAACATGAGTCTGGCCACGTCCAAAGCGGTGTGGATTCCGCCGCTTTTCGAGTTGTGCGAGCAGGCGTTTGTGCGGAATTCGATCATCGTGGCATCGCGCCGGAATTTTGGTGATTTGGGGTGCCCGGCGATGTTTTCCTCGGTGATCAGCGTGGATCGTGAGGAATACACCGATAAGCTGCGCATTCATTACCGGCCGCTGGACATGATCCAGTTTGACGCCCGGGGCACCGGGATCAAGGTGTTGGCACCCGGTGGTGGGCATGCGATCCTCACGGGCACCAGTTTTGCCACTCCCCACGTCTGCGGCATGGTGGCCTTGCTGTTGGAAATGTTTCCGGCGCTGACTGCCGCGGAGGCCAAGGCCGCCCTCAAGGCATTCTCGGAACTCCAGACGGCGAGTCCAATTGAATTGCCTCATACCACATGAAAACAAAGCCAGGATTGGATGCGGATTTGGGGCGGGACTTGCTCAGGCCATCGCCATTCAACCTCGCCTTCGAGCGCGAATCAGGGGTGCTGCTGTTCAACTCGCTGCGCCGCTCGATCGCCACTTTGGTGGGTCCGCACGCCGGAGAACTAGGCCGCCTGCTGACCAACAGGGGAGTTTTGACTTCCAACGGGGCATTGCCGCCCGATGACAGGGACCGGATGTTAGCGGAGGGATTTGTGGTGCCCGCCAATGCGGACGAAATGTCCTTTGCCCGGCAGCGCTTCGGCCAGAAACGATTCGGCTCGAATTCGGTTAGCGTGGTGATTGCGCCCACGCTTGGCTGTAACATGCGTTGCCCCTATTGTTTCGAGAAGGAAGCCGGCGGATACCAAAGTCCGAAGGCATTGAGCGCCGGGAATCGCCAGCGCATCCTCTTTTTCCTGACGAATCTGGTGACCCGCCGGCGTCTCGGTCTGCACATCAACTGGTTCGGGGGCGAGTCGTTGCTGTGTATCAAGACGGTGCTTGAAATGACCCGGTGTTTTCGTTTGACCTGCGAAGCGGCAAAGGTGCCGTTCTCGTCCAGCATGGTCACCAATGGTTACCTGTTAACCCGTGATTATGCGAAAAGCCTTGTTGAGGAAGGCGTTTCATCCATTCAAGTCACATTTGACGGGCCCAGGGACATTCACGACACGATCCGGTTCACAAGGACCGGCAAACCCACATTCGACCGCATCCTCACCAATGTGCTTGAGGCTTCCGAGTTCCTGCGCATCGGATTGAGGATCCAGGTTTCCGCGCGGAACTCAGGGCGGATCGTCGAGTTGCTGGCACACATGAAGGAGGCGGGTCTTGCCAAATGTTTGTCCAATGTCTATTTCTATCCATTATATGGCGACGCTCAAGGCGGGGCATGCGGCGGATGCACCGTGCCCACCATGGAGATGAAAGAGTTCGCAGCATGCGAGATCGGATTGTTGAGGGCCGCCTCCGCCATGGGTTTTCCCGTGGAATTGTTGCCGTCCCCGGGACTGCCGTGCTTCGGCTTGAATCCGTCGGGTTTCGCGTTGGATTCCGAAGGGAATGCCTACAAGTGCGAGCATTTGTTAGGGCGGGCCGAATCCGCCGTTTTCAATGTGGCGGATGGCGGTGAGCTGGACGCATTCGCACCCGGGTATCGGCAATGGTTCGAGTATGATCCCTATGAGATTCCCGAGTGCCGGGAATGCGCCTTGCTGCCGATGTGCAACGGCTACTGCCCGCTGACCAAGCTGAAAACCGCCGCGCAATGCGAGGTCGAGGAAATCCGCTGCCCGCCGTGGAAATACAATCTCAGGGAAAGACTCGAACTCTATCTGGATAAGGGAGATGATTCCGCCAGTCTCGGAGAATCCGAATCGGCGTTGAATTGCCCGGAATAGGAAAACGTTTGAAATGACTGTCCGACCTATACTGCCGGTAAGAACAAGAGAAATCCCCATATCATCCAGGAATACAAAGACAACAAATGGGATGGAGCATATGAACAATATGATGACAATGGAAAGAAGGAGGTTTGGGGAACGTATCGTATGGGGAGCAAGGAGGGGACATGGTACGATTATGATTGGAATGGGCATATAAGAGCCGTTCAATACATCAATAACCAGCCAGCGGGGAAAGGCCCGTGAGGCGGCCTG
>Ga0073936_10010156_pt1 | contig 11576 bp, 5 predicted proteins | sample AliMusrvi5mmetaG_FD_87041 | JGI IMG/M metagenome (GOLD analysis project Ga0073936, IMG submission 87041) | Freshwater lake bacterial and archeal communities from Alinen Mustajarvi, Finland, to study Microbial Dark Matter (Phase II) - Alinen... | ecosystem: Environmental > Aquatic > Freshwater >... | reverse complement strand
CAATAATAAATAGACCTAAAATTGCAATACTTAAATCCCAAACAGGGAAATGAAATAATGAAAGAAAATAGGTTAAAACAATCCAAAATGAGATAGAAAAAAATAGAGTGAAAGTCGCTTTGGATATTATCGATTTTTCTTTAACCACACGAAGAAGTAAAATGCCTGGGAATAAGCTAAATAATAGACTATATATATAACTCATTTTTTACTCTTTTCAGATAATTGAATGTTATTAATCTTTGGTATAAGGGTAATTTCTTTCGGAATATTTTTTTATTATTGCTGAAATCAAGACACTTATGCAACTTTATTATTAGACAAACTTAGGGATAAAATTCTATGGACCTTAAATAATTTATTTTTTTTCTTTTTATAAAAGTATAAAATTGCTCAATCCCAATCCCATCAATCACTCTCATTATCCTATCAGTTTCAGTGAGTGCTACAATAATTTTCTGTTAATACAAAATATCTTCAAAAGACAGCATGCGTCCTTTGCGGTCTTTGAGCCTTTTTTGAAAAGGGTTATAGTCGCTGATGTAAAAATTCCCTCTAACTTCGGGAACAACTTCAAAATATTGTACATCGTTTACACATACCCTGGGTAATTTAAACTGCCTTTAAAGCTGCCTGAGAAGCAATTTAATGTACAAATAAAAGTTAAATAGGGAATTGTCTTAAAAAGGTTATTTTTCTGTTAACCTCTCTTTGTATTGGATGTGTGTTGTCAATAAATAAAACTTTCATCGGCCCTATTATTTTTTACATTAAAAGGGTAACATGCCCTGTATATTCATGTATTCTTCCTTTAAAATCTTTGACAACAAATTTATAAATAAAAACATCTTGCATATCTTTACCTTTATTGTTATTGTATTTCCCATCCCAGGGCTTGTTATAGTCGTTGCTTTCAAAAATAATGTCTCCCCATCTATCATATATAAACATCTGACAGTCAGTAAAATTTCTACCCGTACCTTGAAAAAAATCATTAATACCATCTCCATTTGGCGTAAATACATTGGGTATAAAAAAAGTAAACTCAGGATTAATTATTACTTCTCTGAAACAGGAATCCATACATCCATATTGAGAAAAAACAACTAATTTAATGTTATAAGGTGTCTCCTCACTATAAGTATGCGTAGGAGAGAGGTCAGTAGAAGTATTCAGAGCAGACAAGGCGTCTCCAAAGTTCCAATAATAAGAAACAGCATTTGTAGAAGTGTTTTCAAATGTAATAGTAGGCTGGTAAATATTCGTAATAGCAGGCAGGGTATTAAAACTTGCTACAGGATTAGGATATATAGTAACCACATTATTTAGCTGAGCCGTTTTATGGCAGCCATGCACGGTGGTTAACGTCAGACCTATAGAATAGTTTCCTGGGATGTTATAGGTGTGAGATGGGTTTTGTGTATAAACAATATTATTTGCTCCTGATCCCGGATCTCCAAAATTCCATTCCCATGCACTGATATTATTTAAGTTGGTATCCGAAAATTGAATTTGCAATGGAGAACATCCATTATAAATATTTTGTAAAATATTTATTGATGGCTCTGGATAGAAACTTACGCTAACGTTGTCAGTATTTGAACAGCCATTTAAATCTGTAACCTTTACTGTATAGGTAATACTGTTTGAAGGTGATGATATAGGATTTGATATATTATTAGCATTAAGTCCGGATGATGGACTCCATAAATAAGAAACACCTCCACTGGCATTTAGTTGGGCTGATGTTCCGGTACATATGCTTGTGTCATTGCTTAAAAAAACAATTGGCAATGATAGAACAGTTAGTAATGTTGTGTCAGAATTTTTGCATCCCCAAATATCTGTTACTGTTACAAAATAAGTCGTGTTGGTTATTGGTGATACTTTAATACTTTGGGTTGAATCTCCTGAACTCCAAAGGTAAGATAATCCACCGTTTGCATTAAAAATTGCACTATCGCCTATGCAAATATGCTGATTTACTCCTCCTGATGCTAATGGAAGAGGCTTTACTGTGACTTTGACATCAGCACTCGATTGACAATTATGAACATCAGAAACAGTTACTGTATATGTTGTTGTTATAACTGGGCTTGCAATTGGGTTGCTAATTATGTAACTGCTTAGAGAATTTGAAGAAGCCCATGAATAGTTTGTTCCTCCTGTGGCAGTTAGCTGAACTCCGGATCCTATACAGACAGTAGTGTCGTGTCCTGCATTAGCTAAAGGCAAAGAGTAAATTGTTAAGTTAACATTATCAGTATTTGAACATCCAAAATTATCGGTTATTGTTGCTGTATAAGTAGTTGAAGTTGAGGGGAAAACAGAAATTGTAGACGATGTGTCTCCTGTACTCCAAATATATGCAACCCCTCCGCTAGCTATAAATTGTGCTGTATCACCAATGCAAATTGCCTGGTTGGAACCAGCATTTACAATTGGTAGTTGATGAACTAAAACAAAAACATTATCAGTAGTTGAACAACCATTAATATCTGTTACTGTAACAATATATGTAGTACTTGTAATTGGTGATGCCAGGGGATTGCTGATGTTTGCAGCATCTAGGCTTACAGCAGGATGCCATAAATAAATTACACCTCCTGTAGCTGATAAATGTGTACTTTGCCCTAAACATACTGCTGTGTCAATACCGGCATTGGCAACAGGAAGTGGATTAACAGTAACTGTGACAGGTATGCGGTATGTGCCAGGGCATGTCCCAACATAGAAAATAGTTGTTGAATCTAGAATAGGAGTAGTATAAGGACTTCCGGTATAAATAGAAGAACCTCCTGTTTCAGTAAGATACCATTGAATTGTAGTCCCTGATGGATAATTTCCTGTTAGAGAAGCATTTATAGTGATTGAATCACCGGCACAAATTGTCGCGCCATTAGCAATTATAGAAAAATTTGTTACAGCCTGGTTGTTCAATCCATCTGCTCCTTTTGTTGCACCATTAGGTGGAAACTCGGAAAGAGATGCTGAATTAGTTGTTCCATTTAGTCCTGCATCAGATTGTTGGTTAAAGGTCCCGTTTGAAGAAGCAATATAACCACCGCCACCACCGCCACCTGGGCCTTCTGCTTCTAATATTGTAATATTTTGGTTACCGCCTTTTCCACCATTGGCATAAGTGTTTATATCGCTTATATTTCCTGCAGCATTAAGAACAATAGTTCCACCACCGCCACCACCACCAGGAGCATCACCACCAAGACTACTTAATGGTGTTACAAGTCCGTTATTTCCATTAGCTAAGATATTTCCTGTTCCTGCTATTGTGTCATATGAAATGATTATTACCATTCCACCTCCTCGTGCACCATCTGTATTAGCTGAATTGTTGCCATCACCCGCACCACCACCTCCGCCAAGAAATATTCTCTGCGAATTAATACCATTATTTAAAGGTCTTCCCCCCAAACCGCCTATAATAGATCTCAAGTTACCTCCCCATGCTGAATCTCCCGGCTGTAAAGAAAGAGCATCTTTATCGAATTTAGAATAAGAATAACCACCCCTTCCTCCACCTGATGAAGTGTTATTCGCAAAATTTAAACTTTCTAAGTTCCAAGCTGGTTCATATATATTTCCAATGCCATTATCAGGGTTGCCAGATCCGTTCCAGGAGCCAAACCCTGCATTGGAACCACCACCACCACCACTATTATGGCCGTTTCCACCACCACCTCCATTGGCAGGTGCTCCCCTCCCAAATTTACCACCCAGAGCGTCATACATACTTCTGTAACCTCCTATGCCTTCTCCTTTTTCGGCACCATATGTACTATCTACTGAACTATAATTTAAAACCTGGATACTTGAACCAACATCCCAGTTTTCTTTAATTCCACCCCTGAAACCCCTGCCAGTTACATCTATGTTGCCATTAATTGTAGCACCATTCAGAATTTCTAAGGCGACAATACCACCTGTTTGTCCATTCCATACAGGGCACGTTACGGATGCACCATTATTTAAGTTAAAAGAAATATAACGGGGAACTCTGATAACCTGTGTTTTTCCTGAAACTAAATAATTATTACTTAACCCACAATCAAATTGTATATGATTACCGAATATTGAATCTACCTGTTGAAATTCATATAGGCCAGCACTATTATAACTTAAAATCTCACCCCATGTATTATTATTGATATTTCCTCTCAACGAAGCTCCTTGCATTTGTATAATTAGCACCAGATCTCCTGTTGAAAATCCATTGATATTGGATACCTGAACAAAGTTGTCTCCTTGATTACAATTCTGGGTTAAATAAGTATATGAATTTAATATTGTGTTAGCGCTTGTTATATTAATGTTTCCATCTTTTCCTCTTTGAGCAAATGATGAAGAAATTAACAGGCATGGTATAATAAATAATAAAAATTTTTTTAACATATTATTTAATTTAATATGAGATTAATACTAGTAAGGCGCAGGGAAATTGAAGTACTGAAAGAAAAGATAAAATTTAGCGAAGCAAAGTCACATGGCCATAATATTTATGAACTTTACCATTGATGTCCTTGATAATGATTTTATAGACATAAACGTCTTGTAAATCGATTTTGCCTGATTTCGAATCCTTGCCGTTCCATGGCATATTGTAGTCGTCAGTGTAGTATAATTGTTCACCCCATCTGTTGAATATATACATCTCATATTCAGCTATGTTGGTTCCGTAGCCCTGGAAAAAATCATTCATACCATCCCCGTCCGGTGTAAATACATTGGGTATGTAAAATGTAAAGTCTGGTTTAATGGTTACCATTTTTGTCGTTGAGTCAACACAACCGTGTACAGTATGTACAACAAGTAAAATAGTATAATCGCCTTCATCCATATAACTGTGCATTGGTGTTGGAAGCGTAGAATAGTTAGCTGTGCCTGAAATACCTTCCCCAAAATTCCACGACCACACTGTTGCAAGAAATGATTGGTCAAAGAACCTGATTATAGGATTTTCTATTGAACCTACTGTCGGGCTTAACAAGAAATCAGCAACGGGATTTGGATATACGGTAATCATGTCGGTATATACATAGGTGCCCACGCAACCGTCGGTGGTAGTAACTCCTAATGTAACACTATATATGCCTGGAGATACAAATACATGTGATGGGTTTTGAACGGTCGATGTGTTACTTGTTGAAGCGGTATCTCCAAAATTCCATTGCCATGTCTGTATTGTGGGTGTTGTATTATCAGTAAAATCTACCGCTAAAGGTTCACATCCATCGTAAACATTTGCTAAAAATGAAATTGATGGAGAGGGATATATGTTTATAACCACATTATCTGTAGATGAACAACCACTAGCGTCAGTAACGGTTACAGTATATGTAACAGGAGAAGTGGGATTAGCTACAGGGTTGGCTATGTCTGTACTGCTAAGTCCTGTGGCAGGACTCCAGGCATAAGAAACACCCCCGGAGGCATTTAAAACAGTACTTAGTCCACTGCATATATGTGTGTCATTTCCTGCATTGGCTATTGGTGGATTTGTTACGGTTATAATTACATTATCAGTTTGTGAACACCCGTTTCCATCGGTAACTGAAAGCGTATAGGTCGTAGTAGCCTGAGGAGTAACAGTGATAGTTGCTGTAGTTTCTGTTGTGCTCCATATATAAGAAACACCTCCTGATGCATTTAAAGTGGCTGAACCAGCATTACATATAGATTGGTCGGGGCCTGCTTCTGCAGGTGGCAATGGAAAAACCTGCACGACAACATTATCTGTATTGGTGCATCCGTTTGCATCAGTAGCTAAAACAATATAAGTTGTGGTTACTGTTGGTGAAGCCACCGGGTTTGCTATATTCGATGCAGAAAGCCCTTGTGTTGGCGACCATAAATATGAAACTCCTCCTGTCGCAGTAAGGGGTGTACTGGTCGCGAAACAGATCTCGATGTCATTACCTGCGCTGACTACCGGAAGTGGATTAACATTTACAATAACGCTGTCAAAAGCTGTGCATCCATTGTTATCAGTAACAGTCACTGTATAGGTAGTTGAAACTATTGGATTAACGTTATTGTTTGGAGTAACTATACTGTTGCTCCATAAATAGGATGTTCCACCACTGGCTGTAAGATTGGCATATTGCCCCAGGCAAATTATCTGATTAGAACCTGCCTCTGCCACTGGTGTTGGAAAAACATTTACAGTATGCGTTACCGTACCGGGGCATCCCAGACTGGTGGCGGTTAAGGTAACAGGATAAACACCGGCAGTAGTATAAGTATGTGTAGGATTTTGTTGTGTAGATGTAGTGCCGTCTCCAAAATCCCATAACCAGGCATCCACACTGCCTTGGTTAACATAAGAAGAATCCTGAAAAACAACATTAAAAGAGCATTGTGCGGAAGCTATACTAAAAGCGGCTGTTACAGTTGTAGGTTGTAAAACAGCATGTAAAACTACCTGACAGCCATTCATAGAAGACATAGTGCAGGAGTAATTTGTTCCGATAACAGGATTAGTAACTAAAATACTTTGTGTGGTTTGGCCACCAGGGGTCCACTGATAAGAAGCAAAGCCTGTTGGAGCAGCCATAGTAACTGTTGAATTGCCTTGACAGAAGCCTACATTTATTTCCATGGGCGCACACATTGCTGTTAAATATGCATATCCATAATGTCCCCCCTGAGCACAGTCGTAGGTAGTATATTGTACTGTGATACTTTGTCCCATATAAGGCGTTAAATCAATCCCTACACTTGTCCAGTCTTTCCACATAACAGATCCTGCAGCAGACTGAAATCCAGGTATTGAGCCGGAAGAAACAACAGAATAAAAACCACAAACCGGGTCAACTAAGGTGCCATTAGAATGGAGAACACTTATGTCAAATTTGGGTTGGTCAGACGCTGCATGACCTGGATCTTCCATTACTACAGCATATTTGTAAATAAATAGAGCACTTTGAGGGTCAACTGTAAGTGTGTATGTTAATCTCTCTGCTTCGGCACCCACGTTTTCATTGCCTAATTTGGCTCCAACGGAAGCTCCCGGAGGCAACATACTTAATTGGTTGCCTGTTCTTGGATCAGTGCCAGGTGCATTAATAATTGTGTGTCTGCCTGCAACAATACCTACAGTAGGACAACAAGCGGTAAATGATCCAGTGTATCCAACCCAGTTAGAAAAATCCCCTAAACTAAAATCAACATTGGGACATGACTGGGCATTTGAAAAATATGGGGTAAGAAAAATAAAGACGAGAGAGAGAATTATTAATTTAATGAAATTATAATATTTCGTCATGATAGATGTAAAAAAATGTTTTGTTTAGACGATTTATGCTTTTATGGTTGCTGAAATTAATTCAAAAAAATATTTTTTTTTATTGAAATAAAATCTACATTTGACACAAATATAGAACAAATAATTTTAAAAACTATGAAATACATTAATTATTTTGCAATCTCTGCTTTATGCATTGTTGTTTTTTTGGCTTCCTGTAAGAAAGACAGTAATAACAATAATAACAATACCACATTTACTTGTGGCTCCAATCTGGTTGATAGCAGAGACAACCAGTCATACCCAACAGTTTTAATAGGCAGTCAATGCTGGATGAAAAAGAATATGAATGTTGGAACAAAAATCGGCCTTACTAATGATCAGGCAAATAACAGCACTATTGAAAAATATTGTTATGATAATACAGATGCTAACTGTACAACTTATGGCGGACTTTATCAATGGGATGAATTGATGCAATATGTTACAACTGAGGGAGCTACTGGTATTTGCCCTACGGGATGGCATATTCCCAGTGATGCTGAATGGTCAACTTTAGTTAATAAATATCCTTCGACATCGGCAGCTACTGCTTTAAAAACAGGAGGAGCTTCTGGCTTTGATGCTTTGTTAGGAGGCAGAAGAGATCTTGATTTTGGCTCATATCAAATAACAGAAGGGGGGTATTTTTGGTCTTCAACAATGGATACAAATAATGGCTGGATCAGGTGGATTACGAGTGGCCCCAGTGTTGGTAGAAGTTCTTATCCAAAAAAACGTGGCTTCTCCGTAAGATGCATTAAAACATAATTAAATAATAACAAAACCTAAATATAATGAAACATAAGATAACTATTTTAAGGGTATTATTTTTTAGGTTTAGGGATAAGAGTGTTGCATGCACAAGAAACCATACCTGCTTCAGGTGGTAATGCTATAGAAAGTGGTGGCTGGGTTAGCTATACAGTTGGGCAGGTTTTCTATAATACCATCACAGGGTCTAATGGTTCTGCTGCACAAGGCGTACAACAACTATTTGAGATTTCTTCTGTCTATGGACTTGAAGAAGCCAGAGGCATTACTTTACAATGCGAAGTTTTTCCTAATCCTACAAATGATTTCTTAAAGTTAGAGATTGATGCTTCTGCACTTCATCGTAAACAGTGCAGTCCTACATTTAGTATACAATCTTTGAATTATCAGCTTTTTGATATTAGTGGAAAGCTTTTAGAAACCATAACGATTGAAAGCAATGAAACTATTATAGCCGTTAAAAAATCTTATGCCCTCCATTTATTTCTCGAAGGTTGTAAAAACGATGTCTGATTTGTCTACTCAAGAAATTAAATATAGGCACAAAAATTACTTTTGCCAATGATCAGACCGATAACGGCATCATAGAAAATATTGTTATGGTAATACTGATGCTAATTGTACTACTTATGGAGGGATGTATCAATGGAATGAATGGATGCAATATGTAACAACTGAGGGCCCTACCGGATATTTATCGTAGAATTGTTACAGTGCCGTGATAAGACGTGATTTTACCTTCTGGCAGATTAAAAATGTAATAATATACACCATCTGCTGAATTACCTCCATCCCAATCATTTTTATAATCAGAACTTTCATATATCTTTTTTCCCCAACGATTAAATATCATTAGTTGACAGTTAGGGACATATTCAATGCCTGTAATTACAAAATAATCATTAGATCCATCACCGTTAGGTGTAAAAACATTAGGAATTTTAATGTTAAAGATTAAAATTTCTTTGGATGTGGAATCAATGCAACCTTTATTTGTTTCAACCACAAGCCATACAGTATGGTAACCTATCTGACTATAAGGATGAGATGGATTTTGCTCAATAGAAGTTGCGCCATCTCCAAAGTTCCATGACCAGGAATAAGCATTCGAAGAACCATCAATAAAATTAATAGGATAATCAGTAGTGCAGAAAAGTGGTTGAGGTGTAAAGGATGCTGTGGGATTGGGATAAACAGTAATCATATTTGAATGTGTATAGGTTCCTTGACACCCATCTGAGGTAGTTACTGCCAATGTTACATTGTATGTACCCGGTGATACAAAAATATGTGAAGGATTTTGAACTGTTGAAGTATTGGAAGATGATGACGGGTCACCAAAATTCCATTGCCATGACTGGATAGCAGGCGTTGTATTATCAGTAAAGTTAACAGTTAATGGTTCACAACCATTATTTAAATTAGCTGAAAAGGAAACACTTGGAGAAGGGAATATTCCTATAGCTACATCATCTGTAGCAGAACAGCCATTGACATCTGTAACAGTAACAGTGTAAGTAGTTGAAGAGGTGGGCGTAGCAACCGGATTTGGTATGGCAGTATTGCTTAACCCTGAGGCAGGACTCCAAGAATAAGATTGGCCTCCTGACGCATTCAGATTAGTACTTAATCCATTGCAAATAGAAGTGTTATTCCCTGCATTTGCAATTGGCAGATTGTATACAGTAATGATGACATTATCTGTTTGTGAGCAACCATTCCCATCGGTTACTGTAACTGTGTAAGTTGAAGTTGTGTTAGGTGATACAGTTATAGATTGTGTTGTTTCCAAAGTACTCCAATGATAAATAGTACCTCCTGAAGCATTTAGGGTTGCAGAATTTGTATTACATATTGATTGTGGAGGGCCTGCTTCTGCAGTAGGTAAAGGGTTCACTGTAATGTTTACAATATCAATGTTGGAACATCCATTACCATTAGTTACTGTTACAGTATAAGGCGTGCTGGTGGTAGGATTGGCAACAGGATTGGCTATATTAGGATTTGAAAGCCCGGTAGTTGGTGACCACGAATAAGTAGTACCTCCGGAGGCATTGAGATTTGTACTTGAACCTGCGCAGAAAGCTGCATCAGGCCCTGCTTCAGCAGCAGGTAAAAGATTTACATTGACAACAACATCATCGGATGCTGTGCATCCATTATTGTCGGTAACAGTTACAGTGTATGTGGTTGTAACTGATGGACTTACATTGCTGAATGACGTGGTATCATTATTACTCCATAAATAAGATATTCCTCCGGTTACAGATAGATTAGCGGTTTGTCCCTGGCATATAGTCTGGTTAGCTCCGGCATTGGCAACAGTTGAAGGGAAAACACTGACATTCTGAGTTGTAGTAGCTGTACATCCTAAACTACCGACCGTTAAAGTTACTGTATAAGCACCAGGACTTGTATAAGTGTGAGATGGATTTTGTACAGTAGAAGTAATCCCATCTCCAAAATCCCACAACCAAGTATTTAAACTGCCTTGATTGACTGTTGAAGAATCCTGAAAAATAACATTAAAAGAACATAGCGCAGATGTTATATTAAAATGAGGGGTTATTATTGTTGGCTGCAAAATAGCATTAAGAGTTACTTGACAACCATTAACAGACGTCATCAGGCAAGAATAAGGGGTGCCTATTACCGGGTTTGTTATTGTAACTGATTGAGTTGTCTGACCGCCGGGTGTCCACTGATAAGAAGCAAAACCTAATGGTGCAGAAATAGTAACCGTTGAATTACCTTGACAAAATCCGACATTTATTTGCATAGGGGCACATGAAGCTGTCAGATAAGCATAGCCATAATGAGCTCCCTGAGCACAGTCGTACGTTGTATATTGTATTGTAATATTTTGCCCCATATAGGCGGTTAAATCTATGCCAACACTCGTCCAGTCTTTCCACATTACAGAGCCACCAGCAGATTGAAACCCCGGTATTGATCCTGAAGAAACTACAGAATAAAAGCCACATACAGGGTCAACTAAGCTGCCATTGGAATTGAGAACACTAATATCAAATTTTGGTTGGTCAGAGGGGGCATGCCCAGGATCTTCCATTACAACAGCATATTTATAAATAAATAAAGCACTTTGTGGGTCAACAGTCATAGTATATCTTAATCTTTCAGCTTCAGCGTTTACATCTTCATTGCCTAATTTGGCACAAACAGTAGCCCCAGGAGGTAATAGGCTTAACATGTTGCCAGTTCTGGGGTCAGTGCCCGGTGTATTTATTATTGTATGCCTACCGGGAACAATACCAACTGTAGGACAACAACTGGTAAAAGTTCCGGTATACCCAACCCAATTAGTAAAATCGCCAAAGCTAAAATCAGCATTGGGACAATTTGATTGGGCATTAGAATAATAAGGTCTTTGCAATAAAATGATTAACAGAATAAATAGTATTTTGAAGTGTAAATATTTTGACATAAAAAAATTATTTGTTTAGACTATTTATGGTTTAGGATACTTAAAAAAGCAAAAAAT